>Ga0081538_10002793_pt1 | contig 16726 bp, 15 predicted proteins | sample TabmetS5T2R1_FD_71022 | JGI IMG/M metagenome (GOLD analysis project Ga0081538, IMG submission 71022) | Tabebuia heterophylla rhizosphere microbial communities from the University of Puerto Rico - S5T2R1 | ecosystem: Host-associated > Plants > Roots > Rhizosphere ... | reverse complement strand
GACCAGGATCTCCTGGCCGGTGAACATGATCTCCACCGCGTGGCGGAAGCCGTCAACGTCGAAGCTCTCGTCGTCGCCGAGGAACTTCAGCAGGTTGACGCTCGCCAGGTTGCACGCCGAGTCGTCGAGGTGCATGTACTCACTGCACGGATTGCTCCCGTTGATCCGCCCGGTGTTGGCGGCGGTGTGCCAGTGGTTGATGGTCGTGTCGAACTGCATGCCGGGATCGGCGCACTCCCACGCCGCCTGGGCGATCTGCCGGAACAGCTCGCGGGCCTTGACGGTGCGGAAGACCGCGCCGGTGGTGACCTCGCGCAGGCTCCAGTCGCCGTCGTCCACGACCGCCTGCATGAACTCGTCGGTCACCCGCACCGAGTTGTTGGCGTTCTGGTACTGGATGGAGTGGCTGTCGCGCCCGTCGAGGTCCATATCGAAGCCGGCCTGCTCGAGAACCCGGGCCTTGCGCTCCTCGAGCGCCTTGCACCAGATGAACTCCTCGACGTCGGGATGGTCGATGTCGAGGATGACCATCTTGGCGGCGCGCCGGGTCTTGCCGCCCGACTTGATGGTGCCGGCGGAGGCATCCGCGCCCCGCATGAAGCTCACCGGACCCGAGGCCGTGCCGCCGCCCCGCAACAGCTCGACCGACGAGCGGATGCGGGACAGGTTGACCCCGGCGCCCGAGCCGCCCTTGAAGATGATGCCTTCCTCCCGGTACCAGTTGAGGATCGAGTCCATCGAGTCGTCGACCGAGAGGATGAAGCACGCGCTCGCCTGCTGCGGCACGCCCGTGACGCCGATGTTGAACCACACCGGGCTGTTGAACGCCGCCTTCTGGGTGACCAGCAGGTGCTTGAGCTCGGCGTTGAAGGTGTCGGCCTCGCGCTCGTCGACGAAGTAGCCGCCCTCGACCCCCCACCGGGTGATCGTGTCCGCCACCCGGTCGACGACCTGGCGCAGCGACCACTCCCGCTCCGGCGTGCCGAGCGTGCCCCGGAAGTACTTCTGGGCGACGATGTTCGTGGCGTTCAGCGACCAGGACACGGGGAACTCGACGTCGCGCTGCTCGAAGGCCACCGAGCCGTCGCGGAAGTTGGTGATCCGGGCGTCGCGCCGTTCCCACTCGAGCTCGTCGTAGGGGTGTACACCCTCGATCGTGAAGTGCCGACCGAGGCCGATGCCCGCCTGCTCGGGAGCGAAAGCCATGAGTTCCTCCAGGTCAGTGGGTCGAGCTGGTTGGGGAGACAGGACCGAGGGCCTGACCACTAGTTGTTGGGGGCTGAAGCCGCCGAGCGACCCTCGAACCCCAAGATGTGGGACGTAATTACAGCACGTGTAATTACACCCGTCAATGGCCTTGTCGTCGCTCGGTGCCCGACTGGGCCGACCTACCGACCTCAACTGAGCAACGCCTCCGGAGGGCACATGCTTCCCGGCCCGCTGCGTGCGGACCGGCCCCCCTGCCCCGGCCTCCCCAGCGCCCCGATCCTGGTACCGCGGCCCCGAGTGGACCGTCGGAACGTGCCCGGCGCGGACTCGCAGGTTGAGCCGTGGGCGGCGGTCGCCGCCGGTTGGCGGCGAACCGCTTTCCCACCTCTCAAGGAGTCGCTCAGCCCACCACAGACACGGAAGCGACAGCCACCATTCCGCTCGTCCGCGCCGGGGCACGTTGACCCTCGCCAAGCTATGGGGCCGAGCTTGTGGACGGCTAGAGGACGAGGCTGTGAATTACGGGTGGATTTCTTCGCCTCCCGTCCACAGATCCAGGCGGGTCGGGATCGGCGAACGTGGGGCCCCGGTCCCGGTTAGCGTCCCGTCGGTGCGCATGCTCTGGCCCACCCCGAGCGGCGGCGGGGCCGAGCGTTCCCGGAACCCAGCCGCCCGCCCCCCGGCCGCCGGCGTCGACCCGGCCGACGTCTACAGCCTCGAGGACGGCGCTGGCCTCGCCGACCTCCCGGCCGACGTCGACCCGGCCGACCTCTACGGCGCCGACAGCCGTCAGCCCGTCGGCGACCGCCCCTGGATCCTCGCCAACATGATCGCCAGCATCGACGGCGCAGCTACCGACCCCACCGGCCGCTCGGCGGGGCTGGGCGGACCGGCCGACCTCAGGGTCTTCTCGGCCATCCGGGCGGTCGCCGACATCGTGTTGGCCGGTGCCGGAACCGTCCGCACCGAGCGCTACGGCCCCGCCCGCCTGCCCCCTGCGCAGCAGGAGGTCCGGCGTCGCCGCGGCCAGCCACCACGACCCCGCATCGCGGTCGTCACACGCTCGCTGGCCCTGGACCTCGACCTCCCGCTGTTCCACGATGCGAGCGACGAGTACCGGCCCATCGTGATCACCACCACCGCCGGGCTCGACCGCGTCCGCGGCCACGGCGGTGCCACCGCCGCGCGTGACCTGGCCATGGTGGCCGAGATCGTGGTGGCGGGCGAGCGGTCCGTCGACTGGGGCACGGCGCTGCGAGCATTGCGCACCACCGCCCGCGCCGGCGTCGTGCTCGTGGAGGGTGGCCCCACCACGATCGCCCAACTGGTCGCGGCCGACCTCGTCGACGAGCTCTGCCTCACCGTCTCCCCCCAACTCGTCGCGGGCGACGCCCTGCGGATCCTCAACGGGCTCAGCATGGACGCGCCGCAGCGCATGACGCTCGACCGGGTGCTCCTCGAGGACGACTACCTCTTCCTGCGCTACCTGCGGGCACGCGACGGAGGCTGATCACACCACGCGGTCGGCCGGCCCGTCCGCCGGCCCGGCCGCCCCGGTCAGTGGGCCTTGGGCGCCGTCCGCTTGGTGAGGAGCGTGAGCTCCCGCTGGAAGTCGGACAGGTCGTCGAAGCCCTTGTACACCGACGCGAAGCGCACCGCCGCAACCGGATCGAGCTCGCGCAGGTGCTCGAGCACCGCTCGGCCCACCCGTTCGCTCGTCACCTCGGCGCCCGGTTGCTGCCGCACCTCGTCCTCCACGGCGGCGGCCAGGGCCTCCACCTCGCCGTCGGCGACCGGCCGGGCCTTCACCGCCGCGTTGAGGCCCGCGATCACCTTGGCACGGTCGAACGGCTCGCGGTCTCCCGAGCGCTTGATCACCATGAGAACCACCGCCTCCGGCCGCTCGAACGTGGTGAAGCGGTGCCCACAGGCGAGGCACTGCCGACGCCTCCGGATGGTGCCGCCGTCGTCGGATTGGCGAGAGTCGATGACCTTCGAATCGAGGTGGCCGCAGGCCGCGCACCGCACGCTCGGAAACCTATCGGGTGCCCGGGGCACCGATTCCGCCCTGTGGACGGGGTGCGTCCTTGCCGGCCGCGGTCGACGTCAAGCCCGCGCCGGCGCGTTGCCACTCGCTTCCCCGGATCGGGGGCGGCCGGTCTTCAGTCCTGCCGAATGACGAGGCGCTCCCCCACTTGCAGCTCGGGCCCGCCGTTGGCGTCGCGGAGCGCGTCCACGACCGGCCGGGGATCGGAGTCGGGAGCGATGGCCGCGGCGATGGACCACAGGGTGTCCCCGGGTCTCACCACATAGGTCTCGCCCGGCGACGAGGGTGGAGCATCGACCGGCTGCGGCGAGGAGGGCTCGACCGAGGTGGCCGCGCCGAGCAGGGCACGCCCGGCCGTAGCGATGGAGGCGCACAGTCCAACGGCGAGGAGAAGGGCCACCAGGCGGCGCCGCCGGATCCGCGTGGGCCGATCGGGCAGCGCTCTCGGCACCAATCGCAGCGGGATGGGCCTCACGGTCGCGAGGTCGACGGGGCGCGGAGACGTGTTGGTGGCACGCCGGTGCGACCGGACCGGCCGACCCGGTACCGGGCCGGGCTCGCGGGCCGGCTCGTTGGGTTGAGGTAGGAGGATCGCAACCATCGACCTGATTCTCCTGAGCGGGTGTGACAATTAAGGGCGTTCGGTGCGAGAACCCGTGGTGGACCGGCCCACAAGCCGCAGCCGAACGCCCGTTCGTCACGAGGTAATCACGAACTCTCGTTCGGGTCAACACCTTTTGCGAACGGGTGTTTGCCCTCCGGAGTGCGGGATGGTACCGTCCCTCCGGAACACATGTTCGGCCCTCGCCCGGGTCGGTCCGGGCCTCACGAAGCAACCGATGCCGCCGCACCACACGTCGACGGCATCCTCCACCAAGGAGCTTGCGATGCCCCCCACGACACTGACCGCCCGGCAGCGGGAGGTCCTCGAGATCATCGAGCAACACATGCGGGAGCGCGGCTATCCACCCTCGGTGCGCGAGATCGGCGAGGCCGTCGGCCTGACGTCACCGTCGACGGTCCATGCGCATCTGGCTGCCCTCCAACGCCGCGGTTACCTGCGGCGTGACCCGACGAAACCCCGGGCGATCGAGGTGCGATGGGACCCCAACTCGGACGCCGCCATCGACCGCCGCCCGGTGCGGCATGTCCCGCTGCTCGGCGACGTCGCCGCCGGCACCAACGTCCTGGCCCAGGAGAACGTCGAGGAGGTGCTGCCGCTGCCGGCCGACTTCACCGGCGAAGGCGACCTGTTCATGCTGAGGGTCCGAGGCGATTCCATGATCGAGGCAGGCATCCTCGACGGTGACTTCGTCGTGTGTCGGTCGCAGGCGAAGGCCGAGAACGGCGACATCGTCGTGGCCGGCATCCCCGGCGACGAGGCAACGGTCAAGACGTTCACCACTCAGGGCAAGTCGGTGGTGCTGCTCCCGGCGAACCCGCGGCTCGGGCCGATGGAGTTCGAGCCCGAGGAGGTCAACGTGTTCGGTCGGGTCGTGACCGTGCTGCGGCGCCTCTGATCACACGCCGTTCCGCAACAGGTCGCCGAGGGCTCCGAAGACGGCGTCGAGCGACGCGCGGTCCACACGCTCGTCCCGGGTGTGGGCCAGCTCCGGGTCCCCGGGCCCGAAGTTGGTGGCGGGGATGCCCGCCGCGGCGAACCGGCTGACGTCGGTCCAACCGAGCTTCGCCCTGACTTCGAGTCCGTTGCGCTCGTGCAGCGCTGCCAACAAGGGATGCTTCAGGCCGGGAGGCGCGGCGTGGGCGACGTCGATCACTGTCACCGTGTCGCCCTCGGCGAGGTGCGGCGCGAGCACCTCTTCGACGTGCGCCAGCGCCTCGTCGCTGGTCCGGTCGGGCGCGAAGCGGTGGTTGAGCGTCACGACCGCTCTGTCCGGCACGACGTTGCCCGCCACGCCCCCCTCGACGAACACCGCCTGCAGGGCTTCGTGATAGGTGCATCCGTCGATCACCGGCTGGCGGGCCACATAGTCGTCCAGCGCCGCGAGCACCCGGCCTGCGCGGTGCAGCGCGTTGCGGCCCATCCATGGGCGGGCCGTGTGGGCGCGCACCCCGAGCAGTTCGACCCGCACGCGCATGGCGCCCTGACATCCCACCTCGAGGGCGGCGCCGGTGGGCTCGCCCAGGACGGCGGCGTCACCCGCCACGAGGTCCGGCCGCTGGGCGAACAGATGGCGGAGACCGTTGTGGTCCGCCGACACTTCCTCGCCGGCGTAGAAGACCCAGGTGACGTCGACCGCCGGCTCGGGCACGGCCGCCGCCAGCTCGAGCATGACCGCCAGCCCGCCCTTCATGTCGGCGGCGCCGAGCCCCCAGAGCACGTCGTCGCGGATCTCGGGACTGCCGTTGTCATTGACCGGAACTGTGTCGAGATGACCCGCGACCACCAGCCGGTGACCTCGGCCGGCGGTCGTCCTCGCCACGACGTTGTCACCGAACCGGTCGACGCGGAGGTGCGCCAGCGCCCGAAGCCGCGCCTCGACGTGGTCCGCCAGCGCCGCCTCGTGGTGGCTCTCGGAGGGGATGGCGACGAGATCCGCGGTGCGCGCCAACAGGTCCATCAGGCTCGCAGGCTAGGTCCGGCGGCCCCGACGGGCCTCTCGCCGGGCACGGGGCGCCGCGCCTACGGTGGCCCGCCGTGACTGACGCACGTGCCTCCGCTGGCGGTGCCTGGGGTGTGGGACTGGCCACGTTCGCCGCCGACGACCGCATCCTCGACACGTGGTACCCCTTCCCCGCGCGGTCATCGCCCACGGAGACGGCCGCGGAATCCGCCCGCCTCGGCGCCGAGGCGCCCGGGTCGGCGCAGCTCGACCCGGAGACGGCCAGTGAGCTGCTGGGCGTCGACGTGGCGGCCGCCTGCGGGCCGGACCCGCTGCGCCGAGTGGAGCGCCGGGCGGTCGCGACCTTCATCGAGTCCCTCGATGACCCGCCGGTCGACGCGCACGACGTCTACCTGCGCCTGCACCTGCTGTCCCACCGCCTCGTCGCCCCCAACGGCGCCAACCTCGACGACGTGTTCGGGCTGCTCAACAACGTCGTCTGGACGGATCTGGGGCCCTGTGCGGTCGACGACTTCGAGCAGGTGCGCCTGGCGCTCCGGGCCGCCGGGCGGCGGGTGCAGGTCATCGGGCTGGACAAGTTCCCGCGCATGACCGACTACGTCGTTCCCACCGGGGTGCGCATCGCCGACGCCGACCGCGTGCGGCTCGGCGCTCACCTCGGCAACGGCACCGTCGTCATGCACGAGGGCTACGTCAACTTCAACGCGGGCACGCTCGGCAACGCGATGGTCGAGGGTCGGATCAGCCAGGGCGTCGTCGTCGGTGAGGGCTCCGACGTCGGCGGCGGGGCCTCGATCATGGGGACCCTGTCGGGGGGTGGCAAGGAGGTGATCCGCGTGGGCGAGCGCAGCCTCATCGGCGCCAACGGCGGTATCGGCATCTCGCTCGGGGACGACTGCATCGTCGAGGCGGGCCTCTACGTCACGGCCGGCACGCGGGTGACGCGCCCCGACGGGTCAGTGGTCAAGGCCGGCGAGCTGAGCGGCATGGACAACCTCCTGTTCCGCCGCAACAGCACGTCGGGCGCGGTGGAGGTACTGCCCCGCGCCGGCGGGTCGGTGGAGCTCAACGTCGCCCTCCACAGCAACGACTGAGCGTCGGCGCAGGCGGTCAACCTCGGGCCGCGGCACCGAGCCGGTTGGCGACCAACTCGAGGCGGTCGTCGGGCTGCACCACGGCGATGCGGACATGGCCAGCTCCGTCCGGTCCGTAGAACTCGCCCGGGGAGACGATCGCCCCACCGTCGGTCGCCAGCCGATGGGCCAGCGCCCAGGCGTCGCCGTCCGGCGCCGCCACCCACAGATAGAAGGTCGCCGGCGGGCGGGCGCACAGAACGCCGAACTCGCACAGCGACATCGCCAACAGGTCGAGCCGCCGGAGGTAGCGCTCGCGCTGGACGTCGACGTGGGCGTCGTCGCCGAACGCCACCACCGCCGCCGCCTGCACCGGCCCCGGCACCATGAACCCGGCGTGCTTGCGCACCTCGGACAGGTAGTGGACCAGGTCGCGATCGCCGGCGTAGAAGCCGACCCGGGCGCCGGCGAAGTTCGACCGCTTGGAAAGCGAGTGCAGTGCCACGACGCCCTCGGTGCCCTGGGCCAGGATCGTGCGACCCGGGCCATCCCAGGTGAACTCGATGTAGCACTCGTCGGACAGGACCGGCACGCCGTGGTCGCGCCCCCAGGCGGCCGCCTCGGCCAGGTCCGTCACCTCGCCGGACGGGTTGCCCGGTGAGTTGACCCAGAGGCACAGCGCGCGGTCCGCGTCCTCCGGTGCGATGGCGTCGAATCTCCCGTACGGCACCGGCCGGCAGCCGGCGAGTACCGCGCCCATGGCGTAGGTCGGGTAGCTGATGTGCGGATAGAGCACGGTGTCTCGCTCGGGCGAGCGCAGGTGCAGCCACTGCGGGACGCCGGCCACCAACTCCTTGGTTCCGACGCAGGCGGCCACCTGGGCCGGCTCCACGACCGCGCCGAAGCGTCGCCCGAGCCACGCGGCGGCGGATTCACGAAAGGCCGGGGTGCCAACGGAAGGCGGATAGCCGCGCTCGGCACCCGACGAGGCGAGCGCGTCGATGACGGCGTCGGGCGGCGGATCGCAGGGTGTGCCGATCGACAGGTCGACCGGTCCCCCGGCGCAGGTGGCGGCGACCTTGTGGAGGTCGGCGAGCCGGTCGTAGGGGTACGGGGGTGGCTCGAACCCCGCCGCCGGGGGCGGGGACGGGTCCGCGCGGGGATCGGTCATGGGACGACGAACTCGCGGAGGCGATTGAGGGTGGCGTCGTCGAATCGGCCGCGGATGTGCATGCCCTGCTCGCCCGCCGACTCGCGCAGCACCTCGCCGGCCCGGTGCGCCGCCGCCAGCACGTCACCGCGGTCGAACGGGATCAGCATCTCCACCACCGGCATGACCGCCCGCAGGCGGCTGCCGATCGTGAGCAACAGATCCTCCACGCCCTCGCCGGTCGTGGCGCTCAGGGCCACCGAACCCTCCCACACGTCGGCCAGACGCTTCGCCGACCCGGGCGCCAGGTCGGACTTGTTGAACGCGAGCAGCTCGGGCACGCCGTCCGCCCCGATCTCCGCCAGGACGTCGCGGACCGCCCGGATGTTGCCCGCGGGATCGGGGGCGCTGGCGTCCACCACATGGACGAGCAGATCGGCATCGACGGCCACGGCGAGCGTGGAGCGGAAGGCCTCGACGAGCTGGTGGGGAAGCTTGCGGATGAACCCGACCGTGTCGGTGACCAGCACGGTCTCGCCTCCCGGCAGGGACAGCCTGCGGGTCGTGGCGTCGAGGGTGGCGAACAGGCGGTCCTCGACCAGGACCCCCGCGTCGGTCAGTCGGTTGAGCAGAGTCGACTTGCCGGCGTTGGTGTAGCCGACGATGGCGAGGCGCGGGAGCTGACCCCGGCGTTGCGCCTTGCGCTGGGTCTGGCGGTGCTTGGCGATCTGGCGCAGTTCGGCCTCGAGCTTGTGGAGTCGGCGCACGATGCGACGGCGGTCGACCTCGAGCTGCGTCTCGCCGGGGCCCCTCGTGCCGATGCGGGCACCGCCGGCGCCGGCGGACATGCCGCCGGCCTGTTGCGAGAGCGCCTGGCCCCGACCCCGCAACCGCGGCAGCCGGTAGCGGAGCTGTGCCAGCTCGACTTGCGCCTTGCCCTCCTGGCTGTGGGCGTTCTGGGCGAAGATGTCGAGGATCACCGCGGTCCGATCGATCGCCGTGCGTCCCAGCAGCTTCTCGAGGTTGAACTGCTGGGCCGGTGTCAGCTCGTTGTCGAAGACCACGGTGTCGCAGTCGGTGGTCTCCGCCACCTCCCGCAGCTCCTCGGCCTTGCCCTTGCCCACGTACGTCGGCGGGTCGGGCGCCTGGCGCCGCTGGAAGACGCGTGCCACCTCGTCGGCGCCGGCGGTGTCGACCAACAGGGCCAGCTCGTCGACCGACGCCTCCGTCTCCTCCAGCGTCTCCGGGGGGATGCTGACGCCGACGAGCACGATCTTCTCTCGGATCCCCCGTTCGATCAGCGCCAAGGCCAAGCCCCCGGCAGCTCCACGGTCGCGACCAAGGTGGCCGGCCCCCGCAGCACGACCGCGCCGTCGGGACCCACGGTGACCTCTGCGGTCCCGCCCGCCTGACCGACCGCCACGACATCGCCCACGAGCCCCCAGGCCCGTGCCGCCACCGCCGCGGCGCAGGCCCCGGTGCCGCAGGCCAGCGTGGGGCCGACGCCGCGCTCGTAGGTGCGAATGGCGATGCGGTCGTCCGCCTCCCCGGCCAGCAGGTGAACGTTGGCGCCGCCCGGCTCCTTGGCGTTGACGCCCTCACCCAGCTCGACGAGATCTACGTCGTCGAGGCCCGGAACCTCGAGGACGAGGTGCGGGTTGCCGACGTCGACGCGCAGGGTGCGGCGCACCGGCCCGCCGGCCCACTCGGGCGCCTCGCCCCCGACGCGCGCCACGCCCATCTCGACCGAGAGCGTGTGGGTTCGGGGGTCGGCCCGGTCGTGCACGGTGACGACGGCGCGCCCGGCAGCGGTGCGAATCGGGATCGTGGGGCCGACGGCCCAGCCCGCGAGGATCAGCGCCTGGGCAAGGCAACGGATGCCGTTGCCGCTCGTCTCCGCCGGCGATCCGTCGGCGTTGCGCAGGTCCATGGCGGCAACGGCGTCGTCGGCGACGTCGAGTGGTGTCGCCCGGACCAGCCCGTCGGCCCCAACACCGGTGCGGCGATCGCACAGGGCGCTCGCGACGTCGGGATCGAGGGGATGGGAAGCGTCGTCGTCGAGGAGGACCAAGAAGTCGTTGCCGAACCCGTGGTGCTTGGTCAGGCGCATGGCGTGAATCAGTCTGCCAGGACCACCCGGCGACGCCGACTGCATTCGCATCCGGGCGACGTCATGCCCCACCGATGCCGAGCTCCGCGGCCAGTGGTTCGACGAGGGCCGCCGGGTCGTCGGCGCGCAGCCAGCGGACGCGGGGATCCCGGCCGAACCACGACCGCTGCCGCCGGGCGAACCGCCGCGTCCGGCGAACGGCCAGGGCAACCGCTTGGTCGAGATCGCAGGCGCCCGTGAGGTGCGAGAACAGCTCCTTGTAGCCGAGGGCCTGGCCCGCGGTACGGGAGATGCCGCGGGGGTCGACCAGCAGGCGACGCGCCTCGGCCACGAAGCCATCCGCGATCTGCTGGCGATAGCGGTCCTCGATCCGTGCGGCGAGCGTGGGGAACGGGAGCTCGATCCCGACCATGTGGAACCGGGACGCCGAATACACCTCGAGACCGGGGCCGAACGAGGAGAACGGCCGCCCGCTGCCGAGCGTGACCTCCAGCGCCCGGAGGATCCGCCGCCGATTGGCCGGCGCCATGCGCCCCGCCGCCACCGGGTCCAGCTCGGTCAGGCGGCGGTGCAGCGCCCGGGTGTCCGGCTCGGTCTCGAGCTCGGCCCGGACGTCGGGGAACCGTCCCGGCACCGCCAGCTCGTCGATCACCGCCCGGAGGTAGAGGCCGGTGCCCCCGACGAGCAGCGGCCGGCGGCCACGAGCCTCGATGTCGCCGATCGCGGCACGGGCCCGCTCGGCGAACGCGGTGACGGTGAACTCCTCCCAGGGGTCGATGACGTCGATCAGGTGGTGGGGCACCTCCGCGCGCTCTGCAGCCGTCGGCTTGGCGGTGCCGATGTCCATGCGCCGGTACACCTGCATGGAGTCGACGGATACAAGCTCGATCGTCGGGTCGGCGCGGCCCATCGCCAAGGCGAGCGCCGACTTGCCCGACGCGGTGGCTCCGACGACGGCGGCCGGACCGCGGGTCGCGCCGTTCAACCGCGAGAGCCCACCGGCGACGGACGGCAGATGGCAGCCACCGCGCAGTGACGGTAGCCGCCGGTGGCCACGCTCCCGCGCAGCCCTGCGCCGTTGTTCCACGGGGCGAGGGGGCCTGGCACAAGAATTGGACTTGTGTCAATAGGTGCGCTACACAGCGGCCGCGTGGGCCGCGGGTGTCGAGTATCCCGCCGTACTCCGCTCGCGGCCCATCTCTCGTCCACGTGCACCGCGTAGCCCAGCTGCCCCTTTCGGCGGCCCCGCCGCGGGCCTACCCTCGTCGCTACACGGAAGCACAGCCGTCCGGCACCCGTCGCCGAGGTCGAACGAGGTGCCATGGAGGTAGTCATGGAAGCGCGAGTCGGCGACCACGTGGTGCTCGAGGGAGCGAGGGTCGGCCACGGCCGCCGCCGAGGAGAGGTGCTCGAGGTCATGCGCGGCACCTCCGGCGACCGCTACCGGGTCCGCTGGGAGCAGGACGACCACGAGACCGTCCTGGCTCCAGGGCCCGACCTGCGGGTGGAGGCCGCCGGCGAGCCCAAGCCCGAGCGGCTCTCGATGAGGATCGACCTGTCCGTCACCGAGGACGCCGATCACACCGATGCGCTCGCCCGCGTCCACATGTGTGGTCGCGAGTTTTCGGCGTGGGGGCGCGCCCGCCGGAACCCGAGCGATCCCACCACGCCCGCCGTCGGCGAGGAGCTCGCCGTCGCCCGGGCACTGTCCGACATGTCCCACCAGCTCGTCGTGGCCGCGGCTGACTCCCTCGAGTCGGCGCTCGGCCGCCCGGTGGCGCTCCACGTGTAGCCACCGACAACCGATCACGGTCGCCCGGCCGCGCACCAAGGCCTGACCGGCCGCCGTCCACCCACGAGGTGCCGGCAAGCGATGGCCGGGCGACCGCTATCGGGCCTCACGTGCGCCCGCCGTGGCGGAGCCCCGGGGCAGGTCCTTGGCGAAGCACGCCGTGAGCTCGCTGTCCGCCCACATGCCGAAGTTGGGGATGCGGTGATAGCCGCTGGCCGCGTAGAGCGCCATCGCCTCCGGTTGGCGCAGCCCCGTCTGGAGCTGCAGCCGTCGGTAGCCGAAGCCGGCCGCCTCGGACTCGAGTCTCGCGAGGACAGCCCGACTGACGCCCCGGCGCCTCGCGGACGGGGACGTGTACATGCGCTTGATCTCCGCGACGCCGGCACCGGCCTCGGGAAACGGGCGCAGGGCCCCACAGCCCACGGGCCAGCCGTCGAGATAGGCGACCAGGAAGACGCCCCGCGGCGGCGTCACGTCGTCGATCCCCAGTGCCCACTCGGCGTCGGGATCGTCGGGTTCATCGTCACCGGCGTAGCGCTCCTCGACGTCCACGACCAACGCCGCCACCAATGACCGCGCGGTGGGACCGTCATAGGGCTCCGGCAGGACCACGACGCCGGACGACCCGCCGGCAGCGCGGCTCATGCGGTGGCGACGGGGATGCGGGTGCGGTGGCGTGCGGGAATCGTGACGTGCGACAGGTCGCCGGTGAGGTGATGCGGCGCAGCGGCCGTGATCGCGACCTCCGCGTAGCTCCCGGGCCGAAGGGGCCCGGGCGAGCGGAAGTGCACCAGCTTGTTGTGCCGCGTACGGCCGGTGGTGGCGGACGGATCCTTGCGGGAGGGCCCCTCCACCATCACCTCCTCGGTCACACCCACCCGGGCACGATGGCGGGCCAGGGCCGACCGCTCGACCACGACCCGGAGGCGCTCGAACCGCTCCGCGGACACGTCGGCGGGGACGAAGTCGTCGACCCGCTCGGCCGCCTCGGTGCCGGGACGCGGGCTGAAGATGAATGTGTAGGCGCTGTCGTAGCCGGCCTCGGCGACCACCTCGAGCGTGCGCTCGAAGTCTTCGTCGGTCTCGCCGGGGAACCCCACGATGATGTCGGTGGTGACCGCCAGATCGGGGACCGCCTCCCGCGCGGCCGCCAAGCGATCGAGGTAGCGCTCGGCCGTGTAGCCCCGATGCATCGCGGCCAGGATCCGGTCGCTGCCCGCCTGGAGGGGCAGGTGCAGGTGCTCACACACGGCCGGAACGGATGCCATCGCCTGGATCGTCTCCGTCCGCAGGTCCTTGGGATGCGGGCTCGTGTACCGGACCCGGCGGATGCCGTCGACCCGGCCGACGGCCCGGAGCAGGTCGGAGAACAGTGGGCGGACCCGCACCGGCTCCCCCGCCCGTCGCCGGGCGAGCATGAGGTCGCGGCCGTAGCTGTTCACGTTCTGCCCGAGCAGGGTCACCTCGGTGACGCCGTCGGCTGCGAGTGCCCGCACCTCGTCGACGATCTCGTCGAAGCCGCGGCTGATCTCGCGTCCCCGGACGGCGGGGACGATGCAAAAGGCGCAGGAGTTGTCGCAGCCGATCTGGATCGTGACCCACGCCGCGTAGGGCACCTCCCGCCGCGCCGGCAGCGCACTGGGGAACGACTCGCGGTCGTCGGCGGCGGTCTCCTCGAGGATCTCGACGATGGATCGACCGGCGGCGCGCTGCTCGCCCACGAGCTCGGCGGCCCGGTGGACGTTGTGGGTGCCGAACACCACGTCCACATGGGGGGCCTTGCGGACGATGAGGTCGCGGTCCTTCTGGGCCAGGCAGCCCCCGACGACGATCTGCATGTCCGGCCGGCGCTGCTTCGCCGCCTTGAGCTGGCCGAGGTTGCCGTAGAGCCTGTTGTCGGCGTTCTCCCGGATGCAGCAGGTGTTGAGCACCACCACGTCGGCGTCGTCGACGCTGGCCGCCGGGCGCAACCCGTCGGCCTCGAGGAGCCCGGCGATGCGCTCGGAGTCGTGCTCGTTCATCTGGCACCCGAAGGTGCGCACCACGTACGTCTTGCCAGCCATCGGTGCCCGTCAGGCTATGCGACGTCCACGGAACTCCCTGCACCGCTCAAGGTGCAGGGAGCCGGCCGCGGGAGTGTGGCACTCAGTCGTCGAGCGTGATCGGCTCGTCGAGCGAGATGGGGGCGTCGTCGGCGCCGTTCAGGGGCTCGGCGCCGTTGCCCGATCCGTTGCTCGATGCACCGGGCGAGCCGACGCCGAGCTGCGATCGAATCCGCTCGGAGATCTCGACCATCACCTCGGGGTGCTCGGCGAGGAACAGCTTCGCGTTCTCGCGTCCTTGCCCGAGCTGCTCGCCGTCGTAGGTGTACCAGGCGCCCGACTTCTTCACGAGCCCGATATCGACACCGACATCGAGCAACGAGCCCTCGCGGCTGATGCCCTTGCCATACATGATGTCGAACTCGCTTTGCTTGAAGGGCGGGGCGCACTTGTTCTTCACGACCTTGACCCGGGTGCGATTGCCGATGACCTCGACGCCGTCTTTGATCGATTCGATGCGCCTGATATCGAGCCGGACCGACGAGTAGAACTTGAGAGCTCGGCCACCCGGCGTGGTTTCGGGCGAACCGAACATGACCCCGATCTTCTCGCGCAGCTGGTTGATGAAGATGGCGATGGTGTCGGACTTGTTGAGGTTGGCCGTGAGCTTGCGCAGCGCCTGCGACATGAGCCGGGCCTGGAGGCCGACGTGGGAGTCGCCCATCTCGCCCTCGATCTCGGCCCGGGGGGTGAGGGCGGCCACCGAGTCGATGACCACCACGTCGATGGCGCCGGAACGCACGAGCATGTCGGCGATCTCGAGCGCCTGCTCACCCGTGTCGGGCTGCGAGATGAGCAACTCGTCGATGTCGACACCGATGGCCTTGGCGTAGACCGGATCGAGCGCGTGCTCGGCATCGACGTAGGCGCAGATGCCGCCGTTGCGTTGGGCCTCGGCCACGACGTGCAGGGCGAGGGTGGACTTGCCCGACGACTCGGGCCCGTAGATCTCGGTGACGCGGCCCCGGGGAAGGCCACCGATGCCCAATGCGAGGTCGAGCGCCAGGGCACCCGTGGGTATGGCCTCGATGGCCATCGTCCCCTTCTCGCCCATGCGCATGACCGAGCCCTTGCCGAACTGCTTCTCGATCTGGCTGAGGGCCATGTCGAGGTTCTTCTGACGATCCACCGGTGTGGTCCTTTCTGCGGTGGTGCGGTTGTGGCGGCGACGGGACCCGGCCCTGCCGGCTGCCCGATGCGATCTCGGAGCCCAGACTCCGACGGCGATCTCGATGACCTTCCCCGAACTTAGAGAGAGGGTGTGACAATTTGGCGCCTCGAACGACATCACTGTAGTTTCGAACGCCTGTTCGTTCAAGCACCAACGCCTGTTCGCCGGTGCCTAACCCAGGTGGCGCACGTACACGTCCTCGTAGCGAGCGCCGCCCCGTCCCAGGTGGCTGCGGACCACCCGGACGTCGGCCACCGTGAACCTCGCCGACAACGGACGTCCCACGATCCCGCCGGCGAGGCGCCGGGCGCTGCCACGCGCCGACCGGGCCAGCCGGGCCAGGGTGAGATGCCCCCGGAAGGGCCGGTCCTCCGGCGGCCGACCGAGGGTGTGCGTCGCCTCGATCACCGCTGCCGCGAGGTCATCGAGCCCGGCGACCGGGAGCGCCACGACCTGGCGTGACAGCGTCTCGATCACGGGGCCGACGGCCGCCTCGCAGGCGGCGAACCCGCGGGCGTCGACCCCATCGAGGGCGTCGACCACCACCGTCGGGTCCTCGACCTCCCCCAGGAAACGCAGCGTCACGTGCCACTGATCGCGGGTGGTCCAGCGCAGGCCGGCCTGGGCCCGGCGGGGCAGGTCGGCGATGAGGTCGAGCACGTCGTCGGGTGGGCGCACGCCGACGAACAGCCGCATGGCGGGCCTAGATCGGCTCGCGGTCCCGGGCCGCCGCCTCGGCCGCGCGCTCGAGGCTTCGCCGCAGGAGGTCGAGCAGCGAGATGCAGGCGAACTGGCGAACGCGGTCGCGATCGCCCGGGAGCCCGACGCGTACCACGACGGGCTCGTCGTCCCCCAACGCCACCGCCATGAACACGGTTCCCGGCGGTTGGCCCTCCTGCTCGTCGGGCCCCGCCACGCCGGTCACGGCCAGCCCGATGTCGGCATGGAGCCTCCGCCGCACACCTGCCGCCATCGCCGCCGCGGCGTCGGACGTCACCACGGGACCCTCGGGCACCCCCAGAAGGTCGTGCTTGACGTCGGTGGAGTAGGACACGACGCCGCCGCGGAACCAGCCGCTCGCTCCCGGCACGTTGACGAGCCGGGACGACACCAGTCCCCCGGTCAGCGACTCGGCCACCGCCAGCGTCAGGCCCCGCCGGACGAGCAGCTTCGCCACCGCGTGCTCCATCGTCTCCTCGTCGACGCCGAAGACGATGTCGCCCACGATCCCCCGCACCACCCGTTCCTCGTCGTCCAGCAGCTTGCCGGCGACGTCGTCGTCGTCGGCCTTGACGGTGATGCGCACCTTGAGGCCCTCGATCCCACTGGCGAGGAACGCCAAGGTGGGGGCCTCGGGCCCGGCGTCGTCGAGCTCGGCCATGTGCTCGGTCAGCCGCTCCGCCAGGCCCGACTCGCTGTCGCCCCAGGTGCGCAGGATCCGCGAGCGGATGATGGCCAGCCGTCCCGCCCGCCGCCGCATGTCGGGC
>Ga0081538_10002792_pt1 | contig 16731 bp, 14 predicted proteins | sample TabmetS5T2R1_FD_71022 | JGI IMG/M metagenome (GOLD analysis project Ga0081538, IMG submission 71022) | Tabebuia heterophylla rhizosphere microbial communities from the University of Puerto Rico - S5T2R1 | ecosystem: Host-associated > Plants > Roots > Rhizosphere ... | reverse complement strand
AAAGATAATAGGCTAACGAATAATCACATAGAGATTTTTCAATGTCATTATAATCGGCAATTTATATAAGAGAGGTGCGATTCAATTAGATCAGAGATACATCTGTTCTATACAATGCTTGTGATAATATCGAGTCTTTTTGGCACTTCTGACGCTTACTACCCAGTCGTCCTTCAATATCATTGATTTTCTACAATGATAACACAGACCTCTTTGTTTGATAGAAACATATGTTATGATCTTCTTCCATGCAACATTTTGGCTAGAATAAACGCTGTAATTTGACATGTCCTGAAAAGGACATTCTACTATTTCTGCTTCCCACAAGTGAACAATTGAGAATTGTTATCTTCACTTATGACATATGATCAGGAATGCTCCTCATGGGGATAGATACAGATCTATATAGGTTTTCGATTAGAACAACTTGTCCACCTAGAGAAATTCTTACTGGCGGAGGGTTTGCAAGTCCTCCACAGCTGGAACTTTGTACTAGCTTTCCAAATGGGAATGAGTGGGTTGCCACTGCGGGCATGACCGAATGAAGCGTGTCAAAATCCCCCAGCACCTTACATTTTAGTTCGTTCATTTTTCTCTGCTCAAGCAGGAGCCCGGCTGTATTGTAGGACCGCTTTAGATGAGAGAATATTATTACTATTTGCCTTACTTTTGCAACCAAGGTTGTTATTGTAAAGAATATTCTACGCATTATTGTATCCCTTATCTGACAAAGCCCCCTAAGTTGTTCCACTGTCGACTTGGAGTCGCTTCTGATAGCGATTATCACGCGTCCCTTCCATTGTTTGGAAGTCTTTTTTCTGATATTTCTTAGGTTGTCTGCAAGCGCAAAATAAATCGCCAACATCTCCATTCTCTGAACTCCAAACTTCTCATTCTTTGGGACGGGGCGGATAGTTCTAATCCGAGAATAACCTGTATGATGGTTATGCCATGCAATATACCCACAGGGAGAAGCATCAGCGTCTATCACAATGTTGTGTAGTCGCAACTATTAATTTTTGGAAGTATAGAGTATAAGTGCATATCCAATAGAAAAAATTTGTAAGGCTATAGTTGGGGCCATAACTCTATAGATCTGTTAGATAATGAGAGGCTGATGGTGTGGCCCCACAGCGTCACGATTAATCTGCTTGCAGGGTTTCCAGTCAACCTTTGTGATAACTAGTGGGTGTATTTTTGGATCCTTGAAAGAAAAAGTTACCTAACATATATCATATAGAAACACATCTTCTATGGTCTAAATTTAGACAATCAAAATAAGCCTGTACAGTAAGTTAGGATTACAATGGTAAACATTTGTTGCAGAGTGTGTGGAAAGGATCTTAAGGCGATGGCAGTATGTATCAAGTGTGATAGAGCAATACTTTATGGTTGTTTAAACTGCTCGATATTTTCAGAAACTAGGATACATGTTGATTGTCTAAATTTGGTAGCCTCTATCGCGCATGGTAAGGATGCATAACGCTCATTCTTTCATGTATTTGACGAATTCCATATACAGATTACTACGTTCGGCTGTCTCTTTGTTGACAAGCTGTTTGGATAATCTTTGCCTACTATTTTGTAGATAATCCATTGTAATATCACTGTCGTGGATTAAACCAAGTTTCTCCTGTATTTCTTTCAGGTCTTTTCCGCCTATTGTACTATCTAGTTTCTTGTCATATTTCTTGATATGGCTTTCTGGCAAGACTTCAAAGACATAACGTAATTTTTTGCAGTTTTTTCTCAAACTATGTAGCTCCTCTTTCTTTGTATTATCTGACAGTACTAGAGGGAGCATTTCCCGTATCCTAATGGTCAATCTTTCAATCATCTTGTTCATTCTTTTTTCTATCTTAGAAGACGGTATACCTTTGATAGCCAATGACGATATTTTCCCAAGTGCCTTTGCAAGTCTGAGTGCATGACTAAGTTCTGTCTTTCTTCTCCTCTGTAGTTGTAAATCTAGCTTGGATGCGTTTGGCGCTCCTTTTGCCAATACAGCAATTTTCTTGCGGATTATGTCGAGGTCCCGTATCTTGCTATTTGCCCTAAAGAAAGACTTGCACTTTTCAACCAGTTTGCGATTACGCTTGCGCAGTTTTTTGGGTAGCAAAGAATAGAACGTATCGAGTCGTCGAAGTGAAGTTCTAACATCATGTATGTGTTTTTCGTTGTTTGGGTCCCCAAGGTAAATCTTGATCCTCTTGTCAAGTCTCTTGGAATTCTGGAGAAATTTCACTTCAAGAAAATTAGACAGTCTATTATCATCGCGTGCCATATCGCTTCTACTGTTTGTTAAGAAAATCGTCAATTCTTTTTTGTAGGTCAGCATTTATATCCAAAATCGGCTTGTTGCCATCAATCAGTACAAGATTGTAGCGCTTCTGCATGTTGCGAAACTCTTTTGCTATCATTCTTTGATAAAGGATAAATGATTCGTACATATCATCTGATAGTCCAAGGTCGGACCCCGACTCATAATAGTCAAGAAAGGTATTTTTTTGAAAAACTCTATGCACAAGATCCTCAGCTTCTACATTGAGGTAAAAAATTAGATCAGGCACTAGTGCAAAACCGAATAGAGAATGCGACCAACGCCTATTTAAGCCTCTTACTGCGGCCCTTGCCATTAATGTGTAAATGTACCTATCGGCAAGGACTATATAGCCAGAGCGCAAAGCGGGTATTATCTTATTTTCAAGCTGATCTGCAAAGTCGGCTGCATAAAACAGGCTCATGGTTTTCCTCCCAAGCATATGTTCTTTTTTTGCTTCCAATATTCCCTCCCCTATTAACTCAGAGCGACGAAGCCCGGTGTTAAGCACTGCATGCCCATCTGCTTCAAGCTTGTTAGTAAGCATTCCAATCTGAGTACTCCTTCCCGAGGCATCGGGTCCCTCTATAACAATCAGTCTACCTTTAACTTCTGCATCATCGATATATGGTATTCCCTTGCCATAATATCTCATGATGTGAGAATTCTGTCCTATTTTTCTCTGGATTTGTCTCATACTTTCAACTCACCGAAATAGAGGCACTCTTGTTCATTAGTTGCGGTAATACTTCCAATACCTTTTGTCTCATCAATTCTTGCTGCTCTTCTATATCCTTGGTTCCATCTATGACAGTAAGCCCCTCCTTTTCAACCATTGATTCGTATTCGTCAATAATCCTTCCCTGAAAGATCCTGTAGCTTTCATATGGATCGTTGCTCAAGTTCAAATCCATACCTGCCTCATAGTATTTCAGCCGTGGTCTATTCTTCACAATCCTGTCAAATGAAACGTCAACTGGAACTCTAAAGTAAAACGCAATGTCGGGCTTGACCGCAAGACCGTATATATGGCGCACCCATTGTGGATCACAGCCCCTTACTACATCTCTTGCAAATGCAGTGTAGATGTATCGGTCTGCAAGCACTACATAGCCTGAGCGCAGTAGCGGATAGATGTTCCTTTCATACCTTGCGGCGAAGTCTGTTGCGTGTAAGAGACTGAAGGTAGTGGGTGTCAACAAGTTCTTTTTTTTGCCCTTTGAAATTATATCCTTGACTTGCTCTGACGAGTTCCATTCTGTAAAAAAAACAGGAATGCCTCTGTAGCGTAACCACTTCTCAAGTAACCTTACTTGTGTAGATTTGCCTGATCCATCGACTCCTTCTACAATGATAAGCTTGCCATTTATTGAGGTCTGTTTTCTACTTGCGGTCAATCGCCATTATGCTCTCCTTTGGAGCTGCTTGCTTTTCAGACACTACATAACCATTTACTGAAATACCAAATGCTCGCTCGAACTTTTTTAGTGCCTCTGCAAGTAGAGTAGCAGGGACAAACTGCCTTGAAGATGGTATTATCTTGATATCAGCTTTTTTGCCTTTTAGTGAGAGCTTAATCTCAATCTTTGCTTTTTCAAGGATTGAACACAATACTAGACAAGCAGATATCTTTTCAATTGAGGCTTTATTCTGCGATTCAAGCATTGATTTGTAGCGGGAAAAAAGCCAGTCAGCGGTCTTTTCCTTTCTTGTATGAATTATTGAGAGTGCAAGGACAAGTTGTTCGCTGTGGCTCAAAAATGCATTATCCTCATCTATCATGATGTGAAAGAGATTATTCAGATTGGTTATCAGAGGAAGATCTACCACCTCCCTTATTGCTTGAGCAAGAATCATTTTCTCCTTTTCACGCATCAAGCCCTCACTTACAAGTGGTTTGATGAAAGTTAATGTATAATGTGGAAACATTTCAGGTTTGCATGAAAATGCAACAAACCTTTTGGCTTTCCCATTGTTAAGTTTTCTATTGTAAAAAGTCGTGGGATCGCGAATAAATACACTTACAACACCTTCACGAAGGCCCTGAGCACTAATGACAATCCTTTCAAAGTCAAGTTTTTCCATCAGCAGATTAATTATTGCGGATCCTGCTGTAATAGTCCCGGCTCTATCTGCTCCTACTGCATTGTTCTCTACTAACTGGTCTGCATCCATTTTGTAAAAGTTCTTAGCAATTGAGGATACCGATAAATTGTGCATTTCATAGTGGTGAATCTTATCAAGTCCGTATCCATTAAGCTCTTGGTCATAGCGAGCCATTGCTCGAAGAGTTCCCCCAACGCCTATGAGTGTCGTATCCCAGCTCATGCCAAATTCCTCCCTATCGGGCAGAATGTCGAGTATATAGCGCGCCATCTTGCTATAGTTTCTTTTTGAAAAGGTGCCATTCTTAGCGCCAAACATATTCGACATCCGAAGCGCACCCAAGGGGTACGACCTGATCTTTTTGATGCAGTAATTTTCAGTATATACCAATTCTAGACTACCGCCTCCAAGGTCGAAGAAAAGTGTGGTCGGTAAGCAAATTGCTTTTAGTGCTCCCACATAGGAATACAGACCTTCCTCTTGGCCAGAGAGCACCTTGAACTGGAAGCCTGTCTGGTCGTAAATATGCTTTAGAAAATCGTCCTTGTTGCTCGACTCTCTGACAACGCTTGTCGCCACAGGTAAAACCTGATCGATTGAATTAAAATCAATAATATCGCGAAACATCTTGAGTGCATCAATTGTACGCTGTACTGGCAGTCCTGAGAGATAGCCTGTTCGATGGTTTAGCCCCTCGCCGAGCTTGACTTTAACTCCTTCTTGCTGATATGCCTTGAATGTTCCATTTGCTCTGACATCGTAGCTCACTAACTTGATGGAATTAAAGCCAAGATCTATTACCGATACTTTCACTCTTCATCTACGCTGTGATGTAAATAAGATAGCTAAGATAATAACATTGCCTATATTGTTCATATATATTGTTCAATTGATCATATTTTTAAGAAGCTTTGGACTCAGCAACCATCTCAGTTCTGCCTTTGAATCTGGCTGAAATGATGTTACCTGTATTCTTGCAATGCCTGCCTTTTTCAACACAATTTTGCCATTTCCGTTCCCAAAGACTATTTCATGGATCATGGTACTTAAATTTGGCTCGTGGCCCACAACTAGAATTGACGATTGAGGCTTAAGCTGTGACAACCTACGATACAGCTCAGGCCTCTTTCCCTCAGGCTTGAGTTCATTCCACTCCTCCATCTTGCTTTTCTTTACCTTTAAGGCCTTAGCCACGATCTCAGCGGTCTGAGATGCACGCTTGAGCGGACTCGTTGCAACAAAGTCAAACTTGATGCCAAGCGCTTGTAGTGCTTTCGCAACCTTTTCAACTTCCTGTTTCCCAGTTACTGTAAGTGCTCTTTCTGAGTCCTTACTTCCTGAAGGAAGCCTCTTGCCTGCATCACCATGGCGCAATATAAATAATTCTGTCAACTCAATTATTGTATGAGATGTGCTCCCATCTTTTAAATTTTTTTGAGGTAAAGGAAGATAGATTTTTGATCTCCTTGTTAAATCATAATATCAACATCTAATTATTCTTAAGTTAATGTGGGGGAAGGCATTGTGTTCTTTTAAGTACACAAAAGAGGAAAGCATTGGGCTCAAAGGTAGGAGGATCTTGCAATTCCAAAACACTCTGCCATGAACTCCTAAAGCTCCGTATTATCTAACGTGCCTTAACATCTGCATTACATCCATATGCTCGAGGTATTGTACCTCTTCCCCTACATCTTGTCCACTATAGGGCCGCCGCAATACTCCAAATTGTAACTCATTTACAGACTGATCTGAATTTGAAGTTGACTCAAATGAGGAATAACAATGTTGAAGAAGTATCTCTTACTTTTTAGAATAAATTTCTCTTCTCCTTTCTGTGTACTCTTTTTCATCATAGCGGATGCATACATGAGGATCTAACCACATTCTTGACAGAAGGTTTGCTTGGCTTGCAACCTCTTTTAGTTGAGCAAATCATACGAATCTTCTTTTAAGGATACAAACTCTTAGCTCAAACAGGACTAATATAATTCAAATTAAATGACTAACTAAAATTCATGGTCTTCCAGCTGGTGTGTTCTTGTCGATGATGAGGATTCCTCCTCTTTTCCTTCTTCATACTCCAAAAAGACATCCTCGTCATCATCGTAATAAAGGCAATTCTCAGTCTCCATCTTATTCTTCTTTCCAATCATTTTTCTTTCGTATGACTCGATCTTGCGGGCACATGTCTGACAGATACGGACCCAGCGCCTCACTTTGCGTTGACTACTATAGACTTCAATAGGCTCATGGAGCGACTTACGACTAGAATACTTGTGGCCACAATAATCGCAGACTAATCTTTCAAGTGCTTGCTCATATGCTTCTTCGTCTGGGAGGTCTACAAAACTTGGTGGTGTAACCATACTAGTAAGGCTTCCCCCTTTGTAGTTGCTCTACTTCCTCTTCCTCCGCTTCTTGCCAAAATACTTTGCGGGTAAAACAAGAAGAGCAAGTTGTAGTCGTCGTAGTCATCCATAAGAGTATGCCAGCCAAAGTGATGGGGTCGACTACTACTTCTTCTTCACATTTCCTATTTTGCAGGATAGGTGGAGTTCTTGCTTGCAAGGCTGCATGAACAAAGAGCTTCTTTGTTTTCATTTTCTCCATTCTCGCTTATTCTTTCAAGAGATTGTTGTATGATTAAAAGATCATCCAGTTATTCTATTGATCATCCTTTATTCCTCATATTTCATTTAGAACTTGAAGTTTTCGTTTTCTCCCCCTCTGCCTTCCCTTTCTATCAATTTATCTAGGTGGGTGATCATCCTACTGCAGTTGTGATTTCCATCCCCATCGTTCATTCCTTTGCAGTTCATACGTACTGTATGTAAAATAAATAACTAGAGGCAACGAAAGAGAGGTGCCGTATAGATATGGCGATGTTATGTGTGTAACGACACCTCCCATTGATTAGGGTGTAGACACCACTTGTGCGATCAAGGCGTTCTAGGGTTTCCCTACAACTTCTCTCATGAGATATCGAACCATAAAAACATAGTCGAATGGTTTCTCGTAATTTACTTTATTACGCTTGTTTTGATAGAGTAGTTTATAGATAGTGATCTAGATCTCACAATTTATTAGATGTAAGAGATCTAGAGGAGTCACAGGATTAGGAAATAGATCCTTCTCTTCCCACTCTTTCCAAAATTGCAAATCTATGTCCAATAGCAGCATCATCATCAGCACCACATTCAAAACAATGTTCAAAGGCTAGTAATTTTTAAAAACAAGCAAGCTCGGGTATCTATGGATAACTTATCATTTTTGTAATGAGTTTGGCAATGCACGGACTTTTGCATGGTTTGTATATGCAGAAGAGCAGAGGCAGCAGCACTACCCAGCCCGAGAGTTGATGAAGTACTTTGGCCAAACATGCACTAAAACAACATCCAACTCGGACAACCACTGACCGTTTGTATAAGAAACCTAGATAGATCATTTTCACATGTAGGATGCACACGTAGTGCGTGTTTGATTATATCTCCATTCTTATAATCTGGAATTATTAGAAGCAAATTTGAAATGGCTGTAGGAGCCTTTTCTGGCAGACGATAACGAGGCTTCAAGCCACGACTTTGTACTCATGCTTAGCCGAGAAGATTCATCTAGCGATAGAGGGATAAAGGAAACATTAGAATCGGTACATGTCGGACATACACAATCCTCGCTCATATTTAACATAGTCGCACTCCAAAAACAAGATTCGCAAAGTACTAAATGTATGCTTGAAGTACTATTATCAAATATCAAATGTTTCATCATATGGGTAGTAGTCGCACCCATTTCGCTGTAGTATGCATGAATTCGATTTGATATTTCTTACCATCGATGAACATTTAGATGATGTTATTCTATATAATGTATATTGGGTGCATTTTTTATCTAGATCATAACCCTTTACACTACAACAGGAATCCCCAACAGCTATTCTGTTGCCCCCACTCCTAGTTCTGATTGGGGGTTCCAAACTTCATCCTTGACTCGTGTAGCAATTAAACCTAGGTAATGAGGTAATAGGAGATGCCAACAGCCTTGGGAAGAGGTGAGAAAGAATCAATTATCATCTTCTCACTATATAGTTCACTATGATCTATATTTTCATTAGTGACAATAATAAAATACCTCTCTTGCCACCTCTAAAATGATCCGGTGGGGATTTAATATTTTAGAAGGATCTCGCAAAGAACGAAAAATGTTTCTTTCTTCTTTTCTTCTTCGTGGAAGAAGAAGAGGCGACAGAGTTTTCAAATGGGTCGTTATAGGTGCAGCGGGATATACTCTGTTGATGTTAGTCCTCGTGACAGCATCTGTGTTTGAAGGTTCTATCCCCATCTTTTCTCTTGAAGGGTTTGGAGGATTCATTTTCAATACAGACTGGAATCCGGTATCCGGTAGGGAGGCATATGGAGCGCTACCATACGTCATTGGAACTCTTGTGAGCTCTGCTATCGCTATGGCAATAGGCGTTCCGATTAGCTTAGGAATTGCGGTATTCGTTTCAGAGATTGCTCCACCAAAGATTGGGACCCCTATAGGCTTTATTGTCGAGATACTTGCAGCAGTTCCCAGCATAGTTTATGGTCTATGGGCACTGTTTGTTTTCAGGTTCTGGATAGTCGATTTTATCGAGAGGCCTCTTTACGAAGCTTTTGGAGGAACAATACCATTTTTTGCTCGCACTCCCTTTGGTCTAGATATCTTTACTGCAGGTATAGTACTTGCAATAATGATCATCCCTATAATTTCCTCCATTTCCAGAGAAATACTAAAGGCGATTCCTAACTCTCAGAGGGAAGCTGCGTACAGTTTGGGTGCAACAAGATGGGAAACGGTATGGAAAGTCCTATTTCCTTATGCCAAGGCTGGCTTGCTTGGAGCTGCAGTCATGGGGCTGGGCAGAGCAGTTGGCGAAACAATACTTGTAACTATGATAATAGGCAATGCAATTGGTGCAAATGCCATTCCCGATTCGCTTTTCAGTCCAAGCCAGACGTTATCCAGTATTATAGCTAATGAATTCAATGAGGCAGTTACTGTATTTCACTCATCTGCTTTGATAGCACTCGGATTTGTATTGTTCTTATTGACAATGGGAATTAATGCTGGCGCTCAGTTGCTTGTATCTAAAATGGTCAAAGTTAGTCCAGGAGCAAAGGAGTAGAGTAGTAAAATTGGAAAACACAGAAAAAAACTACCATCGCGATGTAGATTATAGAACAATTATCCAAGAAACAATTATAAGGAAAAATCGTAGGCGCAAGATAGTTAACAAAGTTTTTACGGGCATAACCATAGCATGTGTGGCACTTGCGTTGACACTTCTTGGCAGCATTTTATTAGAAGTTGTAAAAAATGGTATCGCTGCCATAAGCATCGAATTTCTCACAGAACCCCAAGGATCGATAATACGGGGCGACGGAGGGATAGGTCCTGCAATACAGGGCACACTGCTTGTAGTTGGGTATGCATCGATAATTGGCGTTCCAATAGGAATTCTAGCAGGTGTTTATCTTTCTGAATACGCTGGCAACAGCAAGTTTGCTTATGCAGTTAGATTCTTTAATAATGTGATGACAGGATTGCCGTCCATAGTGGTAGGCATTGTAGGCTATATTCTTCTAGTAGTTACAATAGGCTCGTTTAACATAACAGCAGGTGCAGTTGCGCTTTCTATAATAATGATTCCTATAGTTGTAGGAGTTACAGAGGCAACTTTGAGGCTGGTACCAAATTCAGTCAGGGAAGCTGCACACTCACTTGGTGTCCCAAAATGGAAAGTTACACTCTTTATCACCTTGAAGAGTGCCAAGAACGGTGTCCTAACTGGAATCGTTCTTGCGATCTCTAGAATCGCTGGAGAAACTGCACCCCTTATAATGACAGTACTCGGGACCAGCCTATTCTTCCAAGGGGTCGTAAGCCCAGTAGATGCACTGCCGCTTAGGATATGGAGGCTTGCCTCTCAACCCTATGACCATGCTCATTCTTTTGGGTGGGGTGCTGCTTTGATCCTTATAATTATGGTTTTATCGCTTAGTATATTGCTGAGATTCTTTGTACTTGAGAAGAGATTCAAACCAGGATCATCATCTACTTGGATTACTAATAGATTAACGCGTGAATGAATCTAAATACGCTCTCTATGTTTTCTATATGATCTATTTAGACAACGATTAATTAATTGAATTACAGCATCTGAGTTGATGAGTACTGAAGAGTATGCCAAGGCTATTAATTATACGCCTTCATCGTCATCATCAGCTGATGCTAAACGAGGAGGTTACAAGGTTTCTGTCAGAAACCTGAATTCATGGTTTGGAAGTAAACAGGCTCTCAAAAATATCAATTTTGATGTCAAAGAGAATACTATTACCGCATTGATAGGGCCTTCTGGATGTGGCAAAACAACACTTATTCGATGTTTGAATCGCATGAATGAGATGACGCCTGGTGCAACTGTAAAGGGAAGCGTTTATCTAAACGACATAGACATGTATGCTAACAGTGTCGATCCTGTCATCATTAAAAGAAGGATGGGGATGGTTTTCCAAAAACCAAATCCATTTCCCACGATGAGCATTTATGATAACGTTGCTGCAGGCCTAAAACTTAACGGTATTAAGGATAAGGCAATGATAAGGGAAATAGTGGAAGAGAGCTTAAAAGGAGCAGCACTATGGGATGAAGTAAAGGATGAGCTTGGCAAGCCAGGCTTGAGCTTATCGGGGGGGCAACAGCAGCGCCTTTGCATTGCAAGAGCACTTGCAATGCAGCCCGAAGTGTTGCTTATGGATGAACCAACCTCAGCTTTGGATCCCATTGCTTCAGCCAAAATAGAAGAGCTTATGAATTGGCTCAAGACAGAACTTACAGTGATTATTGTAACACACAATATGCAGCAAGCTGCCCGTGTATCTGACTACACCGCGTTTATGTATCTGGGCGAGGTTGTAGAATATGGGCCAACACAACAAATTTTTAAGAATCCGCGAAAAGAGCTTACCGAGAGATATGTGTCTGGCAAATTTGGATAATTAAATAAAGGATGGATGAAGAAGAGAGAATGATCTCTCCTGACTCGACTACTTGACGTAGGCATAACACGCATAAGTAATATCATTATGGATATGGCAAATCTGTCAGTTAACTCTGTAGATGATGCCATAGAATATTATGAAAAGGATGTTGGCTCGCAGAAGCAGATCTTTGAATGGTCGGAGCAACTCAGAGTGTTGCAGGATGAAGTCGCAGAGTTGGCGACGGAGCTTATTGCCCGCTATCAACCAGTCGCATCGGATCTTCGATTCATCAGATCTTGTATGGAGATTTCTTATGGTTTCTTTAGGTTTGGTCGCTATGCGTATGATATTATGGACATAATTGGTACTATGGGCTCTATCTCCGATTGTGACAAGACTCCCGTACTTGAAATGGCAGGAATAGCAAGGAACATGATTCACATTAGCATCAAAGCTCTGCAGACAAAGGACAAAGATGCAGCAAAGAAATTGTATGAAATGGATGATACGGTAGATCTCCTCTATAGAAAATATCTTCGAGAGCTTCTCAAGCCAATCAATAGAGAAGAGATGAACGAGATGCTCAAAGAGCCACGTTGTTATATTTCGATGTTGTTAATACTACGGTACCTGGAGCGAATAGCTGATCATGCATGTTACATAGGCGATTCTGTTCATTACATCGTCACTGGCGCTTCAAGCCCACGGCGCTAGCTATATAGAGAATGTGTCATCACATTGCGATATATAGTCTATTATCATAACCCGTTTATCCCCGTGCCTTTCTTACAGCTATGATGAAGGCCGAGTTAGATCATAGAGATGTTCGTAAGGTGCAATTTACAGGCAGATCAACATACGTTTTGTCGCTGCCAAAAAGATGGATTGAAGAGATGCATTTGAAGGCCGGCGATCGTGTAACACTTATCCGAGAACTTGACAATTCACTGTCAATACTACCAATTTTCAACGGAGCCAAAGAATCTCCCAATGAAGCTACTGCACTTGTATCTCCAAATGAGAGTGGAAGCACGCTTAGGCGCAAAGTGATATCCATGTATCTAGCGGGTTTTAATATTATTCATTTAAAGTTAAAATCAGGCAGGATTAACCCTGCACTCCGTGATGCGGTTAGAGAACTGGTTAGACACAACCTCGTTGGTACTGAGATGATAGCGGACGGATCAGATATCATTACACTGCAGGTGTTGCTGTCTTTGCCCGAGCTTTCAGTCAACACCGCAGTAAGGAGGATGTATCTCATTGCTTCTTCGATGCATAAAGACGCCATATCTGCTCTTGCGGAGCTCAACTACGAGCTGGCAAATGAGGTTATTCAATCAGACGATGAGGTTGACAGATTCAGCCTCTATATTTTCCGTAACCTTGTGATGGCCACGCAGAATGGGAGAGTGCTCCGCGAAATGGGATTAAAAAACCCCTCAGATTGCTTAAGCTATCGTGTTGCGGTCAAGAGCATCGAGCGAATTGCAGATCATGCGTACAATATAGCAGATATAGCAATTGCATTAAAAGACAATATACCAAAGGATTCCTTTCAAAAGATAGAGAAAATGAGCCAACTTGCTCTTACAGTGCTTGGAAACTCTGTTGAAGCATTGCTCCGACGCGATTATCATCTTGCAGACAAGACAGTTGACAATGCAAAAAATATTCGTACGGTTGAAGACGATGTCCTTAAGGCTATAGAAAAAGACAAGATTCGCGACCCAGCTAACATAAAGCTAGCTCTAGAAGACCTTAGAAGGACAGCGGAGTACGCAAGTGATATTGCAGAAGCTGCCATGAACCAGACAATAGACGAAGTAATAGAAAAACACAATTCCAGCCAGTAAATAAAAAATAATATCGGTGTCACATTTTAAATGCTTCATGCAAGAGCGGACGCGATGGGTCATAGTAGGCGTTATTCTAGGAGTCATTATAATAATCGCCATCGTCCTTGGAGTAATAGATGGTCGATAATTAAGCGGCTTGGCATGAATTTATATCGCTCAAGTGGTTCTTTTTAATTCACACCCTCACCCTAGCAAGCTTTTTGCAAGCTGCTTAGAAAGCATCGTTCTAGGTTGTGGGATATCATAGTATTTTCAAGCCTACAATAATGAGGAACTTTTGAAGAACAACAAATATATGCAATAAACAGACAGGTTGCTTGCAGAACTTGACGCTTTATTTGTATGAAAAGATGAGAAAAATAGACAGTAAATTCAAAGTCTGTTTTCTAACTGTTAGCCCATTCTTTTATGAAGAATATAGAAGAAGATATGCATATGGTGTAGAATCATGGGAAGTAATAAACCGCTGTCAAAGTGAATCCCATAGATTAAGTGTTTGAAAAAACTTTATACTCCTAATTCATAAATAATTTTTTATATTGATACAATCGCTCTATCTATCGCGATTCTGAATTTGCCAACAATTGATGTTTTTCAAGCTATTATTCTTGGTGTAGTTCAGGGATTGACAGAATGGCTTCCAATCTCTAGCTCCGGCCATCTAGCCCTAGTACAGCTGGCATTGGATCTTGAGGTTCCAGTATTTTATGATGCCATACTTCATTTAGGAACTCTTGCAGGAGTTTTTGCGATCTATCAAAAAGATATAATAAGGATCATGAAATCGCTCTTCACCGCTCAAGATAAAGGAAATGTGGGCCCTTATCCTCAAGTGAGGACGATGCTCTGGTTTATTATACTGGGCACAATCCCCACTGGGATAATAGGCATCACGTTCCGCTCTTTTTTTGAATATTCATTTTACGATCCATTGTCAATAGCTCTAGGCTTCATAATTACAGGAGTGTTACTCTTAATAACCGCCTTGTTGAAGGTTGGCCACAAAAAACTAGGGTCTCTTGATGCTGTATTAATCGGCATAGGACAAGGAATCTCTATATTTTCAAGCATATCGAGAAGCGGTGCTACTATAGCCACAGGGATGTTTGCAGGGGTAGAAAGAGAACAGCTGGTGAGGTATTCCTTTTTGCTTTCCATACCTGCAATTATAGGGGCAGTAGTTATCGACGCAGTTTGGGCACCAGGCACTCAAGAGGCTACAGAGAACAATCCTCCTATAGGCACAGAATCCTATGTAATAGGAGCAGTAACTTCTGCGATTGTTGGTTACCTGTCTATACGTTTATTGATTAGGACGGTAGTGGGTGGAAAATTCTATATATTTGCATTCTACTGTTTTGCAATAGGTATAGCTACATTCTTTTTGTTGTAGATTCTATTGTGTTAAGATGTGTACCACATACAATCTGTCGAACTATTGAGATCTTGTGTTTAACCAATTTATAGAATGGTCTCTGGTGTAAAATATGAACACAAACCTGATGTATGTAACTGCAGCTGTTCTTGCAGCCATCTTGCTTGTGCCATATAGCACAAGCACATTTGCTCAGGTCCAGCCTCCAGCCGAACTATCGCAACAACAGCAAGGCCAAATTGCTATTAATGGTGCAGGAGCGAGCTTTCCTTTTCCATTAATTGACACATGGCGTGTTGAATATCAGAATGTAAATCCTAACGTGAACATAAACTATCAATCTATTGGAAGTGGTGGGGGAATCAGGCAATTTACTGAAAGGACAGTAGACTTTGGTGCAACCGATGCCCCATTAGATGCAAACGATACACAAAATCTTCCAGGTCCAGCAGTACACATACCAGAAACGATAGGCTCAGTAGTAGCAGCATATAACATAAACGGAGTCACAGAAAGCGGATTGAGGCTAACAGGCCCCATTCTAGCAGACATCTTCAGAGGCACAATAACAACATGGAACGATCCAAGAATACAGGAGTTGAATCCAGATCTGACGCTACCCTCAGAACCTATCGTAGTTGTGCACCGATCTGATGGATCTGGCACCACATTTGTCTGGACAAGTTACCTTTCAGCCGTCAGTCCAGAATGGAGCGATACAGTTGGCTCAGGCACTTCGGTAGAATGGCCTACTGGATTAGGAGCACCAGGTAACGAAGGTGTTGCTAGTACTATTTCGAGTACTCCAAACTCAATAGGCTATGTCGAGCTTGCATATGCATTGACTACTGATACACCTCATGCATCCATACAAAATGCTGAAGGAAACTTTGTAGAACCATCATTGGAATCGACGCAAGCAGCTGTAGAAGCTTCAGTTCTAGGTGGCGGCGCAAGCACAAATAGTACTACTACCTCTACTAATGCAACTGGAACCACTACTAATGCAACAGGCACTCAAAATATGACTTCAATCAATCTCCCAGCAGGTGGCGAATCATGGGAAGAAGTGAGTCTTCTTAATGCTCCTGGAGCAAATTCGTATCCTATTGCAAGCTTCACATACCTGTTGTTATATCAGGATCTGAGTACCAACATTGACAACATGGAAAGAGCAAGAGCATTAGTTGACTTTGTAGAATGGGCGATCACTGACGGACAGCAATTTGCAAGTGAACTATCATACGTGCCCCTCCCAGACCCAGTAGTCCAACATAACATGCAAACACTACAATCACTGACTTTTCAGGGACAACCAATACTAGAGCAACAGTAAAAGCAACAAAAACAACAACACCTTCTCCTTTTTTATTTTATTGATTTATGATTCTTACAATATAGTAGGTCCAGATAATAATTGATAAATAATTAATAATATCGCTTGAGAAGCCATCTAGGCTCTGGAATACTGTCTCCAATTGACCTTTCTTTTTGCAGGTATCTCGTCAACTATTTTTTTTCTCATTACAAAGAGATACTTAAATCCGCGTAGATAAAAGTTGAACCGGAGTGCGCGACTGTGCCATATTGTAGTATTGGACGTTTGGCTCCTTCTTGTTACACATATAATGTCTACTGTGTCAAAATACTTGCAAAGGTCTTCATACACTCGAAAGCCCACAGGCGTAAATTTTTTTTTCACCCACTGATCTCCTATTAACCAGCCCAGTACCTTACCGGGTTTGAGCACTCGATAGCATTCGGCCATAACTTTGTCAAGTTCTTTATAGAACTCATCAGTCTCTGCAGAGATATGCCCTATATTTCCAGGATGGTCATTGTAGTTAATGTTATCACCATACGGTGAATCGATGAATATCATTTCGACACTTGAATCTGCAAGTGGTATCTCGCGAGCATCATTTTGAGCTATATCGGGTCTAGTAGGCGAAATGTCGTATGCTATACATCTGCGCCTCTCTTCCTTGCATACATCGACGGTGGTACCACTCCCTGCCATTGGATCAAGCACAAGGTCGCCCTGTT
>Ga0081538_10002791_pt1 | contig 16733 bp, 18 predicted proteins | sample TabmetS5T2R1_FD_71022 | JGI IMG/M metagenome (GOLD analysis project Ga0081538, IMG submission 71022) | Tabebuia heterophylla rhizosphere microbial communities from the University of Puerto Rico - S5T2R1 | ecosystem: Host-associated > Plants > Roots > Rhizosphere ... | reverse complement strand
TAGTGGCCGCCGCGGCGGCCGAACAGCTCGGCCCGCTCGGGCACGCTCTCGGGCGGGGCCGGCACCGGGGTCACGTACAGGTAGCCGTTGAGGATGCGCTGGTCGACCCCGAAGGCCGGCGGCATGGCGAAGATGCGGGTGTTGAACGCCCCCAGGGCCTGCCACCAGCACTCGCACTGGATCTCGTCGTAGGGGTGGAGCACCCCCGGGTGGTGCAACCGGTCCTGGAACCAGAACCGCTGCTCGTCCAGGTCGCGCCGGTCCTCGCCGAACAGGTGGTACCAGTTGTACAGCTGCTCCCAGCCCTCGGCCCCCTCGGGCGTCGGCACCTCGAACGGGCTCGGGAAGCGGTCCTGGCTCACGGCTTGCTCCTCTCCGCTCGGCGTTCCGCTCGACGGGGCTGCTCGGGGGTGGAGCCGCCCGGGAACTGGTCGGCTCCGGCGACCAGGGCGACCACGGCGGCGTCGACGGCCGCCCCGCCGGTGGCGGTCTGGGCGGCGTCGTCGGTGACGACCAGCACGGTGTTGCCGGCGGCCACGTCGACCAGGTCGACGGCCACGTGCGCGGCCGAGGTGGACAGCTCCCGGACCAGCACCATCCGGCGGCCGTCCAGGTCGGGGACCTGGCGCTCGGCCCAGACGCGGCCGAGGACCTCGGCCAGCAGCATCAGGCGCTCCCGCGCGACTTCTTGCCGGACTCGATCGCCCGGCCGGCCAGCTGCTCGGCGGTGCCGTTGGCCAGCAGGGCCGAGGCGACCTCGTGCGGCTTGGGGTAGATCTGGGCCGAGCGCAGGTCGCCGTAGCGGCGGACCGCCTCCGACCCGGCCTCCATGGCCTGGCGGACGGCGGCGATGCTGCCCTGGATGGCGGCGGCGAAGTAGCCGCTGGACACCCGCTCGACGGCGACGCACTCGACGTCGGCGGTCTTCATCATGGCCTCGATCCCGGCCGTGAGCCCGACCACCCCGCGGGTCTCGAACAGGCCGATGGCACGCTCCGACGGCATCGGTGCCTCCTATCCGTCCAGCAGCCGCGGGTTGCCGGCGATGGCCGCGACCGGCCGGCTCGGGCTGGCGAAGATGATCGACTTGACCTTGCCCCGGGAGACGGCCTTGGCCGTCTCCTCCCCGATCTCCACCGCCTCCTCGACGGTGGCCAGGTCGCCCCCGAGGGCGACCGCGACCAGCCCCCCGCCGAGGCGCATCACCCCGTTCACCCGCACCTCGGTCGCCTTCACCATCGCGTCGATGGCGTCGAAGATGGGGACGAACCCCTCGGCCTCGATGAACCCGGCCGCCTCGTTGGCCATGCCGCTCTCCCCTCTCAGGTCTCGTCCAGCCAGGTGACCACGGCCGCCCCGGTGCCCCAGACCGGCCCGTACTCGAGCACCCTGGCCTGCCCATCACAGGCGCCACTGCCGGCCAGGAAGGCCAGCGCCCGCAGCTGGCTGTCGGCCTGCGCCTCCCGCGCGTACTGCTCGCGAAGGGCCAGTACCTCATCAATGCGGCCGGCGGCCAGCAGGTCGAGCATGCGGCGGTTCCAGCCGTCATGGCCGGCGTCCTCGAAGCGGTCCTCGGCCGGCTCGATCCAGCGCTGGATCAGCCCCGACGACAGGCCGGACACGGCCACGAAGGCGACCCGCCGGCCGAGCTCCCCGGCCGCCCGGGCCGCCGCCTCGGCGATCCGGCCCAGGTCGCCGGCGGCCGCGTACAGGTTGCAGGAGACGAGCGCGATCGGGCGGGTCCGGCCGGGGTCGACCAGCCGGCCCGCGACCACCGTGCCGGTGTCGATCGGGAAGCCGTCGTAGCGGGTCCGGCGGGCCTGGAAGCCCAGGTCCTCGGCCTGGCAGGCCCAGGCCTCGGCCAGCTCGACGTCGACCCGGAGGTCGTAGTCGAGGGTGCCGTAGTCGTAGGCGTACCAGTTCTCGTCGACGTGCCCGCCGCGGGGGTTGGGGTCGACCTGGAACTGGTGCCCGAGCACGGTGAACCACTGGGTCGAGAGGACCACGAAGGCGTCCGGGCCGGCCGCCCGGAGGTCCTGGCCGGCCTGGCGGGCCGCGTCGGCCAGCAGCTTCCAGCTCGGGGCCGGCTCGGCCGCCAGCAGCTGCGGCATCCCCGGGACCAGGGCCGCCCCGACCACGCTCATAGCCGAGCCCCCGGCAGCGGACGGGCCCTGGTCACGACCGGGCTCCGGTCATGGCCCGGTCGCGGCCGGCGTCGTCGGGGCCGGGGGTCCAGCCGGGCGGGGCGGGATGGGCCCGGGCCGGGTTGGCCGGGTCCCACTCGACCACGGCGTTGCCGGTGCCGATGATCGTGCCGTAGCCGAGCACGTCCCCGGGGACCTCCGGCCAGCCAAGGGCCGACAGCAGCCACGACAGGCTGCCCGCCTTGACCTCGGCCGCGGTGGCCTCGATGTGGCGGGGCAGGAACGCCCGCAGCTCCCGGGTCCGGCCGGCCCGGACCAGGGTGAGCAGGTCCATGTCCCAGCGGTACTGGTGGTCGTCGTAGGGGTGCTCGGCGGCCATGTCCTCGGGCAGCTCCGGCTCGCGGTCCCAGTGCAGGTGCGACAGCGAGTTCGAGGCGGCCAGCACGGCCCGGCGGCCGGTCTCCTCCACGGCCCGGCGGGTGGCCGCGCCCAGGCGCTCCATCTGCTCCAGGTCGGCGTCGGCGTAGAAGTAGGGGTTGTTGTTGGCCGACAGCGACACCACCGGGACGTCCCAGTCCGGGTTGAGCAGGTGCAGGGCGCCGATGGTGGCGTAGTCGACCCGCACCCCCGGGTTGGTCATCCTGCGGGTGACCAGGCCGGCGTCGGCGGCGCAGTCGGCGATCGCGGTGGCCAGCTCGACGTCGGTGCGGAAGTCGTACCGGTAGCGCAGCAGGTGGGGGAAGATCGGCTCGACCGACAGGCCGCGCGGGTTGGGCACGCAGTTGACGTGGTGGCCGACCATGGTGATCCAGTGGGGCGCGTGGACCACGAGCACGTCGGGCCGGTGCCGCTCCCGCAGCCGCCGCCTGGCCTCCTGGTAGGCCCAGCGCAGCACCTCCCAGCCGCCGCGGGAGCGGGGCTCGTTCTGGGGCGGGTTCTCGGCGTAGATCAGGTGCGGCGGGTGCGGCGCCAGGTAGCCGGCGACGATGCCCGGCCGGTGGTCCCCACCGCCGGGGCCCGGGCCGGACGCCGGGACGGCCGCCGGTGGCGGCGCGGTCTGCGGCGCCCGCCGCCGGTCGCCGACGCTGACGTGGAACACACGCGACATGCCCGCACGCTAGTCAGCGGCCCGCCCGTTGCCTACGCTTGTGTCCGGTACTGCCGGACATCTGCGGGGTTGCGGTGGTCGGGAGCGCGGGGCCGCGGGTGGGGGCGGTGGCCAAGGCGGCCAGGGTGCTGGAGGCGTTCACGCCCCTGGTGACCTCCCTCAGCGTGCGCCAGGTGGCCGAACGAACCGGGATCCCGCGCAGCACCGCCCATGCGCTCTGCCTGACCCTGTGCGACGCCGGGCTGCTGGAGGAGGCCGGCGGCCGGGGCTACCGGCTGGGACCGGCCCTGGTCGGCCTCGGCGGGCAGGTGATCGAGCGCACCGGGCTCGTCGGCGCCGCCGAAGGGGTGCTGGGGCGGCTGACCCCCGGCGACGGGCTCGAGATCCACCTGGGGCAGCTCGTCGGGGGCTGGGTGGTGTACCTGGACCGGGCCAGCGGCCCGGTGCGGGCGCCGATGCACAACCGGGTCGGCCTGCGGGCCCCGGCCCACCTGACCGGGTGCGGCAAGGCGGCCCTGGCCATGCTGCCGGCGCCCGAGGTGGCCGCCCGGGTCGGGGAGGTGTGCGCGGCCGAGTCCCGGCGCCCGCCCGACCTGGCCGCCCTGACCCGGGAGCTGGCCCGGGCCCGCCGGGCCGGGTTCGTGGTCAGCGACACCTTCCAGCCGGGACGGACCTCGGTGGCGGCGCCGGTGCTCGACCCGTCCGGCCGCCCGGCCGGCGGGATCTCGGTCGCCGGGCCGACCCCGCTGCTGGCCGGCCGCCGCCGCGACCGCATCCGCGACCAGGTGGTGGCCGCGGCCGCCCTGATCGCCCAGCGCCTGGCCGCCCCCGCCCCGGGCCGCTGAGCGGCCGTCCCGGCGTCAGCCCCGGTCCGGCGACGGGACCATGCTGGACCGGGCGATCTGGTCGGCGATGCGCTCGGCGTCCCGGCCGACCCCGCCGAGCAGCGAGGAGGTGAAGCCGCTCAGGAACCACAGGCCGACGAAGTACAGGCCGGGCCGGGAGGCGACCATGCCACGGTCGTGGAGGGGGAGGCCGTCCTGGCCGAAGACCGCCAGGTCGATCCAGCCGAAGTCCGGCCGCGACCCGGGGCACCAGATGAGGTTGGCCACCTCCAGGACGCGACCGTCCTCGAGCAGGGGCAGGCCGTCGCGCACCCCGACCGTCCGCGGCACCCGCTCGACCCCGGCGGCGGCCAGCTCCTTGGGCCGCACCCGCTCCAGCGGCGCGGGGGTGACCAGGGCCTTGGGCCGGACCTTGCGGCCGACGGGGGTGTCGACGGTCAGCACGCGCGAGATCAGCCACCAGAACGGCGGGGTCAGCAGCCGGTCCCAGCGGCCGCCGGTTCGCACCGGGAGGTGGCCGGTGTCGGGGCCCGACAGCCAGGTCGGGTGGGCGGCCGCGACCTCGTGGGCGATCTCGGCCCCCGAGTTGCCGGCCCCCACCACCAGCACCCCGCCCGGGCGCAGCTGGGACGGGTTGCGGTAGCGGCTGGTGTCGAGCTGGAGGATGCCCTGGGCGAGCTCGGCGGCGAAGGCGGGGATCCGGTGGCGCTGGTAGGCGCCGGTGGCCACCACCACCTGGTCGGCCGCCCAGCGGCGGTCGCCGGCCGACACCAGGAAGCGGTCGCCTTGCCAGGCGAGCCGGTCCACCCGGACGCCGTGGCGCACGGGCAGCCGGAACTGGGCGGCGTAGGCCTCCAGGTAGTCGGCGACCTGGTCCCGGGTCGGGTAGGCGAAGGGGGGCCCCGGGAAGGTCATGCCGGGCAGCCCGGAGTAGCGGGCCGGGGTGAACAGCTGCAGTGAGTCCCAGCGCCGCCGCCAGGCGTCCCCGGGCCGCTGGTCGGCGTCGAGGATCACGAACGGCCGTTCCCGGCGGGCCAGGTGGTAGCCGACGGCGAGGCCGGCCTGGCCGCCGCCGACGATCACGGTCTCGGTCCGCTCCCCGCCCGAGGGGCCCTGGCCGGGTCGGAGGACGTCCGGCTGGTTGCGCATGGCCGCCTCCATCAGGCGCTCCCGAGCGCGAGCCGCAGCGCCCGCAGGAACGCTTCGGGCTGCTCCACGGCGGGGTCGTCGGCGGCCCCCTCGACCACGTGCAGGGGCCAGCCGTAGCGGGCGCTGGCCGCCTCGGCCAGCCCGAGCCGCACCTGCCGGTCGTGGCGCCCCCAGATCAGGGTGGTGGGGACGGCGATCCGGGCCAGCTCCGCCGGCGGGATCGCCGGCACCCCGAGCTGCGGCATCAGGTGCCTGAGGGCCTTGTTGACGCCGGGCGCGCGGGCCCGGTCGAGGGCGTACGCCTCCACCAGCCGGCCGCGCTCCCCGAGCCGGTCGCGCAGCCCGTCCAGGTCGAAGACGCACTGGCGGAACAGCCGCTCCTGGGTGCCCTCGGTCGGGCGGGCCGAATGGGCGAGCATGGCCAGGGCGAAGCGCGGCGCCGGCCAGAAGCGGCCGAGGCCGTAGGTGTCGACCAGCACCAGCCGGTCCGGCCGGTCCGGGTGGTCGATGGCGAAGCGGGCGGCGACGGCGCCGCCGAGCAGGTGCCCGACCAGCGCCGGCGGCGACGGGCAGGTGCGCTCGATCAGCTCGTCCAGCCAGGCGGTGATGCCGGCGGTGTCCAGCGGCTCGCCGGAGAGGCCGGAGGCGCCGTGGCCGGGCAGGTCGGGAGCGATCACCCGATGGGTCCGGACCAGCTCGGGGAGCACCTGCAGCCAGCAGGCCGCGAACTCGCCGGGGCCGTGCAGGAGCACGACCGGGGGGCCGTCGCCACCCTCCAGCACGGCGGTCGGGTGGCCGGCCAGGGTCAGTCGCCGCTCGCTGACGGGGGCGCCGGCGAGCAGTCGCTCGCGGATGCCGTCCCCGGCGCGCTCGGCGCCGATCTCGGTCTGGGAACTGTCCATGGCGTGCTCCTCCTGGCCGCTGGGGTGTCGTGCGAGGCCAGGATCGGGCGGGCCCTGTGGGCCGTGCATCGGCCGAACCCGCCAGGTCGTCGGGCGGCCGCATGGGTGATCGGCGCCAGGCCGGTCAGATGAGCCCGTGCTGGTAGGCGTGGGCGGTGGCCGCGGCCCGCGAGGAGACCCCCAGCTTGGCGAAGATGTTGCTCATGTGCCGGTCCACGGTCCGCTCGCTGACGAACAGGCTGGCGGCGATGGCCTTGTTGGTCTCGCCGGCCGCGACCCGGCGCAGCACCTCAAGCTCGCGCGGCGTCAGCCCCCCCGCCCCGGCGGCCACCGGGGCGGACAACGCCTCCACCCGGGCCAGGTCCGGCGCCGCCGCCAGCTGGCGGAAGACCCGGCGGGCGGCGTCCAGCTCCATCCCGGCCCCGTCCCGGTCGCCCAGCTCCCGGCAGGCCAGCCCGATCAGGACCCGGGCCCGCGCCGCCTCGTACGGCACCTCCAGCTCCTGCCAGCCCGCCCATGCGCGGCGCAGCGCGGCCAGGGCCGCCCGCGGGTCGCCCTCGGCGAGCAGGACCGCCCCGTTGGCGGAGGCGGCCACCGCGGTCAGGTAGGGGGCGCCGAGGCCCTCGGCGAGCCCGGCCAGCTCGGCGGCGGCGGCGCCGGCCGCCTTGACGTCGCCGGCGGCCAGCAGGATCTCGACCTGGGCCGGGAGCAGCCGCGACCGGGCCACGAAGCCGTCCGCCTCGTCCACCACCCGGCGGATCGCTGCCGCCGCCGTGTCGACCTGGCCCTGGGCCAGGCGCAGCAGGGCCAGGCCGGGCTGGGGGTCGTGGCCCCACTGGCTGGCCTGGCGGTAGGCATCCTCGGCCTCGGCCAGCTCGCCGCGCAGCCGGTGCAGCTCGCCCTGCTGGTAGAGGGCGAGCCCGGCGGCGGGCCGGCCAGGGGATGGGTCCGTGAGCCGGGTGGCCGCCCGCCGCGCCTCCTCCATGGCGTCGGACCAGGCGCCGTGCAGGGTCATGATCTGGGAGCGGTGGACCAGGCACTGGCCGCGGTAGGGGACCAGGTCCGGCTGGTCGGCGCACCAGCGGGTCAGCGAGGCCGTCCACTGCTGGGCCCGGCGCAGGTCGTAGATCTCCTGGCAGGCCTCGATCACGGCGCAGTACACGATCCCGGCCACCACCGGCGACACCTCGCCGGCCTCGACGGCGACCATCGCCTCGTCCAGCAGCGCCACGCCCGCGGCCGTGTCCCCGGCGGCCAGCCGGGTCCCGCCGAGGCCGAGCCGGCCCAGCGCCAGCAGGTCCGGGTCCCCGAAGCGGCCACCGATCCTGGTCACCTCGTCGAACCCTGCCCCGGCGGCCGCGGTGTCCCCTCCCATGAGGGCCCGCATCGCCCCCGGGACCAGCAGGTAGCCCTGTTCGACGCAGTCCAGCTGAGCGTCGTCGAGCAGCCGGCGGGCCCGGGCCAGCCAGCCGCCACCCCGGACCTCGTCGCCCTGGTCGATGAGGCTGAAGCCCAGCCAGAACGCGCACCGCACGGCCCGGGCGACCTCCCCACGGCGCAGGAACTCGTGGTGGGCCCGCGCCGCGACGTCGGCGCCGTCGTCGTCCCTCCCGATCAGGTAGGCGGCCGTGGCCAGCGACTCCAGATCCTCCGGGCCCAGCGGCTCGATCCGGTCGGCGGCCGACAACCCGGCATAGGCGTCCGCCCACGCCTGCCGCGCGAAGGACCGTCGACCCTGTTCGAGGGCATCAGCACCAGGCATACCCCGGCACCTTACCGCCCTCTGGTCCGGCCGACACTCGGCTACGCTCCCCCGATGGACGATCCCGCCGACGCCGCCATGCACGCCTACTACGCGATGGGTGGCGAACAGGACCGCCTCGGCGAGGGCGCGGGGGTGGTGGAGTTCGAGCGGACCAAGGAGATCGTGCTCCGGCACCTCCCCGACCCGCCGGCGGTGGTCGCCGACATCGGCGGCGGCCCCGGCCGCTACGCGCTGTGGCTGGCCGGGCGCGGGCACCGGGTCGAGCACCGCGACCTGATCCCGCTCCACGTCGACCAGCTGCGGGCCGCGGCCGGCGACCTCCCCCAGGTCGCCACGGCGGTGGGCGACGCCCGCGAGCTCGACCTGGCCGACGCCTCGGTCGACGCCGTGCTGCTGCTGGGGCCGCTCTACCATCTGCGGCGCCGCCGGGACCGGGTGGCGGCGCTGGCCGAGGCCCGGCGGGTGGTGCGGCCCGGGCGGCCGGTGTTCGTGGCCGCCATCTCCCGGTGGGCGCCGCGGCTGGCCGGCGAGCTGCGGCAGCGCCTCTACGAGGAGCTGCCGGCGATCCGGGAGGAGACGCCGCGGGTGGAGCGCACCGGCTTCATCCCGCCGCTGTTCTATGAGTCGTTCACCGGCTACTGCCACCGCCCGGGCCAGCTCCGGGCCGAGCTGCGCGGCGCCGGCCTGGAGCTGGTCGACCTGGTCGGCGTCGAGGGGCTTGCCTTCGCCCTGGGCGACCTGGAGGAGCGGCTGGCCGACCCGGTGGGCCGCGCGGTCGTGCTGGACGCCGCCCGGGCGATCGAGCGCGTGCCCGAGCTCCTCGGCCTGGGGCCGCACCTGCTGGCCACGGCCAGGCGGCCTACGGGCTGACCGTGGTCCGCTGGTCGGGGGCGAGGTCGGGGTCGAGGACCCAGTGCTGGCTGACGGCGGCCCGGTAGAGGCGGTACAGGGACGGGGCGAGCACGTCCTCGGGGGTCTTGGGCCGGGCCCCGGCGCGCAGGCCGGCCTCGCCCGGGTAGACCTGGAGGCCGCGGTCCAGCTCGGCCCCGGACAGCTCGGCCCCCGTGGCCGCCATGTAGACGGCCTGGCCGGTGCCGACGGGGGCCTGGGAGTCGAACACGACGATGCTGAGCTCGGGCCGGGCGGCCAGGTTGCGCGAGTGGGTCGCCTCCGGGGACGAGATCCAGTAGAGCTCGCGCCAGCCGGGGGCGGCGGCGAAGAACACCGGCGACACCCAGGGGCGGCCGTCGGCGTCGGCCGTCCCCAGGGTCATGTAGTGGTTGGCGTCGAGGATGGCCCTGGCCACGGCGTCCAGGTCGGGCCGCTGCGCGCTGTCGGTCACTGGTGCCTCCCGAGTCGGTGGGTGACCTCGGCCCAGGCGGGCGAGGCGGGGTCGATCACGGCCAGGTGGTCGACGCCGGCCAGCTCGACCAGCTCGACGGGGTCGCCGGCGGCGGCCGCGGCCGCCGCGTAGGCGCGGCTCTGGGACACCGGGACCCGGGTGTCGGCGTCGCCGTGGACGAGCAGCTGGCGGACCCCGAGGGGCAGGCGGGCCCGGGGCGAGGCGAGCCGGTAGCGCTCGGGATCCTGGTCGGGGGTGGCCCCGAGGAAGCCGGCGACGGCGTCCTCGCCGATGCCGTCGGCGGCCCCCGCGTGCAGGTCGCAGACCCCGGCCAGGCTGACCGCCAGCCACGGGGTGACCAGCGGCGCCGCCCCGGGGGCGCCGGGGGGCAGCCCGGCCCGGGCGGCCGACCACAGGGCCAGGTGGCCGCCGGCCGAGTGCCCGGCCACGACCAGCCGGTCCAGGTCCAGCGGGGCCCGGTCGGCCAGGCCGGCCAGGTGGTCGAGCCCGGCGGCCACGTCCTCGCAGGTGCCGGGCCAGCCGCCGCCCGGCTGGCCGACCCGCCGGTACTCCAGGTTCCAGGCCGCGAACCCGCGCCCGGCCAGGTCGGCGGCGAGCGGCCTCATCAGCTCCAGGGTCCGCCCGGCCCGCCAGAACCCGCCGTGGAGCAGGGCCACCACCGGCCACGGCCCGGCGCCGTCGGGCCGCCACAGCTCCCCGAACCGGTCAGGTCCCGGACGGTAGGCCTCGGCCGGCGGGGTCACAGGCCGAGGCGGCGCCGGACCCGGTCGAAGGACCCGGCCGGGTCGGCGATGTCGAAGTGGACCCCGGCCATGCCGGCGGCGTCGGCCCCGGCGACGTTGGCCGGGTCGTCGTCGACGAACACGATCGCGGCCGGGTCCAGGCCCATGGCCGCCGCCGCCTGCTCGTAGGCCCGCGGGTCGGGCTTGGCCACGCCGGTCTCGCTCTCGTCGAGGAGGACGTCGAAGGAGCTGAGGAAGTCGCTGCGCCCGACCACCTCCCGGCTCAGGAAGGCGACCAGCTTGCTGGTGAGCAGGCCGGTCCGGCACCCGGCGGCGCGGGCGTCGGCGACCAGGAGGCGGCCCTCGGGCCGGACGGCCAGCCCGTTCGACGTCTCGAACATCGCCCTGGTCACCTCCGGCCAGCTCACGGGCGCGCCCAGGAGGCGGCTGATCTCGGCCGCCCGCCGGTCGAAGTAGGCCCGGGAGGTCAGCTCGCCGGCCTGGACGGAGCGCCACGGCGGGTCGGTGGCCGGGTCGAGCGGGCCCCGCCATCCGAGGGTGCCGGGCGGCCAGCCGTTGCGGGCCTCGAAGTCGGCCAGCAGCTCCCAGGGGGTGGGGAGGAGCACCCCGCCCACGTCGAGCAGGACTCCCTTGGCGCCGGCGCCGGTCATTCAGCCGGGCCCGGGGCCGCCGGGGTGGTCCGCCGGTCGATCGGGACCCGGGGTGCCGGGGCGGCCCAGGTAGGCGAGCATCCGGTCCATGGCCGAGGTCCCGGGCGGCCCCACGGCCTGGCGGGGCCGCCGGCTCCACACCGTCTCGGGCCGCGCCTGGAGCAGCCAGAGCTGGCGGTCGGGACCGATCGCCCACTCCACGTCCTGGGGCGCGCCCAGGTCCTGCTCGATGCGCTTGCCCAGGCCGGCCAGTTCGAGCACCTCGGCGTCCTCCAGGCACGGCCGGGCCCGCAGGTCCTGGGGGACCTCGGCCCGGACCACCTGTCCGGCGGCCGGGTCGAACCGGTCGGCGAACGCCTTCTCCCCCACCGTGCGCGAGCGCAGCTCCATGGTCACCTTGTCGACGGCGAACCGGTCGGGGGTGACCTCGCCCTCGACCACCGCGGTGCCGAGCCCGTAGGCGGCCTCGATGGTCACCTGCGAGAGGTCGCCGTTCAACGGGTCGAGGGTGAGCAGCACCCCGGCGGCCTCGGCCGGAACCATAGCCTGGACGACCACGCCCATGGCCAGCTCGCCGTCGGGGATCCCCAGCCGGGCCCGGTAGGCGACCGCGCGGGAGGTGAACAGGCTCGCCCAGCAGCGGCTGACGTGCTCGGCCACCACCGCCGCCCCCCGCACCCACAGGTAGGTGTCGTGCTCACCGGCGAACGACGCCTCGGCCGTATCCTCGGCGGTGGCGCTGGAGCGGACCGCCACCGGCACCCCGTCCCCGCCCAGCCCCCGGTAGGCGGCGGCGATCTCGGCCGCCAGCCGCTCCCCGACCTCGACCGGCCGGCCCCCGGCGGCCAGCGCCTCCCGGTAGGCGGCGGTGGTGACCACGAACCCGGGCGGCACCCGCAGCCCCTGGCGGACCAGGTGCCCGAGCCCGACCGCCTTCCCACCGACCAGCGGCCCGCTGCCGGCGTGGCACTCCTCCAGCCAGAGGACGTGGCGATCGGTCATCGGTCAGGCGCCGCCGGCCCGCAGCGAGGTGTCCCAGGCGGCCACGTGGACCTCGGCGACCTCGTTGTCGCCGGCTGTCCAGGCGCTGTGCCGCTTGAACAGCTCGATGTCGTGGCCGGGGACGATGCGGTCCAGGTCACCGCCGACGTACTCGTGGATCTCGCCATAGGTCAGCAGCATCTTGTAGGTGTTGCCGTTGGTGTAGCCGCTGGGCCACATCTCCTCGACGTTCGAGTACCACATGACGGTGTCGCCCGCCACGACGAAGGGGCCGCCCGAGGTCTGGATGGAGATCCACTGGCTGCCGAAGGTGTGCCCGTCCTTGCTCAGGTGCCCGACGATCCCGGGGACGATCTCCTCGCCGTCGCGGACGTAGTGCAGGCGGTGCTCACCGGCCAGCCGCCCGTACATCTGCAGGTCGTCACGGTCGAACGACGAGGTGACCCAGCTCTCGTCGCCGAGGGGGGTGTACAGCTCGGGCAGGGACAGGGCCTCGCACCAGCCCTGGAACTCGTCCCACTGCACGTACACCGACGCGTTCGGGAACGCGGGCAGGTTGTTGCCGTGGTCGAAGTGCATGTGGGTCAGGAACACCTTCTCGATGTCGGTGGGGGCGACCCCGACCTTGGCCAGCACCGCCTCGGGCGCCTCCCAGTGGTAGAAGCCGAACCGGTGGATCCACTTGTCGGCCGCGAAGCCCGCGTCCACCAGGTAGTGGTGCACGGTCCCGTCCGGCTCCCTCCCGCTGACGAGGACGTAGACCATTGGCGAGGTCGAGACGCCCTCTCCGCTGTGGATCGGCACGCCCCCGAAGAACTCCCTGGGGAGGTCGACGTGCGAGTAGCAGAGCGGACGGATGGAGTAGTCGATCTCCGCCATGGCCAACCTCCCGAGACGGCGCCGGTGCGTTCCAGGCTTTCCGGTGCATCCCGCCCGGGCAAGCCGGGTGTCCGGCCTCACCGGACAGGAACCGCCGGTTCCGGGCGGCTAGAGGCACTCCCGCGGGAGCACGAACCAGCGCAGCTCCTCGAAGTCGGCCGACAGGCCGGGGAGGGCGCCGTCGCCGCGGCCGTCGCCGTCGCCGGAGGGGGTGCGGGAGGCCAGCAGGCGGCGGGCCTGGTCGAGGTAGCCGGGCAGGGCATCGTCGGAGGCGGTGGCGTGGGTGGCGGCGGCGTCCAGGCGGCCCTGGCCGTCGTAGCGGAGGGCGTGCAGGCGCAGTGGTGGCTCGACCGGGCCCCGGCGGTGGCGCCACAGGCCGGTGGCCGGGTCGAAGCGGTAGTCGCCGAGCAGCTTCCAGCCCTGGTCGGCGACCAGGTGGACGGCCTCCAGGAGGTAGCCGAACACCGCCTCGGAGATGAAGTAGTTGAAGTTGACCCGGACCCAGCCCGGCTTGATGCCCTCGCAGCCGCGGGCGATCTCCCGCTCGAAGGAGTGGGACCGCTCGATGTCGATGCCGAGCAGCCGGTGCCCGTAGGGGCCGGCGCAGGAGCAGCCGCCCCGCGACTGGATGCCGAACAGGTCGTTGAGCAGGGCCACGACGAAGTTGTGGTGCAGGTAGCGGCCGCCGTGGCGGACCACGAAGGAGACGATCGACAGCCGCTCGGCCTGGAGGTTGCCGAGCAGCTCGATGTTGGGGTTGGCCCCCCAGGAGTCCATGGCCCGGCGGATGAACGACCGCTCGAGGGCCTGGATGGTGCCGGCCCCGACCGCCTCCTTGAGCTGGAAGACCAGGCCGGCCCGGATCGACTCGACGATCGCCGGGGTGCCGCCCTCCTCCCGCTCCACCGGGTCGTCGAGGTAGCGGTGCTCGGTCGGGTTGACGTAGGCGACGGTGCCGCCGCCCGGGACCGTCGGCACCCGGTTGCGGAGCAGCTCGCGCCGCACCACCAGGACCCCAGGGGTGCCGGGGCCGCCGATGAACTTGTGAGGCGACAGGAAGATGGCGTCCTTGTAGCTGAGGGGGTCGTCGCTGGTCGGGCCCATGTCGATCTGGACATAGGGGCCGGCGGCGGCGAAGTCCCAGAACGACAGGGCGCCGTGGCGGTGCAGCAGTGACGCGATCGCCCGGGTGTCGGAGACGATGCCGGTGACGTTGGAGGCGGCCGAGAAGCTCCCGATCCGCAGCGGCCGGCCGGCGTGGCCGACCAGCTCCTCCTCCAGCTGGGCGAGGTCGATGTGCCCGTCGGCGTCCTCGCGGATCACCACCACCTCGGCGATCGACTCCCGCCAGGGCAGCTCGTTGGAGTGGTGCTCGAACGGCCCGGTGAACACCACCGGCCGCTCCCCGGCCGGGATCCGGTCCGAGAGGCGGAAGCGGGCGTCGAGGTCGGCCGGGATGCGCAGGTTGAGGACGCCGATGAGCTTGTCGACGGCGCCGGTGCTGCCCGACCCGCAGAACAGCACGGCCACCTCGTCGTCGCCGCCGACGGCGTCGCGGATGATGCGCCGGGCGTCCTCCCGGAGCCGGGTCGTCTGCAGGCCCGTGCCCGAGCTCTCGGTGTGGGTGTTGGCGTAGCGGGGCAGGACCTCGTGGCGGATGAAGTCCTCGATGAAGGCGAGCGCCCGGCCCGAGGCGGTGTAGTCGGCGTAGACGATCCGGCGCGGGCCGTACGGCCCGTCCATCACCTCGCGGTCGCCGATGACCGCGGCCCGGACCCGCTCGACCAGCGGCGACGCTGCCGCCTCGCCCGCGTCCAATCCGACCCCCTCAGCCCTTGACCGCCCCCATGGTGAAGCCGCTGATGAAGCGGTCGAGGAACAGATTGAACACGAACGCGATCGGGACCGCGACCAGGATGGCCGCCGCCTGCAGCGACTGCCAGAAGAACACGTCGCCGCGGATCAGCTCGGTGGGGACGCCGGTGGAGACGACCTTCTCGGTCGAGGGCGAGACGAAGGCCAGGGCGTAGATGAACTCGCTGGCCACCAGGGTGAAGGCGAACACGACCACGGCAACGATGCCGGGGAAGGCGAGCGGCAGCACCACCCGGACGAAGGAGGCCAGGCGACTGTAGCCGTCGACCATGGCCTGCTCCTCGACGTCGCGGGGGATGGCCTTGAGGAAGCCGATCAGCAGCCACACCGACACCGGGATGGTGATGGTCGGGTACACCAGCACCAGCGACCAGGTCGAGTCCTGCAGGCCGGTGGTCACGACCAGCCGCGACAGGGACAGGAAGAGCAGGCTCGGGGGGACCAGGTAGACGAAGAAGATCGCGATGGCCATCGGGCCCGACCAGGGCCGGTCGAGCCGGGCCAGGCTGTAGGCGGCCGGCAGCCCCAGGACCAGGGTGATGGCCACCACCAGCAGCCCGACCCACAGGGTGTTCCAGATGAAGGTCAGGAACGGGGTGTCGCGCAGCAGGTACAGGACGTGGTCGGGGGTGGTGGCGAGGTTGAAGAAGAACGGGTTGTTCGCCGGGTTGTAGAGGTCGCGGTTCTGCTTGAAGGCGGTGACCAGGCTCCACAGGAACGGGGCCGCGCAGATCAGGGCGGACAGGGCCGCGAGCAGGTAGATGCCGACGCGGCCCAGGAGGTGGCGGCGGGCGTAGCGGCGCCGCAGCCGCTCGGTCGCGGCCGGGCTGAGGGTGTCGACGGTGCTGGCGCTGGTGGCCACCTACAGCACCTCCATGCGCCGGACGGCCCGGAGGATGGCGATGGCCGCGGCCAGCAGCAGCGGGAACAGGAACAGGGCCACCGCCGCCCCCTGGGCGACGTCGCCGCCCTCGATGCCGCGGATGAACGCCCAGCTGGCCAGCACCTGGGTGGCGTTGGTGGGGCCGCCGCGGGTGAGGATGTACACCACCGTCATGTCGGTGAAGGTCAGGATGGCCCCGAACAGGGCCGCGACCGCGACCACGGGCAGGGTCAGGGGGATGGTCACCTCGAACATGCGCCGCCAGAAGCCGGCCCCGTCGACCCGGGCCGCCTCGTCCAGGTCGCGGGGGATGGCGACCAGCCCGGCCAGGATGATGACGGCCGACAGCGGGGTCAGCCGCCACACGTGGACGGCGATCACCGAGGCCATGGCCAGGCCGGGCCGGCCCAGCCAGTAGGCGTTGCCGTCCAGCAGCCCCAGGTTGCGCAGCACCCAGTCGATCGGGCTGAAGACCGAGTCGAGCATCCACAGCCAGGCCACCGCCGACAGGGCCACCGGGGTCGTCCAGGGCAGCAGGACCAGGAACCGGACCAGCCACTTGCCCTTGAAGTCGGCGACGAGGATGTTGGCCAGGACCTTGCCCAGGACCACGATCAGGGCCATCGACACCGCGGTGAAGATGAAGGTGTTGCGCAGCGAGCGCCAGAACACCGGGTCGTCGAGGGCGCGCTGGAAGGTCTGCAGCCCGGCCCACTGGAAGCTGGGGTCGCCGGCGGTCACGTCGCTGAAGGCGAACCCGATGGCCAGGAAGAACGGGACGGCCACGAGCAGGACCACGTACAGGATCGACGGCAGCAGGAACCAGATCGCCATCTGGCGCTCGTTGTCGGCGAAGTGCCGGGCCGGCCGCCTCCCGGCGCGGACGCCGGGGCGCTCGGTGGTGGCCGCGTCCATGGCCTCAGCCTCCGACCGGGACGGGGTCGGCACGGTGCCCGCTCTCGGCGTCGAAGAACCGCAGCCGGTCGGGGTGCACGGCGAACTCGTGGGTCTCGCCGGCCGCGATCGGGGTCGCGACCGTGGCCGGCAGCCGGGCGATGACCCTGGTCTCCTCGCCGATGCCCGTGGCCGTGCCGTACACGTGCCGGTCGCCGGAGAGGTACTCGATCCGCTCCACCTTGAACGGCACCAGCCTCCGCTCGGGCCCGCTGACGTGCTCGGCCGGCAGCAGGTGCTCGGGACGGAACCCGACGAAGCGGCCGTCGCGGGGCACCAGGTTCATCGGCGGGGAGCCGATGAAGGTGGCCACGAAGGTGTCGGCCGGGTCGTCGTAGACCTCGACCGGCCGGCCGAGCTGGCGCACGCGGCCGCGGTCCATGACCGCGATCCGGTCGCCCAGGCCCATGGCCTCGGCCTGGTCGTGGGTCACGTAGATGGTGGTCGTCCCGACCCGCTGCTGGAAGCGCT
>Ga0081538_10002790_pt1 | contig 16733 bp, 10 predicted proteins | sample TabmetS5T2R1_FD_71022 | JGI IMG/M metagenome (GOLD analysis project Ga0081538, IMG submission 71022) | Tabebuia heterophylla rhizosphere microbial communities from the University of Puerto Rico - S5T2R1 | ecosystem: Host-associated > Plants > Roots > Rhizosphere ... | reverse complement strand
CCTTACGCGCGATGCATGAGGCGGGAGTGCTGAGCACCTACCTCCCTGAATTCGAGCAGATTACCGGCCTGGTACATCATGACCTCTATCATAAGTATACCGTTGACGAGCACACCTTGCGGGCGGTGGATTACCTCGATGAATTGCCCGAGACCGCTGAAAAAGAGCTGCGCGAGTTCGCCAAACTGTTCCAGGGCCTCCCCAATCCCGAGGTGCTGCGGTTGGCCCTGCTCTACCATGATGTGGGCAAGACCAAGGGCATCGAGCACGTCGAGGAGAGCGCTGACTTGTTCCGTGCGGCAGCGCCCCGACTGGGGCTCAGCGAAAAAAGCGCTGACCAGGTAGAGTTGCTGGTGAAAAACCATCTCTTGATGAATCATCTGGCCCAGCGTCGTGACATCACTGACCCCAAGATCGTGGCGGATTTCGCGGAGACCGTGCGCAACGTCGAGAACCTGAAGCTCCTGTGTATTCTGACCTATGCCGACACGCGTGCGGTAGGGCCGGACATCTGGACGGTGTGGAAGGGGGCGCTGCTGTGGGAGCTGTACATGCGCACCTACAAGCACTTCACCCAGGACGATGAGGTCGTCGTGACGGGCGAGGCGCTCATCGAACAGGTCAAAGGCGAAGTGATGTCAGGCTTATCCGGACGCATTCCGGATGCCACGGTCGATGCGTTCTTCAAGGCGATGCCGTATAAATATGTGGTGTCCACGCCGGCCGAGACCATTGTGCACCACGTCCAACTCGTGGAGGCCCTGAAAGGCGGCACGCTGGCCACGAAGCATACGCATCACCTCGACTTGGGGTTCTCCGAACTGATGATCTGTACGCCCAGCAAGGCCGGCAATTTCTCAAAGATCGCCGGGACGCTGGCGGCCAATCAGCTCAACATCTTGGGGGCGCAAATCTATACCCGGAATGATGGATTGGCCGTCGATACGCTGCAGATCGAAAGCCTCGAAAAGAAGCCCATCCTGGACGAACGCCTCTGGCAGCGCCTGAATGAAGAACTCTTCGCGGTCTTGGCCGAGGGGCGAGAGGTCACCTACCGCCCGGGACGGACGATCTTCGCCAGGAAAGAACGGGCCGTGCCGGTCACCACCGTCATCGAGGTGAATAATCGCATCTCCGACATGTACACGGTCCTCGATGTGACGACGCATGACCGCCTGGGCTTGCTGTACCTGATCACGACGACGCTGTTCGAACTCGGAATCAACATTCACCTCGCCAAGGTCTCGACCGAGGCGACACGGGCCATCGACGTCTTCTACGTCACCGACCTGATGGGCGAAAAGATCGTCGATGAACGCGCCATCGAGGACATCCGCCGCCGGCTCCCCACCGCGCTCGACGTCGAGGCTCGGTGAACGGCAAGTCGGGGGCGAGCAACGCCGGGAGCCCGTGCCTCACGCGCCACGATGAGGCGTCATGGGTGAGGTGATCGCTGACCGTAGCGCTCGAGAATTGCATGCGAGATTTATTCTGTGGTATGGTTGGGACGATGCCGAGAGACTTCCATACGTCGCGCGTCCGCCTGGGGAGGCGGACTCACTGTGCAATAGGTTGACCCGTCGGCGAGTCCCGGCTACCCATCAGGGTGTTGACACTTGGGGCCGAACTTAATGGAGGTGTATAAAGCAGCTTGGCCGAGACCCTGAGCAAAGAGATCCAGCTTGAGGATACCACCCAACTCCCACAAATCTTTGGCATTAACGACGCGCATCTTAGGCTCATAGGCAAGGGGCTTCGCGTGCGTCTGCAGGCGCGCGAGCGCGGACTGAGCATTCAGGGCGACCCCCAGGCCGTTCGCACGGCCGAGCAGTTTTTACAGGAGTTGTGCGAGCTCATGGCCAGTGGCTATACCATCGATTCGCATGACCTGCGTTTGATGCTACGCCTCTATGAACACTCGCCGCGACCCGACATGCGCCGCATCTTCTCCGATCGTATCCCCGTCCCTTCCCGTCGCCGCTATGTGTCACCCAAGACCGAAGGGCAGAAGCTCTACGTGGATGCGATCCGCCAGCACGATATCGTCTTTGCCATCGGCCCAGCGGGGACGGGCAAAACCTACTTGGCCATGGCCATGGCGGTCTCCAATCTCTTCAATAAAGCCATCGAGCGGATCATCCTGGTGCGTCCAGCCGTCGAGGCGGGTGAGAAGCTGGGATTTCTGCCCGGCGACCTGCAGGAGAAGGTCAACCCATATTTGCGGCCGCTCTATGATGCCTTATTTGATACGATGGAGTTCGAACGCGCCCAAAAGTTGATGGAGCGGGGCACCATCGAAATCGCTCCACTGGCCTATATGCGCGGCCGCACCCTGAACGATTCATTCATCATTCTGGATGAGGCGCAGAACACGACCTCTGAGCAGATGAAGATGTTCCTCACGCGTCTAGGGTTTAATTCCAAGGCGGTGATTACGGGTGATGTCACCCAGGTGGACCTCGCCCCGGGGAAAGTCTCAGGACTGGTGGAAGTGCAAGACGTCCTGCGGGGCATTGAGGGGATTCGCTTCGTCTACTTCACCGAGCGGGATGTCGTCCGCCACGAACTGGTCCAGCAGATCATTCGAGCCTATGAGACCTATCAGCCAAGGGCGGAGCGTCGTAGCGAGGGCCATGGAGGGGGAACGCCGTCCGATGGAACGGGAACGTAAAGGACGAGCACGGCCGGGACATGGCCTGCGACCGCTGTTGACGAAGCTGGGCGTCATCACCGTCTCGAAGTCGGGCGGGATGAAGATCGCCTGGCGCGAGATCGGGATTACCACCGCGCTGGTGGCGATGCTGACCGTCTTGCTGTTGCCACGGTTGCAGTTACAGACGCGGACCTTCGCGGTTGGCGACATCGCCCCGGCCGACATCAAGGCCCACACCGATTTCCTGCTCGAAGATGAAGTGTCAGCCCAGAAGAAGCGTAAAGAAGCCGAAGATCGTATTCTGCCGGTGTACGATTTCGACCTGCAAGCCGTCGATGCCATCGACCGGCGCTTGAAGCGGGCGATGCAGACCGTCGAGGCGGCCTATCATGTCCGTCCGCCGGAGCTCTCGGGTACCCTTCAGGACACGCGCTCGACTGCCCTCACACCCGAAGAGGCGGCTCGCGTCAAGGGCTTGGAGGGTGTGCAGACGGCTATCGGTCGAGAGTTGATCGTTACGAGCCCCTTCTTCAGTGAACGCGAACAAGAGTTCCGCCGGATCCTCGGCGTTGAGGTGAGCGATGACACGCTGGCGATGCTCCGTCAACTGCAGTATGCGCCGCGAGTGCACCAAGCCATCATCCAGGCGCTTGCCGCGGTGATGCAGCGCGGTATCGTGAGCAATCAAGAGCTCTTTGTGGGCCATCGGGGGCGGGGGATTGTTTTACGCGATGTCCGATCAGAACAGGAGCTCATCATCACGGATACCAGCTCGATTTTGGGGATGAACGAAGGGGCAGCGGCCTTGACGGCCGCGGTATTATCCGCCAACTCCCCCTATCCCCCTGAGCTGCAGCCGGTCATCGCCGACGTCGCGGGGAGGCTGCTGCAGCCTAACTTGACGTTCAACAAGAAAGAGACCGAAGAGCGCAAAAAACAGGCGATGGAGGCGATCAAGCCCGTCTTCTTCCAGGTGAAACGCGGCGAAATGATCATCCGTGAAGGCGAGCGGGTCCGCGAGGAGCACATTCCAAGGCTCAGGACACTGGCGTTGGGGAAACGGCTGGGCGACCCAGTTTCGGCGGTGGCAGGCACGGCGATCTTCGTGACCGTCGTGGTCATCTTTGGCCTCCTCTACTTACGTCAATTCCGGCCGAGAGTGTCATGGGATGCGCAATCGCTGCTGCTGTTGGCGATCCTGCTGGTGGGCAATATCCTGGGGGTGCGGGCCTTCATGGTGGTCGCCCACGCGCTCGTGGAGAGTTTCCCGATCGTGGAAAGCGGCATCTTCCTGTATGCCCTGCCGGTGACGGCGGGCGGTATTCTGGTGGCGATCTTCTTCGACTTCCAGGTTGGGGTCTTGTTCTCGCTGATGACCAGCCTGCTGATCGGCGTCCTGGTGCGGGATAACCTGGCGATGGCGGTGCTGGCACTGGTGGGCAATCTGGTCGCCACCTTCCGAGTGCAGCAATATCGGCAGCGTTCATCCATCCTCCTGACCGGGCTGTTCATCGGCCTGGCGAACATCTTGACGCTCATGGCCTTCGGCTTGATGAGTGCGAACCTCTTCACCTGGCCACGCGCCTATGAAGCACTGTGCGGTCTCCTCGGCGGTCTGCTGGCCGCGGTGGTGGTCTCGGCGGTCCTGCCGCTGTTAGAGTCGCTCTTCAAATGCACGACGGACATCAAGCTCTTGGAGCTGGCCAGTCTGAATCACCCGCTGTTACGGCAACTCATCATGCACGCGCCGGGCACGTATCATCACAGCATGCTGGTGGGGACCTTGGCCGAGGCCGCCGCCGAGGCGATCGGCGCCAATGCTCTGCTGGCGCGAGTGGGGAGCTATTACCACGACATCGGCAAGATGCTGACGCCCGAGTATTTCGTGGAGAATCAGGCGGGTCGTGGCAATAAACATGATCGACTCTCCCCGAGTATGAGCGCCCTCATCATCATGGCCCATGTGAAGGATGGCATCAAACTCGCCAAGGAATACAAGCTGCCGCAGCGCATCATCGACATGATCCCCCAACACCATGGGACCAATCTGATCACCTATTTTTACAATAAGGCCAAAGAGCTCGAAGATCCCGCCGTGCAGCAGGTGCACGAGGGGGACTATCGCTATCCCGGGCCCAAGCCGCAGACGCGTGAGGCCGCGATTGTCATGCTAGCCGACAAAGTCGAAGCGGCCTCGCGGGTGCTGGCAGAGCCGACGCCGCAACGTATCAACGGGCTGGTCCAGCGTACGGTGAGCAACATCTTCATGGACGGCCAGCTCGATGAGTGCGACCTGACCCTGCGCGATCTCCAAAGGATCAACGACGCCTTCACTCGCACCCTGATCGCCATCTACCACCATCGCGTCGAATACCCCGCCGTCGAATCGGAGGAGGTCAAACGGCGCACACGAAGCACGAATGGCCATCAGTTGTCGGAATCGACAAAAGATCATCCCGATCGACACCCGGACGCTCCGAAAGACGCTGCTGAGGCTGCTCGCGGCCCTCGAATGTCAGAGCTGTGACCTTAGCGTGCTGATCATCGATGACGCCCGGATGCACCGACTGAACGCACGCTATCGTGGCATCGATCGCCCCACGGACGTGCTGGCCTTCGCCATGCGCGAAGGGCCCTTTGCCGATCTCCACCCACAGGTCTTGGGTGATGTGGTAATTTCCGCCGAGACCGCCTCCCGTCAAGCTCGGGCCCACCGCCATTCGCTGGACGAAGAGTTGACGCACCTCCTCATCCATGGTACGTTGCACTTACTCGGTTACGACCATGAAGTCTCCCCCGCTGACGCCCGGTTGATGCGTGCCAAAGCGCGTGAACTGTGGAGGCTGGTCGCGCCCTTGGTCAACACTCCGCTCGAACGCCAGCCTTCGCGGTCCAACCGTCGACGGTCACGAACGCTTACAAACCCCAACCGTTGCTGACTCCCCCGCACCGCCAGTGATGTAGATGCTAAGGGAGCGGATACCAATGCCGAGCCACACAACTTGCGACCCCTGCCGTGATACCTGGGAGTGGCTGGCGCTTCAGAGCCCTGCGCCCCCCGCAGGTGAGATGCCGGAGGAGCTATGGCCGTTGTCGTCTTCGTGATCGGGGCAATCGTTGGCATGGCCGTGCTGATCTTCGCGTATGAGAACCAGGAACCGGTAACGCTCCGCTACCTGTTGACGTGGCAGACGGAGCCGATTCCCCTCTTCGCGGTGATCATGGCCTCAGTGGGTGTAGGGTTCGTGATCGCGAGTCTATTCGGCTTAGCGGCCTACTTGCGCGAGCGCAAGATCATCCGCCAACAGCGCCGGACGATCGCCGACTTGCACGCCGAACTCCATACCCTGCGCACGCTTCCCCTCGAAGCGCCCTCAGGAACTGGAGGCGCCCTGGGCGGGTCCGACACCCCTGCGCCGTCCGCCGGTGAGTTGGCGCCGCGATGAATGCCTGGTGGGACCTCTCGCAGGAGCTCTCCTCCCCATCGACCCTTATGCTGGCCGGAGTCCTGGTATGTCTGGCCCTCCTGCTGATCGCGCGGCGTCGCCGTGCGGTCGAGGCGTCGCGCTGGCGCCAGCGTCGGGCCGAGGCCCTGCACTCCCAGCCGTTTGAACGCGGCTTCGATCTGCTCCTCGAGGCGCGTTGGCAGGAGGCCGCCAATGTTCTGAAGGATGCCGTCAAGCGTGATCCGAACCGGACGTTGGAATATCTCGAGCTCGGCAAGCTCTTTCGCCGCCGGGGAGAACCAACCCGAACGGCGCGGATGTTCGAGCAGCTCTTGGCTCGACCAGGGCTGGACAGAGCCATGAGCCTCGCGGCCCAGTACGAATTAGCCTTGGCCTACCGAGCCTTGGGATGGCATGAAGACGCTGCCGCGAGGCTAGAACAGGTGCTTGGGACCGATCCATCCCATGCGGACGCACGGCGCGAACTGCGGCGCATTCATGAGGAGCTGGGGCACTGGGAGACCGCAGCCGCGGTGGAGATGCTACGGGTGCAGCGCGGTGAAGCCCAAGATCGCCGGACGCTGGCGGCGTTGCTCACGCAGCAGGGGAAGGTCGCCTGGGCCGCGGGCAACCTGCGCGATAGCGCCGCACACCTGCGATCCGCCCTGACGCTGGACCCCGATGGCAGCGAGGCCGCGCTCTATCTGGGCCGTATCCTGCTGCGGCAGGGGAAACTCCGGCAAGCGTTCGAGGTGTGGGATGGCCTGGCAAAGGCCAGGCCGGAATTGCTGTTTTTGGCCTTTCGGGACCTGCAGGCCGCCTTCCGGCAGCTCAAGAACGAAGCGGGGTGGGAGGACTTTCTCCGCGCCTTCACGGAACGCCATCCAGACGATCCCACCGGCTATCTCGCCCTGGCTGAATGGTACGAATCGCGCGACCAGCGCGCGGAAGCCTTGTACTGTCTGCGGCAGGTGCTGGAACTCGACCCCCTCTGTCGAGAGGCGCAGTTAGCTCTGCTGTCGCTCTATCGTGCGCAGGACCTCCCGAGCGAGGTCCTCGATAGCTACGAACGGCTCGTCAGGGCGATGGCTATGCCTCCGGGTGGGCGCTTCCGCTGTCGGACCTGCGGTCACACCGGGGCCGAGCCGTTCTGGAAATGTCCATCCTGTCACACCTGGGCCACTCCCGAACGTCTCATCCCACAGCCGAGCGCCATGCCGATCATGGCGGGAGAACTGACCCCGCGACTCAGCCAGGCACACGGCACGCCCGTGGCGCCGATCGTGGTGACGCGCGAGACCACCATGCCGCCCGCACCGAGTGCATGACCCGGAGCCTCCCCTATGGCCGCTGATACCCCGATGATGCAACAGTATCGGCAACTGAAGCAGCAATATCCCGATGCCATCCTGCTGTTCCGCATGGGCGATTTCTATGAGATGTTCTTCGAGGACGCCTGTACGGCCGCCCCCATCCTCGAGATCGCCTTGACCGCGCGCGATAAATCACAACCCCAGCCCACTCCCATGTGTGGCGTGCCCTACCATGCCGTGGACGGCTATATCGACCGCCTGCTCAAACGGGGCTTCAAGGTGGCGATCTGCGAGCAGTTGGAGGATCCCAAGGCGGCGAAAGGCCTGGTGAAACGCGGTGTGCTGCGGGTGGTGACGCCGGGGGCTGTCGTGCACTCGACGGCGCTGGTCGGCAAAGAAAATAACTTCCTGGCCGGGTTATGCGGCACGAGTGAGTGTTTGGGGCTGGCAGTCGTCGATGTCTCGACCGGCGAGTTCAAGCTGACCGAGTTCGCGGGCGAACAGGCCAACCGACAGGCGGCCGACGAGCTGCAGCGGCTGATGCCCAGGGAGCTGCTGACCCCGGCTTCTTGGACGATGCATGCGCCGGCGTTGCCCGGTATCGAAGGACCGCCCTGGCAGATCACGCCGCGTGAGGAATGGCGGTTCGACGCCGCGCTCGCCTACCAGCGTCTGACGCAACACTTCGGCACGCATTCGCTGGAAGGTTTTGGGTGTGAGGGTGCGACCCTGGCAGTGACGGCGGCAGGCGTGGTACTCGAGTATCTTCAGGACACGCAGCGCGCGGCATTGACCCATATCCAGGGGCTTTCCCGCTACTATGTCGACGAGTTCATGGCCCTGGATGCCACCACCCAGCGCCACCTCGAACTGGTGCGCACCGCGGCAGATGGCACACGGGACGGGACCGTGCTGGAACTGCTGGATCAGACGGTCACTGCCATGGGCGGGCGTCTGCTCCGGCGATGGCTTCTGGAGCCCCTGCTCCAGGTCGATGGCATTCGACAACGGCAGGCAGCGGTGGCGGCGCTGGTGGAAGGCTGGATGGTGCGCGAGGAAGCGCGTGAATGCCTCAAAGATGTCGCCGACATCGAGCGCATTGTCGGGCGCGTGAACCTGGGGTTGGCGTCCCCGCGCGATCTATGGGCCCTGCGGCAGTCGCTCCAGGCCCTGCCCCGCCTGGCCGATGTCCTCACCGCGTCGAGCTCGGAGGCCTTACACGCCTATGCGAAAAACTGGGACACGCTGACGGATGTCTACGACCATCTGGCCCGCGCCTTGACCGACGAGGCGGCGCACGCCACGCAGGTGGGGGATAGCTTTCAGGCGGGGTATCATGCCGAACTCGACGAACTGCGGCAACTCTGCGCCGACAGCAGAGGATTTCTGGCCGCCCTCGAGGCCAAAGAACGCGAACGGACGGGCATCACAGGGCTACGGCTGCACTATAATCGGGTCTTCGGTTATTACATCGAAGTCGCCAAGCGCGCACTGCCCCTGGTCCCGCCCGAGTATGAACGCCGTCAGACCTTGGTCAACGCCGAACGCTTCATCACCGCCGAGCTGAAAGTGCATGAGGAGCGCATCCTCGGGGCCGAAGAACGCATCATGGCGGTGGCGCAGGAGCTGTTTCAGACCTTGCAAGCGACCGTGGCACGGGAGACACCTCGCCTGCAGGCCATGGCCCGGCTGATCGCCACCCTGGATGTCTTGATGAGCTTCGCCGCCGTGGCCCAGCGCTACGGCTATACGCGTCCGGAGCTGGATGCCGGGGAGGTGATCGACATCAAGGCCGGGCGCCATCCCATTCTGGAACGGAGCGGCGAGGGGAGGGGATTTATCCCCAACGACACCTACCTCGATCGGTCGGAGCAGCGCGTCTTGATCCTCACCGGGCCGAACATGGCTGGCAAATCGACGTACCTGCGTCAGGTGGCGCTGATCGTGTTGTTGGCGCAGATCGGCAGCTTTGTGCCCGCCGAGCGCGCCCGTGTTGGGGTGGTTGATCGCATCTTCACGCGCATTGGGGCGCAGGATCACCTGCAGCGTGGCCATAGCACCTTCATGGTCGAGATGCACGAAACCGCCAATATCCTCCACAACGCCACCTCCCGGAGTCTGCTGATCCTGGATGAAATCGGGCGTGGCACCAGCACCTACGACGGGTTGAGCATCGCCTGGGCGGTGCTCGAGCATATCACCTCGTCCATCCGCGCGCGTACCCTGTGCGCCACGCATTACCACGAGCTGGCCGCGCTGGAGTCGCTGCACACAGGTGTGAAGAACTACCATGTGGCGGTGCGGGAAACCCCTGAGGGGATCGCGTTTCTGCGGGTGGTCTTGCCGGGGAGTGTGAACCGGAGCTATGGCATTCAGGTGGCGCGTCTGGCGGGGCTGCCCAGCGCCGTCGTCGAGCGTGCGATGCAGGTGCTCGACCAGTTAACGACGCAGGGTACGACCCCCGTGCGTGGGAAGCGTCGCAGCCCCCTGCCTGTCATGCAGGAGCCCACCGCGCAATTGTCGCTGTTTGAAGCCCCAGGGCATCCGATCGTCGACCAGCTTCGGAGCCTCGATATCACACGTATGACCCCCCTCGAGGCGCTGACCACGCTGCATCGATGGCAGGAAATGATCAACAGTGCTGAGACCTGAGCGCTGAGTCCTGAGTGGGAGGCCTTGCTCGTCTTTTACTCAGCACTCAGCACTCAACACTCATAAGGAGAGCAGCATGAAAGTTCTCGTCACCGGTGGCGCCGGTTTCATCGGCTCGCACGTGACCGATTGGCTCGTCGAGGCCGGGGTGGAAGTGGTGGTGCTGGACAACTGCTCCTCAGGGAAGCGGGCGTCAGTGAACCCACGGGCACGTCTGTGTGAGGTGGATATCTGCGGGGAGGAGATCCACGCCCTCTTCGCACAAGAGCGCTTCGATTGTGTTGATCATCATGCGGCGCAAATGAATGTCCGGCGCTCGGTCGATGACCCGCTCTTCGACGCCCGCGTGAACATCCTCGGCTCATTGAATCTGCTGCAAGCGGCGGTGGCGACCGGCGTCAAGAAGTTCATCTTCGCCTCCACGGGCGGGGCGATTTATGGCGAGCAGCTCGCGTTTCCGGCCGATGAAACGCACCAGACCTGCCCGATGAGTCCGTATGGCGTCGCCAAATTAGCGGTGGAGAAATATCTTGCCTTCTATGAAGAGGTCTACCAGCTGCCCTATGCCGCCCTGCGGTATGCCAACGTCTACGGGCCACGGCAGGATCCGCACGGGGAAGCCGGCGTGGTGGCGATTTTCAGCCAACGCCTCTTGGCGCATCAGCCGGCCATCATTAATGGCGATGGCGAACAAACGCGCGACTTCATCTATGTGGACGATGTGGTGCGGGCCAACGTCTTGGCGGTCACCACCGACCTGCACGGCCTCTATAACGTCGGTACCGGGATCGAGACCTCGGTGAATGTCCTCTATGCTTCACTGGCCAAGCATGCTGGCGCCACGCTCCCGCCAGAGCACGGACCAGCAAAAGCTGGGGAGCAGAAGCGCAGTGTGCTCGACTGTCGCAAGCTCCAAGCCGCCACGAACTGGACGCCGACCGTCTTATTAGACGAGGGGTTACGACGTACCATAGCGTACTTTGCCGACCCCGCGCCGCCGCGAAAATCCACTTGATTTGACATCGGGCTTTTTGTATGTTACACGCCAGAAAAACCCTGGCCAGCATCGCCCCATAGGTGGTTATGCGCGCGGGGAATGGCCGAGAGATGGGCGGTGTGAGCCCCGGTTGATCGCGCAGGCACGCTTCGCCTAGGAGTGAAAGGCGGCTCAGCAGGGGACCAGCGACGTGTGGCAGTATCCGACCCAGGCCAACGTGGAGCGAGGTTTGGGAGAGTGGAGTCACGATGACCCGAGTGCTCTTCCTAAGCTGTGTCAGCGTTCTCCTTCCCAGCGTGCCGATGTTGGTGTCACCTGCCTGGGGGCAGCCGCAACGCCCAAGTTTGCACGAGTTGGTGCTGATGCATACAGATCATGAGGTGCTTCTCAACATCCACTTGCAAGGGGGATTCCACCAAGAGCTCCTGGAAGCGATGGAAAGCGGCATCCCGATCACGATCACCTATCATATGAAGTTGTATCGCAAGCGGGGGTTGTGGTTCGATGAAGAGGTCCTCTCGAAGACCATCAAGCATATTGTGAAGTATGACACCTTGAAAAAGCAGTACCGCGTCAGTGAGATCAATGGGCTCTTCTCCAGCATTAAGGTGACCAAACACGAGCCCACCATGGTACGCTGGATGAGCGAGATCGAGGGCCAGCCATTGATCCCTTTTCATCTCCTGCAACCGGGCGAAGAGTATTATGTGAAGGCGATGGCCGATCTGAAGGCGGTGAAATCGCCCTTCCCGCTCAGTCACATGCCGTTTCTGGCCAGCCTTTGGGATACGGGAACGCCCTGGACCGCGTCGAGCCCTTTCACCATTAGCCCCCCCCAACCACAACACTAGGCGATCAGTGACCTGCATGCCACACCACTCCTCAGGAGTGCGGTGAATTGAGATGCGTCTCATGCCCCTGCGACAAGCACGCAAGGCCGAGCCTCCGACATGCCCGAGGGAGCTCTCATGAGCCAGGCGAACGAGCACATACATCTTGATGGGACCTCTCCAACCCCTGAGGAGCAGCGTCGCCGCCGCGTGCGGAATTTTTGGACCTTCCTGGGCGTGGCGTGCCTGCTCATCGCGCTGACGGGGGCGGAACTGTATGTCCAGGGGCTCCACCACATCCTCCCCCTGGCCAACAACATCGTGATTTTCGCCGTCGTCAACCTCAATATTATCTTGCTGCTGGCTTTGGCGCTGTTGGTGCTACGCAACTTGGTCAAGCTGTACTATGAGCGGCGTGGTAAGATCATCGGGTCGCGCTTCCGGACGAAACTGGTCATCGCGTTCTTCGGACTCTCTCTGACGCCATGTGTGTTATTGGTCCTGGTGGCCAGTGGCCTGATCACCAAGAGCATCAATAACTGGTTTAATGTCAGTATCGAGCGGTCGCTGGAAGATTCGCTCGAGGTCTCCCGCAATTATTACCGCCTGCTCGAGCAGGATGCCCTGCACTTCGGCGAGCAACTCCGCCCAGCGCTCCTGGCGAGGGATTTCTTCCGGCACGACCGAGCCCCGGCGCTCGCGAAGTTTTTAGAGGAGAAGCGCCGGGAGTACCAATTGAGCACGCTGCAGGTCTTCGGTCCCAACCTTCAGGAGCTGGCAGCGGCGGTGGGGCAGGTTGAGGGCGAACGGCTCACCGCCACCCAGGCCGACATGCTCCGCCGGCGCTCGACCGATGCCAGTACGGAAATTCAATCCGCCGGCAAGGGAGACCTGATTCGCGCCATCGTGCCCATCCAGGCCCAGGGGGGTGGGGCGCCCTTGGCCTGGATCGTGTTAACGTACTATGTGCCGGAGAGCCTGGTGGCCAAGATGGGGGACATCACCGAGGCCTTCGAACAATACAAGCAGTTGAAAATCCTCAAAGCCCCGATTAAAACCAGCTATCTCATCACGCTCCTGATGGTGGCCTTGCTGGTGATCTTCTCCGCCATCTGGTTCGGCCTCTATCTGGCCAAGGGGATCACGGTCCCCATTCAACGCCTGGTCGAGGGGACACGTGCCGTGGCGGATGGCAACCTCGATTTCCACGTCAGCGCCACCAGCGACGACGAAATCGGCTGGCTTGTGCACTCCTTCAACCAGATGACCGGAGATCTGCGCGCGAGCAAAGCGGCGCTCGAAGAGGCCAATGAGGAGCTCAAGACCAACAATCAGGAGATCGAGGCGCGCCGGAGCTATATGGAGACGGTGCTCGAAAACGTGGCCGCCGGGGTGATTTCGCTCGACAAGCACGGCCGCGTATCGACCATGAATCGCTCCGCACAGCTCATGCTCGGCGTCGACGCCCAGGCGACGCACGGCCGGGCTTACCGGCATGTGTTCAGCGCGGCGCACCTGGATTCCATCCGCGGGCTCATCAAACGCATGGCGAGCAGCCGCCGCGAGAGCATCGCCGACCAAATTCAGTTGATCGTCGGTGGCCGCGTCCTCACCCTCCTGGTGAACATCTCCTTGCTCCGGGATAGCGAGGGCCGTTACCTCGGGATGGTGCTGGTGTTCGACGATCTGACCGAGCTGATACGGGTGCAAAAGCTGGCGGCCTGGCGTGACGTGGCCCAGGGGATCGCGCATGAAATCAAGAATCCCTTGACCCCCATCCAGCTCTCGGCCCAGCGGTTACGACGGAAATACCGCGAGCGCTCGCGCGATTTTGATGAGGTCTTCGACGAATGCACCACCACCATCATCACCCAGGTGGAGGGGCTCAAGGGGTTGCTCGACGAGTTTTCGACGTTTGCGCGCATGCCCGAGTCGAATCCAACGCCGACGGAGTTGCATCAACTGGTGGAGGAGGTGTTACATTTATATCGGGGGGCCCACCGTGACATCGAGATGACGTCGTCCTGTGATCCGGCGGTCACCAAGGTGAACTTGGATGGGGAGCAGATGAAGCGCGCCCTCATTAACTTGGTGGAAAACGCCATCGAGGCGATGCATGGCCGGGGGCACGTCCATATCGTCACCAGCCTCGATGCGCGGCATCAGCGCGTGTGTATGGAGGTGCGTGACACCGGCGCAGGCATCCCCCCCCAACTCCGCGAGAAGCTGTTTTTACCCTATTTCACGACGAAGCGGGGGGGATCGGGCTTGGGGCTGGCGATCGTCAATCGCATCGTCGCCGACCACAACGGGCGGATTTCGGTGCGAGATAACACCCCGCGAGGCAGCATCTTCGCGATCGAGCTACCCGTGGGGTGAGGCACAGAGAGGAAAGGATAGGCATGGCCAAGGGGCGTATTCTGATCGTCGATGACGAGGCCAGCATTTTGCGCTCGCTCGAAGGGATTTTGGCGGATGAAGGCTTTGACGTGGTGCATGCCCACGATGGTGAGGCGGCGCTCGAGCGCCTGCAAGCGCAGCCCTGTGATCTCGCCCTGCTCGATATCTGGATGCCTGGGACGGATGGCATTCAGACGTTGCAGCGCATGAAGGCCATGCAGACCAATTTATGCGTCATCGTCATGTCGGGGCATGGCAACATCGAGACCGCCGTCAAAGCCACCAGGCTCGGGGCCTTCGACTATCTGGAAAAACCGCTATCGCTGGACAACGTGCTGAGCTCAGTCAACGCGGCCTTTGACCATATTTGGAAAACCCAGGATCATCACTGGATCGAGGTGGTGCGGCCGGTCGTGGAGCCGTTGATCGGGGTCAGTCGAGCCCTGCAAGAGCTGCGGCTCCAGGTCGAAGCGGCGGCGCGGCCTGAAGTGCCGCTGCTGATCGTGGGCGAACCGGGGAGCGGCAAGGAATTTCTGGCCCGGCGGATCCATCAGCAGCAGTACCCCCGCCGCCCGTTTGTGCGCCTCTATTGCGCTGCGGTGTCAGACGACGAGTTGGAGCAAGTGTTCGACGGGGGCGGCGGCCTGGCCATGCTCCTGGAGAGCGCGGATGGCGCCGATCTCGACGACACCCGCGAGGGGGGCACGTTGTACCTGGATGGCCTGGAACGGCTGTCGCCGGTGGCCCTGCACGCGTTGACCAGGCTCATGAGCGCCTCGGGGAGCCGGGCATGGCACGGCAGGGCGCCGCGCAGCATGCGCGTGGTGGCGGCGACGCTCCCCGGCGCCGGCCGAGACGCCAGGATAGGACAGGTGCCGGCCGAACTGCAGCGGGTGTTTTCCACTTCGACCCTGGTCACGATCCCTCTGCGCCACCGGGTCGAGGATATCCCCCTGCTCGCCGAGTATTTCCTGCGCCGTTCGGCGCGCAAATATGGCTCACTGCCGAAGGAGCTGCACCCTGAGGCCCTGCAGAGCTTGCTGGGGTACGATTGGCCAGGCAATGTGAAAGAGCTGAAGGCGACCCTGGAACGCCTCGTGCTGACGACGCCGAAGGGGATCATCGGGGTGGAGCAGCTCCCGCCTCACTGCGTCGAACAGACGAGGGCGCCAAGCGGCGCGGCGGCCCGGGGCGAATACGCGTCGCTGAAAGAGGCGAGGCGGGCCTGGGAACGCCAGTATCTGGTGGAGCAGCTCCGCAAGTATCACCGGAATACGGCGCACCTGGCGCAAGCCCTGCAGATGAACGAGCGGCGCCTGCAACGCCGGCTCCAGATGCTGGGCATCAGCGGAGCCCAGTCGGCTGACCGTCCAGCCTGGCCGCAACGGACCTTGCGGCGGAGCGTCGTGATCCACGGCCAGGGCCTACAGTCTGGCGTCAAAACCGGCATGATTCTCTCGCCGCTTCCGGCCCACAGCGGCATCCTCTTCGGCGACATCGCCACGGGGGAAACCGTCCCAGCTGGGGCGGCGTATGTGGAATCGACGGGCTATGCCACGACCCTGCGCCGCGGCCTCGTCACGGCACGGACCGTCGAGCACATCATGGCGGCGCTGCATATGTACCGCATCACCAACGCCCTGGTGAAGATCGGCGGCGAAGTGCCGTTCATGGACGGCTCGGCGCGAGATTTCTGTCAACTGATCGAGGAGGCGGGCGTTGAAGAGCAAACGGCCGAAGCGGGGCTGTTGACGATTCGCGAGCGACACGTCTGGGGGCAGGAGGAGCCGGACCACAAACATTTCATCCTCGAGCCCGCCTCACGGCTCACCATCACGTACCATTTGCACTATCCCCCGCCGATCGGACGCCAAGAATATACCTTTAGCGCGGACAGCCCAGAGCATTTCAAAACGACGATCGCGCCGGCGCGCACCTTCGGTTTCGTGAAGGAGATCGAACACCTGCATGCCCTCGGCATGGCGAACGGCGGGCGCCTGACCAACGTCATCTTGGTGGACGAGTCGCGGGTCATCAATACCGAGTTACGATTTCCCGATGAGTTTGTACGGCATAAGGTCCTCGACCTCCTGGGAGATCTGTACTTAACGGGCAAGTTCGTGCAGGGCAAGATCACCGCCTATCTCACCGGGCATACCGAGAATCTGGCGCTCGTCAAATTCCTCCTGACGCTGGCACCTGAGGTCTAACATGCGTCACCAGGGCTTCACCGGCCGACGGGTTGGCTTCGTGTCGGTCTGGCTGCTCTGCTTGCTGCCCCTCGGGGTGTACGGCACTCCCGGGGGTGGACCGGGCCTGACGCTCACGCCTGAAGAGCTAATCGCGCGCATTCAGCACCGGTACGATCGGACGACGCACCTGCACGCGCGCTTCCGGCAGGAAACCCGTTTACATGGCTTCGATCAAGTCCAGAGGGGGGAA
>Ga0081538_10002789_pt1 | contig 16734 bp, 16 predicted proteins | sample TabmetS5T2R1_FD_71022 | JGI IMG/M metagenome (GOLD analysis project Ga0081538, IMG submission 71022) | Tabebuia heterophylla rhizosphere microbial communities from the University of Puerto Rico - S5T2R1 | ecosystem: Host-associated > Plants > Roots > Rhizosphere ... | reverse complement strand
GCTGCCGCAGCTCATGGATGCTGATCGAGATCATGGGGATGCTCCAGAGCAGCAAGGTAGGCGTCGAGGTTGCGGCGCACCTCGGGGAGGGAGTCGCCGCCGGTCTTCTCCAGCAGGGCGTCGGCCAGCACCAGGGCGACGACCGCCTCGCCGACCACCGCGGCCGCCGGCACGGCGGTCACGTCCGAGCGCTGCACCACCGCGCTGGCCTTGGCGCCGGTGGCCACATCGACGGTGTCCAGCGCCCGGACCAGCGTCGACAGCGGCTTCATCGCGGCCCGCACCCGCAGCACCTCGCCGGTGGACATGCCCCCCTCGATGCCGCCGGCGCGGCCGGTGCGGCGCCGCGGGCGCCCGCCGCTGCCGGGCACGATCGCGTCGTGGGCCCGCGACCCGGGGCGCGCCGCGGCCGCGAAGCCGTCGCCGACCTCCACGCCCTTGATCGCCTGCACGCTCATGAGCGCCGCCGCCAGGCGGGCGTCCAGCTTGCGGTCCCAGTGGACGTAGGAGCCGAGCCCCGGCGGCAGGCCGTGGGCGACCACCTCGAACACGCCGCCGAGGGTGTCGCCGGCCGCCTTGGCCGCGTCCACCGCCGCCACCATGCGGCCCTCTGCCTCGCCGTCCAGGCAGCGGACCGGTGAGGCGTCGATCTCCTCCAGGTCGGCAAGGGTCGGCACCGCCCGGGAGCGGGTGGCCACCGGCCCGAGGCGGACCACGTGGCTGAGCACGGCCACGCCGACCTGGGCGAGCAGGGCGCGGGCGGCCGCGCCCGCCGCCACCCTGGCGGCCGTCTCTCTGGCGCTGGCTCGCTCCAGCACCGGCCGGGCCTCTGCGAAGCCGTACTTCTGCATGCCGGTGAGGTCGGCGTGGCCGGGCCGCGGCCGGGTCAGCGGCGCCCCGCGGCCGCTGCGGGTGGCCTCCGGGTCGTCGACCGGGTCGGGCGCCATCACCGCGGTCCACTTGGGCCATTCGCTGTTGTCGATGCGCACGGCCAACGGCGAGCCGAGGGTCAGGCCGTGCCGCAGGCCGCCGAGCACCTCCAGGCGGTCCTCCTCGAAGCGCATGCGCTTGCCGCGGCCGTAGCCCAGGCGGCGCCTGGCCAGGTCGCGGGCCAGGTCGGCGCTGGTCAGCGGCACCCCGGCCGGCAGGCCCTCCAGCACCGCGACCAGCGCCTGGCCGTGCGACTCGCCGGCGGTCAGGTAGCGCAGCATCCAGCGGATGCTAGCCCAATCCCTAGGCCGGGAGGCCGGCGGGGTGCTGGACCTCGGCCCAGCGGGGCTGGCGCCCGCGCTCAGGCGCCGAGCAGGGCGCGGCCGTACCAGCCGGCGACCTCGGCGCCGGCAAGCACGCCCAGCAGGGCGCCGGCGATCAGCCATGGACCGAACGGCAGCAACGACTTGCGGGACAGGCCGAGCGCCAGCATGCCGCCCAGTCCCGCCAGGCCGCCGAGCAGGAAGGCGGCGAACACGCCGACGGCCAGCGTCCCCCACGAAAGCCAGCCGAGTGCGAGGCCGAGCGTGGGCGCGAGCTTCACATCGCCGAGTCCCATGCCACGCGGGGAGATCAGCGCCAGCAGCAGGAAGAAGCCGCCGACGGCGACCGCCGACAGCAGGCCGCGGCCGAGCCGGGCGAGGTCGCCGAGGCCGAGGCTGGCGACCAGCAGCAGGCCGGCCACGACCGGGAAGGCCGGGTAGGTGATGCGGTTGGGCAGCAGCCGGGTGGCGGCGTCGATCAGCGCCAGCACCAGGCAGACGAACGCGAAGGCCAGGTACGCGGGGATCGCCCAGGTGAGGCCCTCGCTGGCCAGCCGCAGGGCGACCACGAACCACAACAGCCCGGTGGCCAACTCGACCAGGGGGTAGCGGACCGAGATGGGCGCCCGGCAGGACCGGCAGCGGCCTCCCAACTGCAGCCAGCCGAGCAGCGGGAGGTTGTCCCGCCAGGCGATCGGGGTCCCGCAGGCGGGGCAGCGCGAACCGGGCCGGATCACCGGCTCGCGTCGCGGGACCCGGTGGATGACCACGTTGGCGAACGAGCCGGCGGCCAGGCCCAGCAGCCCGGCCAGCGAGGCGACGAGGAGCGGGCTCATGGGCCGGAAGCGTACCTGCCCGGCGCCGGCCCGCGTGCGGCAGTCAACATGGGGGCCATGCCGGCGACCGCGAGCGGCCCCAGCGCCCCGTGGACCCGCACGGTCGGGTGGGGTGTCCAACACACATCATCGGTGGTGTGCATGCGCGCTCCCGCAGCTCGACGAGCTCCCTGGGTAAGGCTCGGAGCGCGCCGGGGCGGCTGAACGCCGGGCGCGCGGTCAGCTCCCGACCCGCCACTCCCGCAGGTACGCCTGCTGCCCGGCGGTGAGATCGTCGCAACGGACGCCGAGGGCGGCCAGCTTGTGGCGGGCGACCCGCTGCTCGATGGCGGCGGGCACCGGGTGCACGCCCGGGCCGAGGGCGGCGCCGGCGCCGGCCAGGTGCGCCACGGCGAGCGCCTGGGTGGCGAAGGTCAGGTCCATCACCTCGGCCGGGCTGGCCTCGGCGGCGCTCTGGCCGATCAGCCGGCCCTCGGCGAGCAGGATCACGCGGCCGCCGCCCGGCAGGGTGTAGGCGACCGCGTTCGGCCGCACCTCGGTGGCGTCGGTGGCCGCCCGGCGCAGGCCGGCGACGTCGACCTCGACGTCGAAGTGGCCAGCGTTGCAGACGATCGCGCCCGGCTTCATCGCGGTCAGGTGCGCCAGCGTGATGGCGTCGCGGTTGCCGGTCACGGTGACGAACACGTCGCCGACCCGGGCGGCCTCGGCGACCGGTAGCACCTGGTGGCCGTCCATCACCGCCTCCAGCGCCCGGACCGGGTCGACCTCGCAGACGACCACCCGCGCGCCCATGCCGCGGGCGCGGGCGGCCACCCCGTGGCCGCACCAGCCGTAGCCGACGACCACCAGCACCTTGCCGGCCAGTAGCACGTTGGTGGCTCGCAGGATGCCGTCGATGGTGGACTGGCCGGTGCCGTAGCGGTTGTCGAACAGGTGCTTGGTGGCGGCGTCGTTGACGGCCAGCAGCGGGTAGGCGAGCGCGCCCTCGCGCGCCAGGTTGCGGGCCCGCTGCACGCCGATGGTGGTCACCTCGGCGGCGCCGAGGACGCCGGCGAGCAGCTCGCGGCGGTCGCTGTGCAGCCGCGCGGTCAGGTCGGCGCCGTCGTCGACGACCAGGGTCGGCCGGGTGTCCAGGACTGCGTCGATGTGGCGGTGGAAGGTGTCGCGGTCGGCGCCGTGGACGGCGAACACGGCGGCGCCGAGCTCGTCGTGGATGGCGGCGGCGACGTCGTCCTTGGTGGACAGCGGGTTGGAGGCGCACAGCGCCAGCTCGGCGCCGCCGGCGTGCAGCGCGCGGCAGAGGTTGGCGGTCTCGGTGGTCACGTGCAGGCAGGCCGCGATCCGCATCCCCGCAAGCGGTCGGGTCCTGGCCAGCTCGGCGGCGACCGCGGCCAGCACCGGCATGCGGCTGGCGGCGAAGTCGACCTTGCGCCGCCCCTGGGGCGCCAGGGTGGGGTCCTTCAGCATGGTGTCGATCGGGATCACCTCGTTGCTGGTCAGCCGGCGAGGCGGAGCAGCCGCCGGGCCTTGCGGGTCTCGAAGTCCAGCGCGGAGGTTGCCAACCGGGGCATCCCTTCGGGGTTCCCCGGACCCCTCCGGGGGGACGGCTGCCGGCCGGCCAGCCGGCCGAGCAGGCGCAGCTCGGCGGCGACCTCGGGGTCGGCCAGCGCCCGCAGGCCGAACGCGAGCGCGGACGGCGTGACCTGGTGGCGGGCCTGGAGCTCCAGGGCGAGCGCGGCGGCCAGCAGGTCCCGCTCGCGGTAGGCGCGGTAGCCGGCGGCGGTGCGGGGCGGCGCGGCCAGGCCGAGGTCCTCGGCGTAGCGGAGCATCCTGGCGCTGGTGCCCAGCCGCGCGGCCGCCGCGCCGACGCGCTCGGACAGGCCCGGCCGGATGCCGTGGCGGGCGGCGAGCCGCTGGAGCGAGACGCGGGGCATGCCCGCACGCTACAAGCCTTGACATTCGATTGTCAAGGTTTGCCTGGCGGCTCCTACTGGGGTGCCGGCAGGTAGCGCTCGGCGTGCCCGAGCGGGCCGAACGCGAATGACGCCGCGATGATCGCCACGGTCGCCCCGATCACGCCGTAGACCAGGGCCACGCTGCCGGTGGCCTCGATCGCAAGTCCACCCATCAGCGCCCCCAGCGGGATCGCCGACCAGGCGAGCACGCCGGCGATGCTGATGACCCGGCCGAGCAGGTGGTTGGGGACGATCTGCTGGCGCAGGCTCATCGTGTTGATGTTGAAGAACAGGCCGAGGCCGGAGATGGCCGCCCACAGCGGCACGGCGAGCCAGAACCAGTGGACGCCGGCCAGCGCGAGCGTGAGCAGGCCGTCGATGACCAGCGCGCCGAGGGCGGCGCGGCTGAACGACAGCCGCCGCCGCAGCGGCCCGGCCAGCAGCGACAGCAGCACGATGCCGGCGCTGCCGGCGGCGTACAACAGGCCCACCTGGGCGTCGCTGGCGTCGAGCTGCCGTTTGGCGAACAGCACCAGCTGCGCATAGGTGGTGGCGCCGACGAGGTTGACCAGCGCCATCATCGCCGAGATGTTGCGCAGGACCGGGTGGCCGAGGACGTAGCGCAGGCCGTCGACGACCTCCTTCAGGATGGCCCGCCGTTCCTCCCCGTCGGGCCGGGGGGCGTTGAAGGAGGTGCCGATCAGCACCAGCGTGGCCGCCGAGACCAGGAACGAGACGGCGTCCAACAGCAGCACGTCCTGGACCGGCATGACGGCCACCAGCAGCCCGGCCAGCAGCGGGCCGGCGACCTGCGCGCCGTAGTAGCTGGCCTGGACGCGGCCGTTGGCGGTGACCAGGTCGTCGCCGGAGGGCACCAGGCTGGGGATGGCGGCGAACTGCCCGGCGTCGAAGGCGATGGTCAGGGTGGCGTGCAGGAACGCCACCGCGTACACCCACCCCACCGAGAGCTGCCCGATCGCGTCCAGCAGCGGGATCACGGCGATGATGGCGGCCCTGCCGAGGTCGGTGGCGATCATCAGCCGCTTGCGGTCGACGCGGTCGACCCAGGCGCCGATGACCAGCCCGAAGAGGAGATATGGCACGAACTCCATGGCGGTGGTGACGCCGAGGTTCAGCGGCGAGCCGGTCAGCTTGAACACCAGCAGCGGCAGCGCGAACAGCGTGAACGAGCTGCCCAGGTTGGAGATGGTCTGCCCGAGCCAGAAGAGGCCGAAGTCGCCCGACAGCAGCCAGCCGCGCCGGCCCCTGGTCCCGGTGGTCATGGCCGACATTGTGACCGACCCGCGGACTCGGGTAGCGTTTAGGCATGCCTCATTCCGCTGCGACGGGTGCCTTGGCCGTGGTCGGCCTCGTCAAGGCCTTCGGCGGCGCGCCGGTCCTGGACGGGGTGCGGCTGGCGGTGCCCGCCGGCAGGGTGGTCGCCCTGCTCGGCCCCAGCGGCTGCGGCAAGACCACCCTGCTGCGCTGCATCGCCGGCCTGGAGCGGCCCGACGCCGGCGAGGTGCGGCTGGCCGGCCGGCTGCTGTGCGGGCCCGGGGAGCACGTGCCGCCCGAGCGGCGCCGCATCGGCATGGTGTTCCAGGACGGCGCCCTGTTCCCCCACCTCAGCGTGGCCGGCAACGTCGCCTACGGGCTGCGGCGCGAGGAGCGCCAGGGGGGCAGGGTCGAGGAGGCGCTGGCGCTGGTGGACCTGGCCGGCTTCGGCGCGCGGTCGCCGGCCAGCCTCTCCGGCGGCCAGCAGCAGCGGGTGGCGCTGGCCAGGGCGCTGGTGACCCGTCCGACCGCGCTGCTGCTGGACGAGCCGTTCTCCAACCTGGACACGCTGCTGCGGGTGCAGATCCGCGCCGAGGTGCAGCGGCTGCTCGCCGACCTGGGCGTCACCGCCGTGTTCGTCACCCACGACCAGGAGGAGGCGTTCGTGGTGGGCGACGAGGTGGCGGTGATGCTGGGCGGCCGCATCGTGCAGCAGGCCACCCCGGCCGAGCTGTACCGCGCGCCGGCGTCGCGGGCGGTCGCCGGGTTCCTCGGCGACGCCAACCTGCTGCCCGGCGTGGCCACCTCCGGCCTGGCCGACACGCCGCTGGGGCGGGTGCCGCTGCGCGGCGACCTGCACGGCGACGTCGACGTGCTGCTGCGGCCGGAGCAGCTCCGCGTGGTCGCGGGGTCGCGGGCCACCGTCGACGCCGTCGAGTACTACGGGCACGACGCGGTCTACCTGACCCGCCTCCCCGACGGCGCCGCGGTGCGGGTGCGGGTGCTGGACGCCCCCGAGTTCCGGCCCGGCGACCGGGTCGACCTCGACTACGTGGGCGGGCCGACCGTCGGCTACCCGCGTGCCAGCAACTGATCTCCTGATCCTGGGCGCCGGGCCGGCCGGGGTCGGGGCCGCCTTCCGCGCGGCGCGGGCCGGGCACCGGGTGGTGGTCGTGGAGCGCGGCCAGGGACCGGGCGGCGCGGCCGGCAGCTTCGAGCTGGACGGCATCCGGGTCGACCACGGCAGCCACCGCCTGCACCCGGCGATCGAGCCGCGCATCCTCGCCGACCTGCGCGGCCTGCTCGGCGAGGAGCTGCAGCGGCGGCCCCGCAACGGCCGCATCTTCCTGGAGGGCCGCTGGATCCGGTTCCCGCTGCGCCCCGCCGACCTGGCCAGGCGGCTGCCGCCGTCGTTCGCGGCCGGGGCCGCCCGCGACGCCGCCACCGCCTGGGCCAGGCGCCCGCGGGCCGACACCTTCGCCGAGGTGCTGCGGGCCGGCCTGGGCCCGACCATGTGCGAGCGCTTCTACTTCCCGTACGCCCGCAAGCTGTGGGGCCTCGACCCGTCGGAGCTGGCCGGCGAGCAGGCCCGCCGGCGGGTGACGGCCGGCTCGCCGGCCAGGCTGCTCGCCCGGGTCGCCCGCGGCGCCAGGGCCGGCGCGGGCGGGGCGTTCTTCTGGTACCCGCGCCGGGGCTTCGGGACGATCAGCGAGCGGCTCGCCGAGGCCGCCGAGGCCGCCGGCGCCGAGCTGCGCTTCGGTGCCGCCGCCGAGCGGGTGCGGCTGGGCGACCGGGGAGCGGTGACGGTGACGCTGGCCGGCGGGGAGACGGTCGCGGCCCGGCGGGTCTGGTCGACCATCCCCCTGCCGGTGCTGGCCCGCATCGCCGAGCCGGCACCCCCGGCGGCGCTGCTGGAGGCGGCGGGGCGGCTGGACTTCCGCGCGATGCTGCTGGTCTACCTGGTGCTGGACGGCGGCCGCTACAGCCCCTACGACGCCCACTACCTGCCGGACCCGGGCACCCCGGTGACGCGGGTCTCGGAGCCGACCAACTACCGCGACGGCGACGACCCCGCCGGGCGGACGGTGCTGTGCGCCGAGCTGCCCTGCCGGCGCGGCGGCGAGCTGTGGCGGGCCGCCGACGGCGAGCTCGCGGACCTGGTGCGGGCGACCCTGCGCGACCGGGGCCTGCCCGAGCCCGCCGTGCGCGCGGTGGCGGTCCGCCGGCTGCCGGCCGTGTACCCGGTGTACCGCGTCGGCTACGCCGCCGCCTTCGACGCGCTGGACGCCTGGGCGGCCGGCCAGCCCGCCCTGCTCAGCTTCGGCCGGCTGGGCCTGTTCGTCCACGACAACACCCACCACGCGCTGGCGATGGCGTGGGCGGCGGCCGACGCGCTCGCCCCCGACGGCGGCTTCGACCACGCCGCCTGGTCCGCCGCGCGCGGCCGCTTCGCCACCCACGTGGTCGAGGACTGAAGCCGCCTCAGCCGCTCCCCCACTGCTCGCGCAGCAGCGCGTAGAGGACCAGGTCCCGCCAGGCGCCGGCGCGGAAGACCGCGCCGCGCAGCACGCCCTCGCGGGTGAAGCCGACCCGTTCCAGGGCCTTCTGCTCGGCGAGGTTGTCGGCGTCGGTGGTGGCCTCCAGCCGGTGGGCGAGGGTGAACCGGAACAGGTGGTCCACCAGCAGCCGGTGCGCCGCTGTGCCGAGCCCGCGGCCGCGGTGCTCGGGCAGCAGCGCCAGGCCGATCTCGTAGCAGCCGCCCGGCGGGCCGCGGCGGTCCTGCGCCCGCCAGCTGGCGATGCCGGCGACCGTGCCGTCGGCCAGCGCCACCGCCACCGCGGTGGACTCGGCGGCGACCCAGCCGTCCCGCTCCCAGCGGCGGCGGCGCGCCCGCGCGTCCCGGAAGCCGACCCACTCGAAGGGCCCCAGCGCCTCCGGGTCGGTGTCCAGCCGCTCCAGGAAGCCGAGGTCGCCCTCAGTGAACGCCCGGAGCCGCAGCCGCTCGGTCATGCGCACATGGTCCTCCAGCCGCCGGCTCGGCGCGCGCCGGGGCGTGGTTCAGCTCGCGCCACACCGCGGGCGCGACGCGGCGCAGGTAGGCGGCGGGGCGGACGAAGGAGCGGCCGGCGGTCCGCCAGCGGTAGCCGATCGGCACCTCCAGGTAGCGGTAGCCCTTGGCCAGCAGGTCCAGGGTGAGCACCTGGGCGTAGTTGTAGTCGTGGACGACCTCGGCGTCGGCGGCGGCGGCCCACGACAGCGCCCGGTAGCCGCTCTGCCCGTCGCTGATGGGGGCGCGCGCCACCCAGCCGAGCAGCCGCGTCAGCAGCCGGTTGCCGAGGCGCCGGTGGGGCAGCATGCGCCGGATGTCGCCGGCGAACCGGGACCCGACCACGTAGTCGGCGCGCCCCTCCAGGATGGGCGCGACCAGGCGGTCCAGCTCGCCCGGGTCGTACTCGCCGTCGGCGTCGCAGAAGGCCACCGCCGCCGCGCCCCGGCGCACGGCCGCCGCCAGGCCGGCGCGGACGGCCGCGCCGAGCCCCCGGTTGCCGCCGGTGGCGACCACCGTCGCGCCCGCCCCGGCGGCCAGCTCGGCGGTGCGGTCGCCGGAGCCGTCGTCGACCACCAGGCACTCGACCCTGCGGCCGGCCACCAGCGCCGGCACCCGCCCGACGACCGCGGCGACGGTCGCCTCCTCGTCGTGGGCGGGCAGGAACACCACCACCGGCCCGGGGCCGGCCGCGGGACCGGGGCCGGGTGGGACGGGCGGCGCTGGCAGGCGGAGTGGCACGCTGGGGCTCCCGTGACGACTTGGCCCGCGAGGGCAGACCGGTCTAGGATTTAGGCGAACCTAAACACAGTCTGGCGCCAGCGCGCCACTCAGGGAGCGAGGACCGATCCGATGCCCCGCAAGACCGCCGTGCTCGCCATCGCCGTGCTGCTGACGCTCACCGTGGCCGGGTGCAGCCGGTCGCGCGACGCGCTCACGATCTACTCGGGGCGCACGCAGAACCTGATCGGGCCGCTGCTGGAGCGCTTCAACAAGGAGACCGGCATCCCCGTCGACGTCAAGTACGGCGACTCGGCGGAGCTGGCCCTGCTGCTGGCCGAGGAGGGCGACCGCAGCCCGGCGGACGTGTTCATGTCGCAGAGCCCGGGCGCGACCGGCTTCCTGGCCGGCAAGGGCCTGCTCGGCCAGCTCGACCAGCGCCTGCTCGACAAGGTGGACGAGCGCTTCCGCAACCAGGCCGGCCGCTGGGTCGGGGTGTCGGCGCGCCAGCGGGTGCTCGTCTACAACTCCAAGCTGCTGAAGGAGCGGGAGCTGCCCGACTCGGTCCTGGACCTCACCGACGCCCGCTTCGCCGGCAAGGTCGCCGTGGCCCCCGCCAACGGCTCCTTCCAGGACTTCGTGACCGCCATGCGGCAGCTTCAGGGCGACGACGCCGCCGCCCGCTGGCTGCAGGGCATGGCCCGCAACCGGCCGCGGACCTACGCCAACAACAACGCCATCGTGGAGGCGGTCGGCCGCGGCGAGGTCCCGATGGGGCTCGTCAACCACTACTACAACTACCGCTTCCAGCAGGAGAACCCGGGCATCCCCAGCCGCAACCACTACTTCCACGGCGGCGACGTCGGCGCGCTGATCATCCCCTCGACCGTGAGCGTGCTGGCCGGCAGCGACAAGACCGACGAGGCGGCGCGCTTCGTCGAGTTCCTGCTGGCCCCCGAGGCGCAGCGCTACTTCAGCGACCAGACCTTCGAGTACCCGCTGACCTCTGGCGTGGCCGCCGCCGAGGGGCTGCCGCCGCTCGGCTCGATCAGGTCGCCGAGCTACGACGTGGACGACCTCGGCGGCGGCCTGGAGCGGACCGTGGAGCTGATCCGGTCCAGTGGCTTCAACGGCGTCTGAGCCGCGCGCGGCCACCCGGCCCGCGCCGGCCGCGCCGGCGCCGCGCTGGCTGGCCGCGACCACGGCGCTGGTCGCCTGCATGTTCGCGACCCCGCTCGCCTACCTGGTCGTGCGCGGCCTGGCGGCGGGCGGGACGCTGCGCGCGGCATGGGCGTCCGGCAGCACCCTGGCGCCGCTGGCGCGCAGCCTGACGCTCGGGGTGGCGGTCGCCGCCGCCGCCGCGGTGCTCGGCAGCACCCTGGCGTGGCTGGTCGCGCGCACCGACCTGCCCGGCCGGCGGGCCGCCCGCCTGCTGCTGCCGCTGCCGCTGGTGATGCCGTCGTTCATCGCCGCGTTCGCGCTGCTGGCGGCGTTCGCTCCCGGCGGGCTGCTGGCCGGGCTGCTCGCCCCGCTGGGGGTCGAGCGGCTGCCGGCGTTCGAGGGCTTCTGGGGGTCGCTGTACGTGCTCACCCTGTTCACCTACCCGTACGTGTACCTGCCCGTGGCCGCCCGCCTCGGCCAGCTCCCCGCCAACCTGGAGGAGAGCGCGCGGCTGCTGGGACGCGGCCCGGCCGGCGCCTTCCGCACGGTGGTGCTGCCGCAGACGGCCCCGGCGGTGTGGGCGGGGACGCTGCTGGTGTTCCTGTACACCATCAGCGACTTCGGGGCCGTCCAGCTCATGCGCTACCAGACCCTCACCAGCTCGATCTACGCCTCGCGGGTGTTCGACCGGACCGCGGCGCTGGCGCAGAGCCTGCTGCTCGGCATGCTGGCGGTGGCGGTGGTGGCCGCCGAGCGGTCGGTCACCCGCGGCCAGCGGCATGCCCGCATGGAACGGCGGGGCAGCCGCCCGCTGCGGGTCCCCCTCGGCCGCTGGAAGGCCCCTGCCGCGGCGCTGGTCGCCGGGGTGGTGGGGCTGGCCCTGCTGGCGCCGGTCGGCGTGCTGGCGTTCTGGGCGGTGCGGGGCGCCGTGGCGGGCTCCACCCGGGCCGGGGCGCTGGTCGGCGACGTCGGTGGCCTTGCCGGCCCCGCCGCCAACACCGCGCTGCTGGCCATCGTGGCCGCGCTGGTGGCCCTGCTGGCGGTGCTGCCGGTCGCCTACCTCACCACCCGCCACGCGAGCCGGCTGGCGGGCGGCGCCAACGCCGTGATCGTCGGCGGCTTCGCCCTGCCCGGCCTGGTCGTCGCCCTGGCGCTCACCTTCTGGACGCTGCAGGCGCCCGAGCCGGTCGCGCTGCTGTACCAGACCCAGGCCCTGCTGGTGTTCGCCTACGTGGTCCACTTCGGCTCCCAGGCGCTGCGGGCCGCGCAGGTCGCGGTGGGAGCGGTGCCGGCGCGGCTGGACGACGCCGCCCGCACGCTGGGGGCCGGGCGGGTGCGGCGGCTGGTCACCGTGGAGCTGCCGCTGGCCCTGCCCGGGCTGCTGGCCGGCGGCGGCCTGGTGCTGCTGTCGACCATGAAGGAGCTGCCGGCGACGCTGCTGCTGGCCCCGCCGGGCTTCGAGACCCTCGCCACCAAGATCTGGAACGCCACCGAGGACGCGTTCCTGGCCGACGCCAGCCTGGCCGCCCTGCTCCTGCTGCTGCTGTCGGGGGCGCTGACCTGGCTGCTGGTGGTGCGCCGCGGCGATGCGCCCGGGTAGGGGCCCGCGGCTGTGGCCGGCCGTGGCCGCGGTCGGGCTGCTGGCCTTCCTGGGCGCCGCCGCCGGCATCGTGGTGCCGGCCAGCCACGGCACCCGGACCACCGCCGACGAGCCGCAGTACCTGCTCACCGCCATCAGCCTGGCCGAGGACCGCGACCTGGACATCGCCGACGAGCTGGCCGCGGGCCGCTGGCGGGCGTTCCACGACCTGCCCCTGCCCGAGCAGACCGAGCCGCTGGCGTCCGGGCGGCGGCTGAGCCCCCACGACCCGCTGCTGCCGCTGCTGCTGGCCGTGCCGGTCGCCGCCGGCGGCTGGGTGGGCGCCAAGCTGGCCATGGCGGCGCTGGCCGGGGTGCTCGCCGGGCTGCTGCTGTGGACCGCCGTGCGCCGCTTCGGCGTCCCGGTCGGGGTGGGGCTGCCGGTCGTGGCCGTGTTCGCGCTGTCGCCCCCGCTGGCCGTCTACGGCGCCCAGGTCTACCCCGAGCTCCCCGCCGCCCTCGCGGTGGCGGCCGCCGTCGCCGCCCTGACCGCCCCCGCGGTGGCCGGCCGCGGCGGGGCGCCCGGTCCCGCCGCGGCGCCCGCCCCCGCTGGGGCACCTGCCTCCGCGCCACGCGGCCGTGAGGCGCCCGGCCGCGCCGCTGCCCCCGCCCCCGCCGCGGTCGCCGTGGTCGGGGTGGCGGTGGTGGCGCTGCCGTGGCTGGCGGTCAAGTACGTGCCGGTGGCCGCGGTCCTGGCCCTGCTGGCCGGGTGGCGGCTGCTCGGCGCCGGCGCGCGGCGGCGGGCGCTGGCGCTGGCCGCCGGGCTGGCCGCGGCCGGGGTGGCCTTCGTGGTGCTGCACCGGTGGTGGTACGGCGGCTGGACGCCGTACGCGACCGGCGACCACTTCGTGGGCGGCGAGCTGACCGCCGTCGGGCCCGACCCCAACTACCTGGGCCGCGGCCGGCGGCTGCTCGGGCTGGCGACCGACCGCGGCTTCGGCGTGGCCGCCTGGCAGCCCGCCTTCCTGCTGGCCGTGCCGGCGCTGGCGACCCTGGCGCGGCGCCGGCCGGCGGGCTGGGCGGCGCTGGCGCTGCCGCTGGCCGCCGGCTGGCTGGTCGCGACCTTCGTGGCCCTGACCATGCACGGGTGGTGGTTCGCGGGGCGGCAGGTGGTGGTCGTGCTGCCGCTGGCCGTCCTGGCGGTCGCCTGCTGGGCCGGCGGCTCGCGCCGTCGGCGCCTGGCCGTGGCCGTCGCCGGCGGGTTCGGGGTGGTCGCCTACGCCTGGCTGCTGGCCGACGGGCTCGCCGGCCGGGTCACCTGGGCGGTCGACTTCTTCGCCACCCGCAACCCCGCCTACCGCGCCTGGCGGCTGGTCCTGCCCGACTACCTGACGGTGACCACCGCCACCTGGGTGCTGCACGCGGCCTGGCTGGTGGTGGTGGCGGCGTGGGCGGCCGCCGCCTGGCGCCGCGCCGCCGCGCCCACCGGCGAGCCGGCCGCCGCGGCCCCTGGCGCGGCGCCCACCACGGCGGCCGCGACCCCGGGCCGTGCCGCCGGTTGGACAACGCCGGCGCCGCCTGCATAGGGTTCGCCCAGTTCAGAATTAGGCAGACCTAACATCGGAGGGGATCGAGGGATGGGCAACCGGATGGCCCGCCGCCTGGCCGGACCGGGCATCGCGATGCTGCTGCTGCTGGCCGGCTGCGGCGGCGACGACGGCACCGGCGTCCGTACGGTCGACTCCGGCGCCCAGTCCGCGAGCGGCGCCGCCAGCGGGACGGGATCGGGCAGCGGCACCGCCTCCGGCTCGGCGGCGGTGGCGTGCAGGCCGGTCGGCGACGCCGGCGCGGCCGACACCAAGGTCGCCGTCCAGCTCTCCGAGTGGGCGGTCGCCCCCCAGCCGGCCAGCGTGCCGGCAGGCACCATCACCTTCGAGACCGCCAACGTCGGCGCCGACGCCCACGAGCTGGTGGTGGTGCGCGCCGACGACCCGGCGGCGCTGCCCACGGCCGCCGACGGCACGGTGGACGAGGCCAAGCTGCCCGCCGGCGCCTTCATCGGCGAGGTGGAGGCCTTCCCGGCCAAGCAGACCTGCCAGGGCACCTTCGCGCTGACCGCCGGCAGGTACGCGCTGTTCTGCAACATCCTGGAGACCGAGGCCGACGGCACCAAGGAGAACCACTACACCAACGGCATGCGCACCAGCTTCGAGGTGCGCGCCTGACGGCGGCCGCCGAGCCATAACGAACGGTTCATCCCCACGTCATCCCGCCGCCCGGTCGGCTGCGTACCGTCGCGCCCCGGGTGGGCGCGGCCAGCGCGCTCCGGACAGAGGAGGATGGGAGTGCTGCGCGAGCGCGACGCCGAGATCACCGGCACGGTCGGCCGCCGGGTCTTCATCAAGGGGCTGGCCGCCACCGGGGCCCTCGTCGGAGGGCTCGCCGCCGGCCCGGCGCTGGCGGCGGACGCCGCGACGACCCGGTCCGGCAGGCGCCGGCCGCCGCCGTTCTCCCAGGGCTGGACCAGCCAGCCCGGCCTGTTCGTGGACGACGTGTCCCTGCCCGACGGGTTCGCCTACGACGTGGTGGCCTCCTACCGCGACCCCATCGGCGGCGGCGAGACGTTCGGCTACAACAACGACTTCATCGCCTACTTCCCGCTGGTGGACGAGCGCGGCCACCAGGAGGGGCTGCTGTGGGTCAACCACGAGTATCCCGACCCGTTCTTCATCCATGGCAACACCGACCCCGCCACCAAGACCCCCGGGCAGATCGCCCTGGAGCAGTACGCGGTCGGGGGTGCGGTGATCCGCGTCCAGCGTAAGGGCGACGGGCCGTGGAAGCTGAAGCGTGACCGCCGCTACGCCCGCCGGATCACCGGCACCGGCCCTCGGATCCGGATGACCGGCGCCGGCGTCGGTGACCCGGGCAACCCTGCCAGGTGGGCGCCGGTGCCCGACTGGACCGACGGGTCGGTGGCCAACTGCGCCGGTGGGATCAGCGCCTGGGGCACCGCCCTCTCGGCCGAGGAGAACTGGGCCGACTACGCCACCACCTACGGGTGGGGTCCCGACTTCGCGGCGGTGAACAACGGCGGCCTCGGCTGGGTCCTGGAGGTCGACCCGATGGATCCCGACTGGACCCCGCGCAAGCACACCAACCTCGGGCGCCTACGGCACGAGAACGCGACCGTCTGGGCCAGGGAGGGCAAGCATCTGGTCGTCTACACCGGCGACGACGCCCGCGACAAGTTCCTCTACAAGTACGTCTCCAGCGGCCGCTACCGGCGGGCGCACGGCCGGCGCAACTCGCGGCTGTTCGAGGACGGCCAGCTGTGGGTGGCCGAGTTCGCCCCCGCCAGCCAGGACGAGACCGTGCGGTCGGGCACCGGCCGCTGGCACCAGGTGGAGATGTCGCCGTCGGCACTGGTCGACCCCGACACCTGGGTGCGGGCCCAGCCCTGGTTCAACCCGGCGACCTTCCAGCTCAACCGGCCGGAGGACGCCGAGATCGACCGCTTCGACAACTCCCTGTACACCGCGCTGACCAACAACACCGACGACCCGCACGGGTCCATCCGGCGGCTGGCCGAGGAGGGCCGCGACCCCACTGCCGACACCTTCACGTGGTCCGACGTGGCCGTCGGCGGCCCCGACCCGGCGCAGGCCAGAGGTTTCTCCTCACCCGACAACCTGGTCTTCGACCGGCTCGGCAACCTGTGGATGGTCACCGACATCTCGTCGAGCTCGCTGAACGACCCGGCCAGGCCGTACGCCTACCACCGCAACAACGGCATCTTCATGATCCGGGTGGGCGGGCCCGACGCCGGCGTGGCGTTCCGCTTCGGGTCGGTCCCGAACGAGGCCGAATCGACCGGTCCGATCTGGACGCCCCGGGAGGACACCATGTTCCTGGCCATCCAGCACCCCGGCGAGGAGACCTCGGTCCGCGGCGGCGTCCGCGGCGACCCCACCACCTACACCTCGTACTGGCCACACGGCAACAAGACCACCGGCGAGAACCCCAGTGAGCCGCTGCCGTCGGTGATCGCCATCCGCCGCTCATGAGGGCGCAGCCAATGGACGACCGGGCCGCCGTGGAGCTGGTCCGCCGCTTCGCCGACGCCTTCAACGCCGCGGCCGAAGGTGACCTCGCCGCGCTGGCGGCGGTGGCGACGCCCACGGCGGTGGCCGGGTACCTGGTCGAGTCGCATGCCGGGGTGGTCGCGCCGCTGGCCTCGCGGACCAGCGTGCCGGCCGGCGCCCGCCTGGACGTCGACCTGGAGCGGGTGACGGTGCCGGCCCCTGGGATGGTCGTGGCCGGCTTCACCGGGCACGGTTTCGCCCGCGAGGACTTCCGCGGCGACGCCGAGCTGCACCTGGACGGCAAGCGGGTGACGCGGGTGCTGTTCCGCGCCCCGTAGGCGCCCCACGGCGTCCCGCCGGCGGCGGCCAAGGGAGGGCGGCCGCCGGCGGGGCTGGCCGGGACCGGGACCCGCCCCGCGGCGCCGGGTTGGCTCAGGCGCTCCGCGGCCAGTCGAGGCCGACGGCGGCGGCCATGGCGGCCCGGTCGGGCCGGATGCCGGCGATCTTGGCGACCGCGCCGGCGGCCTGGGCGCACAGCATGCCGAGGCCGTCGGCGGCCACGGCCGCGCCGGCGGCCCGGGCGGCGGCCACCAGCCCCTGGCTGGCCGGCCCGTAGTTGCAGTCCAGCACGCGCACGGCGGGGACCAGGCGGTCCTGGCCGGGGACCGGCTCACCCCTGGCGGTCAGGGTGGTGGCCTGGACGAGCACCTCGGCGCCGGCGACCAGGCCGGCCGCGGCGGCCCAGGCGGCCGGGCGGGCGGCCGGGCCGGCCAGCGCCGCCACCCCGCCGGTCCGCCGCGGGTCGCGGCCGGCGACGGGCAGCGG
>Ga0081538_10002788_pt1 | contig 16740 bp, 16 predicted proteins | sample TabmetS5T2R1_FD_71022 | JGI IMG/M metagenome (GOLD analysis project Ga0081538, IMG submission 71022) | Tabebuia heterophylla rhizosphere microbial communities from the University of Puerto Rico - S5T2R1 | ecosystem: Host-associated > Plants > Roots > Rhizosphere ... | reverse complement strand
CACGAACCAGGAGGTGTCCAGCTCGGCCAGCCGGACCACCCCGGCCCCGGCCAGCCGCAGCTCGACCCAGTCGTTGCCGTCGTCGCGGCGCCGGGCCGTCTCCCAGCCCTCGCCCATGACCCGGGCCAGGCCGGGGGAGATCAGGTTCCGGGGCGAGGCGTAGAACATGTTGGAGCAGCCGGTGACCTCGCCGCCGTGCTCCAGGGCAGCCAGGTCGAGGCCCCCCGGGGGGAGCTGGCGGGGGTCGGGCACGGGCTCGCCGTGGGCCCGCAGGCGGGCCACCCCGCCGTCGGGGTACAGGCACAGCCGCAGATGGGTGAGGCGCCAGGGGGCCTCGACGTCGAAGCGGTTGGCGGCGTCGCCGGCCACCGCCGAGCGGGGCACCAGCGGCAGCCACTCGGCCCGCTCGAGCTCGTCCGGGGTCGGGTAGCCCTCGACCGAGGCCCCCTCGACCGAGATCTCGGGCGGGTAGTTGCCGGTGAAGTGGGCGGTGTCGACCACCACCCCGCGGACCACCCCGGGCAGGCCGAGGCGGACGATCGCCCAGTCGTGGCCCGGCTGGCGGCGCCGGCGGGTCTCCCAGCCGTCGTACACCTGCCCCTTGTGGCCGAAGGTGGCCGCCCGGTGGCCGGGCGGCTCGGGCCGGATGAGGTTCTCGCGCTCGGCGAACAGCTCGTCGTTGGCCGCGACCACGCTGCCGCCCAGGCTGCGCAAGGCCAGGTCGGGCAGGGTCCCGAAGTCCTCCGGGCTCATGCCGCCTCCCGGGCCAGCATGGCCCCGTGGCGCTCGGCGCCGGTCACCTGGCGGCCCCGCAGCCAGGTGCTCCGGACCATCCCGGTCAGGTGGCGGCCGGCATAGGGGGTGAGCGGGTGGCGGTGGCGCAGCCGCTCGGGGTCGACCGGCAGCGGCTCGTCGGGGGCGAACACGCACAGGTCGGCGTCGGCGTCGACCGCGATCCGCCCCTTGGCGGGCAGCCCGGCCAGCTCGGCCGGGGCCTGGGCCATCCAGCGGGCCACCTGCGCCAGCCCGTGCCCGCGGGCCCGGGCCTCGGTCCAGACCGCGGGCAGGCTCAGCTGGAGCGAGGCGATGCCGCCCCAGGCGGCGCCGAAGTCGCCGTCCTCGAGGCGCTTGAGCTCGGGCGGGCAGGGCGAGTGGTCGGACACGACCAGGTCGATCACGCCCTCGGCCAGCCCCTGCCAGAGCCGCTCGCGGTTCTCGGCCTCGCGGATGGGCGGGCAGCACTTGAGCTGGGTCGCCCCGTCGGGGATGGTCTCGGCGTCGAAGGTCAGGTAGTGGGGGCAGGTCTCGGCGCTGACCCGGACGCCGTCGCGGCGGGCGCTGGCCAGCATGGGCAGGGTGTCCGAGGACGACAGGTGCAGCACGTGGGCCCGGGCCCCGGTGGCGCGGGCGGCCTCGATGACCTGGGCCACGGCCAGGTTCTCGGCCTCGCGGGGCCGAGACGCCAGGAAGTCGGCGTAGCGCCGGCCGGCCGGGACCGGCGCCCGCGCCACCACCTGGGCGTCCTCGGCGTGCACGGCCGCCAGGGCCGGGAAGCCGGCCAGCATGCCCAGCCGTCGCCCCAGCTCGGCCGGGTCGAGGTGGGGGAACTCGTCCACCCCGGAGGGGACCAGGAAGGCCTTGAAGCCGACCACCCCGGCGTCGTGGAGGCCGCGCAGCTCGCCGGCGTTGCCGGGCACGGCCCCGCCCCAGAAGGCGACGTCGACGTGCAGCTGGCCGTCGGCGGCCTTGCGCTTGGCCTCCAGGGCGGCCACGTCCACGGTGGGCGGGACCGAGTTGAGCGGCATGTCGACCAGGGTGGTGATGCCGCCGGCGGCGGCGGCCCGGGTGGCGCTGGCGAAGCCCTCCCATTCCGTCCGGCCGGGCTCGTTGACGTGCACGTGGCTGTCGACCACCCCCGGCAGCAGGACCTCGTCGGCGGCCAGGGTGACGGTCCGCCGGCCGGCCAGCCCGGCGGCCAGCGGCTCCACGGCGGCGACGCGGCCGTCGCGGATGGCCACGCAGGCGGCCGTCTCGCCGGCCGGGGTGACCGCCCTCGGCGCCCGGAAGACCAGCTCGAGCTCGCCGGCCACGGCTAGCTGCCCCGGTAGGTGCTGTAGCCGTAGGGGCTGAGCAGCAGGGGGACGTGGTGGTGGGCGCCAGGGTCGTCGATCCGGCAGACGACCGTGACCTGCGGGTAGAAGCCGGTCAGCCCCTCGGCCTCGAACCAGTCCCCGGTGGCGAAGGTCAGGCGGTGCTCGCCGGCGGCCAGGGCCCCGTCGGCGACCAGCCCGGGCACGCGCCCGTCGGCGTCGGTGACCCCGCCGCCGACGGCCTGCCAGCCGTCCCCGGCCCGGGCCTCCACGGTGACCCGCAGCCCGGCCGCCGGCCGTCCCCGGGCCGTGTCCAGCACGTGGGTGGAGAGGCTCATGCTTCCATCAGACGATCGATCCGCAGGCGGGTGATGCGCCGGTGCTCGTCGGCGGCGACCCGCAGCTCGGCGTCGGGGTCGTTGCCCAGCCGCTGGTCGAGGGCGGCCAGGATCTCGGCGGCGTCGCGCCCGGCGGCGGAGATCAGGAAGACGTGGCCGAAGCGGGCCTCGTACGCGGCGTTGCCGCGGGCCAGCCGCTCCTCGAGGTCCTGGCCGCCGACGCCGGCCTGCTCCTGGCGGGACCATCCGGGGGAGCGGCCGCCGCCCTCGCCGATGCGCGGGTGCCCCTCGAGCGCCTCCAGCCAGTCGTCGGGGCCGAGGGAGGTCCAGACCTCGTCGGCGGCCCGCTGCAGGGCGGCCACGTCGGGGTACGGGCGGCCGGCGGCCACCCGCTCGGCCCAGCGCCGGGCGTGGCAGACGGCCAGCAGCTCGCCGGTGGCCTCCTCCTCGGACAGCCGGTTGAACCGGTCCAGTCGGCTCAGCCCCTCACCTCGCATCCTCCGGCCACAGCCGGCGGGCCCGGCGGGCCAGGTCCCGGCGCAGCGCGTCCATGTCGGCGCCGAGCAGCCTACCGTCGCGGACCACGTAGGTGCCGTCCACCAGGACGTGCCGGGCGCGGCGTTCCGGTCCCAGCACCAGCCCGGCCAGCGGGTCGAGCACGTCGCCGAGGTCGTCGCCCGGCCAGACGACCACGTCGGCCCGGTAGCCGGGCTCGAGCCGGCCGACGTCGTCGCGGCCCAGGCAGCGGGCCCCGCCCTCGGTGGCCAAGGCCAGGGCGTCGGCCGGCAGGAAGGTGGTGGAGCTGAGGTCGCGCTGGCGGGCCAGGAACAGGGCCATCCGCAGCTCCGGGAACAGCCCGCCGATCTCGTTGCTGGCCACCCCGTCCACCCCCAGCCCGACCGGGGCGCCGGCCGCGGTCAGGTCGACCACCCGGGCGATGCCCGACCCGAGCCGGCAGTTGCTGGAGGGGCAGTGGGCGATCCCGGTGCCCGTGGCGCCCAGGCGCGCCACCTCGGCGTCGTCGAAGTGGATGCCGTGGGCCACCCAGACGTCGGGGGCGATCCAGCCGATCTCGTCGAGGACGGCCAGCGGCCGCCTGCCGAACCGCTCGAGGCAGCTCCGCTCCTCGTCCAGGGTCTCGGCCAGGTGGGTGTGGAGGCGCAGGCCGAGGCGCCTGGCCAGCTCGGCCGAGGAGGTCATCAGCTCCGGGGTGACGCTGAAGGGGCTGCAGGGGGCGACGGTGACCACGATCCGGTCGCCGTCGTGCAGGCGGTCGTGGACCGACTGGGTCGAGGCCAGGATGGCGTCCAGGTCCTCGACCACCGAGTCGGGCGGCAGGCCGCCCTTGCTCTGGCCCAGGTCCATGGAGCCGCGGGCGATGTGGGCCCGGATGCCGACGGTCCTGGCCGCCGCGGCGATGGCGTCGAACACCGAGTCGTCGCCCCCCGGGACCACGTAGTGGTGGTCGGCGGCGGTGGTGCAGCCGGTGAGGGCGAGCTCGCCCATGGCCACCGCCGCGGCCGCCTCGACGTCCTCGGGGGTCAGCTTCGCCCACACCGGGTAGAGGGTAGTCAGCCAGCCGAACAGGGTGCAGTCGAAGGCCCAGCCGCGGGTCAGCCACTGGTAGAAGTGGTGGTGGGTGTTGACCAGCCCGGCGGTGACGAGGTCGCCGTCGACCCGCACCACCTGGTCGCCCGGGGCCGCCGGCACCGACCCGACGGCGGCGATCCGGCCGCCCTCGATGGCCACGTCCCCCGGCCAGCGGGCCCCCCGCAGGACCAGTCTGGCCACCTAGGCCACCGGCCGGTCGGCCGGCTCCTCGACGATGTCGAGCAGGCGCAGGTTGGCGATCTTGGCGATCTCGACCAGGGCGGCCGCCTGCTCGGCGGCGGGGGAGTTGTGCAGCCGGGCGTTGCCGGACTTCAGGATCGTCTCCTTGGTGTTCTCGCGCACGGCCACCACCAGCGGGAAGCCGAACTTCTCCCGATAGGCCCGGTTGAGCTCGTCGAAGGAGCCGTACTCGTCGCTGTTGAGCCGGTCCAGGCCGGCGATCGCCTGGTCGACCACCGACTGGGCGGGCAGCCGGCCCTCGCGGGTGGCCGGGCCGGCCAGGTCCGGGTACTGGCGGATCAGCTCGAGCTGGCGCTCGGGCGGGGCCTCGAACAGCGCGTCGTGGAAGGCCCGGCGCAGGTCGTAGACGGTCTCGAAGGGGCGGGCGTCGAAGGCCTGCTCGGCGATCCAGGCTGCCCCCTGGAACAGCGGCCCGAAGGTGGCCACGAACTGCCCGCGGTCCAGCTGGTTGACCTGGTCGATGCTGAGGACGTCCTCGTGGCGGGGGACGGGCAGCACCCTGGTGACCAGGTTGCTCCGGCCTCCCCAGACGTTGAAGACCAGGTTGAGCAGGATGGCGCTGATGCTGCCGAGGGTGATCCCGCTGGAGATGATCGTCCGCACCGACTCGGGGAAGAAGCTGGTGATGGTCGGGTAGACCGTCGGCGTCATGGCGAAGCCGAGGCTGACGGCCAGGATGATGACGTTGCGCTCGTCGTGGAAGTCGACCCGGCGCAGGGTCTGGATGCCGATCACGGCCACGGTCCCGAACAGGGCGAACCCGGCCCCGCCGAGCACCGGCGGCGGGATGGCGGCGACGATCGCCCCGACCTTGGGGACGAGCCCGATCAGGATCATGAACAGCCCGGCGGTGGCGACCACCCAGCGGCTCTTGACCTTGGTCAGCCGGACCAGCCCGACGTTCTCGGCGAAGCAGGTGTAGGGGAAGGAGTTGAGGATGCCGCCGAGGGTGGTGGCCAGGCCGTCGGCCCGCAGCGCCCTGGCCACGTCCTCCCTGTCCACCGACTTGCCGACGATCTCCCCGGCGGCGAACACGTCGCCGGTCGTCTCGACCATGGTGATCAGCATCACGATGACCATCGAGATGATCGCGGCCGCGTTGAAGGTCGGGGCGCCGAAGTAGAAGGGGGTGGTGACCCCGAGCACGTCGGCCCCGCCGACCCGGCTGAAGTCGGTGAAGTCGAACAGCCAGCCGACCAGGGTGCCGACGACCAGGCCGATGAGCACGGCCACGGTGGCGACAAAGCCGGTGAACATCCGGTAGATGACCAGGATGATCAGCAGGGTGAAGCCGGCCAGGGCCAGGTTGCGCAGGGCCCCGAAGGTCGGCGGGTCGGTGAACTGGCTGGCCCCGCCGCCGCCGGCGTCCAGGGCGGCCACCGACAGCAGGACGATGCCGATGATGGTGATGACGGTGCCGGTGACGATGGGCGGGAACAGCCGGATCAGCCGGGCGAAGAACGGCGCCACCACGAAGGCGAAGATCCCGGCGATGATCACCGAGCCGTAGATGGCCCGCAGGCCGGGCACGCCGCCGCCCTCGGCCAGGCCGATGGAGATCATCGGGGACACGGCGGCGAAGGTGACCCCCTGGAGCAGGGGCAGCCGCACGCCGATCCTCCAGAAGCCGACCGACTGGATGATGGAGGCGATGCCGCAGGTGAACAGGTCGGCGTTGATCAGGTAGGCGAGCTGCTCGGGAGTCAGGTCGATGGCGCCGGCCAGCAGGATGGGGACGATGACGGCGCCGGCGTAGAAGGCCAGCACGTGCTGGAACCCGTAGATGGCCAGCTTGGGCGCCGGCAGGACCTCGTCCACCGGGTGGACGCCGTCACGGCCGGATCGTCGTTGGTCGCGCTCGTCGGTCCTGGCCATGGGTGCACCAGCCTTTCCTCTACTGCCTGCGGATCCGTCTCAGGTCGCGGTCTCCGGAGCCAGGGCGATGTCGTCGGGGCGGACCGGGATGCGGGTGAGGGGCAGCCCGGTGGCCTGGCGGATGGCCGCCACCACGGCCCCGGTGGAGGAGATGGTGGGCGGCTCGCCGACGCCCTTGGCCCCGTAGGGGGCGCCCCGCTCGGGCTGCTCGACCCAGGCCTGCACCACCGGCGGCATGTCCAGGGGGGTCGGGAGCAGGTAGTCGGTGAACGACGGGTTCCGGACCCGACCCCGGTCGACGACGATCTCCTCCATCACGGCCAGCCCGACGCCCTGGGCGATGCCGCCCTCGATCTGGCCGGTCACGGCCAGCGGGTTGAGGGCCCTGCCGATGTCCTGGGCGGTGGCGACCTGGACGACCTTGACCAGGCCGAGCTCGGGGTCGACGTCGACCACGGCCCGGTGGGCGGCGAAGGCCAGCGACCAGTGGGCGTTGCCCTGGCCGTTCTCGTCCAGCGGCTCGGTGGGGGCGTGGTGGAACTCGCGGGTGGCCTCGATCGGGCCGGCCTTGAGGGCGTCGGCCAGCGACACGCTGGCCGAGCCGTCCTTGGTGACCAGCTCGCCCTCCTCCAGCACCATGTCGGCCGGGGCCAGGTGCAGGTCGAGGGCGGCCCGCTCGAGCAGGACCTCGCGCACGGCCGAGCAGGCCATCTGGACGGCGCCGCCGGACATCATCGTCTGGCGGGAGGCGCTGGTGGAGCCGGCCGAGCCGACCTGGGTGTCGGCCGTCTGCACCACCACCTCGTGGACGCCCAGCTCGGCCCGGGCGATCTGCATGGCGATGGTGACGAACCCCTGGCCGACCTCGGCGGTGGCGGCGTGCACGGTGGCCACCGGCTCGTCGCCGGCGCCCAGCTCCAGGCGCACCCTGGCCGTCGAGTAGTCGTCGAACCCCTCGGAGAAGGCCAGGTTCTTGAAGCCGACGGCGAAGCCCACCCCCCGCCGGACGTCCCCGTGGAGGGCGGTGAGGCCGGCCCCGCCGGGCAGCGACATGACCGGGGCGTCGGGGGAGAGCGGCTCGGGCATGGGCAGGTCGCGGCAGGCGGTGATGCAGTCGGCGACCGGGGCGGTGCCGATGATCACCTGCCCGGTGATCAGCTTGTCGTGCTGCCTGAGGGCGTTGCGCAGCCGCAGCTCGACCGGGTCCATGCCCAGGGCCGCGGCCAGCCTGTCCATCTGGGCCTCGGCGGCGAAGGAGGTCTGCACCGCCCCGAACCCGCGCATGGCTCCGCAGGGCGGGTTGTTGGTGCGGACCGCGTAGCCGTCGACCTTGGCGTTGGGGGTGAAGTAGGGGCCGGGGGCGAAGGCGGAGGCGTTGGAGATGACCGCCGTCGAGGACGAGGTGTAGGCGCCGCCGTCGAACACCATCCGGCACTCGACGTTGACCAGCCGGCCCTCGGGGGTGGCGTGGTGGCGGTACCAGAGCCGGGCCGGGTGGCGGTGGACGTGGCCGAAGAACGACTCCTCGCGGCTGTAGACCATCTTGACCGGCTTGCGGGTGACCAGGGCCAGCAGGCAGGCGTGGATCTGCATGGACAGGTCCTCGCGGCCGCCGAAGGCGCCGCCGGTGCCGGCCAGGACGAGCCGGACCTTCTCCCGGGGCAGGTTGAGGCAGGCGGCGATCTGGTCGCGGTCGACGTGCAGCCACTGGGTGGCCACGTACAGCTCGACGCCGCCGTCCTCGCCGGGGACGGCCAGCCCGGACTCGGGGCCGAGGAACGCCTGGTCCTGCATGCCGACCTCGTAGTCGCCCTCGACGACCACCTCCCCGGTGGCCTCGGGGTCGCCGAAGCGGACCCTGATGTGCCGGAACAGGTTGCCGGCGGGGTGGATGGGCTCGGCGGTCATGGCCGCCTCGGGGTCGACCACCGGGTCGAGCAGCTCGTAGTCGACGGCGATGGCATCGGCGGCCCGGCGGGCGATCTCGGGGTGGTCGGCGGCCACCGCGGCCACCGGCTCGCCGTGGAAGCGGACCACCCGGTCGGCGAAGACCGGCTGGTCGTGGTGCTCGAGGCCGTAGGTGCGGCTGCCCCACAGGTCGTCGTTGGTGATCACCGCGTGCACGCCGCCGATGGCCAGGGCGGGGCCGGGGTCCAGGGAGCGGATGCGGGCGTGGGGGTGGGGGCTGCGCAGGGTCGCGCCCCAGACCATCCCCTCCATGAACAGGTCCGAGGAGAAGGCGAACTGGCCCCTGGTCTTGGCCGGGGCGTCGGGCCGCAGGACGCTCTCGCCCAGGCCGGGGGCCCGGCGCGTGCGCGTGAAGGTGCTGGGGAGGCTAGGTGCGGGCACGGGCGCGCTCCTCCTTGACGGCGTGGAAGGCGGCGAAGATCCGGCCGTACCCGGTGCAGCGGCACAGGTTGCCGGAGATGGCCTCGCGCAGCGCCAGCTCGTCGGCGTCGGGCCGGCGGTCCAGCAGGTCGTGCATGGCCACGATCATCCCGGGGATGCAGAAGCCGCACTGGACCGCGCCCTGCTCCACGAAGGCCCGCTGGACGTCGGTCAGCTCGCCGGCGGGGCTGAGCCCCTCGACGGTGCGGACGTCGCTGCCGGCGGCGTCGGCGGCCATCACACAGCAGGAGGCGACCAGGGCCCCGTCCAGCAGCACCGAGCAGGAGCCGCACTCGCCCTGCTCGCAGGCGTTCTTGGAGCCGGGGAGGCCGAGGCGCTCGCGCAGCACGTACAGCAGGCTCTCCCCGATCCAGGCGTCGGTGACCTCGCGGTCGGCGCCGTTGACCGAGAGGGTGTAGCTGTCGGTGGCCTGGCCGGTGCCGGGGTCGGGCTGGGTGCTCATGCGGCGAGGCTCCTCGTGAGGGCGCGGGTGGCGACCACGCCGACGGCGTGGCGGCGGAAGGAGGCCGTGCCCCGCTGGTCGCTGATGGGGGTGGCGGCCTCGCGGGCCAGCTCGCCGAAGCGCCGCACCGCGTCCGGTGGGGCGGTCATCGCGTCCCAGTCGATCGCCCCGGCGATGAACTCCTCGGCGGCGGTGGCCCGCAGCGGCCGCGGGGCCACCGAGCCGAGGCCGAGCCGGACGCTGCGGCCGGCCCGGTCGACGGCCAGGCCGCAGACCACGATCGAGATCACCATGGCGTTGCGGGTGCCGACCTTGAGGAACTGCTGGGGGCCGTCCAGGCGGGGGACCCGGATCTCGCGGATGACCTCGCCGGGGGCGATCACGGTCTGCTTGACCCCGGTGATGAGCTCGGCCAGGGGCAGCCGGCGCTCGCCGTCGCGGCTGGCCAGGACCACGGTGGCGTCGAGCGCGCCCAGCACCGGGAGGCCGTCGCCGGCCGGGCTGGCGGTGCCGATGTTGCCGCCGACGGTGCCGGCGTTGCGCATCTGGGGCGAGCCGACGGTGCGGGCGGCCGCGGCCAGCCCGGGCAGGACCTCGACCAGGTCGTGCTCGACCTCGGTCCAGGTGACCCCGGCCCGGAGCACGACCTCGTCGGCCAGCACGTCGTAGCCGCGCAGCTCCTCGACCCGGCGCAGGGCGACCACCGACGGCGGCTGGCGGTGGCCGAAGTTGACCTCGACCATCAGGTCGGTGCCGCCGGCCAGCAGGTGCGCGTCAGGCAGCTCGTCGAGGGCGTCGAAGACCCCGGCCAGGGTCGTCGGTCTGGCAACCAGCATGATGACCTCTCATCCGGCGGGGGGCCGGGACCCGCCGCGTCCGGACAGGTCCTCGATCAGGGTCAGGATGGCGCTGTGGTCCAGCGAGCCGCGGCCGAGGCTGCGCAGCGACACCAGCATCTGGGCGACCAGGGCGGTCACCGGGACCGCCACCCCGGCGTCGCGGGCCGCGGCCTGGATGATCTGCATGTCCTTGTGGTGCAGGTCGATCCGGAAGCCGGGGTCGAACCTGCGCTCCAGCATGGCGGCGGCCTTGCGCTCCAGGATCTGGTTGCCGGCCAGCCCGCCCGACAGCACCTCGACGGCCGGGGCCATGTCGACCCCGTGGGCCTCCAGCAGCACGATCGCCTCCGAGACGAGCTCGATGACCCCGGCAACGATCAGCTGGTTGGCCGCCTTGACGGTCTGGCCGGCGCCGACCGGCCCCACGTGGACGATCGTCCGGCCCAGGGCGTCGAGCACCGGGCGGGCGGCCTGGAAGTCCTCGGCGCCGCCGCCGACCATGATCGACAGGGTGGCCTCGACGGCGCCGACCTGGCCGCCGCTCACCGGGGCGTCCAGGAACCGCACCCCGCGGGCGGCGGCGGCCTCGGCCAGCTTGCGGGTGGTGTCGGGGCGGATGGTGCTCATGTCGACCAGCAGCAGGCCCTCGCGGGCCGCCTCCAGGACGCCGCCCTGGCCGAGGACGACCGCCTCGACGTCGGGGGAGTCGGGGAGCATGGTGATGACCACGTCGGCGCCCTCGGCGACCTCGGCCGCCGACGCGCCCGCCTTGGCGCCCGCCTCGACCAGCGCCCGGACCGGGCCCTGGGAGCGGTTGTGGACGGTGACCTCGTGGCCGGCCCGGACCAGGTGCTCGGCCATGGGCTGGCCCATCACGCCGAGGCCGATGAACCCGATCGCCGCCATCGACGACCTCCTCGTTCGTCGGCGAGATGTTTCCGTGATGCGAGAAGGATTGTCCGCTAGGTGGTGTGACGGTATCGCGGGCGGCACCCGCCGTCAAGCCTCAGGAGCCGCCCGATCGCCTGGTCCAGCCGTCGATGGCGGCCCGGTCCAACCCGGTGCGTTGCCGCACCTCGGCCTCGTCCAGGGCCCCGCAGTGCAGGCCCCTGGCCACGAACCCGGCCAGCGCCTGGGCGGTGGCCGGCTCGTCCAGCACCCCGCCGCCGGTCCGCTCGGCGTAGGCGCGCAGCCGGGCCGCGGCCGCCGGCAGGCCCTCGCGGAAGAAGGCGTAGGTGGCCAGGTAGCGGGTGGGCAGCTGGGCCGGGTGCAGGTCCCAGCCCTGCCAGTAGCCGCGCTCCAGGGAGCGCCGGACCAGCCGGGCGTGCAGCCGCCAGGCGGCGTGCACGGCCGCGCGGTCGCCGACCGGGAGGACGTTGGTGGAGCCGTCCGACAGCCGCACCCCGGTGCCGGCCGCCGCCACCTGCATGACCGCCTTGGCGTGGTCGGCCGCCGGGTGCTCCATGCTCTGGTTGGCGGCGGCGATGCCGCAGGCCGCGCTGTAGTCGTAGGTGCCGTAGTGCAGGCTCGAGCAGCGGCCGCCGGCGGCGTGGACCATCCGGGCCACCGTGGCCGTCCCGTCGGCGGCCAGGATCGACTGCGGGGTCTCGATCTGGAGCTCGAAGCGGAGCCGGCCCGGGGCCAGCTGGTGGGCCTCCTCCAGGAGGCCGCAGACCGCGGCCATGGCCTCGACCTGGCGGACGTCGGTGACCTTGGGCAGGGTGACGACGAAGCCGGCGGGGAGCCCGATCTCGGCCAGCAGCGCGCCGAGGAACAGGTCGAGGGTGCGCAGCCCGCGGCGCCGGGTCGCGGCCTCCAGGGACTTGATGCGCAGGCCCGAGTAGGGCGGGGCGGCGGGGCCGGCCAGCGCGCCGGCCAGCGCCCGGGCCGCCCCGAGGGCGTGGGTGTCCTCCTCGGTGGGCGGCCGCGGCCCGTAGCCGTCCTCGAAGTCCAGGCGGAGGTCCTCGACCGGCTCCCGCTCCAGCTTGGCCAGCACGGCGGGCAGGACCTGGGCGACCAGGCCCGGGTCGAGGCCGGTGGCCCCGGCCAGGGCGGCCGCGGCCGCGGCGTGCTCCTCCAGGGCGGCCAGGGCCTGCGTCCCCCAGTCGGCGGGCAGACCGGCGGCCATCTGGTCAGCCGGCACGTAGACGGTGTGCACCGGCTGCCTGGCCCCGGCGTCGCCCGGGAAGCGAGCGGCCAGCTCGGCGTCGGCCGGGGCCAGCCGCCGGTCGAGGTCGTCGAGGACCTCGGCGCTCAGGCGTGGCACGGTCATCGGAGCCTACCTTCCACTCTGCGGGGTGACGGTATCGTGCCCGGCGGCCCCGAGGCGAGCGTTGGCGTCGTAGTCGCGCAGGGCCGGCACCAGCAGGGCCAGGCCGACCAGGACGGCGGCCAGGAGTGCCCCCGCCGACCCAGGCGGCGGTGACCCCGAAGGCGCCGCCGCCGCCCCGGCCGCGTACAGCCAGCCGGCGGCGCCCCGCCCGCCGGGCTCGGCCGCGGTCTCGGGGAACAGGGCCCGGGGCATGGCCAGCACCATGGCCACGATGTCGACCGCGAACCAGGCCGCCTGCACGGCCACCGGCCCGGCCAGCAGCGGCAGGCTGGCCACGCCCAGCAGGTCCGCCGCCAGCAGCCCGCCGGTGCACCCCCACAGGGTCAGCGACGACGCCAGCAGCAGGAGCCGCCGGTCGACGGCGTCGGCGACCGCGCCCCCCAGAGCCCGAACAGGACCAGCGGCACCAGCCCCACCAGCCCCAGCATCCCCACCCAGAACGAGGACCCGGTCAGCTCGTACACCTGCACCGCCACCGCGGTCAGCTGGAACCCGACAAACCCCGGCGAGTTCCCCACCACAGCCGCCGGAAGGCCGCATGCCGCAACGGCTCGAAGGCTCGACGACGCGATTGTCCCCCGCCGCGTCCTCGCGCAAAGAGCACCGATTTCCCAACCATCATGCAATTTTGGCTACTTGTTCGTTTCTGCGAAGTACCCAACGATCGAACGGTCATGGCAGCCCCCCGTCGGCCGAAGACGAGGTGATGCATCTATGCAGGCAGTGCGGGTCCATCGCTACCACGAGCGGCCGTCCGTCGACGAGATCGAGGAGCCGAAGATCCAGGATCCTTCCGACGTGATCGTCAAGATCGGTGGCGCCGGGCTGTGCCGGACCGACATCCACCTCTACGAGGGACAGTGGGCCGACGCCGGCGTGGACACGCCGTTGCCCTTCACCCTTGGCCACGAGAACGCCGGCTGGGTGCATGAGGTCGGCGCGGCCGTCACCCACCTCGACCCCGGCGACACGGTGATCATGCACCCGCAGCCGAACTGCGGCTTCTGCCTGACGTGTCGAGCCGGCCGCGACATGCACTGCAGCAACAGCTTCTTTCCCGGGCTCACCACCGACGGCGGCATGGCCAACTTCCTGCGCACCGGGGCCCGCGCCGTGGTCAAGATCGACCCCAAGCTCCAGCCGGCCGACGTGGCCGCCCTGGCCGACGCGGGCCTGACCGCCTACCACGCCGTCCGCAAGGCGGTGCCGGACCTCTACCCGGGCACCAGCTGCGTGGTCATCGGGGCCGGCGGCCTCGGCCACATCGCCATCCAGGTGCTGAAGGCGCTCAGCGCCACCACCATCATCGTGGTCGACCGCAGCCCCGAGGCCCTGGAGGCCGCCAGGAACATGGGAGCCGACCACGGGGTGGTCGCCGACGGCAGCCACATCGACAAGGTCAAGGAGCTGACCGACGGCAACGGCGCCGAGGTGGTGCTGGACTTCGTCGGCGAGATGGGCGCCGAGAAGGACGCCTGGCAGATGACCAAGCGGGCCGGGTCGCACTACATCATCGGCTATGGCGGGACGGTCGAGATCCCGACGATCGAGGTCATCTCCACCGAGCGCAACGTCATCGGCAACCTGGTCGGCACCTACAACGACCTGGCCGAGCTCATGGCCCTGGCCGCCCAGGGCAAGGTCACCCTCCACACCAAGCCCTACCCCCTGGAGGCCGCCAACGACGCCATCGACGACCTCGACAACGGACGGCTGCCCGGAGCCCGAGCGATCCTCATCCCCAGCTAGAGGGAGGCGCCCCATGTACGAGAAGGACGGCGAGAGGTACTTCGTGGTCGACGGCCACATGCACTTCTGGGACGCGAGCGAGGAGAACACCAAGAACAAGTACGGCGAGGGCTTCATCCGCTGCTTCTACGACTACCACAAGAACCTGAGCCCCGAGGACTACGTCTGGCCGCTGGAGAAGTACCGCAAGTACGACGAGCCCACCCTGATGAAGGACCTGTTCGAGGACGGCTACGTCGACGTGGCCATCTTCCAGCCGACCTACCTGACCGACTTCTACCACAAGGGGTTCAACACCACCGTGCAGGACGCGGTCCTCAAGGAGAAGTACCCGGACAAGTTCGTCCTCAACACCTCGTTCGAGCCCCGCCTCGGCGAGGCCGGCCTGGTCCAGTTCGAGGAGAAGGTCCGCAAGTACGGCTCCAAGGGCGTGAAGCTGTACACGGCCGAGTGGCACGACGCGTCCAAGGGCTGGAAGCTCACCGACCCGTGGGCCCTGCGCCACCTCGAGAAGTGCCAGGAGCTCGGCGTCACCAACATCCACATCCACAAGGGCCCGACCATCTGGCCGCTCAACCGGGACTCCTTCGACCTGGCCGACGTCGACGACGCCGCCAGCACCTTCCCCGAGCTGAACTTCATCGTCGAGCACGTCGGGCTGCCCCGGCTCGAGGACATGTGCTGGATCGGCACCCAGGAGCCGAACGTGTACGGCGGCCTGGCGGTGGCGATGCCGTTCATCCACACCCGGCCGGCCTACTTCGGCCAGGTCGTGGGCGAGCTGCTGTACTGGCTCGGCGAGGACCGCCTGCTGTTCGCCAGCGACTACGCCCTCTGGCACCCCAAGTGGCTGGTCGAGAAGTTCGTCGACTACCAGTACCCGATGGAGAACGAGTACCCCGAGATCACCACCAACGTGAAGAAGAAGATCCTCGGGCTGAACGCGGCCAAGCTGTACGACCTCAAGGTCCCCGAGGGCGTCAGCGCCGGCGACGAGGGCACCGGCCAGGACGTCACCGAGAAGCCGGCGGTCCCGGTCGAGGCCAGCATTGGCGGGCACAGCGAGTGACCGAGGCACGGACCGGGGGGCTGGTGCACAGCCCCCCGGTCGACCGCTCGGCGGTGCTGGAGGCGCTCGGCACGGTGCGCGACCCCGAGCTGGACGAGCCCCTTCCTGACCTCGGGTTCGTGTCGTCCCTCGAGGTGGACGGGGACACCGTCCGGGTCCACCTGCGCCTGCCGACCTACTTCTGCGCCCCCAACTTCGCCTACCTGATGGTGGCGGACGCCGACACGGCCGTCCGGGCCGTGCCCGGCGTCCACCAGGCCGAGGTCTACCTCGACGACCACTTCACCTCCGAGGAGATCAACGACGGCGTCGCCCAGCGGCGCGGCTTCCAGCAGTCGTTCGACGGCCTGGCCGACGACGAGCTCGACGAGCTGCGCACCCTGTTCCGGCGCAAGGCGCTGATCAACCGCCAGCAGCGGCTCGTCAAGGCCCTGCTGGACGCCGGGGCGACCACCGGCGAGCTGGGCCGCCTGCGTCTCGGCGACCTGTCCCCGTCGGCCGAGCTCGACACCTACCTCCAGCGCCGGGCCGAGCTGGGGCTGGACACCGGCCCCGAGGCGCCGCTGGTGGTCGACACGGACGGCAACCCCATCCCACCCGAGCTGCTCGAAGGGCACCTGCGCTTCGCCAGCCTGACCCGCGTGAGCATCGAGGGCAACGCCAGCTTCTGCCGGGGCATGCTCGCGACCCGCTACGACCTCCCGACCCCGACCGTGGCCGCCGACTAATTCGTCGTCAATTCGCACATTGTTGCAACGATGCGAGGTTATAGGGGTTCGTAGCTTGTGACGACCTTCGCGGGTTCCTACTTTCAACACACGCTTCGATACGCGTCAGTGCCGGTCCCGGTGGAGAGAAAGGAACAGGCATGACGGACGTAGCAACGCCGACCGTTGAGCGCCCGGCGGCCAGTGAGCCGATCGACTACAAGCCGGACAAGCCCGGCAGAGGCCCGATCGACTGGATGGGCGGCTGGCGGGTCTGCTGGATGGGCAGCCTGGCCTTCATCCTCCTGGCGCTGGCGATCCGCATCTTCCAGCAGTTCACCGCCTGGTCGATCGGGATCGACGCCTCCAGCCGCGACTTCGGCCTCTACTACCGCGCGCTGTTCATCGCCGAGGTCCTCGGCGTGACCGTGGGCACCTTGCTGTGGTGGGGCTACCTGGTGCGGCGCGGGCGCAAGCTGGTGCTCCGCGAGGCCACCCACGCCGAGGAGGTCCGCCGAATCGCCGTGTTCTGGGGGCTGGTCGGGATCACCAGCGTGATCCTGTACATCATGGCCAGCTTCTGGCCCAACCAGGACGGCTCCTGGCACCAGACGGCCGTGCGCGACACCGCCCTCACGCCGTCCCACATCCCGATGTTCTTCCTGTTCTTCCCCCTGGGGATCACCATCACGGTCGGCACCTACCTCTACGGCCGCTACTGGCTGCCCAAGGTGTACGGGGCCGAGAAGGGCTTCCCCTGGTCGTTCTTCCTCCTGATCGCCGCCTCGGTCACCGAGATGGCCCAGGTCGCCATGAACGAGTGGGGCCACAGCCTCTGGATCACCGAGGAGATCTTCGCCGTCCCGTTCCACTGGCCGTTCGTCTTCTACGGCTGGCTGGCGGCCGGCATCTTCGCCCTCTGGGCGGAGACGCTGATCCGGCTGCTGCAGATCGAGGGCGAGATCGAGGCGGAGGCTGGGCAGCCCGCGGAAGAGGTCGCCTGAGCCGCCAGGGCGCTTCTTCCGGGTAGAGCACGTCC
>Ga0081538_10002787_pt1 | contig 16742 bp, 11 predicted proteins | sample TabmetS5T2R1_FD_71022 | JGI IMG/M metagenome (GOLD analysis project Ga0081538, IMG submission 71022) | Tabebuia heterophylla rhizosphere microbial communities from the University of Puerto Rico - S5T2R1 | ecosystem: Host-associated > Plants > Roots > Rhizosphere ... | reverse complement strand
TTTTTGGGTTGGGGGGTGGTCCCTCGTGGGTTCCCGCCCGCAACCCCTTTTTGGGTCCCCCCCCCCGACGAGGCACGACCTTGTGTACGCTCATCGCCAGAGTTTTTGTTATCTCTGAGGCGGTTTCGGCGGCGAGGGCCACCGAAACCGCGCTCCGCTTCGCTTCGCCCACGGATCGCAGCCGGAGTTCTCAAACACGTACTCAGGCGCCGTAGATCCCCACCTGGTAAGCGCGGAACAGCAAGCCGAACATGACCAGGCCCGTGAAGGCGAAGATCGAGTGGGGGCTCCACCGGCCCGCCCTTGCCCACCAGTGGGCGAAGACCAGGACGACGATCGGCGAGAACACCGCGTAGGACAGGTGGAACAGCAGCGTGCCCAGCCCCTGGTTGCCGGGCGGTCCTGGGAGCAGCCCTATCAGGAGCAGCGCCAGCCCGAGCAGCCATTGCACGCCCAGCAGGATCTGCGCTATCGACACCACCCGCCAGAACGTGGGAGTCTCGTCGTACGTCGTGAACCGGAGCGCCAGCGCCCAGAAGCCGATGATCGCCCAGCTGCCGATCACCGCGAAGCCGAGAAGGTCAGCGTGGATCCTGGTCAGGCTCATGGGGGCGCAGCCTAGCCCATTCCAGGCGGCGCCCAGGCCGTACCCTGGGTGGACGATGATCACACTCTCTGGTGTTGCCGTGCGGCATGACGCCCGCGTCCTGTTCAACGATGTCTCGCTGCGGGTAGGCCCGGGGACGCGTATCGGGCTGGTCGGCGCGAACGGGGCGGGCAAGACGACCTTGCTCGAGCTGATCGCGGGCGAGCGGCGGCCAGACGCGGGTGAGGTCGCCCGCCGCCGCGACGTCGCCGTGGGCACGCTGCGCCAGGAGGTCGCCGAGGAGACCGGCCGCACGGTCCTCGAGGAGGTGCTCGCCGCCGGGCCGGTGGCCGCGCTGGGGGAGCGGATGGGGATCCTGTCCGCCGAGATCGCCGAGACCGAGCCGGGCGCCGAGCAGGACGTGCTGCTCGCCGAGTTCGGGCGGTTGCAGGACCGGTTCGAGCACCTTGGCGGCTACGGGGTCGAGGCCGAGGCCCGCCGGATCCTCGCTGGGCTTGGGTTCGCCGAGACCGATCTCGGCCGGGGGCTCCGTGAGCTGTCCGGTGGCTGGATGATGCGCGTCGCCCTCGCCCGGCTGCTGCTCGCCAGCCCGGATGTGCTGCTGCTCGACGAGCCCACGAACCACCTTGACCTTGACAGCATCCGGTGGCTGGAGGGGTTCCTCGGCAATTACGACGGCGCGGTGATCGTGGCGAGCCACGACCGGGATTTCATCAACGCGATCGCCAACCGGGTTGTCGAGATCGCCCACGGCACCGCCACCGAGTACGCCGGCGACTACGAGGCGTTCGTCGCCCAGCGGGAGCAGCGGGCCGAGCAGCTACGCGCAGCGGCGAGGCAGCAACAGCTGGAGATCGCCAAAACCGAGCGGTTCATCGAGCGCTTCCGCTACAAGGCGAGCAAGGCCCGGCAGGTCCAGAGCCGGATCCACCAGCTCGACCGCATGGAGCGGGTCCAGCCCCCGGCGGCACCAGAGAAGCGCATCCGTTTCCGCTTCCCCGCGCCCCCGCGCTCGGGCCGGGACGTCGTGACGTTGACCGGGGTGCGCAAGGCTTACGGCGAGCGGGTCATCTACGACGGGCTCGACCTGGTCTTGGAGCGGGCCAGGAAGGTCGCGCTCGTCGGTCCGAACGGGGCGGGCAAGTCGACGCTGCTCAAGATCCTCGCCGGGGTGCTCCCGGCCGATGCCGGCCGCCGCGAGCTTGGCCACAACGTGGAGGTCGCCTACTACGCGCAACATCAGGTCGACGCCCTGAACCTGGACCGGACGGTGCTCCAGGAGCTGTCAGCCGCCGTGGACACGGCGAAGGTCAACCCGCGCGACGTGCTCGGCGCGTTCCGCTTCTCAGGCGATGACGTCGACAAGCGCGTCGGGGTGCTCTCGGGCGGCGAGCGCGCGCGGCTCGCGCTGGCGCGGCTGCTCGCCCGGCCCGTCAACCTGCTCTGCATGGACGAGCCGACGAACCATCTCGACATGGCGAGCCGGGATGTGCTGGAGGACGCGCTGGTCGCCTACCCAGGCACCGTCGTCCTGATCACCCACGACCGCCACCTGATCCGCTCAGTCGCCGACATGATCGTCGCGGTGGGTGGCGGCGGCGCGACGGTCTACCCAGGCGACTTCGAGTACTACGAGGAGCGCACGGGCCTCGACCTCGACCAAGCGCAGCCGCCGGCCGCTGCGGTGGCGCCTGGTCCCGCGGCGCGCCCGAGCGCCCAGCGCAAGCGGGCCGAGGCCGAGCGGCGCAACCGCATCCACCGCGAGACGAAAGGCCTCCGCGCGGAGCTGGAGCGGGTCGAGGCCGCGCTCATGGCGGCCGAGGCTGAGGTCGCCGACCTCGACCGGGCGCTCGCCGACCCCGAGCTGTATGCCGATCCCCAAGCCGTGCGGGAGACCCTGACCCGCCACGGGGTGGCGAAAGACCGCGCGTCCGCGCTGCTCGCCGAGTGGGAGCGCCTCGTCGAGGCCGTGGAGCAGGCCACGGCGGCCACCTGAGTCTCGCTCAGTACAGCGGCGGGGCAGGCACCCATACCGCGGCGCTCCCTCCGTCGGGCTACTCGCGTGCGTAATCCGCCACACCCATCCGGGGGGATAGGTTGCCATTAGGGGCATCCCCTACTCTGGTCCCATGAGCGTTGGGCCATCGATGCTAAGCGGCACGGGGATGAGGCCGGGGACCGCGTGGATCCGGCGGGGCGCGCCGGACGTCAGCGGCATGCGCCGGCTGCCAAAGGGCTTGGTCGGGCGGGTCTGGCGGGAGTTCGCGCGGGCGTACAAGGCCAAGCTGCTGCTGATGCTCCTGGCGATCGGCGGCGTGGCGGCGCTCGAGGTCGTCCCCGCGCTGCTGTCAGGGGCAGTCGTCGACACGATCACCCGGCGCGGCCCCGATGCTTTGAGCAGGCTGAACCTGCTGCTCGCAGCCTTCCTGGCCGTGGCCCTCGGCGCCGCCGGCTTGGCGATGCTCCAGCGTTGGGCGTCGGCGTGGGTAGGGGAGCACCTCATCCTCGACCTTCGCCGGGCGCTCTACGACCACGTCCAGCGGATGCCGCTCGCGTTCTTCACCCGCACCCAGACCGGGGCGCTGATCAGCCGCTTGAACAACGACGTGGTCGGCGCGCAGCGGGCGTTGACGGGGACGTTCGGCACGCTCTCAGCGAACGTGGTGCAGACCGTCACCGCGCTGGGGTTCATGTTCGCGCTGAGCTGGCAGCTCACGTTGCTGGTCCTGTCGGTCTTCCCGTTGTTCGTCTTCCTGGCGAAGCGGGTCAGCGCCCGCCTGCAAGCGCTCACGCGGGAGTCGATGGCGCTCAACGCCGAGATGAGCACCGTGATGACCGAGCGCTTCAACGTGGCCGGCGCGCTGCTGGTGAAGCTGTTCGGCCGCCCGGAGGCCGAGGCTGATCACTTCGCTGACAAGGCCGGGCGGGTCGCCGACGTCGGCGTGCGTAGCGCGCTGGTCGGCCGGCTGTTCTTCGTGATCCTGTCGACCCTGGGGGTCATCGGCATCGCGGCCACCTACTGGGTCGGCGGGCGGATGGTCCTCAGCGGCCAGCTGACCGCTGGTGAAGTGGTCGCGTTCGCATTGCTCGTCCAGCGGGCCTACTCACCCCTGGCCGCGTTGACGAACGCGCCGGTCGACATCCTAACCGCGCTGGTCAGCTTTGACCGGGTGTTCGAGGTGCTCGACCTGCGCCACCCGATCGCGGACGCGCCAGACGCCGTGGCGCTCCAAAACCCCCGCGGCGAGGTCACGTTTGACCATGTGTGGTTCGCGTACCCGTCGGCGGCGGACTCGTCGCTCGCCTCGCTGGAAGGGGGTTTCCGCCCCGTGCTCGACGCGACGCCCGGGCCGGCGGTGCTCCGCGACGTGAGCTTCACCGCGCTGCCCGGGCAGACCGTCGCGCTCGTCGGCCCGTCCGGGGGCGGCAAGACCACGATGCTCGCTCTGGTCTCGCGGCTGTACGACGTCACCGACGGCGCGGTGCGGATCGACGGGCACGACGTGCGCCGCCTGACGATGGCGTCGCTGTCCGCGGCGGTCGGGGTGGTGAGCCAAGACCCGCACATGTTCCACGACACCGTCCGGGCCAACCTGCGCTACGCCAATCCCAGCGCCGCCACCGACGCCCAGATCGAGGCCGCCTGCCGCGCCGCGCAGATCCACGAGGTGATCGCCCGGCTGCCTGACGGCTACGAGACCGTGGTGGGGGAGCGCGGCTACCGCCTCTCCGGCGGGGAGCGGCAGCGCCTCGCGATCGCGCGAGTGCTCCTCAAAGACCCGGCGATCGTCGTCCTCGACGAGGCGACGTCGCACCTGGACAGCGAGTCCGAGGTCGCGGTGCAGGAGGCGCTCGCCACGGCGCTCGCCGGCCGCACCTCGCTGGTGATCGCCCACCGCCTGTCGACGATCTTGCGCGCTGACCAGATCCTCGTCATCGAGGACGGGCGCATTGTCCAACGCGGCGCCCACGCGGAGCTCGTCCGCGCGGAGGGACTCTACGCGGACCTGTTCACCACACAGTTCGCCTCCACCTGAGCGCGAAGCCTCACGCTGGGATGTCAGGTGAGGGCGTTGACCGCTCCGACGACGACCCGCGCGGTGGTCAGAGGGCCGAGGTGGAGAGGGCATCGACGCGAGTCGCCACTGCTCCACCAGTGCCTGGTCGGGGTGCTTTGGCCAGGGGGCGTCTGGACTCTAGGGTGACGGTATGAGCAGGGTGACGGTATGAGCGTACAGACCACAGCAGACGACTTGCGGGACGTCGTCGGGCAAAGCCCCCAGCGCCCTTACCAGGACTACTCAGCCGAGGTCCTGGTGGAAACGCTGGAGCGGCAGTATGACCAAGACGAGCCGTTCAACGTCGAGATCGTGTTCGAACTCACGGTGCGGGCGCTTGAGGCAGAGGCAGCCGCGAGGCGGTAGCGAGACCGTGAGGTGAGGCGGCCCAGAGTCGTTCACGTCAGCCCTGCCCGAGCCCGCTGGCGGTTGCCGAGCCGCTACCCCTCCGGATGTCTAAGGCGACGATCAGGTGGACCGTGATCGGATCATGGCCCTGAATGGCAGCCACTCACCCCCACATGACGTTCTCAGACACGTCCTGAGGGAGCCTGGAGCCCCTCGCTACACTGGGGTGCGACTGACGAGCGACGACGCTTCCCGCGAGCCCCCTCAACGCGGATTGGGCGTTGTCCTTTTTTGTCTCCGGGCTAAGGAGCGACCGCGCCACCCACCGCCTTCTGACGAGTAAGGAGCGCAGATGGCAGGTCTCTACGACCCTCGATTTGAGCACGACGCCTGCGGGATCGGCTTCGTGGCCGATGCGTCCGGGGAGCCCTCGCGCTGGATCGTCGACACGGCGTTGGAGGGCCTCTGCGGGGTGATGCACCGGGGCGCGGTCGCCGCTGACGAGCGCACTGGCGATGGCGCGGGCCTCCTGCTCCCGCTCCCCCGGACCCTGCTCGCTGGGGCCTTGCGCAACGGCATCGACCCTGATCGGCTCGGCGCGGCGATGTGCTTCCTTGACGGCGGCGAGGATGCCGCCGCCGACCGCTCCCGGGCTGCGGCCAAGCAGGCAGTCGACGCCGCGCTCGCGGCCGAGGGGCTGCAACTGCTGGGCTGGCGCGAGGTTCCCGTCGCGCCAGAGGCGCTTGGCGACATCGCCCGCGCGGCGATGCCGCAGATTGTTCAGGCGATCTTCGCCTGCCCCGCCGACCTCGACACCGAGATCGCCGAGCGCCGCTGCTACCTCGCCCGCAAGCGGGCTGAGCTGGCCTGCAGGCAGGCGGGGGCCCAGGCGTACTTCGCGTCCTGGAGCATGCGCACGATCACCTACAAGGCGATGTCCCGCGCTGACCAGCTCGCCGCGTTCTACCCCGACCTTGCCGACCCGCAGATGATCGGCTGGTTCGCGATCTTCCACCAGCGGTACTCAACGAACACGATGCCGACCTGGGAGCGGGCGCAACCGTTCCGGTTCCTCTGCCACAACGGCGAGATCAACACGATCGAGGGGAACGTCAACTTGATGGGCGCCCGCGTCGGCCGGCTGGGCGCGCACTGGCCGGAGCTGTATCCAAGGCAGGGGGCGGGGGGGAGCCCCCCCACAAGGCAGGGGGCCGGGGGGAGACCCCCCACAAGGCAGGGGGCCGGGGGGAGACCCCCCACAAGGCAGGGGGCCGGGGGGAGACCCCCCACAAGGCAGAGTCCCCTCGGCGAGGCCGTGCTGGAGCCGCTCATCGAGGTCAACAACTCCGACTCCGCCAAGCTCGATAATGTGTTGGAGCTGCTCGTCCGCGGTGGCCGCGGGATCGACCACGCGATGGCCATGCTCATCCCGCAGGTGTGGGAGGGCCGCCGCGACCTCCACCCCGCCGTCCGCGACTTCTACCGCTATCACGCCGCCCTGGTGGAGCCATGGGACGGGCCTGCGGGCGTGGTGTTCACCGACGGGCTGCGGGTCGCCGCCGCCCTGGACCGCAATGGGCTGCGGCCGCTGCGCTACGCCGTATGTGAGGACGGCTTCGTCGTCGCCTCGTCAGAGGTCGGGGCCGTGCGGGTCGCGGGGCGGGGGGCGGTCCGCCGGTCGCGGCTCGGGCCGGGCCAGATGGTGCTCGTCGATCCCGCTCGGGGCGGCTTGCTGTGTGACGACGCGATCAAGCTGTGCCTCGCCGCGCGGCGCCCGTACGGCGAGTGGCTCCGCGAGCACCAGCGGAGCGTCAGCGTCGGCCAGCCCGTGGACGGGGCCGCCCCCGACCTGCTGCCTAGGCAGATCGCCGCCGGGTACTCCAGGGAGGAGGAGATCACCGTCCTCCGCCCGATGGCCACGACCGGCAAGGAGCCCGTGTCCTCGATGGGCGACGACACCGTGCTCTCGGTGTTCACCGGCCGCACCCGGACCGTCTACCAGTACCTCAAACAGCGGTTCGCCCAGGTCACGAACCCCCCGATCGACCACCTGCGCGAGTGGCAGGTGTTCAGCTTGCGCACCCAGCTCGGCCCGCGCCAGCCGATTCTCTCCGAGGAGCCCACGGCTGCGCGGCTGCTCGAGCTCGACGGGTTCACCATGTACCCAGGTGGCCTGGTGGATCTTGTGCTCGCCCCGGAGATCCCGTTCATCGTCGCCGGGCTCAGCGCGTCCTTCCCCACCTCCGACGGGGCAAAGGGGCTGCGCGAGCGCCTGATCACGCTTGGCGACGAGGCCGTCGAGGCCGTCAGGAGTGGCGCGGCGCTCCTGATCATCAGCGACCGCTCGATGGACCACGACCACGCCGCGGTCCCCGCGGTGCTCGCGGTCGGCGCGGTCCACCACCGGCTCGTGGCGTCCGGTTTGCGCTCGCAAGCGAGCTTGATCAGCGAGACCGACGACGCCCGTGACACGCACTCGTTCGCCTGCCTGCTCGGCTACGGCGCGGATGTGATCTGCCCGCGGCTCGCGCTCGAGTCGATGGCCGAGCTTGCGGACAAGGGCAGGATCGGCGGTGACAACCCCTCAGCCGGCGAGGTGCAGGATCTCTACCGCCGGGCGGTCGCAGAGGGCGTGCTCAAGATCATGTCGAAGATGGGCATCTCCACCCTCGACAGCTACCGCTCCGCCCAGATCTTCGAGGCGGTCGGGCTGTCCGGCGATGTGATCGACCTCGCGCTGCGCGGCACGCCGTCGAAGATGGGCGGGATCGGCTTGGACGAGCTGGCCGAGGACATCCTCGCCCGCCACGCCGACGCGTTCGCCAAGGCTCCGCGGCTTGCCCGCCCCGGCTACTTCAAGTTCCGCAAGGGCGGCGACTACCACGCGACGAACCCCGATGTAGTCGACATGCTCCACCGGACAGTCGGCCTGGAGGGCGACCTGGAGCCGTTGGCCGTGAACGGCCAGTCCCTGAAGGCGGCGCACCTGCTGTCCGTCGCGACCGACCAGGGCCGTTGGGAGCTGTACGAGGAGTTCGCCCGCCTGGTGAACGGCCGGCCGCTCGACGAGCCGCGCGACCTGCTCGAGCCGGTCGTCGCGGCGGATCCCGCGCCGCTCGCTGAGGTCGAGCCCGCGACCTCGATCGTCCAGCGGTTCTTCACCGGCGCGATGTCGCTCGGGGCGCTCTCACCCGAGGCGCACGAGAACCTCGCGATCGCGATGAACCTGCTTGGCGGCGCCTCGAACTGCGGCGAGGGCGGCGAGGACCCGATCCGCTACCGCAAGCGGGGCAGCGCCCGTGACCCCAACTCCAAAGCGAAGCAGGTCGCCTCCGGACGGTTCGGGGTGACGCCGGAATACCTCGCCTACGCGGATGAGATCCAGATCAAGATCGCTCAAGGCTCCAAGCCCGGTGAGGGCGGCCAGCTGCCCGGGCATAAGGTCAGTGAGCTGATCGCGAGGCTGCGGCACACGCAGCCCGGGGTCGCGTTGATCTCCCCGCCACCGCACCACGACATCTACTCGATCGAGGATCTCGCGCAGCTGATTTATGACCTGAAGCAGGTCAACCCGTTCGCCAGCGTGTCGGTCAAGCTGGTGTCGTGCGCTGGGGTGGGCACTGTCGCCGCTGGGGTGGTGAAGGGCCTGGCCGACGCGGTCCAGATCGCGGGGTGCGATGGGGGGACTGGGGCCTCGCCGTTGTCGTCGATCAAGCATGCCGGCCTGCCCTGGGAGCTGGGGCTGGCCGAGACCCAGCAGACGCTGGTCGCGAACGGGCTGCGCAGCCGTGTCCGGCTGCAGGTTGACGGTGGGTTCAAGACGGGCCGGGATGTGCTGATCGCGGCATTGCTGGGGGCGGATGAGTACGGGTTCGGCACGGCGGCGCTGCTCGCTGAGGGCTGCATCATGGTCCGCGCGTGCCATCGTGACACGTGCCCGGTGGGGGTCGCGACCCAGCGGCTGGAGCTGCGCGAGAAGTTCCGCGGCACGCCTGAGATGGTCGCGACGTACCTATTGTTCGTCGCTGAGGAGGTCCGCCGCGGGCTGGCCGCGATGGGGCTGCGGTCCCTTGACGAGGCGGTTGGCCGCGTGGAGTTGCTGCGGTCGCGTGATGTGTCGGCCTCTGCGCGGGCGCGGTCACTGGATGTCACCCCGTTGTTGGCGCGAGGGGGGCCGGGGCCGCGGCGTTACGAGGAGTCGCTGCCGATCCAGGCGCCGCGCGGCGAGCTGGGTGACCGCGTCTTTGACGACGCGTTCGAGTCGGTGTGGGACGGCACGCTCCTGCAGTTGAAGTACGAGATCCGCAACACCGAGCGGACTGTCGGCGCGCGGCTGGGCGGCGCGATTGGCCTGGAGTTCGGCGGGCGGGCGCCTGAGGGGAGCGTGTCGGTGCGGTTCACCGGGGAGGCTGGCCAAAGCTTCGGCGCGTTCCTCGTCGACGGCATTGAGTTTGTGCTGACGGGCGAGGCCAACGATTACGTCGGCAAGGGGATGGCTGGCGGCCGGATCGTGATCCGCCCACCAGCTGATGACGCAGGCGGTCCTGTGCTGCTCGGCAATACCGTGTTGTATGGCGCGACGGGTGGCCAGCTGTACGTCGCCGGGCGTGCTGGCGAGCGGTTCGCGGTGCGGAACTCCGGCGCGGTGGCGGTGGTTGAGGGCGTCGGTGAGCATGCCTGTGAGTATATGACTGGTGGTGTGGTGGTGATCCTTGGGGAGACTGGGTTTAACGTGGGCGCAGGTATGACTGGCGGCGTGTGCTATGTGCTTGATGAGTCCTCCGAGATCCTGGCTCGTGTGAATGGCCAGCTGGTTGAGGCTCGCCGGCCGGAGAGCGCTCAGCTTGCTCGGCTCCGCGGGTTGGTTGAGCGTCATGTGGAGCTGACGGGGTCTGCCAGGGGCGCGGCGTTGCTGGCGAATTGGGAGGTTGGCTCGGGGGCGTTTTGGCGTATCGCCCCGCGCGGGGAGCTTGCCCGTGTCGAGGCCGTCCGCGAGAGCTCGGTCGGCGCCCCCGCGTAACCTTTCGCCAAGCCACAAGGACGGACATCGCCGCGGGCGTGCTCGCCGGGCGAGTGTTGCAGAGACCCGTTGATGGCCAGCCAGGCCGGCCGCCTCACGGGAGCGTAAGGTTGGCCGCATGTGTCGAAGCATCCAGCAGCTGCGGGGGGCGGACCCGCCAGCGACCGATGACGAGGTGCGAGCCGCCGCGTTGCAGTATGTGCGGAAGGTCAGCGGCTACCGTGCACCGTCGAAAGCCAATGAGGCCGTCTTCACCACGGCGGTCGACGACATCACCGCAGTGACCCGCCGGCTGCTCGACGGCCTCACCGTTGGCGCAGGAGCAAAGCCGGCCGCGCCGGTGCAGCGCCGAGTGCGGGCCTGAGCCCCGGCCACGACCCGTGCACGCGTCGCCCCGCCGCCCGCGGGATCGCCGTAGGCTACGGCGACATTGCTGTGGTGATTGGGGGGAGTGATGACGAGCGTGACCCCGCAGGCCCCGGGTGTGGTGTACGTGCACGGCGCGGGCAACAAGCTGCCGGCTGCTGACCTCAAGCGCGCGTGGGACCACGACCTGTTCGAGCGTGATATGGGCGGGCAAACCCGGATGGCCTACTACGCCGACCTGCTCTATGCGGAGCCGGCAGCGATTGCCGCCGACGCGTGCGCCCCGCAGGAGGCGCTCGCCGCGCTGGTCGCCAGCACGAGCCAGCGCGCTGGGGATGCTGGACCTGGGGATGCTGGACCTGGGCAGGGCCGCAGCTTGGCCGGCAGGGCGCTCGCCGAGGAGGCTGAGCTGTACGCGCGGCTGTCGCCCCGCGGCCAGCAGCTGGCCTTGAGGCTCAGCATGGCGATCGCCGTCCAGGCGTGCGCGCGGCTCCCGGCCACCGCAGCCGCGCCGCCTGCTGCGGGGCCGTGGGGGCAAGAGGCGGCGCTCTCCGGGCCATTGCGCCAACTGCTGCTCCGCGAGCTGTTGCGCCGCCTGGTTCCCGACGCCGACGCCTACCTCTTCGGCCCGCAAGGCGCGCAGATCCGCCAGCGGCTGAGCCAGGAGCTGGACGCTGTGGCGGGGACGGCGATCGTCGTCGCGCACAGCTTAGGGACCGTGGTCGCGTATGACGTCCTGGCTGCGGCGAGTCCGGCTGAGCGGCAGGTGGTGCTGGTCACCCTCGGCTCGCCGTTGGGCTATCCCGTGATCCAGGAGCTGATCACCCAGCCAGTGCGTGTCCCCGCCAGCGTGCGGCTGTGGCTGAACTTCGCCGATCCCTGGGACATTGTCACCTTGGACACCACCTTGGGTGACGAGTTCCGCGGCGGGCCCGGAGTGATCGACGTGCAGGTTGACAACCAGTCACCCAACGACCACGCCCCTTGCGGCTACCTGCGCCTGAGCCAGGTGCGCGTGGCCGTCGCCGCTGCCCTCGCCGAGGCGCACCAATGACCGCCGCAGCGCTCACCATGGCAGGAACGGCGGGCGAATGGGCCCGCAGCGTTCACGGTGGCGACCGCGGCCAGTAGGATGCCGGAATCCCCGAAAGATGTGCGGGAGGCTGCGATGTCGCTGCTTCGGCTGGCTGATACGCACCCGCCGTTCGCGCTCTTGGACGCGCTCCGTGAGCACGTGGCGCGGCTCGGGAGCGTGCGCGACGTGCATCTGTTATTGATCGACTACGCCGAGCAGACGCTCGTGCAGGCTCGCAGGGTGGGGCCGAGGTTGGTTGGCGACCCTTATCCGGTTGACCGGAGCGAGGCAGGACGCGCGTTTCTCACCCAGCAGATCCTGACGAGGGCCAGTGAGGGGGTCCACTGCGTCTATGCCCCGGTGACGGTGCGGGCGGAGCGGTTGGGCGTGCTGGCGGTTGAGCTGGTGGCAGAGCCCGATCATCAGTTCATACGCCAGATCATGGATGTCAGTGTTGACGTCGCGTACATCTTGCTGTCAGCGCGCCGGTACACCGACTGCTTCGAGCAGCTCCGGCGGCGGCAGGATCTGGAGCTGCCGGCGGAGATCCAGTGGGAGCTGCTCCCGGTGCTCGCCTACGACTCGGAGGAGTTCTCGCTGGCCGGCTCGCTGGAGCCGGCCTATGAGATCGGCGGTGACACGTTCGACTACGCCACCGACGCCGCTGCGCTCACCGTGTCGGTGACCGACGCCATGGGGCATGGCCTGCGGGCAGCGGTCCTCTCGTCCTTGGCCACTGCCGCCCAACGTAATGCCCGCCGGCGGCAGCGGTCGCTGCTTGGGCAGGTCGAGGCCGTGAACGCCGCCCTGCATAGCCAGTTCGGCGGGGAGGCCTTCGTCACGGAGTTCATACTGCGGTTCGATCTGGCGACCGGTGGGGCGACCGTGGTGAACGCCGGGCATCCTGTCGCGTACCGGATGCGCGGGCTCGCCATTGACGACCTCTCCGTGGACCCAGACATCCCGCTCGGCTTATTCCCTGGCACTCCCTTCCACGAGCACCAGCTGCACCTGCAAGCGGGAGATCGGTTCATCCTGATCACCGACGGTGTGCTGGAGACCCGACCAGACAGCGGGGAGCCGTTCGGGGTTTCCCGGCTGCGAGCGGTGCTAAGCGAGGTGCGCGACGCCCGCCCCTATGAGGTCACCCGCCGGCTTACCCAGGCGGTGCTGCGCTACCGCGGTGGATCGCTCCGCGACGACGTCACGGTCGTCTGCATCGACTGGAGGGGCCGGCCGCCGCACGGGTGATGGGCTCGCCCAACACGGCCTGGCGCTGTTGTGGCCAGGGTTCATCATGCGGAGGTGACGAACCCTGGCCACGCTCAACGACTGTTGGCGGTGCCACTGGCTGCCGCGCGTGATGAGTTAGTTGCGTGGACTCGGGGCGGTGCGCTGCGCGGGGCCAGACGCTGGCATCGGGTCAATATTGCACTGCTGTTGCACATACTCACGGACGCGCGTGGACGCGGCGCGGTACTCGGGTGACTCGAACTGCTTCATCACCGACGAGGGAATCGTGCCGTTTGCCGTCAACGCCGTGTTGGCGGCGTTGCTCGCTCCGATGACGATCCCCACGTCACGCTTCTGCTCCGCAGGCGCGGTCGCGATGATCTTGTCGTTGGCCTCCTTGGCCTGTGCCAACAGGGTCTGCCGTCGCGCCGAGTCTCGCTGGGTCTCCGCGTCAAGGAGCTGGGGGACTAACTCAAACTCGGCTTTGATCGCCTTGCAGAACTCCTCGGCCGCCGCTGCGGTGGACCCTGAGGCTTGCGCTTCCGGCGATGCCACCTCCGAGGGGGCCGCCGGGCTGAGTGGGAGAGGGGGCTGGCCCGAGTTGCATGCCCCCAAGAGGGCCAAGGCAGCTACCCAACCTCCAACTGCCCACCAGCGCCGCGCGTCGCTCATCACTGTCATAACCGTCCTTTCCCCGGCCATTAGGCCGCTCAGCGTACTTGACCCTTGAATGGCCGTTTGGTCAGGGTCACTCGTGTTGAGAGCGCCACCGCCGCGCTGCGGCGTAGGCCGCCAGTGCCATTGGGATGCTCAAGGCGCGGTAGGCGCGGTGGCCGGCGCTGGCCACCATCCGGCCGCCACGCCAGCGAACAGCGCGGCGCCGCGCGCCGCCGCCTGAGCCTCAGCGGCATGAACCACTGGCAGGCCGGAGGCCTCAGCCTTGGCGCGCAGCCACGGGCGGCTGAGGCTGCCGCCGCCAAAGACAATAAGCCGCCGGGCTGGGCCGCCCAGCTCGACCAGACGGCCGGCCGCCGCGACCGTCTGCCTGGCCAAGGCCTGCAGCAGGCCGTTCCACACCGCCCCAGCGGGCTCCTTGGGCACCTCCGGGACCCGGCCCTGCTGGATGGTGCGCAACAGGGCGCTGGCGTCAGCCGTGCCGGCATGCTCCGCCAGCGCGTCGAGCGTGGGCAGCGACCGGCCGAGGGCAGTGGCGGCGGTCGCCAACACCAACCCCGAGCGGGCGGCGCCAGCGAGCACGACCCAGCCGCGCCCGCCTGGGCGCACCGTCACAGCAAGGCGCAGCGCCAGCGCGCGGTCCATGTCAGGCAGCCTGGAGCAGCGCCGCAGGACAGCCTCGGCCGTCCCGACCGAGTTGACCAGGTCGTCTTGCCGCGCACCGATGCCCTCCGCCCCGGCCAGGTGGTCGTGCCCGGCGACCGTGACCGGGATCCCTGCCCGCAGGCCCGACCAGGCGGCGCCCCGCGCCGACACCGAGCCCATGGCCGCACCAGCGGCCAGCACTGGCGGGAAGGCCTCTGGCGGGATTCTTAGGAGCTGGGCGACCTCGGGCAGGTAACGCAGGCGAGCCACGTCATACCAGCCAGTGCGCGCGGCGAGCGAATGCTCGGTCGCCAACGCTCCGGTGAGCCAGTACAGGCAGAGCTCAGGAACACCCAGCCAGTGATGCGGTGCGCGCACACCCTGCGCGCGCAGCCAACCCAGCTTCGCCGCCGACAGGACCGGGCGGGGCCGCTGGCCGATCCGCGCCGCGAACCCGTCACCGAAGCGCTCCTGCAGCCGGGCGGCCGTATCGGCGCCTCGGGGGTCGTGCCAGGCGATGATGGGGCCGAGGGGCGCCCCGTCCTGGTCCAGGGCGGCGCCGCTCTCGGCCATGCCGGTGACCCCGGCGGCCACAACACGGTCACGGTCCTGCCCAAGCCCGCCCAGGACCTCCCGCACGGCATCGCGGAGCGCCCCCACGCTCATCTGCACGCCGTCCGGGCCGGCAGCGAACGGCGTGGCGCCGGCAGCAAAGCCCCGCCGCGTCCCGCCGCGGTCGATCAGCAGCGCCTTGATCCGCGTGGTGCCGAAATCCAGCCCGAGCAGCAGCGATCCGCCGCTCACCAGGCGTAGCCCTCGCTACGCGACGCTGACCGGGTGGGCGACAATGGCGCTGTAGAGGTAGCCCATCTCGTTGAATGGGACGCGGTCTGGTTGGATGCTGCCCTGGTCATCGGTGGCTCTGACCTTGATGGTGTGCCCGCCCGGCGGAGCGTCCCAGGTGAAGGACCAGCGGGCCCATGCCATCGGAATGTTGGGCTCGTGCAGCTGGGCAGGCCGCCAGGCAGGGTCATCGTCGATGCGGTACTCCACCTTGGCGATCCGGCCCTGCCCGGACCAGGAGCGGCCCCGGATGGTGTGCCGCCCAGCTGCCAGGCTGGCCGGCCAGGCTAGCTCGAGGGCGCTCTTGACCACCTGGCTCGTCAGGACGGGGCCTTTGTGGCGGCCCTCCGGCTGGTAAGCCGGGCCGATGAGCACGTAGGAGCCGGTGTTCCAGTCGGAGAACAAGGGCTCCTCCGACACCTCGATGTGGCCCGCCCACTTGATGCTCGCGATCCCTACCCAGCCGGGGACCAGCACCCGGGCAGGGAAGCCGTGGTCCGCTGGCAGTGGCTCGCCGTTCATGGCGAACACGAGCAGCGTGTCGTCCTGGAGCGCTTTGGCCACGGGGATCGGCCGCCGCACCTTCAGCTCGTCGAGGCCGGCGGGCATCACGTCCCGCGCGGTCGGCTTGAGGCCGGCCCGCTCCAGCACCTCCCCAAGCGGAACGCCCGTCCACTCGGCGACGCCGATCGCGCCCAGGCGCCACTGCGTGCCCCTCGCTTTTTCACCTTGCGCGTCATTGAAGAACGCCCGGCCGTTGCCAGCGCACTCCACGAAGCGCGTCACCGACGTCCTGGCGGGCAGGGCCAGCAGCTCGTCGTAGGACAGCTCCAGCGGGCGGGCGACCCCTGACCCGGACACGACGAGCCTCCAGGTCGCCGGGTCGATCCTCGGCGTGCTTGTGTGGTCACGCACGAAGAACAGGTCGTTGCCGACGACATAGCCCTGGCGCGCCATCTGATCCCAGCGCATCTCGGCGTTCGTGCCCAGAGGGATGAAGCGGTCCTCGGTCACCGCCTTCACGAAGGTGCCCGCCGCTCCGGGCGGAGCCGCCGCAGGAGCTGCCCGGTCGGCGGGCGCTCGGCCGCCGCAGGAGCCAAGCGCGGTCCCCACCACCGCCACGCCAGCCTGCTGCAGGAAGCGCCGGCGAGGCAAGCCAGCCTCCCGTGCCGCCCGCCAGAGGCGCTCCTCGCGCCGGGCCTGCTCGTAGCTCGCCTCATCACGCTCGCCATGCATGGCGTAACCCCTCACGGTGGGCCGATGTCACGAGTGTAAAGGGCGCTTACGGGCGGGATCAGTAACCGGAGGTGCGGCACACTGCTCGCCTAGCCGCAAGGCCACCTCGATCAACTGCGGATGGGTGCGCGCGGCTTGGGCGAGCGCGTCGGCTTGCCAGGGCTGATCGTTCCTGCGGCGAGCGCCGCGGCGGTGGCCTCCAGCTTGGGTCAGCGAGCGCGACCGCCAGTCTTGTCTCGCGAGCGGCTTGGCCGCTTGACAGCCGTCGCGCTCCCATGGATCGAACGCATATTCTTATAGAGCTTATTGTGGTGTGTTGGGCAAGTATCGGCCGGCGGAGCACCTTTCCTTATGGGCAGCGGGCTGGCATGGAGGGGCATGAGCGTGCCTGCAAGGATGCAGTGGGAAGGCAGGCAGCCGCTTCTCATGCAGAGAGGACGGGCTGGTCACTTACTGACCAACTCGGGAAGCTGCATCGGGTACGGGTGATATCCATTCCGTTCTTTGATCTATCTCTCCTTCCGCACTTCTGGGTCAGCTTTTCTCGCCCCATCCTTCGGCGTGGCGGATGGCGTCTATTGACAAGGCTTCCAGCTGGCTGACGAGGTCTCGTAGCTTGCGGGCGTTGTCGAGCCA
>Ga0081538_10002786_pt1 | contig 16746 bp, 18 predicted proteins | sample TabmetS5T2R1_FD_71022 | JGI IMG/M metagenome (GOLD analysis project Ga0081538, IMG submission 71022) | Tabebuia heterophylla rhizosphere microbial communities from the University of Puerto Rico - S5T2R1 | ecosystem: Host-associated > Plants > Roots > Rhizosphere ... | reverse complement strand
CGGGCCGTGCTGTGCCTGTCCGGCGACCCGATGGAGGTCGGCCGCACCGGGGCCAAGCCGGTGTTCGACCTGGACGGCGTCGGCCTCACCCGCCTGGCCACCGAGCTCGGCCGGGGCCGGGCTCCCGGCGGCACCCCGATCGACCCGCCGGCCCGCTTCCTGGTCGGGGTGGCCGAGGCCCCCGGCGCCGACCCCTCCGGCGGGGCGCGCCTGGCCGCCAAGGCCGACGCCGGCGCCACCTTCGCCCAGACCCAGCCGATCTACGACGTGGCCCAGTTCGCCGCCTGGCTGGACCGCCTGGCCGCCCGCGGCCTCCCCGAGCGGGTGGCCATCCTGGCCGGCATCCTCCCGCCCACCTCGGCCGCCCAGCTCGAGCGGTTCGCCACCCTTCCCGGGTGGTCGGTCCCTGACACCGTCCTCGACCGCATGCGCTCCGCCCGCGACCAGCGCACCGAGGGCATCACCCTGGCCGCCGAGATGGTCTCGGCCGTCCGCGACCTCCCCGGCATCCGCGGCATCCACCTCATGGGCCTCGGCCCCACCGCCCCCATCCCCGAGGTCGCCAAGACCGCCGGCCTCCTGCCCCGCCCAGTCCCAGCATGAGCCGCGGGCGCTTAGCCCCGGGCCTCCAGGGGCGTCCACGAACGCGGCGCTGGCCCCACGTACTCCGAGTCCGGGCGGATCAGGCGGTTGTCGGCGTACTGCTCGCGGATGTGGGCCGTCCAGCCGGCCATGCGGGCGGCGGCGAACAGGGGGGTGTAGAGGTCGGGAGGGAGGCCGAGGGCGGAGAAGACCGAGGCGGTGTAGAAGTCCACGTTGGGGAAGAGGTGCTTGAGCTCCATCACGGTCTCCTGGACCTTGATGGAGATGTCGTACCAGCGGGTCTCGCCGAAGTGCTGGCCGAGGCGCTCGGAGATGCCGCCCAGGATGGTGGCGCGGGGGTCCCAGGTCTTGTAGACGCGGTGGCCGAAGCCCATCACCTTCTCCTTGCGGGCCAGCTTCTCCCGCACCCAGTCGGGGGCCCGGTCGGGGGCGCCGATCTCCTCGAGCATCTCGCGGACCTCGGTGATGGCCCCGCCGTGCAGGGGGCCCTGGAGCGTGGCGATGGCGGCGGTGGCGGCGGCGTGCATGTCGGCCAGGGTGGCCGCGGCGACCCGGCCGGCGAAGGTGGAGGCGTTCAGGGTGTGGTCGGCGTACAGGACCAGGACGACGTCGAAGTCCCGGGCGACCTGGGCGTCGGGCTCCTTGCCGGTCAGGGCGTACAGGAAGTTGGCCGCGATGCCGAGGTCGTCGCGGGCCTCGATGGCGTCCGACCCGGTCCGCAGCCGCTGGTAGGTGGCGATGACCTGGGGGGTCTTGGCGATCAGCCGGTAGGCCTTGCGGAGGTTGGCCTCGTCCGACTGGCCGTCGTCGGGGTCGACGGCGGCGGCGGCCGACACCGCCGTCCGCAGGGTCGTCATCGGCCCGGTCCGCGCGGCCAGGGAGCCGACCAGCTCGACCAGCAGGGGGTCGAGGCTGCTCTCGGCCCGGAGGGTGGCCACCGTCTCCTCCAGCTGGGCCGCCGTCGGCAGCTCCAGGTGGTGGAGCAGGTAGATGACCTCCTCGAAGGTGGCGTGGGCGGCCAGGTCGGCGATGTCATAGCCGGCGTAGAAGAGCTTGCCCTCGCGGCCGTCGACGTCGGAGATCCTGGTCTGGGCGGCGACCACGCCCTCGAGTCCCTTGCCCGTTGCGTCAGCCATCTCGGGTGCCTCCGGTCGTCTCGAGGACGGGATCGGCGTCAATCGTAGGGGTTTTCCTCGCGAGCCCGCCGCGCAGAGATACCCTTGGCGCCACCGCGAGCAAAGGAGCTTTCCACCATGGCCCATCGCGTCACGTTCATCCCCGGGGACGGGGTCGGACCTGAGCTGTCCGAGGCGACCCGCCGGGTCCTCGAGGGCACTGGCGTCCAGTTCGACTGGGACGTCCAGGAGGCCGGGGCCGAGGTCATCGACAAGTACGGGACGCCCCTGCCCGAGCAGGTGCTCAACTCGATCCGCAGCAACGGGGTGGCGATCAAGGGGCCGCTGACCACACCCATCGGCACCGGGTTCCGCAGCGTCAACGTCGCCCTCCGCAAGGAGCTCGACCTGTACGCCTGCCTGCGACCCTGCAAGAGCTACAAGGGGGTGCGGTCCCGCTACGAGGAGATCGACCTGGTGGTGGTACGGGAGAACCACGAGGACCTGTACGCCGGCATCGAGTTCGAGCAGGGCACTCCGGATGCAGCCAAGGTGATCGAGTTCCTCAACGGCATCCAGGACCGCAAGATACGGGAGGACTCGGGCATCTCGATCAAGCCGATCTCGATCACCGGGACCCGGCGGATCGCCAAGTTCGCCTTCGACTACGCCCGCGCCTACGGCCGCAAGAAGGTCACGGCGGTCACCAAGGCGAACATCATGAAGCACACCGACGGGCTGTTCTACGCCGTCGCTCGCGAGGTGGCCAAGGAGTACGACGACATCACCTACGACGAGTTCCTGGTCGACAACATGTGCATGCAGCTCGTCCAGAAGCCGGAGAACTTCGACGTGCTGCTGCTGCCCAACCTGTACGGCGACATCATCTCGGACCTCGGGGCCGGCCTCATCGGCGGGCTCGGGGTCGCCCCCGGGGCCAACCTGGGCGACCGGGTGGCGGTGTTCGAGGCGACTCACGGCTCGGCTCCCAAGTACAAGGGCCAGAACAAGGTCAACCCGATGGCGATGATGTTCTCGGGCATGCTGATGCTGCGCCATCTGGGCGAGACCGAGGCCGCCGACCGGCTGGAGCGGGCCCTGGCCGCGGTCATCGCCGAGGGCCGGAGCGTCACCTACGACATGAAGCCGTCGCGCGACGACCCGACGGCGGTGGGGACCAGCCAGGTCGCCGACGCCGTGATTGAGAAGATGAAGGGGAATGCCTGATGGCCAAGGTCACCGTTGTCGGGGCCGGCAAGTACGGCTCGACCACCGTGCAGCGCCTGGCCGAGACGGACCTCTGCGACGAGGTGGTGATGACCGACATCGTCGAGGGCCTCCCCCAGGGCCTGGCCCTCGACATGAACCAGTCGCGGCCGATCGAGGGGTTCCAGACCCGGGTCGTCGGCAGCAACGGGTACGAGGAGACGGCCGGCTCGGAGGTGGTCGTGATCACCGCCGGGGTGCCCCGCAAGCCCGGCATGAGCCGCATGGACCTGCTGGAGACCAACGCCAGGATCGTCGGCGAGGTCACCCGCAAGGTCGCCGACGCCTCCCCGGAGGCGGTCCTGATCGTGGTCTCCAACCCCCTGGACGAGATGACCGCGCTGGCCGCCGAGGTGTCCGGGTTCCCAAGAGAGCGGGTCATGGGCCAGGCGGGGATGCTCGACACCGCCCGGTTCAAGTACTTCCTCTCCGAGGCGCTCGGCACCGGCCCGGACCGGGTCGAGGCCATGACCCTCGGCTCCCACGGCGACACCATGGTCCCGGTCCCGAGCATGGTGAAGGTCGACGGCAAGCCCCTGACCGAGGTCGCCGACGCCGAGACGATCGAGCGCCTGGTCCAGCGGACCCGCGACGGCGGGGCCGAGGTGGTCGCCCTGCTCAAGACGGGCTCGGCCTACTACGCCCCCTCGAGCGCGGCCGCGGCCATGGTGGCGGCCGTCCTCGGGGACACCGGCGAGGTCATGCCGGTGTGCGCCTGGGTCACGGGCCAGTACGGCATCGACGGCGTCTACCTCGGCGTCCCGGCCCGGCTGGGCCGCGCCGGGGTGACCGAGGTGGTCGAGCTGCCCCTGACCGAGGACGAGCTGGCCGACCTCCGCGAGGCCGCCGAGGCCGTCCGCTCCAAGCAGGCCGACGTGGCCAAGCTGGTTGGCTGAGCAGGGAGGTCCGGGGGGCTCAGGGAGCGAAGCGGTAGCCCCCCGGCAATCAGTCGGCTCGGCATTGCCGGGCTGCGAGCTGTGCGCGGCCCGGCCGCTGACGCCCTGGTTCCACTCCGACGACCGCTGCTGGGTGGCCGAGTGCCTGATCTGCCGCACCCCCATGGTGGTGTGGCGGCGCCACGGCGCCGACCCGCCACCCACCGACCGCGAGCACATGCTGGCCCGGCTGGCCGAGGTCGCCGCGGCCCGCCTCGGCGACGGCGCCTTCCGGATCGACCCGGTGATGCGCCGGATCCCCGACCACTTCCACGCCCACGCCCGCGACCCCGCCTGGCCAGGGTTCGCCTGGAGCTAGCCGGCGGTCAGCGGCCCCAGCCGTCGTGCGGCGGGTGGGTGCCGGGCTCCAGGAACCAGTAGTCGCGGGCGGTGGCGACCAGGCCGTCGGGGGTGAAGGTCAGCACCGAGGTGCCGATCAGGGTGGCCGGCCGGCCCTCCTCCAGGCCGGTGGTCCACCACTCGACCGCGGCCGAGGCGCCGGCGGCGAACGGGGTGCCGAAGCGGGGGTCCTGGTCGGCCTCGGCGGCGTAGGCGTCGCGGGTGTAGGCCAGCACGCCCTCGCGGCCCACGGCGGGGTCGCGGAAGGGCTCGGTGCGGTGGTGGGCGTCGGGCGCGTACAGGGCGGCCGCCGCCTCCGGGTCGAGGGCCCGCCACGCGGCCTGGTACCGCTCGGCCCAGCGGCGGGCGTGCTCGGTGCCACGGCCGCCGGCGTCCGGGCCGAGGCTCAGGTCGAGCCTGCCCCAGTCCGGTGGTGGGTCGACCAGCGCCTCGGTCAGGTTCCAGCACTCCCGGAGGCCCCGGCAGCGGCCGTCGGTGGCGAAGCTCAGGAGCAGGCAGCCGACCAGGGTCACCGGGGTGCCGTCGGCGTGCATGACCGTCCACCACTCGGCCGCGACCCGCTCGCCGTCGACGATCGCGTCGCCGAAGCGGACGTGGACGTCCCGCTGGCTGGCGGTGGCCTGGTTCCAGTAGTCGGCGACGCCGTCGTGGCCGGTGTGGGCCGGGCGCAGCGGGTGGGAGCGGTAGGTCGCGTCGGGGGTGAACAACTCCAGCACGGCCGGGGTGTCGGCCTGCTCCCAGGCTCGCCGGTACCCCTCCAGCCAGGCATCGGTCCGTTCGCGGTCCATGGCCGGGGATTGTACGGGTACCCTGCAGAGCCAAGGACCTTAGGGATCTGCGGAGGGACCGGACGATGGCGGGGAACAGCTTCGGAGCGAAGGCGGGGTTGGACGTCGGGGACCGGACGTTCGAGGTCTTCCGGCTGGACGCGCTGGGGTCGGTGGGGGACGTCGCCGGGCTGCCGTTCTCGCTGAAGGTGCTGCTGGAGAACCTGCTCCGGAACGAGGACGGGAGCGCGGTCACGGCCGAGGACGTGGAGGCGTTCGCCCGCTGGGACCCGGACACGGCCGAGGACCGGGAGATCGCCTTCTCCCCGGCCCGGGTGCTGATGCAGGACTTCACCGGGGTGCCGGCGATCGTCGACCTGGCCGCCATGCGCGACGCCATGGGGACCCTGGGCGGGGACCCGCGCCGGATCAACCCGCTGGCCCCGGCCGAGCTGGTCATCGACCACTCGGTGGTGGCCGACATCGCCGGCCGGGCCGACGCCTTTGTCCGCAACGTGGAGCTGGAGTTCGAGCGCAACCGGGAGCGGTACGCGTTCCTGCGCTGGGGCCAGCAGGCCTTCGCCGACTTCAAGGTGGTGCCGCCCGGCACCGGCATCGTCCACCAGATCAACTGTGAGTACCTGGCCCGGGTGGTGTTCACCAGCGACCAGGGCCAGGCCTACCCGGACACCCTGGTCGGCACCGACAGCCACACCCCGATGGTGAACGGCCTTGGCGTGCTCGGCTGGGGTGTCGGCGGGATCGAGGCCGAGGCGGCCATGCTCGGCCAGCCCATCTCGATGCTCATGCCCGCGGTGGTCGGGTTCAAGCTGTCGGGCGAGCTGCCCGAGGGGTCGACCGCCACCGACCTCGTCCTCACCGTGACCGAGCTGCTGCGCCGTCACGGGGTGGTGGGCAAGTTCGTGGAGTTCTACGGCCCCGGGGTCGGCAACGTGCCGGTCGAGAACCGGGCCACCATCGGCAACATGTCGCCCGAGTACGGGTCGACCTGCGCCATCTTCCCGGTTGACGGCGAGACCCTGCGCTACCTGGAGTTCACCGGCCGCCCGCCCGAGCAGGTCGCCCTGGTCGAGGCGTACGCCAAGGAGCAGGGCCTGTGGCATGACCCGGACGCCGAGCCGCGCTACTCCGAGCGGGTCGAGCTCGACCTGGGCACGGTCGTGCCCAGCCTTGCCGGCCCTCGCCGGCCCCAGGACCGGGTGGCCCTGAGCGACGCCCGCCGCGGCTTCCGGGCCGCCCTGGCCGACATGGCCCCCCACCCGATCCGGGAGGACGGGCCCGACGAGGCCTCGGCCGAGTCCTTCCCGGCCAGCGACCCACCGGCGGCCATGGCCGGGGTGATCCAGGACGGCAACCACGACGAGGAGCCGGCCGGCTGGTTCGAGCCCGACCCCACCGGGGCCGGCGGCCGGCCCAGCGAGCGGGTGCCGGTGACCCTGGACGACGGCACGAGCCTCGACCTCGACCATGGCCACGTGGTGATCGCCGCCATCACCTCCTGCACCAACACCTCCAACCCGTCGGTGATGGTCGGCGCGGGGCTGCTGGCCCGCAACGCCGTCGACCGCGGCCTGACCTCCAAGCCGTGGGTCAAGACCTCGCTGGCCCCCGGCTCCAAGGTGGTCATGGACTACTACGAGCGGGCCGGGCTGCTGCCCTATCTGGAGAAGCTCGGCTTCCACCTGGTCGGGTTCGGCTGCACCACCTGCATCGGCAACTCCGGCCCGCTGGCCCCCGAGATCTCGAAGGCGGTCGACGAGCACGACCTGGTGGTGGCGTCGGTGCTGAGCGGCAACCGCAACTTCGAGGGGCGCATCAACCCCGACTGCCGCATGAACTACCTGGCCTCGCCGCCCCTGGTGGTGGCCTATGCGCTGGCCGGGACGATGGACATCGACCTGCTCGACGACCCTATCGGGACCGACCCCGACGGCACCCCGGTCTACCTGCGGGACCTGTGGCCGTCCTCGGCCGAGGTGCAGGAGGTCATCCGCCAGGCCGTGCAGTCGGACATGTTCCGCAAGAGCTACGCCCAGGTGTTCGAGGGCGACGAGCGCTGGAACAACCTGGACGTGCCGACCGGGGAGAGCTTCGCCTGGGACGAGGCCTCGACCTACGTGCGCCGCCCGCCGTACTTCGACGGCATGCCGGCCACCCCCGAGCCGGTCACCGACATCCGCGGCGCCCGAGTCCTGGCCGTGCTCGGCGACAGCGTCACCACCGACCACATCTCGCCCGCCGGGGTGATCAAGCGCGACAGCCCGGCCGGCCGCTACCTGGTCGAGCAGGGCGTCCAGCCGCGGGACTTCAACTCCTACGGGTCCCGCCGGGGCAACCACGAGGTGATGATCCGCGGCACCTTCGCCAACATCCGCCTGCGTAACCTGCTCGCCCCCGGCACCGAGGGCGGGGTCACCCTGCACCTGCCCGACGGGGAGCAGATGAGCATCTACGACGCGGCCATGCGCTACCAGGCCGACGGGGTGCCGCTGGTCGTGCTGGCCGGCAAGGAGTACGGGTCGGGGTCCAGCCGCGACTGGGCGGCCAAGGGCCCGATGCTGCTCGGGGTCAGGGCCGTCCTGGCCGAGAGCTACGAGCGCATCCACCGGGCCAACCTGGTCGGCATGGGCATCCTGCCCCTGGAGCTGCCGGCGGGGGAGAGCGTCGAGTCGCTCGGCCTCACCGGCCACGAGACCTTCGACATCACCGGCCTGGAGGGCGCCGGCGCCGACGGCTTCCCCCGCGAGGTGACCGTCCGCGCCGACGGCAGGGAGCTCACCTGCCGGGTGCGGATCGACACCCCGAACGAGGTCGAGTACTACCGCCACGGCGGGATCCTGCAGTACGTGCTGCGCCAGCTCAGGGGGTAGCGGCGACCGAAGGCTGCGCGCTGGCGGGGGTGGCGAACCAGGCCAGCGACTGGGCCAGGGCGACCGAGGGGCCGCAGACCAGGGTGGCCGGGGGGTCGACCTCGACCTCGCCGGCGGCCAGGTCGGCCAGGGTGCCGGTGACGACCTGCTGGGCGCCTGTGCTGGCCGAGGCGATGACCGCGGCCGGCTCGTCGGCCGGGCGGCCGGCGGCGATCAGCTGGGCGCAGACCTCGGCGAGGCGCTCGGCGGCCATCAGCAGCACCAGGGTGTCGGCGGCGGCCGCGGTGCGGGCCAGGTCGGCCGGGGCGCCCCCGGCCAGGGTGGCGCTGATGACCGCGTAGCTGGCGGCCAGCCCCCGATGGGTGACCGGGATGCCGGCGTAGGCGGGGGCGGCCACGGCCGCGCTGACCCCGGGGACGACCTCGAACGGGACCCCGGCCTCGGCCAGGGCCTGGGCCTCCTCGCCGCCGCGGCCGAACACGAACGGGTCGCCGCCCTTGAGCCGGACCACGGTCAGGCCGCGCCGGCCCCGGTCGACCAGCACCCGGTTGATCGCCTCCTGGGTGAGGGCGGCCCGGCCTCTGGCCTTGCCGGCATCGACCCGCTCGGCCCCCCGGGGGGCCAGGTCGAGCAGGGCCGCCGGGGCCAGCCGGTCATAGACGACCACGTCGGCGCGCTGCAGCACCTCGGCCCCGCGCAGGGTCAGCAGGCGCGGGTCGCCTGGTCCCGCTCCAACGAGATACACGATCCCGCTCACGCCAGGCCCTCCAGGAGGCGGTCCCGCAGGCGGCTGGCGGCCAGCTCGCCCTGGCCGGCGGCGATCAGCTCCTCCAGCTCCTCCAGGTCGAGGGCGGCCCTCCAGCGCCGGGACCGGTCCTCGAAGTCGGGCAGGCGGGGGACGGTCTCGGCCCTGACCCGGCCGACCACGTCCACCAGCTCGGTCCAGTCCGGCCCGAACCGCTCGCCGAGCTCGGCTCGCAGGCGGCTGGCCAGGGCGGGGGCACGGCCGCCGGTGCCGATGGCGATCACCAGGTCGCCCCGGCGGACGATCGCCGGGGCGGCGAAGTCGCAGTTGGGGACGTCGTCCATGACGTTGACCAGGATCCCGGCGGCCCGGGCGTCGGCGGCGATGGCGTCGCGGACCCCGGCCTCGGCCGCATGGGCCACGCAGAGGACCGCCCCGGACAGGTCGGCCGGGCCGCCGTACTCGCGGCGGTGGACCTCGACCCGCGGGTCGCCCGACAGCCGGTCCAGGGCCGCCTCCGGCCCCTTGGCGATCACGGTCACCTCCGCCCCGGCCGCCAGCAGGCCCTCGACCTTGCCGGCCTCGACGGCGAAGTCCCCGATGACCACCGCCCGCCGGCCGGTCAGCTCCAGCAGCACCGGGTACCCGAAGGCCATCAGCGCGCTCCCGGGGCGCCCACGGGCTCTGTGGCCGGCGCCTTGGACAGGGCGGCCAGGGTCTCGGGCGGCTGGCGGCGCAGCCAGGCCTGGAGGGTCTCGCCGGCCTGGCGCTCGGCCAGGTAGCCGGCGACCAGGCCCCTGACCACGGCGCCGGTGTCGGCGGCCAGGACCCGCTCCCGGACCCGGTGCCCGAAGGCCAGACCCTCGCCCAGGTCGCCGCCCAGGTGCAGCTGGTAGTTGCCCTCGCCGGCCGACTCGCCGCCGGCCAGGCCGATGTCGGACAGCTGGTAGCGGGCACACGAGTTCGGGCAGCCGTTGACGTTGACCCGGACCTTGGCGTCGAAGTCCGGGAAGGCCGCCTCCAGCTCCCGGACCAGCTCGACGGCCGGCTCCTTGGTCGGCACCAGGGCCAGCTTGCAGAAGGTCAGGCCGGTGCAGGCCATCGCCCCCCGGTGGAACTCGCTGGGGGCCGAGGGCAGGTCAAGGGCGTCCAGGCGCGCCACCACCTCGTCGACCCGCTCGTCGGGCACGTCGAGCAGGACCAGCTTCTGCTGGGTGGTCAGCCGGACCCGGGCCCCGCCGAGCTCGCGGGCCAGCTCGGCCACCGCGATCAGGGTGTCGCCGTCGGTCCGCCCGACTAGCGGCGCGGTCCCGATGAAGTTGGCCCCGTCCCGCTGGCGGTGGACGCCGACGTGGTCGCGGTGGGCGTCCGGCGACGGTGGCGCCGCCGGGCCGTCCTCCAGCTTCCGGCCCAGGTAGTCGCGCTCCACCACCTCGCGGAACTTCTCCGGCCCCCAGGCGGCGAGCAGGAACTTGATCCGGGCCCGGGTCCGCTTGTCGCGGTTGCCGTGGTCGCGGTAGGCGGCGGTGACGGCCGCGACCACCTCGGGCGCCTCGGCCCGGGGGATGAACACGCCGAGGCGGTCGGCGAACCGGGGGCTGGACGACAGGCCGCCGCCGACCAGCAGGTCGAAGCCCTCGCGGCCGTCGGGAAGGACGTGGCCGACCAGGGCCAGGTCGTTGACCTCGGGCTGGGCGCAGCGGTGGCGGCAGGCCGAGACCGACATCTTGTACTTGCGGGGCAGGTTGGAGAACTCCTTGGTCCGGGCCATGCGGGCCTCGACGGCCAGCAGGTCGGCGGTGGCGTCGAACCACTCGCCGGCGTCGACCCCGGCCACCGGGCAGCCGAGCACGTTGCGGACGGTGTCCCCGCAGGCCTGGAGGCTGCTCAGCCCGATCCGGTCGAGTTCGTCCAGGATCGTCGGCACGTCCTCGATGACGATCCAGTGGAGCTGGATGTTCTGGCGGTCGGTGACGTCGGCCAGGTTGCGGCCGTGCACCTTGGCCAGGCGGCCGATGGCCTCCAGCTGGCCGGCGGTCAGCGCGCCCCCGGGGATGCGGATGCGCAGCATGAAGTGGCCGTCCTCGGCCGGTCGCTGGGTGTACAGGCCCCACCAGCGGAAGCGGATGTTGAGGTCGTCGGGGTCGATCGAGGCCAGGCCCTCGCGGGCGTAGCGGTCGATGCGGGGGCGCAGGTCGAGCGGGTCCAGCGCCTCCTTGATCTGCTCGTTGCGGTTGCGGCGGTCCTCAGCAGCCATTGGTGGTCTCCCAGGTGCGGGCGTTGACGTCGGCGCGCAGCCGCCGGCGCGCCTGCTCGAAGCGGTCGTCCGGGCTGGCCGCGGCGCCGTCGAGCCGGGTGTGCAGGCCGCACTCACGGTCCTGGTCGGCCTCCCACCACCAGCGGCCCGCCCGCTCGTCCTCGCCGGGCCGGGTCGGGCGGGTGCAGGGGGCGCAGCCGATCGAGGTGTAGCCCTTGTCGTACAGGGAGCTCACCGGCAGCCGGTGGCTGCGCACGTACGCCCAGACCTGCTCGCGGGTCCAGTCGGCGAGCGGGTTGAGCTTGAGCATGCCGCCGTGGGCGCCGTCCCGCTCGGCCTTGGCGATGCTCCCGCGGGCCCGGCCGCCGTCGCGGCGCAGCCCGGTCGACCAGGCCTCGTAGCCGGCCAGGGCTCGCTGCAGCGGGGCGACCTTGCGGACGTGGCAGCACAGCCGGCGCAGGGCCGGGTCCTTGTGGAAGAGGTTGGGGCCGTGGCGGGCGACCATGGCGGCCACGTCGACCGGGTCGGGGGCGACCACCTCGACCTCGAGGCCCAGGCCGCTGCGCACCGCCTCGATGACCTCGTAGGTCTCCTCGGGCAGGCGGCCGGTGTCCAGGGTCAGGACCTTCACCCCGGGGTCGATCTGGCGGGCCAGGTCGAGCACGACCATCCCCTCGGCCTGGAAGCTGGTGACCACGGCGAACCGGTCGCCGAAGCGCCCGATGGCCCGGGCCAGCAGCTCGTCGGCGGGGAGGCCGTCGAGGTGGGCGAGGTCGGGTTCCGCTAGCTGATCTGCGAGGCCGTGGGGCCAGGTGGTGGCGGTCGCCGCCACAGGCGAGCTCCTCTCGACACGCTCGGGTCTTGTGGTCCTAGGCCCGGTCGGTCGGAAAGCACGCGAGCTACGTCGTCACACGGCACGACCGCCGAGCCCTGGGACACGCGCAGGACACCACCCACCCGTGGTCGAGGGCGCGGTTGCGGGTCAGGAGCGTGGCGGTCATGGCCAGCCAAGGTAAGGTACAACCCACTGATTCGGCAACCCACCGCCCACCCCTCGAAGGAACAGGCCGTGCCGCGCATTCTCTCCGGCGTTCAGCCCACCGGAAACCTCCATGTCGGCAACTACATCGGGGCGAGACGTTCCAAGAGAGCAGGCGCCTACGGCTAGCGCTGCGGCGCCTGCGGAGAGGAGACGGGCGCCATGAGCAGGGGTTACAGTAGGGCATCGAACACACTTGCGACCCAAGGACTCTGGCCGATGCGCGAAGAGCCCTCGCCTAGCTTCAGGCTTGGCGCCATCACCCGCCGTTCTGCGTACAACCGCAAGAAGGTGGTTGACGAGAACGGCCAGGTGAAGGTTGAGCTGTCCGAGGAGTCCACTGGCCGCCAAGAGGACGCCATCTACGCCTATGTCGAGAGGTACAAGCTAGGGACTATCGTCCACGTGTACCCCGATATCGCCTCCGCCTACTCTGAGAAGGCCAAGCGTCCCGAGTTCACGAACGCCCTAGACGACCTTCGCGCGGGACGCATTGACGGGTTAATCGTTTGGAAGCTGGACAGGCTGACGCGGCGCCGTAACCAGATTCCGCCAATCCTCACGACGCTAGAGGAATGCGGCGGTCGCCTCATATCCGTAGTCGAGGGTATCGACACGGCCGACCCCGCCAAGCGCCAGATAACCGAGATAGCCCTGCAAATCTACATCGGCGCCGCTGAATCCGAGAGTGAGGCCATCTCTGAGCGGGTTCGCCTGCTGCACTTGGACAGGGCCAAGAAGGGGATGCTGAACCACAGCAGGCACAGGCCCTTTGGGCATGCCGAGAATCGGCAAGACCTCATGCAGTCGGAAGTCAGGTTGCTGCACGAGGCAGCAAAGCGGCTCTTGGAAGGCGAAGCGGCTCACTCCATCGCTGCTGATTGGACACGCCGAAAGGTGAAGACCACTACGGGGCGCACTCGCTGGCATGGCGAGAGATTGCGGCTGATACTGCTGGACTCTCGCATGGTCGGGAAGCGCGCATACGGGGGCAAGCTCTACAAGATGAGGGGCGTGAAGCCCATCTTCGATGAAGCGGAGTGGGAGCGAGTCTGCGACGCCATCAAGAAGCGGACACACCGCTCGGGGCCAACGGAAGTGCATTTGCTGTCCAACATCGCCCTCTGCGGCATCTGCAATCGACACCTGACAAGCTCCAAGCCCCAGCAGTGGAAGGACGCCTACGTCTGCAAGAAGCGCGGCCACGATAGGAACTCCTGCGGCAAGGTTTCGGTCCTTGCCGAACACGCCGATGCAGTTGTGAGCGAGAAGGTCATCGCCTTCATGGCCGACCACGAGCGCGTCAATGCGCTGTTCCGTGAGTACGCCGCCAAGGGTCCAGAGCTTGACGCCATCCAAGCCCGCGAGGTTGAGCTGGTGAGCAGCAAGCGCCGCCTAGTGCAAGCGCTGAATCCACCCCCAGGCGTGCCGTCGTTGGAAACTGAGGACTACTACGAGCAGGTGGCCTTCATCGAGGAGGAGCGTCAGCAGCTCCGTCGCCGCATGGCCGTCACTCGTGAAGCGGCGTTCCTGGCCGAGATTCTCGGGTTCGAGGATGCCGAAAAGGAGTGGGCTACGCGCTCAATGGCCTGGAAGCGGAAAGTCCTTTCGCTCGTAACCAAGCGCATCGTTGTCGAGCCACGCGGCAAGGCGTCAGCCATCCCAGGCGTCAACATCTTCGACCCTGAACGCGTGAGGGTGACGTTCGCCGACGCCTAGGCTAGAGTCCCGTCCCTCTCGAACCTTCGGAGGGGGATGGTCGACTTTGCCAACTATGACGCTCTCGTAGGCGTGGCCCTTGGCGCTGGCCTAACGTATGGGTTCAGCGCCCTCAATAGGCGCCACCAAGAAGCGAGAGAGAACGAGACGCGCTGGTACGAGAAGAGATTGCAGGTCTACATCGACTAGTCTCAGACTGTGTTCGATACGTACTGGCGGGCGTGGAAGAAGAAGTATCCCCCCCCGACGCCTAGGAGCGTGGCTGCCAATGGTTCATGCGCAGGCATCTAGGCGCTCCGCCTAAATGCCATCTAGAAGGCACGAGAAGGCACCTGGGACGGCCGTAGAGCGCTTCGGGGTGCCCCTTTCTTTTACTCCCTCGGCCCTTAGCGGGGCTTAGAATGGCTCAGATTTAGCTCAGGAGGTCTTCGACTTCCACCCCGCGGCCTCTGCTTCGCGCCTAAGGTTCCTTGCCCCTAGCCCGTAACCCTCCGCGAGTAGGATTGATGCCACGTTGGTAGTCCCATGCCGAAGGAAGTTCAGCATAGAGAGGGCCGGTCCGTCGTGGCCTTCCCCCTCGGCAAAGTGCCTGCTTGTTGCCTTGCCGCAACCGCAGTAGCAGACCCCCACCTTCGGCGCGTTCATCCTGCTCTCCTAACTGTCAACGACAGAGCGTCGGAACAGGGCGACCATGCTCCCAGCGTCCTTCGCGTTCAGGGATGCCAGACGCCAGCCTTCCGCCTCTACTGCCTCGATCTGCTCGGCCACGCCCGATATGGGCTGTCCCTCAATCGCGTTGCGCGGGACGTTGATCAGGAAGACCAGCACAGTGTGGCCTTCCGCTGCTGCGCGGTTGGCGTGGTGAGCCGCGGTCTTCGCTCGTGAGTCCTTCAGTAGTCCCACGGTGCTCCTTCCTGCTTCATCCAGGCTCGTCCCAGGAACCACAGGACTACGTCTCGGCTCTACTCTTCCAGCCTGCTGCCCTGGCCTTGGCTTTCAGGTTCTCGCGGCCAGGCCCGTAGCCACGCTGAAGGACGCGCTCAGCGGTGTCGCTGTGCCCGTGGAGGAACTCCAGCATGCTTGCGGCACGGCCGTCATGCCCTGGGGCGAAGTGCCCGCCCGTCTCGTCGCCGCATCCGCAGTAGCAGACGCCAACCTTCGGAACGTTCATCGCTGCCCTTCCCTTCCAGGTTCAGGCTTGAGGGCCGCTCGCTCCCGCATGAGGTCGCGCATCACGTCGAGCCGCCCCTCGATGCGGTCGAGCCGCTGATTCAACTTGTAGGCCACGATGAGCAGGATGGCCACGGTCGCCACCGCGGCGAAGGCTCCCCACTGAAGCAGGCGAAGGTAGCTCTCGACGGACTCCACCTAGAAGCTCCACGTCCCGATGATGCCGCCACCGAAGGACTGGCCCAGCACCACCTGGCCGTGCTTGGCGGGGACATCGAAGGTCATCCAGCCCTCAGCAGTTTCCCCTTCGTTGGGGTCCACGTAGTCGAGGTCAGGCTTCCAGGCGTCCACGCAGCAGCCATCGGCATCGTAATGGTGGCCTCTCATGAGGACGTAGAAGTCACCCCAGAGGCTCGACTGCTCGTCGGCGAGGGCTTTCACCTTCACGTAGACCCCAAGGAAGGTGGCTCGTTCGGGTTGGTTGTACTCGTCTCCGCTGGTGAAGGCGACCTTGGTGACCTGGACCTTGGCAACCTCCTCGTTGGTGTCGGTGTTGACCAGCGTGGCCGTGTCGCCCACCTTCTTGCGGGCAACCTCAGGCTCGGTCGTGGTGGTCACGCCTTCGTCAGGGAACGTGTCGTCAGGGAGCCCCTCCGTGTCCAGCGTGGTCGTAGTGTTGCCACCCTCGGCAACTCGCTTCTCGCCACTGGCGCAGCCCGTGAGCACGAGCATGGCAGCGCCCAGCACCGCGATGATGACTTTCCTCACTTGCCCTCCCTTGTTCCGAACGTGGCCCCGTACCTTCACGCCTGTTGGTCTCGTTGTTGGTTGCTGGTCTGCATCGGATTGGTCACCGATGCCAGCTCAGCGGCTCTCCCTCATTCCCGCGCGGCACGACAAGGGACAGTCAGCATCTCGAAAGTCACTGTTGCTGGCCGTCTAACCTATGCCTACCGCTTCGGCGTGGTGCTGAGCGCTAGGCTGGCTCTCCTCAGTATCGGCACTCTGAGCTGGGGTTGTATCGTCGTTCTGGCCTGCTCAAATGACTACGAAGAGGTAGAGGTGGACAAGAAGACGAGGCCGCGCATCCTCTCAGGCGTCCAGCCTAGCGCTCCCAACCCTGCGAGCTTGACAAAAGCGCAGGTCAGGTCGGAAGGTGTTATGGGCCTCCACGTCGGCAACTACATCGGGGCGTTCCGGCAGTGGGTGGACATGCAGCACGAATTCGACGCCTTCCATCCGGTGGTCGACCTGCACGCCATCACCCTGGCCTACGACCACCGGGAGCTGGCCGACCGGACGCTCGGGGTGGCGGCCCTCCTGCTCGCGGCCGGGCTGGACCCGAACGTGTGCACCGTGTTCGTGCAGTCGCACGTGCCCGAGCACACCGAGCTGGCCTGGCTGTTCAACCACCTGGCGACCGTCGGGGAGCTGCGGCGCATGACCCAGTTCAAGGCCAAGGCGGGGGCCGGGGGCGAGGGGGCGGTGCCCGCCGGCTACTTCAACTACCCGGTCCTGCAGGCCGCCGACATTCTGATCTACCAGGCCGACCGGGTGCCGGTGGGGGAGGACCAGCGCCAGCACCTGGAGCTGACCCGGGACATCGCCGAGCGTTTCAACGCCCGCTTCGGCAGGACCTTCGTGGTCCCCGAGGCCTACATCCCCAAGGTCGGCGGCCGAGTCATGGACCTGCAGGTGCCGACGGCCAAGATGTCGAAGTCGAGCGCGTCCCCGGCCGGGCGCATCGAGCTGCTCGACCCGCCCGAGGTCATCCGCCGCAAGGTCCGCTCGGCCGTGACCGACTCGGGCCGGGAGGTGCTGGCCCCGCCGGGCAAAACCGGGACGTCCCACCCCCTGGGGCTGTTTTCCGCGGGCCCCC
>Ga0081538_10002783_pt1 | contig 16750 bp, 21 predicted proteins | sample TabmetS5T2R1_FD_71022 | JGI IMG/M metagenome (GOLD analysis project Ga0081538, IMG submission 71022) | Tabebuia heterophylla rhizosphere microbial communities from the University of Puerto Rico - S5T2R1 | ecosystem: Host-associated > Plants > Roots > Rhizosphere ... | reverse complement strand
CCCCGGGTCGCCCCGCGCGGTCACCGGGGCCTGCCCGTTGCCCACCCAGACCGCCCCCGCCCCCACCGCCAGCGGCCCCATCGGCGCGCCCAGCTCCAGGCGGCCGCTCACCCGATGCCTTTCGGGGTCCACGCGCAACAGGGTGCCGTGCTCCAGCAGCACCCACAGCGCACCCTCACCGACCGCCACGGCGGCCGGGTGGCCGGGCAGCGCCACCCGTCCGGCCACCGCCAGCCCTGAGGCGACCGGGGTGGCATCGGTCGGCACCGTGCTTGTGGTCGGCTGGGACCCTGGGGCGTCACCTTCGGGGAGGTTGCGCCCCTGCAGGCGCCCCACCACGGCCAGGGCCACTAGCATCAGCACCACGCCAGCGACCATCAACCGCCGGTCACGTCTTGCTGTGTTCACGCCGACTCCCGGTCACCGCATGCGACCTTTCCGCAGATTGGCTACTGAGGTGTCCATCGCGCTCTGCCCTTCGGTCCCGGCTGAGGTCGCCGAGAGCATCAGGGAACCAGCTCGATCCGGGTGAGGGTTCTCCCGTCGATGTCCTTGACCACGACGGTGCCCTCGCCGACGGCCACGCCGAAATAGGAAGCCGGCACAATCCGTGGCAGGGTGAGGGGCCGGCCGAGCACCCGGTTGGTGGTCGGGTCGATCCGGTAGAGCCTGCCCGGCCTGGTTCGATCCGGCTTGTCCGAACTCCCTGGGCCGAGGCTGGTCGGTGGGCTGGAGGTGTTCTGGACGACCCACAGCGTACCCAGGCCGAATGCCATGCTCAGGCCGTGGGGGATCGGGATTCTAGCGAGTACCCGGCCGGTGTCCGGGTCCACCCGCTGCACCCCGTCCACCCGCTGCACCCCGTCCACCCGCTGCACCCCGGAATCGTCGGTGCCGTTGGCGTAGGTTCCCCACAGCGCCCCGCCGCCGACCTCCCAGATGTTGCCGGCGGGGTGCCCCAGCTGGGTGACGGTGCCGCGGCGCGGGTCGATCCGGGCGAAGGTGCGCCAATCAACCACCCAGACCGCATCCAGCCCGGAGCGGATGGGCCCCGGGAAGGTGGGGACCTGGATGGGGGGGAGCAGCTTGTTGGTGCGGGCGTCGATCCGGGTGACGAATCCCTCGCCCGGATCAGCATCGTGGGTCACCCAGACCGTGCCGGCAGCCACCACGACCTCTATGGGCCCAGCCGGCACCGGGATCGACGCGGTCACGCGGTTGGCCGCCGGGTCGACCCGGTAGACGACGGCGTCGGGCCGGAAGTTGACGCCGACGTCGCCGGAGGTCACCCAGACCGCCCCCTCGCCGAACGCGATGCTGCCGCCTCCGCCTTGAGAGCCCCCCAGGCGCATGGGGATGATGGCCACGACCCGGTTGGTCCGCAGGTCGATCCGGACCAGGGCGTCCTGGCCGGTGGCCCAGATGGCACCAAAGCCGACCGCGAAGTAGCCGACGGGGCGGTCGAGCCGGATCCGGGCGGTGACGACCGGGTCGCCTGGGACCACCGGGGTACCGCCTATGGGCCCCAGTGGCTGCTCGGCGGCTCGTCGGGCAAGCAGCCCCGGCGCCACGGCCACCGCCAGCACGGCCAGAACCAGCCCGGCGACCAGCACGGCCCGCCGGGTCGGCTCGCGGCGCAGCCGCCGCTGGAGCCGTGGCCAGGCGTCCGGCTCGGGCTCCCGCCCCAGCGCCTGCTCCCGCAGCGCCCGCAGCTGCTCCTCGACGTTCGGGGGGCTCATCGCTCGTTGACCTCCTGGGCGTGCTGGTGCGCCTGGTCGTCCCGCTCTGCCAGGGCCGCCTCCAGCAGACGCAGGCCCTTGTGGGTCTGGCTCTTGACGCTGCCGGTGGAGACGCCCAGAACCGCGGCCGTCTCCTCCACCGAGAGGTCGACCAGGTGCCGCAGGACCACACAGGCGCGCTTGCGTGCCGGCAGCGCCGCCAGGGCCCGCTGGACGTCCAGGCCCGCGACCAGATCGGTGTCATGTCCGGCCTCGCCGATCGTCGGCTGGTGGCGCAGCTCCAGCAGCCGCCGGCGCAGGGCCGAACGGCTCAGGTTGACCACCGTGGTGCGGAGATAGCCGACCGCAGCCGCGTGATCGCGTAGCCGACCCCAGCGCCGCCACAGCCGCACGAACGCCTCCTGAGCCAGATCCTCGCCCACCGCCCAGCTGCCGGTGAGGTAGAAGCCCAGCCGCACCGTGTCCGGGTAGTGCACCTCGAACAGGCGGCTGAGCTCCCCATCCCGGCCAGGCCTTGGGTCCATGGACACTAGACGCACCAGCCACCGCTCAGGTTGCCGCGCCGGCCCAACCCAGCCAGACCCAGGCTTGACAACACATGGCAGCTTCCTAAGGCGTCCGGGAGGGGCCATGGCAATCCATCTGGCGATCTGATCGCTGTAACACGGCCTAACAGCACGACTCTTGTCGGACGGCGGACCCGACGGGACCTGCGGCAATGGTCCAAGGCACTACCAGGTAGACGGGTCCTGTCTCACTTCTAATCCGTAGGTTGCAGGTTTGAGTCCTGCCGGGGCGCCACAGCAGGTCAAAGGCTGAAACGTCGGTCGCGGTGATGGTGCGGATCACGCCGGTCATTCCTTCGCCATCAACTGGGTATTGATGGTGCCGGTTGGCGGCCGGCGGGCGACCTGGCCGCGTTACCGCAGTCGGCAGGGACGTGCTCTGATCCGCCGGCCATTGATGCCCATCTGACGATGGTCGGCGACGGACTGGCTGTCAGTCGTCATGAATGCGACGATGCCTGTGCCTATCGCCGAGATTGGCGTCTGCGTAGCATCCCCCGACGGGGCGCGGCCGGGGAGGCGTCGCGGTGGCGGGAACTGTCGGCATCCACCCAGAGGGCGGTCTGGCCGGTCGCTCGGCCGAGGTCGACCAGCTCCGGTCGGCGGTGCGGCAGGTCGCTGGCGGCACCGGTCGGGCGCTGGTAGTGGTCGGTGAGGCCGGGATCGGTAAGACCCGCGTCGTCGCCGCGGGCCTCGCCGATGCGGACGAACTTGGCCTCTGGGTCTTTGACGGTGCGGCGGACGAGCTGGAGCAGCGGCGCCCGTTCGGCGTGATCGCTGACTGCCTGGCCGCCGGCCGCTCGGCCACCGAGCGTGTGCGAGCAATCGTTGCCGGGCTGCTTGGGGAGATCACGGGCGCCGGCATGGGTGGGGATTGGTTGGCGAACGCCCCCCAGGCCGAGTTCCGGATCGTGGAGGGGTTCGTCGCCCTGGTCGAGGCGCTCAGTGTCCAGAACCCAGTGGTGCTGGTGGTTGAGGACCTGCAGTGGGCCGATCCGTCGGCGCTGCTGGTGCTGCATCGCCTCGGCCGGCGGGTGGGGCAGCTCCCGCTGCTGCTGGTGTGCACCGCCCGCCCGGTTCCCAGGTCCGCGGAGCTGGAAGGGTCTCTTCGCGGGCTGCGGGCGGCCGGGGCGACCGAGCTGGTGCTGGGGCCGCTCGATGCCATGGCGGTCGCCCGGGTGGTCGAGCAGCTGGTCGGGGCCCCACCTGGCCCCAGCCTCCTGCGCCAGGTCGCGTGGGCGGGCGGCAACCCGCTATTCCTTTCCGAGCTGGTCGGCGCGCTGCAGCGCGACGGCTCGATCCAGCTCGGGCCCGATGGTGCGGCCGAGCTGACCAGGGTCGGCGTCCCGCCTTCCCTGCCACTGCTGATTTTGCATCGGCTGAGCTTCCTTACCCCGGCGACGCTGGAGCTGCTGCGGGTGGCGTCGGTTCTGGGCAACAGCTTTGCCGTGACCGATCTGTCGTTGGTGGTGGGTCGGCCGACCGCCGGGCTGCTGGCCGCGCTGGAGGAGGCCTTGGCCGTGGGCGTCCTGGAGCAGCGGGGCGAGCTGCTCGCGTTCCGTCACGACCTCATCCGCGAGGCGCTCTACCACGACCTGCCGGCGTCGGTGCGGCAGGGCCTGCACATGGACGCCGGCCGGGCGCTGGCCGGCGCTGGGGCGCCGCCCGAGCGGGTCGCCGAGCAGCTGGCCCGAGGCGCGTCGCCGGGCGACGCCCAGGTGGTGGCGTGGCTGCAGCGGGCGGCCCGCCAAGCCGCATCCCGCGCGCCGGCGGTGGCGGTGGAGTTGCTGGGGCGGGCCCTGGAGCTGGCCGGGCCGGCCGACCCGGCCCGCGACGGGCTGCTGGCCGAGCAGGCGGTCAGCCTGATGTGGTCGGGTCGTCTGGCCGATGCTGAGGTCGTCTGCCGTGAGGTGCTGGCCCACGCCCACGACCCAGACACGGACACGGACGCGACGCTGCGGCTGTGTCTCGTGCAGACGCTGCTGGGTCGCGGGCGGATCCAGGAGGCGCTCCAGGAGGCGGACGCGGCCGTGGCCAGCCCGCAGCTCGCAGCCCCGGACCGGGTGCGGTTTCAGGCCTTCAAGGCCTCGGCTCTGGCCTCCCTTGGGCAGCTCGACGCGGCTGCGGAGACGGCAGGGCGGGGACGGCCAGCCGCCGAGGAGGTGGGGGACGATCTGGCCCGCTGCATCTGCGTCGCGACCCTGGCACTGGTCGCGAACTTGGGGGGCGACTTCGTGGGGGCGCTGGAGCTGGCCGTCGAAGCAGTCAGCATCGCCGACCAGAGCGCCGGGCTGCAGGCCCACCGCTTCCCGCTCAACCTGTATCTGGGCGGGTGCCTGCACGACACCGATCGGCTGGCCGAAGGGCAGGCCGCCATGCAGCGAGGCCGGCGGATTAGCGAGGAGTTGGGCGCCAGACGCGAGCTTCCTCTGTACTACTGGAGTCTGGCCCAAGGGTGCATGTGGTCGGGCGAGTGGGACGATGCCTTGGCCGAATGCCAGGCCTGCCTGGAGCTGGCCGCCGAGTACGGCATGCGGCTGCACGGGACGGTGTTCAGCCACAGCATCCATGCCGTCATCGCCGTCCACCGCGACGACCTTCCCGACGCTGGGCGGGCGGTCGCCGCGGCCGAGCGGGAGTTGGCGGCGACCGGCCCTCAGCTGGGGTGGGATTGGCTGTTGTGGGCGAACGCCCTGCTGCTGGAGGCCCGCGGGAAGACCGAGGCGGCGCTGGCCACGCTGTGCCGGGCATGGGATGCCTGCACCAGCCGGGGGCTGGTCTCCACCCTCCCCCTGTTCGCAGCGGACCTGGTCCGCCTCGCCCACGCCGCCGGCGACCGGCAGCGGGCTGAGCAGGCCACCGCCGCGATCGAGGAGCTGGCGGGCCGCAACCCAGGCGTGGCCACCCTGACAGGTGCCGCCTTGCGCTGCCGGGGGCTGCTGGAGGACGACGCCGAGGTACTCCTGCGGTCGGCGGCGGCCTACCGGGCCGGTCCTCGCCCGCTCGAACGAGCCCTCACCTGCGAGGACGCCGCCTGGGCGCTCGGCCGGGCGGGCCGGGTGGGTGAGGCCCGCCCCCTCTTCGACGAAGCACTCGGCCTTTACGAGGGCCTGGGTGCCTCCTGGGACCTAGCCCGGGCGGCGGCACGGCTGCGCGGCCTTGGCATCCGGTTAGGGCGGCGAGGACCCCGCAAGCGCCCCAAGAGCGGCTGGGACAGCCTCACCGCCACCGAGCTGACCGTCGCCCGGCTCGTCGCCGAGGGACTGTCCAACCCGGAGATCGCCGACCGGATGTTCATCTCCCGGGGCACGGTCCACACCCACGTGTCCCACATCCTGGCCAAGCTCGGGCTGAGCTCACGGGTCGGGCTGGCCGCCGAGGCCAGCCGGCGGGGCCTCTGATTCCTCCTGCGGCTCGATCAGGTCCGAGAGCAGACCGAGCAGTTGCAGCCAGCCGGCGAACGGTCGTGGCGGCTGGTCGCCAAATCCAGCCCGACCCGCCACCGGATGTCGGTCCTCGACCCAGATCGTGACCACCCTGACACTGAGCCGCAGGATAGGCCGGGCATCGGCAGAGACATCTACCAGTTGGTAGATGTTCCGGGCACCTTGTTCCGTCACGCTCACGATGACCGATCCAAATTGATGGAAGGGGCGTGGTCGTGGTGGGGCGGTTGCGGAAGCCGGGAACGCTGCTGGTCATCGCGGTCGTGTGCCTTGTCTCGGCCGTGGGCAACGGCCTCTACGACGATGACTTCAGCAACCTGGCAACCATTGTCTTCAGTGTGCTGGGGTCCCTGTTCCTTGCCGCTGCCATTGTCAGTGCCTCAGTGGTCCACGGCAGGACGCAACCCAGGATGGGGCGCGATCCGGCGGTCGAGCGGGCCGAGCGGGCCCGGCGGCTTCAGGAGGAGTTGCGCGAGGCCGACCGGCCCAACCTCATGGGCAACATGGGCGGCGGTGCGGGGCCCGGCGCTTGAGACCGCTTGACGCGACCCCAGGCTCGTGAGGCCAGGATGCTGAGGGCGATCAGACGACTACTGGCGCGGATCTGGCGCCCGCGCAGGCGAGACGACGAGCACGGCTTCCATGACCAGCGTGAGGCCCAGCGGTACCGGAGCCAGCGGGAGGCCGCCGACAACATGTAGGAGCAGTACGGGCCCGGCGGTTCGAGGTTCTGACGCCGCGAGGTCAGATTCGCCGCGATCAGATTTCGAGGTCTCTCGCGCGGCACAAGGAGGCACGACATGGAGTTCTGGCTGGTGGTCGGGTTAATCCTCGGCGTGGTTCTGGCATGGGCGGCCATCAGCGACCGTCGAGACCGGCGCTACCACCGCCTGCGGTCACACGGTGAGATGGCTGACGACCACCGCGAGCATCTCCGCGATGTGCGCGCCGCCGACATGGGCTCCCACCTGAATCCAGACACTTCCTGGATGCACCGTCCCGGTTCCTCCCAGCAGCTGCGCAGACCCAGCGATGGAGTCGACCGGTGATGACGGCCCGGTCGCCAGTTGCAGTTCAGGCGGTGCCATCTCGGAGGACCGCGATCCACCGGTCAGCATCAGATATGAGCCACGATCCAGCAGTCTTGTCCTGGCCTGACTGGTCATTCTCTCGGTCATTCCGCCAGGCAACACGGGACGGTCCGTCATCGGCGGGCTCGGGAGGTTCGGGCTCAATCCCCGCAGGATGCTCCGTTGGGCTGACGTGCAGCGCGGGAATCTGCAGCTCACACAGGCGGCGAAGCACCTTCCGTGATCATGCCTGCTCGTGGTCCGGGAAGCGCCGCAGCCAGTAGTCAGGGTCCCATGGCGTCGGCTCCGGCGGCGGTTCGACCGCGACGGCCGGGGTCAGGAAGACGAGGGTGGCGCGCGGGATTGCCTCAGCCACGCGCCCGCAGAGCGCGGCCAGGAGCCGTGGAGGCTGCTCAGGAGTTGTCAATCACCTCGGCTTGCGGCTCGTGGCCCGTGACCTGCAGGCAGCCGGCGCTTGGCACAAAGGTCGAGGATGATCCGGAGTCCCAGTGCACCGTGATGAGGCGCCCGTCCACCTCGGTCACCACACCGCTGCGAGTGACGACTCCGACCTTCTCCGACTCAACCCGCACCCGGTCGCCGACCTCGACCATGTCGACCTCCTCCGCCGTAGACGCAATCAGGCCCATCCAGTGTCCTCAGGCCGCCAACCGACCTCAAGAGGCTCCTGTCAGCTGTCGTGCTGGTTGAAGAGCCGGTACGTCACGGAAGAGCCGTTCGGCCCTCGGGCCTCAAGCCTGGGTAACGTTCGGTCAGGTTCTCGCAGTAGGCGGCCGCCCACGCGAGAGAGCCCGACGGCCATCTTCTGTTGGGCATTCCCCTGCCATAACGGCGCTGGTGAGCGCCACCGCCATCGGCGGGTGGCGGCGACTCGGGCCTGGCCGAGGCGGTCAAGGTCCCTGGCTCGTGGCCACCAGCACCGTCTTGGTCATGGGGCATCATCCGAGCTGGGCCTCGACCTCCTCGATCCACTGCAGGCGGCCCTCGACCGTGCGCAGCCCGTGCAGGGCGGTGAGCCGGCCGGCGCGCGCCCCCGGCGTCGACACGGCGCCAAGCTTGTCCATGATGGCCAGGAATTCCTCCCGTTGGGCCTGCAAGGTGCCTCGGTACTCGGCGAGCAGCGACCGGACCCGGTCCGGGTGCATCCGGTAGGAGAAGAAGAACCGCAGCAGCACCCCGCTGCGGAAGCTGCTGGTCGGTGGCATGGGCGTGGCCAGCCAGCCGGCCAACGCCGCTTGTCCGGCAACGGTGGTCTGATAGGTCGACTTGCTGGGGGCATGCAGCTGCTCCACCCGGGTGGCGGCCACCCACCCTAGGCCGGTCAGCCGGTCCAGCTCCCGATACAGCAGGGTCTGCGAGACCGGCCAGAAGTGGGCAAAAGATCGGCCGGCCACCGCGACCAGCTCATACCCCGATGCGCCGGGGACCTTGTCGATCAGCCCCAGGACGGCATAGGTGGTGTCGGGAAGTTCAGCCATCAAGCACCTATTACACAGTGAACTAGCCAACAGTGTAAACTGCCGGTATGGCCGGGTACAGGGTGCTGAGCACGCTGGTGCTGCTGCTCTCGGGCTGGCTGGCGGGAGCGGAGTCGGCCTCCTGGGCACTGCTCCAACCGGTCGTCGCCCGTCTGGACGACACCCCCCAGATCCGGATGCAGCAAGGCATGCTGCGAACCTTTGGTCGGGTGATGCCGATCCTGTTGCCCCTCACCTCGGTCCTGATCGTCCTGACCGCGGTCGTGGCACCTGCTGGCACGTCACGGGTGCTCTGGACGGTCGCCGTGGTCGCCGCGGCCGTGCTCATCGCCTTCACCCTGACGGTCAATGTGCCCATCAACAAGCGCACCCTGACGTGGGACGCCGAGCGCCCGCCGGAGGGATGGCGGGCCGACCGGCACCGCTGGCACACCTACCAGGGGGTACGGGCGGTGCTGTTGGCCGTCTGGTTCCTCTGCGCCGTGGGCGCCGTCACCCTGGACTGACCCGACTGCCTGGCCCGTCCATCCAGGGACCATCGACCCTGCCTGCGGTCCAGCGTAGCCCGGATGCTGTGCCTGCAAGGGCGCACCGTCTGCAAGCGGGAGGCATCGCATGGTAACCACGGCCACAAGACGCAGGTCATTTCGCCCGGCAGGTCTGTTGGCGTCACGCCCGATTGCAGGCACATGGCGCAATGCCGCCCGTATCGCCTTCGGTGGGTTCATCCTGGCGATGGCGGCCTACAACACCACCGTGACCCTGCCCAACGCGGCCGCGTCCTACACCGACATTGCCAACAACCTGGCCTGGCCCGGCTTCGACTGGCTTCTGCTGCACCTGGTGGTGCCGGCCGGGGTGCCGTTCACCGTGATGCTGATCGCCTTCGAGGTCGGCATCGCCGTCCTGGTGCTGTCCAAGGGTCGCTGGGTTCGCGTCGGCCTGCTGGCGGCCATCGCGTTCATGCTCGGGCTGGCGCCGATGATGTCCTGGTATGAGCTGGCCAACGTGCCACTGGTGGCCTGGGCGCTGGCGCTCCTGGCCCGCGACTACGACCACAGCCTGCTGGACATGGTCGGGCCCTGATGGCGAGCGGCCGGTAGCCCCGTCACCAGGCAACCGGTCCGGCTGCGGATCCTGTTCCGGAACGGACCCTCGATCGACGTCGCGCCCTTCGGCGTTGGACCCCAATTCCCGGTCAGGTTCTACGCCGTGGCCTACCTGGAACCGGCGAAGACGGCCTGGATGGCCGAGCGCGTGGTCGTATATGACAAGGCGGGCCGCCGAGTGCTGGGCAACGACCGGCCAGGGCAACGTCTGTGATCGTCCCCGGGGCGCCCCCAGCCGCCGTGACAGCGGCGTGCCATCCACCCCTGCTCACCGATCGTGCCCGCGGAACGATTAGGGGGGTTCAGGGATTGTCACAGTGGAGGCATTGGGCGGAGGTGCTTGGGTGCGAGGGGCAGCCCCGGGGAACGTGGCGGAGGCCTTGGGGTTCGAGGCGTTCTTCCAGGCCGAGTACCCGAGCCTTGTCCGGGCCCTGTACCTGCTGACCGGCGACCAGGACGAGGCCGAGGAGCTGGCGCAGGCGACGATGGCCAGGGTCTATGAGCGCTGGGACCGGGTGCGGGCCATGGACTCCCCAGCGGGCTATGTCTACCGCGCCGCGGTCAACCTGCACCGGCAGCGCCGGCGGCACCTGGCCGTCCGGGCGCGGCGGCTGCTTGCCATGGCGGTCCACGCCGAGTCCACCCAGTCGCCGGGACCGGCCGGTCGGCTGGAGCTCGCCGACGCGATCGCCTCCCTGCCGGCCGGGCAGCGGCAGGCGTTCATGCTGGTGGAGTGGCTGGGGATGAGCTCGCAGGAGGCGGCGCGCATCCTGCGGATCGCGCCGGCCTCGGTGAGGACCCGCCTGCACCGTGCCCGGGCCGCGCTGCGCGAGCGGCTTGGAGAGGACGGAGGCAATCGTGCATGAGGTCAAGCAACGGCTGCGTGATGAGCTGGCGCGCATCCAGCCGGCACCGGACGGCCTTGCCAGGACCCTCGGGCTGGTCCGGCGTCGGGAACGCATCCGCAGGGCGGGCGCCGCGGCGGTCGGGCTGCTCCTGCTGCCCGGGCTCGCGTTGGGAGGGTGGCTCGCGTTCCGGTCCGGGCCACAGGTGGCAGGGCCTGCGCCGGCGGCAACCTCGGGGCCGGTCGCCGGAGCCGGCGGACCTCGCCTGGTGCTCGCCGGCGACCAGGAGCTGTGGGTCGTGGACGTCGCCGCAGGCACGGTGCGGCACCGCAACCTCCCGCAGCTGTCGCCTGGGGATCCGCCGTATCGGATCCTGCGGCGCGGGGACAAGCTGGTGTTGTGGAGCTACCAGACGCTGACGCTGGACCCCGGCGGCACCGCCCAGCCCAACGTGCTGGTACGGGACTCCTGGATCTTCATCCCGTCCGCGGCCCCTGACCGGATCTGGGTCGGGATCCTCGACCCCACGAGCCCAGAGACCGAGCGCCGCCTGCAGGCCGTCCGGGAGGTGGCGGTTGACGGCCGGGTCACCGCCACCGACGTTCGCCCACCCGGGGGACGCTGGCCGGTGGCAGCCACCACCAGTGCCCTGGTGTTCCAGTCGCAGGGCGGCGACCAGCTCGAGTTGTGGAACCCCCGGACCGGCAAGGTCCTGCGGCGCCTGCCGGGCAACTACCCGGTGGCGTCCCACGGCGACCTGCTCGCCTGGTGCCGCCAGTCGTGTGCGCGGCTGCAGGTGACCAATGTGGCGACCGGGAACCAGGTCGAGGTCCGTCCACCCGCCGGGGCCACCGGCTTCGCGCCCGAGAAGGGGGTGTTCTCGCCCGACGGGAAGCTGCTCGCGGTTCCCGTCGAGGCCGGGGCGATGTGGCAGCTGGCGCTGGTTGATGTGGACGCGGCAACGGCGACGCGGATCACGGGGGCGGCCGTGGGCCAGGACTATGTCTTTGTCGATTGGTCTTCCTCGAGCGAAACGGTCTTCATCGCCGGCGGGCGGCCGGGCGACTGGCGGATCCTGGAGTACCGGTTGGGTGCCGCCAGCGCGCGGCGGCTCCCCGTCAAGGTCGGCGGCTTCTTCGGCATGGCCGCTGCTTGACGCCAGGCCCACAGCGCTACCCAGGAGCCGTAGGTGGCCACGCTCTGGACCCGCAGCGCCGGCAGGAACCCCAGCGCCAGCCCAGCAGCCCGATCGCCAGCCCGCCGGCCAGGGCCCCGCCGGCCAGGGCGAGGCTGTAGGTTCAGGCCCCCCAGTCCTGCCCGGAGCCGCCCGGCCCGGCGCGCTAGCGTCGCGGCCATGCGGGTGATTACGCTCAACCTCGGGGCACGGGAAGGCCCCTACTGGGACGCGCGAGAGGACGCTAGCGCGCGTTGGTTTCGTGGCGCGATCGCGACCTGGTCGAGGTCGTTTCGCGCTGGCCGCGATGCTCGGCCGACGCCAGCGCGTGACCAGCCGGGGCCACGCTGATGTCCTGCATTCACAGAGAGTTGTGCAGTTCGGGGGGAGTCGCCATGCGACCAGCCAGGCTCGTCAGCACCGTTATCGTCGCCGGCGCCATCGCCATCGCCGGCTGCAGCGCCCACTCCACCGCCGCCGACCCAGCCCCACCACCCCAACGCCCGGCGACCGCTTCGCCGCCGGACCCGGCGACCACCAAGCCTCCGTCCGGTGCTGGACCCGACACGCTGCCCTCGACTAGGGGCCCGTCGGGCCAGCCGGCGACCGGCCGTTGTGCCGCCTCGGCGCTGCGGGGATCGGTCCAGGGCAGCGACGGCGCCGCCGGTCACATCTGGTACCGCATCCAGCTGGCCAACGCCTCGACCAGGACCTGCACCCTGAAAGGCATCCCCGAAGTGCGGCTGCTCGGCGCCCAGAGCCAGCCGGTGACGGCGCCATCTGTCCCCGGCGGGCCGGCCGGGTCTCTGGTTGTGCTGAGGCCAGGGCAAGCGGCCCGGTTCACCTTCAGTGAACCCAATGCCTGTGACAGCTTCGTCACGGGGTCGCGGCTACGGGTGGCCCTGCCCCAAGGGCGAGGCTCCTTGACCGTGCCGCTGCGCGGGGAGACCCGGTTCGGGACCTGTGCGAGCGTCGGCGTTCAGGCCCTCCAGGCAGCCACGACACCGACGACCGCCAGCACGCCCCGGTTCGACCGGATCTCGGATCCCCAGGTGGCGGCCGACCGCCTGGTTGCCGCCTGGCTCGGCGGCGATCGGTCGGCCGCCGCCAAGCTCACCACCAGCCGGTCCGTCGATGAGCGGCTGTTCAGCGAACGACCGCCGGCCAAGCGGCCGGCCGTTCTGCCCTGCCGGCTGGTGGACCTGGGCCTGTATCTGTGCTCGTACCCCCTTGGCGAGCCCACTGAGCTGAACATCTGGGTGAAGGGTGGCGCCTCGGTCGGCTACGGCGTCAGCGGCGTGGAGTTCGTCGACTAAACCCGGGGGCGGATTCCGGGTGGTCCGGCAGCGGCGCCGGCTCGGTGGTGGCTCTCGGCGCTGGTCGGCGTCGCCCTCCGGGACCGGCACCTGCGGAGCGTGGACCAGACGGTCGAGGAGCTGTTGGCCGAACATCTCCCGGCCAGGGCGGACCCGCTGTCTCGACCCAGCCGCAGAGCGACCCGTCCGTGGGCCTGGGGACTATGGCTACCAGTGGTGGGTGACCAGTGAGCTCGGCTACCCCAGCTTCTTCGCCCTCGGCTACGGTGGCCAGACCATCCGGGTGATCCCCAAGCTGGACCTGGTCGCGGTGATCACGAGCGATCCCGACCAGGAGCGCTATGACGCCCCGAACCTCGTCGTCGAGACGATCGTCCCCGCCGTCACCAGCTAGCCTTCGGCTCCGACCGGCGGAGCTTCACGGAAAGAGCCGTCCGCCCTCGGCATCCGAGCCTCGAGCCTCAAGGACCCCGAGGCCCCAGTGATGTACGGTCGGGTTCTCGCCGTGGGCGGCCGCCCACTCGATCGGTTTCGTCCAGGAGGCCTTGCCATGCAGGTCCGTAACCTCATGAGGAGCCCGGTGGTCACGGTCGACCCTGACCAGTCACTGCAACATGCCGCCCAGGTCATGCAGGAGCATGGCATCGGCTCAGTGGTGGTGGAGCAGGGCGGCCAGGTCGCCGGCATCCTCACCGAGCGCGACGTGATGCACGCCGCCGCGCGGCTCGGCGACATTGGCGAGGCGCGGGTCGCCGATCACCTGACCGCGCCTGTGGTGACCGCCTCGCCAAACTGGGACGTGAGCGTCGCGGCGGCCGAGATGCACGACCGGCGCATCCGCCACCTGGTCGTGCTGGAGCAGGGCACAGCGGCCGGCGTGCTCTCGGTGCGGGACGTCATGTCCGTCTTCCTCCCCGAGCGAGTGCACCGGCAGGAGGCGTAGCGCGTCGTCGATCGTCAAGGAGTTGCCATGGCCGAGGACCAGCCTGGCCCGCCCGGGAGCAGCTACGAGGACCGACCCGGCCAGCAACCCACCCAACCCATGGGCGGCTCCGCCCCGCCGCCCGGGCCGCCGCCCGAGGCCCTGGCGGGCTTCTGGCGGCGCCTGGTCGCCGCGTTCCTCGACTGGCTCCTGGTCGGGATCCTCGCCGCCGCCATCGGCGAGCTGTTCGGCGTCGAACCGCCCACGCCGCCATCGACCGGCGCCGACGGCGTCAACTTCCAGTTTCAGCCCGCGCCTGGCCCGTTCATTCTGGTCGAGCTGGCCTACTTCACCTGGTTCCACGCCACCAGCGCCGGCCAGTCGATCGGCAACAAGATCCTCGGGATCCGGGTGCTGGACACCATGACCGGCCGGTCGCTGCCCTACGCCCGGGCGTTTGTCCGGGCGCTCATGAGCAGCCTCTCCGCTCTCCCGTGCTTCCTCGGGTTCTTCTGGATGCTGTGGGACCCCCGTAAGCGGACCTGGCACGACATCGTCGCCGACAGCCTGGTCGTCCGGACCACCTTCTACCCACCCGGCGAGTTCGGCCGCCTCGTGCGCTAGCCACCACGAGCCGACGACCGCAGGCCGATGCCTCGGTGGATCGCGAGCGCCAGGCTGGAACGGACAGGACTGCCTGCCCCAACTCGCTTTCCCGCGTCGATGGTTCAAGCTACGGGTGTCCAGGTGCGTGCTGAAGGAGGCGGGCTGCATGCTGACCGAGGTGGTGGTGGGGCTAGAGGACCGCATCGGCGCCCTGGCCGATCTCGGGGAACTGCTCGGTGGCGAGGGGGTGAACATCACCGCCCTGGCGGTGGTTCGGGTCGGCGAGGGACAGGCGCTTGCCCACCTGGTGCTCGAGCCGGCCGACGTGGCCGTTCGGTGCCTGCGGGAGCATGGCATGGTCCCCGAACGGGTCCGTGAGGTCCTGTCGGTGACCCTTGAGGACGAGCCGGGTGCGCTCGGCCGCTACTGCCGGCTACTGGCCGACGCCTCGATCAACCTGGAGGCTGTCTACCTGGCCGGTGAGCGCAACGGGGCCAAGGAGCTGGTCCTCGCCGTCAGCGACCTGCAGGCGGCCCGCCAGGTGCGAGCTCGGCCGAGCCGGTAGTGGAACGGCTCGGCGGCCCGTCAGGCGAGCGTCGTCCGGCCGTCGTCGTGCACGGTCCAGCCGGGGTTGTGGGCCACCTCCCAGGGGTGGCCGTCCGGGTCGATGAAGACGCCCGAGTACCCGCCCCAGAACGTGGCCGCTCCGGAGCGGGCGATGGTGGCGCCCGCGGCCCGAGCCTCGTCGAGCACGGCGTCCACCTCGTCGGGCGAGCGGACGTTGTAGGCGAGCGTCACACCACCCCAGCCGCCGCCGTCCTCGACCCCGCTGTCCTCGGCGAGCTTCCCGCGATCCCACAGCGCCACGATGAGCCCTGGCATCTGGAAGAAGGCGACGTGATCGGTCTCGTCGTCCACGCCCCCATCCAGGTGCCAGCCGAGCGCCTCGTAGAACGCCTGGGCACGGTGGACGTCACCGACGCCGAGGGTGATGAGGCTCAGCCGCTGGTCCATCGCTGTCTCCTTGGCCGTCCGGCACCGCTTGCAGCACGAACGATTCGCTGATCGTAGCCCGCCTCGCAAGTCCGCCTTCAGCGGAACCGGCCATCGGCTCGCCGTTGGTCCCGTATCGTCCGGGGACGATGACCGACGTCGTCCTCATCCACAGCACGGGCCAGGGTGACGCCGGCTGGGAGCGGGTCGTGCGTGCGCTCGGCCAGCGCGGGCGGGTGGCGCACGCGGTCGAGCTGCCGAGCGACCCCGAGCTGCTCGCCGCCTGGGTCCCGGAACCGGAGGCGACCTTCCTCGAGGACACCGGCCGCAACCTGGAGGCGGCCTTCGATCCCGGCTGGATCGGGCAGGACCCGATCGAGGACGACGCCGTCGCGGCGGCGTTCCTGTACCACGACTGCGACGACGCGACCCGCACATGGGCGCTCTCGACCCGCCGGCTGTTCCTGCCCCTCGGTGTCTACGGCGAGCGGATCGCGCTCGCCCCGGAGGTCCCGTCCACCTACGTGGTCGCCGCCCACGACCGCACGATCCGGCCCGAGTGGCAGCGGCGGATGGCCCGCGAACGGCTGAGCGTCGAACCGGTGGAGCTGCCGACCGGGCACTGCCCGAACGTGTCCCGGCCGGACCGGCTCGCCGAGCTCCTGGTCGAGGTCGCGGAACGCGCCTGAGATGACGTGGCAGACACCCTCGCGGGCGATGTGACGCATGGTCGCCACCCAGGCCGGCAAGCTCTTTCTTTTTTTTCTTCTCTCTCTCTCTCTCTCTCTCTCTCCCTACGCCGCCACGGGCTTGGTGATGACGGCCTCCAGGTAGTCCTGGCGCAGGACCAGGGTTTCGTCGTCGGAGACGTCGAAGCCCCTGGCCACCTCCACCATGTCGGCCTTGAGGGCGGCGGCGCGGTCCGTGCTCAGCGCGGCCAGGGCCTTGTTGGTGGGGCCGTAGAAAGTGGCGAAGAACTCGGCCTGGTGCTCGGCCGAGGGGAACCGCCACCGGAGGGTCCGCCGGGGCGCAGAGATGGTGACCTCAGGGGCCGAACAGCTCCCGCAGTCGCTCGGAGTCGCCCCACCGCACCGGCGGCGGTAGCCCGGCCGGCGGAGGCAGGTAGCCGCCGATGGTCCGGAACAGCTCCCCGACATAGCCGTCAGGGACCCAGTTGACCATGCCGATCCGGCCCCCTGGCCGGCAGACCCGCAGCAGCTCGCTGGCCGTCCGCTCCTGGTCGGGGGCGAACATGGCCCCGCAGGTGGACAGGACGGCGTCGAAGGAGGCGTCGGGGAAGGGCAGGTTCTCGGCGTCGGCCTCCTGGAAGGTCACGTCCAGCCCCTCGGCCTGGGCCCGCTGGCGGGCCCGCTCCAGCAGCGCGGGGACGTAGTCGATGCCGGTGACCTGGCAGAAGCGGCGGGCCGCGGCCAGGGCGGCGTTGCCGTTGCCGCAGGCCACGTCC
>Ga0081538_10002782_pt1 | contig 16758 bp, 19 predicted proteins | sample TabmetS5T2R1_FD_71022 | JGI IMG/M metagenome (GOLD analysis project Ga0081538, IMG submission 71022) | Tabebuia heterophylla rhizosphere microbial communities from the University of Puerto Rico - S5T2R1 | ecosystem: Host-associated > Plants > Roots > Rhizosphere ... | reverse complement strand
GCCCCAGACGTTCTCGCAGCGGCAGAGCATCTTCGTCCGCGTCTTCAGCTGGACGTGGATCTCGAGGCCGATGACGGCTTCCCAGCTCAGCGCAGACGCTCCGGGACGTAGTCGAAGGCGAGCGCGCGCTCGAGCGCGTGCCCGGCGCGGAAGAGCGTGTTCTCGGAGAACTGCGGCCCGATCAGCTGCAGGCCGACCGGCAGGCCGTCGGAAAGCCCGCACGGGATCGAGAGGCCGGGAAGCCCGGCCATGTTGGAGGGGATCGTGAGCAGGTCGGACAGGTACATGGCGAGCGGGTTCTCGGCCTTCTCGCCGATGCGGAAGGCGACCGTCGGCGACGTCGGGCTCACGAGCAGGTCGAAGCGCTCGAAGGCGGCGGCGTGCTCCTGCGCGATCACCGTCCGCACCTTCTGCGCCTGGCCGTAGTACGCCTCGTAGTACCCGGCGGAAAGCGCGTAGGTGCCGAGGAGGATCCGCCGCTTCGGCTCGGCGCCGAAGCCTTCCCAGCGGGTGCGCGAGTAGAGCTCCGTCAGGTCGCCGTCCACCTCGGCGCGGAAGCCGTAGCGGACGCCGTCGTAGCGGGCGAGGTTCGAGCTCGCCTCGGCCGGGGCGACGAGGTAGTAGCAAGCGAGGCCGTAGTCGACCGACCGAGGCAGGCTCGCCTCCTCCACCTCGGCCCCGAGCTCCCCGGCGAGACGGATCGCGGCGTTGACGCTCTCGCGCACGTCGGCGTCGATGCCCTCCGCCTCGTTCATCTCCCGGGGGACGCCGATGCGGAGGCCCTTCAGGTCTTCGCCCGCCGGAATCGCCACCGGCTCGGGAAGCTCGACCGTCGTCGAGTCGCACGGGTCCTTGCCCGCGATCAGCGCATAGAGGCGGGCGTTGTCCCGGACCGTCTTCGTCAGCGGCCCGACCTGGTCGAGGCTCGAGGCGAAGGCGACGATCCCGTAGCGCGAGACCGTCCCGTACGTCGGGCGAAGGCCCACGACGCCGCAGAGCGACGCCGGCTGCTTGACGGAGCCGCCGGTGTCGGTGCCGAGCGCCCACGGGGCCAGGCCGGCGGCGACCGCCGCCGCGGAGCCGCCCGAGGAGCCGCCCGGGACCCGCTCGGGATCCCACGGGTTCCGCGTCGGGCCGAAGGCGGAGTTCTCGGTGGACGAGCCCATGGCGAACTCGTCCAGGTTGGTCTTCCCGAGGATGGGCAGGCCCGCCGCCTTGCAGCGCGCCGCGACGGTCGAGTCGAAGACGGGCGTGTAGCCGACGAGGATCTTCGAGCCCGCCGTCGTCGGGATGCCCTTCGTCGTGATCACGTCCTTGTGGGCGATGGGGACGCCGTCCCCCCGCTCCCCCGCGACGTGGAGGTAGGCGTGCACCTCAGGATCGCGCGTCTCGATCGCCTCGAGGTAGGCGCCGGCGAGCTCGTCGCCGGAGACCTCGCCGCGCTCGAGCAGCCCGGCCGCCTCCTCCGCGGTGAGCCTCAGGGTGTCGATCACAGCCCCGCCCCTCTCGGCCGTCTGAGGGGCCACCCCGTGCCTCCACCCGCTGTGAGCGTAACGAGGAAAGCCGCGCAGGTGTGTGCCGCGGTGTGACGAGCGTCCAACGAGCTCACCCCCCGACCGCGGGCACCCGGAACGCGCCGTCGGACGGATCCGGCGCGTTGACGAGCGCCTCCTCCTCGGGGAGAGACGGGCGCGGCTCGTCTTCCGCCCACTGGTTCACGAGGTCGAGCGGGTGCGTCATCGGCTCCACGTCCGCCAGGTCCAGCTCGGACACCTTGCCGACCGCCTCGAGGATCGCTCCGAGCTGGTCGCGCACCGTCTCCACCTCGTCCTCGGGAATCTCCAGACGCGCGAGGGTCGCGACGTGCAGCACATCGTCTCTCGTGATCGCCATCTCGCCTCCAGTCTAGAAACCAACCGCACACATGCGACGGGCCCCTCGCCGGGGCCCGTCGCGGCAATCGAACCTTCGCTGGCCAGGAGGGTTCGACGAAATGACGGCTGTGCCGCCGGGCCGCGCTGCTCGCCCCGAGGACTGCGTCCTCAGTCGCGCCCGTAGCAAACTGCTACGAGCGCTCCCTGCGTCCTAGCCTCGGAACGACCATCGCACCCCGACGACGAGCGACATTCCGTCAATCCCTCCTAGAGCAGCGTAACGTTCTTTGCCTGCAAGCCTTTGTCGCCCTGCTCGACGTCGAACTGGACGCGCTGGCCTTCGGTCAGGGTGCGGTAGCCGTCCATCTCGATCGCGCTGTGGTGCACGAAGACGTCGTCTCCCCCCTCGCGCTCGATGAACCCGTACCCCTTCTCGTTCGAGAACCACTTGACGGTGCCCTCAGCCAACGACCTTTCCCTCCTTCACACACAAACGACGGCCCTACGAGCCGCCGCATCCGGCCATAACCGCAAGTCCCGCGGCGCGCGCAGCGTAACCTCAGCTGCCCGGGAAGGCAAGCCTGCCCGCCTGATACTCGCCCGCGCGAACCGTGTTGCGGAGCAGGCTGGCGATCGTCATCGGGCCGACGCCGCCCGGGACCGGCGTCAGGAACGCGGCCACCTCGCGCACGTCGGCGGCCACGTCTCCGACGACTTTCCCGTCCACCCGGTTGATGCCAACGTCGACCACGGCCGCGCCCTCCTTGACCATCTCGCGGGTCACCGTCTCGGCGCGGCCGACGGCTGCGACGACGACGTCCGCCTCGCGCACGATCGCAGGCAGGTCGCGCGTCCGGCTGTGGCACACGGTCACGGTCGCGTTCTCGGCGAGGAGCAGGAGCGCCATCGGCTTGCCCACGATGTTCGAGCGGCCGACGACCACCGCCCGCGCGCCTTCCAGCGGGATCTCGTACGTGCGGAGGAGCTCCATGATCCCGGCCGGCGTCGCCGCGACGAAGGTGGGCTCGCCCTGGAGCAGATGGCCCGCGCTCGCGGGATGGAACCCGTCCACGTCCTTGATCGGCGCGATCGCCCGGATGACGCGGCCCTCGTCCACGTGCCCGGGGAGCGGCAGCTGCACGAGGATGCCGGTTACCCGATCGTCGGCGTTCAGCCCAGCGACGAGGCCGAGCAGCTCGTCCTCGCTCGTCGGGGCGGCGAGCTCGTGGTGGATCGGCTCGATCCCCACCTCCTCGCAGGCCTCCTGCTTGCGCCTGACGTAGAGCGCGGAAGCCTCGTCCTCGCCGACGAGCACGGTCGCCAGCCCGACCGGGCGTCCGAGCGCGGATACCTCGCGCGCCACCTCCGCACGCACCTTGGCGGCGAGCGCCTTTCCGTCCATGAGGGTCGCGGCCACGGCCGGGGAGCGTAACCGACCGGCAGCCATCATCCGCCGGCGAGCGGCTCACGCCGGCTCCGCCGGGCTCTAAGCTGCTGCCGTGGAACTTCGGCGCTGGCCCCGCAAGAACGACCCGGACTCGATCCGCGCGCGTCAGGAGGAGCTCGCGCCGCGGCTCGACGGCGAGCGCGAGGTCTTCGAGCACGACCTGACGCCGTTCGCCAAGGCCACGGAAGCGATCACCGGCGTCGCGCTCGTCCCGGTTGCCGTCGTCGGGCCGCTCGACGTCGAGCTCGGCGACTACGCCCTCGAGGAGCCGGACGGGCGGCTGGTCGAGCGCGGACGCGGTCGGGAGGGCGTGTACGTCCCGCTCGCCAACACCGAAGGCGGGCTCTCGATCTCGCTCTATAGGGGCGCCCGAGCGGTCGGGGAGTCGGGTGGCTTTCGCACGTACGTGCTCAAGGACCGGATCACTCGCGCCTCCGCCTTCCTCTTCGCGGACGTCGGCGAGGCGGTCGCGTTCGCGCGCTGGATCGAGGCGCAGGTTCCCGAGATGCAGGCCTGGCTGGCTTCGGACCCGGTCGCCAACCTCTCCAGGCACGCGAGGCTCCGCGAGCTCGAGACGCACGTGGTCGGCCCCGTGTGCCACGTGATGTACGCGTACACGACCGGAGACGCCTGCGGGATGAACATGATCACGCGCAACTCGTACGCCCTCAACCAGGGCTTCGTGCTCGAGCGCGCGCCAATCCGGCCCCAGCGGGCGATGCTCGAGGGGAACATGGGCGGGGACAAGAAGCCGTCCGCGCGCTACTTCGAGCGCGGCGGGCACGGGAAGACGGTCGTCGCCGAGGCGACCCTCAGCGAGGAGGCCGTCCGCCGCGTGCTCAAGACGTCCATCGACGATCTGGCCGAGCTCGCGTTCGTAGGGACGCACGGGGCGGTCGCATCCGGCATGCAGTCCGTCGCCTTCACGCCGGCGACCGCGATCGCCGCGCTCTTCACGGCCACCGGGCAGGACATCGGCATGGTCGGGACGAGCTCGATGGCGCACGGGACCGCGCGTCGGGTCGACGGCGGCCTGCATGTCTCCATGCGCCTGGCCAGCCTCGAGGTGGCCACGGTCGGCGGCGGGACGACGCTCCCCTACGCTCGCTCCTGGCTCCGCCTGATGGGCTGCGACGGGCCCGGCAAGGTTTACCGCCTAGCGCAGATCGTGACCGCGGCGACGCTCTCGCTCGAGATCTCCGCCTCGGCGGCGATGGCCACCGCCGGCTCGGAGAACTTCTACCGCGCCCACTTCGAGCGCGGCGGCCTTCGCTAGCGCGTGGCGATCCCGCCCCACCACGACCCGGCCTGCTGGGGCTGCGGCGACGACCCGCAGGGCCTTCATCTCCCCCAACCGACCGAGGAAGGGATCGAGGGCTACGAGGCGGTCGTCACCTTCGGCGAACACCATCAAGCCGGGCCGGGGATCGTCCACGGCGGGCTCGTCGCCGCCGCCCTCGACGAGGCCAGCGGTCTCCTGGCCACCTGGCACCGCTTTCCCGCCGTGACCGCTCGCATGTTCGTCCGCTACCGCCGGCCGGTCTTCATCAACCACGAGCTCGAGCTTGCCGCCTGGGTGACGGAGAGCCGCGGCCGCCGGATCCACATCGACGCCGAGCTGCGGGACGACGGCGAGGTCGTCGCGGAGAGCCGCGGCGCCTTCCTCCACGTCTCGCTCGACCACTTCCTCGCCACGCCGGAAGGCCGCGCCGCCGGAGAGGCTTGGCGGCGCCGACTTACCGAGAAGGAGGGTTGAGGAAGATGCGGCGGCCTGCCGAAGTCATGTGTACATGGAGCGCTGCGAGGGCTACTACCGACTCGAGAACCGACGGTGTGACCGCCCCGGTACGCGGGACGTGACCGCCGCCGACGGCGAGACGTACGCCGTCTGCAGCTACCACGCCCGCCAGGGCTGGGCCGCCAGCGTGGCGCGCTGGCACGGCGAGTCCGACATGCGCGCGGGCGCGCCGGCCGACCTCAGGCCCGGCCTCGACTCGGCTGCCTGAGCCTCGTCCGAAAAGAGAAGCGGCGACGAAGGGGGTTCGCCGCCGCTCCGGGCGTTACCGGGCGCGAGTCTGGTTGCCGTCATCCCCGTGCCCGGGAGGAGAGGACCTCGTCGGCTGTATCGGCAGTCACGAGCGGAGGCTTGAGACCGCTCGTCACCCGGCCAAGAATCGGTGCTCGCGGCTCGACTGCATCCGCCGCCTCCCGCAAGATGCTTCCTGCGCCGGCCCCGCGCTCGGCGAAGTGGACATCAAGACTGGGAGGAAGCCCGAATGACGGTCAGATCGGAGAAACGGCCCGGAGCAGGGTGGAACACCTATGCGGCCCTCCTGCTCATCTTCGCGGGCGTGATGCAGATCCTCAACGGCCTATGGGCGCTCGACAGGCAGGACACGGCAATCGACAGCCTCTTCTGGGGCGACAGCATCGAAGCCTGGGGTTGGATCTACCTCATCGCGGGCATCGCGCTCGTTTTCATCGGGGTGTTCATCTTCCGGCGGGCGACCTGGGCAACGCTGGCCGGCATCGCGGCGGCGTTCCTGGGAGCGATCGTGAACCTCTTCTGGATCTTCACCTATCCGCTGGTCAGCGTCCTCGCGATCGCGCTCTACCTGCTGGCCGTGTACGGGCTCACGACGTACTCGCTGGAGGAGCTGGAGTAGCCGGGCGCGCCGACGTCAAGACGCCGGCTGGTAGGTGAGGAGGACCACTCCGGAGTCGAACCGCTTCACGTCGTCGAGCTTCATCCGGATGGTTCCCCTGTCGCCGAGCACGTGGACGTTTCCCTCGCCCCAGACGAGCGGGTTCAGGTAGATCTCGTACTCGTCGATCAGGCCCTTCTCGGCGAGGGCGTATGCGAACTCCCCGCTTCCGTGCATGAACAGGTCGCCGTCGACCTCGTCCTTCAGCTTCGGGATCGAGTCCTCGAGGTCTCCCTCGAGGAGGGTCGCGTTCCACTCGAGGTCTCCGGACAGGGAGTTCGACCCGACGTACTTCGGCAGCGGATTGACCATGTCCGCCCACTTGCCCGTCTGGCTCGGCCAGTATCCCGCCAGCCCCTCGTAGGTCTTGCGGCCGAGCACGAGCCCGGCGGATCTCGCCTGGCGCTCGAACGAGTACTCGCCGTGGTCTCCTTCTGGATCCACCCACTCGCCGACCGGATCGATGACGCCGTCAAGGGTGGCCTGCGTGGTCGCGATCAGCTTTCCCATCTCGATCTCCTTTGGTCGTGGAAGCCTGCTCTGAGTCCCCGTACCCGGTGAGAGGAAGGGGAAGCGCGACGTCGAGGTTGCCGGCCGGACCAGCCGAAGGTCGGGTGACGAACGGCGGCCCCTCCACGACTATGCGTCTTTACCCCTTCTGGGGGATCACTGCGGCGAGAGGGGAGCAATGCACGCTACCGATGAGTTCCTGTGGGGAGGATTGCGGACGCGGCTGGAGCGAATGGGCCGCGTGAGCCCGGGCGCTAGCAGGGAAAGGGCAACTAGCCAGCCACCGGAGACGGCCCATGGCGAGATGCGCTTCCGGCCGCTTGAGCCGGCGCTTCGGCCACGTGTCGCAGCCGCCGGCGTCGCGCACCTGCCGCGACAGCTTCACGGGACGTAGCGGGGCGAAGGCGCGGACCGGATTCGAACCGGTGTACGAGGCTTTGCAGGCCTCTGCCTAACCACTCGGCCACCGCGCCGACACGAAATCATCGTATCGAGCGAGCTTTTTCACTCGAACGGGGTTGAGAGGATCCGACAGATTTGCACAGAATAGGACCCACGCCCGCCGTCGCGAACCTTGTCCCGGGGTTGATACCGCGACGGTGGGCCGGAGCCCCGGCCCCCTACCGGGGCTCCACCTATCTCAGCAGGGGCCCTGGCCAGACGCCGCCGGCTTCGACGGCTGATACCGCCGACGCTCGGCACTGAAACGGGCGAGGAAGGAGCGCCGTTCCTCCAACCGGGCCGTTCCGAGGCGCTGCGCGAGCTCGCCGGAGCGCGCCAGCCTCAGCAGGTCGCTGTGGCGCTGCCTGACGACGTCGAGTTCTCTCTCAGGGTGAAGCATGCGGACCTCCTTCCACGTCCACAGGACGGCGGAGCGGCCCGCGATCTTCCCTCCAGCGCCACATTCCGGTTTCATACTCATGGCGTGCAACTCGCTTCTCTCCCTGATGCCCAGCTCGTCGCCCGCTGTCGAGCGGGGGACGAGGACGCTTGGCGGGAGCTCGTCGCACGCTTCTCCCGCTACGTGTTCGCCATCTGCACGCAGGCCTTCCGGCTGCGGCCCGACGACGCCGAGGAGGTCTTCCAGGAGGTGTTCGCCCGCACCTACCAGCACCTCGACAGGCTGCGGGACGACGAGGCCATCCGGCCCTGGATCGGCCAGCTCACCCGTCGTCTCTGCATCGACCACCTGCGGTCGAGCTCGCGCGAGGAGATCGTCGACCCGGACACGATGCCCGGCGGCGCCGACGAGGCCATGGCCACGATCGACGAAGCCTTCGCCGTCCACGAGGCCATGGGCGAGCTCAGCGAGAACTGCCGCGAGATCCTCGACCGGTTCTTCGCCCGCGACGAGAGCTACCAGATGATCGGCGCCGCGCTCGAAATCCCGTCGGGGACGATCGCCAGCCGGATCTCCCGCTGCCTCGCCCGCCTCCGGGAGATCTTCGAGGGAAGAAACCCCGCCTCCGACACGTCCAGTTGACGGAGACCCGAATGACCGCCTACGACGAACAGCGCCTTGCCGAGCTGATCAAGGCCCTTCCGCCCGCACCCCAAGCGTGGGTGGAAGCGGCCCAGGAGCTCCCGTTCGCGCGCGGCCGGCTCGACGACATCGTCGCCCGGGCCGAGGCCGACCTCGCCTTCCGCGATGCCTTGATCACGAACCTCGAGGAGGCGCTTCGGCTCGAGGGCTACGAGCCGGAGACGATCCCGCTCGACGAGCTGCGCCGCCGCCTCGAGAGCTAGACCCGCCCGGCAAAGAAAGGGGCCGCCTGTGCGGCGGCCCGATTCCAGGGAGGTCCCGGCGTGTTGCGGCCTCACGTCGGAACCACATCCGTTTTTCGGCAGGTTCGGCGGGGGGCTTTAGCCCGAATTCCCGCGGCTCCCTCGTCGCGTCCGGCAGGAAGAGGCAGCCGACGCGGGACGTTGCAGCAGGCATGACGACACTCGCAGCAACGCTCGAAGCTCCTTACAAGCCCCGTCACGTCCGCTTCATCCGCCGTGAGGACGTCGAGGGGTGGAAGCTCAAGCTCTACGGGATCGCCCTGAACGGCAGGGAGCCCGACCCGGGGTTCTTGGAGGCGACGCGCGATCTCGCCGGTTCCGTCCTTCCCCAGCCGCCGGTCGACGACGACCGCTACGGCGTCGGCTTCGCCACCGCCCACGACGCGACGTCCCTCTACATCGCGCTCGTCTACTGGTGGCAGTCGGAGAACGAGCTCCATCAGCGGATCTACGTGAGCCCGAAGGACCGGCCGATCGCCTTCGAGCAGGTGGAGAACCAGCCCACGGGCTGCGTCTGGGAGCTCGAGGTCGTCGACTTCGAGCGCCGCGGGTGGATCGAGGATGTGCTCGCCAATCCCGAGGGGCCGGATCTCGAGCGTTACCTCGAGCGGCGCGTCGACGCGGACGTCTAGGCGCCTAGGCGGGGCGCTGCTTCCGCGCGAGGTACTCGGCGAACCGGCCCTCGCTGGTCTCGAGCCAGGAGCGGAATCCCTGCTCGAAGTCCTGCTCCCGTTGCGCGGCGAAAGACTCGTGCGGGCAGCGGTGGCCGAAGGGCGCCGGGTAGCGCTGGTGACAGCGGGCGCAGCGCTCGAGCTCGGCGAACATCACCGCAGGCGCCTCGCGCGAACTTCGATCTTCCCGTTGACCCCTGGCTGTTCCATCTCCCTCTCCCTTCGAGAACTTTCGCTTGAAGAGGAGGACGGGAAGCACGGCCGCGATCTTCCCGCCACCTCACACCGGCCGGGACGCGCAGACGCCGCGGCGACCCGGCAGAATCCCGCCGGCGGGACACGTCTGCCCCGGGAGGGTCTCGGGAGTCGCCGGCAAAGCGAAGAGGAGCAGCGCGGCGGCTATGCGTGCGGATTCTCTCCCGCCCGCAGAACCGGCCCTTTCGGGCGCTGGGTGAGCGGGCGCACGAGGGCCCGAACGAGGTCGAGGTCGCCGGCCTCCGGACGAAGCAGGGCTCCCCACGAAAAGGAGGCCCAGCCACGGTAGAGGGCCAGCGCAGCGCCGCCACCTGCGAGATAGCCGAACGCCGCGGCGCCGGCCGCCCCCGACGCCCCGTACCGGGGGATGAGGACGAAGTCGAGCGCCGTCGCCAGCGCGAGGGATACGAGCGGGCCGACCGAGGACCGCCCCGGTGCCCCAGAGGCAACGAGCGCGCTCGAGAAGATGCCCAGCGCGACGTAGCCGAGCGCGGCGGGAAGCAGGAGCAGGAAGGGCCTCACCGACTCGTGGAACGGCGCGCCGAAGACAAGCGGAACGAGCACGGGGCCGAGCGCCGCGCCGAGCCCGATGCACCCGACGGAGACGAGCGTCACGGAGCGAAAGGTCCGGAGCACCCCGTCGACCCGGGCCCGCGGATCGCTCCGCGCAGCCACCGGCAGAAGGGCTGTCGCGGCCGCGGCGGGGAGATAGAACAGGATCTCGGAGGCGTTCACGGCCACGGAGTAGAAGCCCAGGACAGCCTGGGAGGCGATGAAGGCCGTGATGATCTGGTCGAGCCGGTCGTTGAGCGCATCGGAGAGGCTCCCGAACCAGGCGCGAACGCCGAAACGAACAGCCTCGCCGAGCAGCGCGCGGTCGGGCGTGCCCACACCCGCGTCCCGAACCGCCACGGCCAGCATGAAGAAGCCCTTGAGAAGCTGGATCGCGATCCAGGCCAGCGCCGCCCAGGCGATCGTGAGGCCCACGCTTGCCTCGAGGGCCGCCACGAGCAGCACATAGAGCCAAGCGGTCACCGCGGACGTGAGCGCGTGCAGGCGGAAGCGGCTGCAGCCGAGAAGGAACGTGTAGCCGGCGTCCGCGAATCCCGAGGCGAGGGCGGCGAAACCCAGGAGCACGAGCTCGTCGCTTCCGATCCCGCCTGGTCGCAGGGATGCCGGCATGGCCGCGAGCAGCGCGCAGACGAAGCTTGCGACGACCGCGGTGCTGGTCGAGACGAAGAGGACGAGGTTCGTCAGCAGCGCCGGACGCTCTCCGGGGCGCTGGGCCGTGAACACCGTCGTCGCATCGCTGACGCCGAGCCGCGCGACGCGCGCGAGCAGGATCGCCGCCACCGTGATGAAGGCGATCGTGCCCCGACCGGACGGGCCGAGCGCCCGGGTGACGAGCACGAGTGCAACGAAGAGCCCGGAGTTTCCGGCCAGCTGGGCCCAGAAGAGCAAGGCCGAGCCGCGTGCGGCTGGATCGCGCTCGAGGGCTTGTGCACGGGGAGAGGTCATCTGACAGGGGCGGCCCGTTCGAGGCCGCGCCCTTCAGCCGGCCCGGAACGCAGGAGGCGGACGAGCTCCTCGCCGACGTTCTCGTGACGGGCGCGGAGGATCTCCGCGTTGGCTGAGAATCGGCGCCGGTAGCAGTCGTACGAGGAGGCGATCTCGCCGAGGGCGGCCGCGACGGCCGCCGGGTCTCCCGCCGGAACGCAGAGATCCCCAAGCGAGGGCAAGCCGTAGTACGAGCGCGCGTCTCCGACGCGCGTCGCGACGGTCGGTATCCCACGGCTCAGCGCTTCGAGCACGGCGACCTGGACGTTGTCCGCCGCAGATGTCGACAGGCAAACGTGAGCGCCCGCCTGCAAGTCCTGCGCCGACTGCCGGGACAGCGCCCCGTGGAGGTGGAGCCAACTCCGCTCTCCGGCGAGCAGTTCGAGCCGGCGGCGGAGAGGGCCCTCGCCACAGACGTGGAGCTCTGCGCTCCGCCCACGCCGAAGGATCTGGACAGCCTCGACCGCCCGGAGCGGATCCTTCTCGGGGAACAGCCTTCCGACCCAAACGATGCGCATCGCTTCGCCGGGGCGGAGATCAGTTGGGTGTACGGGCGGACGCTGCCGTCGGAGTGGATAGGGCAGGTAGCTGGCCTCGACGCCGTAAAGATCGCGCGCCCCCTCCAGGCCGGCACGGGAGACGGAGATGGGGTGGCCGAGACGCATGGCGAGGCGGCCGAGCGATCGTTGGAACCATGCGCGCGCGAAGGCGGAGGCCCGCCGGCCGGCATACGGCCCCACCCCGGAACCGTGCATGACGAGAAAGGCGGGCCGCCCCTGCGCGCGGGCGAAGAGGACCGCGAGTACGGGGAGCACCTGGCGCGTGTTGTTGGCGAGGACGAGATCGGCCGAGCTCACCTCCCGCCAGAGCGTCCGCCAGCCGCCCACCGGCAGCGGCCACGAGGAGGAGCCGAGGAAGCGGGTCGGTACGACGACGTCCGCCGTCGTGTCCCAGCCGGGCAGTCGGCAGGCCAGCACCGTGGTTCGTACGCCCCGTTCGGCAAGCAACGCGCGCGCCGTGTCGACGAAGTCCTCGATACCGCCCGGATGGGGACGGACGAAGCTCGCGACGAGCAACACCGAGCGAGCCGTGGACGGGCTCTCGAACGCGTGCGGGGGCGAGCTCGTCAGGACACTTCCGCGGTCGAGGGGGATGCTTCCAGGTCGCGTCGAGGAACTCCCACGGAGTAGGAGGCGTCGCCGCGGGCTCCGATCGCCACGAGGCCGAGAACCGGCACTTGCAGCCGCTCGAGAACCTCGCCCAGCTCGGCAGCGGCGGCTGGAGTCATGCGGTCGATCCGGCAAACGACCAGCGCTTCCTCCGCGCACCGCGCCAGGAGCGGGCCCTCGACGACGCCGAGCAGCGGCGAGCCGTCCACGAGGACGAAGCGATAGTCGGAGCGCTCGAGCCCGTCGAAGAGCGCCGCCAGCGGCTTGCCCGCGAGCAGGTGGACGGAGCTCGAGCCGGGGCTGCCCGCGGGGAGCACGTGCAGGTGGGAGGAGACGCGCACGACCGACTCGCGCAGCAGCTCGCTTCCGGCCGCACCTCCCTGCTCGCCGAGCGAGTGGAGGACGTCTGCGAGCCCGGGAGCGTGGCCGAGGCCGAGTAGCTGCTCGATCCTCGGACGGCGCATGTCCGCCGAGACGAGGAGCGTCCGCGAGCCGTCCCTCGCGAGCGACTCCGCGAGCCGAAGCGTGACCTCGGACTTCTCTTCGCTCGCCGAGGCGCTCGTCACAAGGACGAGCTTCTTGGTCGCAGGGAGCTGCAAGAGCGAGGCCTGCAGCGCCTGGTAGGCCTCCTCCGTCTGCGCCTTCCGCCGCCTGCGCCGTGACGGGAGGGCGGCGAGGACCGGCACACCCGTCAGGCGGCTCAGCTCGCGGGGGCCCGACAGCCGCGGTGCGAGCTGGTCGAGGGCGAGCGCCGCCAGGACGGCGACGAAGGCAGCAGCAAAGAAGGCGAAGACGGTGTTGCGAACCGGGCGGGGCGAGTCCGGCTCGCTCGGCGGCAGCGCCGCCTGGGCGAGCTGCAGCTCGCTGCCGGCGCTCGCCTCGCTGACGCTCAGGTCGCTCAGCCGCTGCTGGGTGGCCTGCTGGACGTCTTCGCTCCCCGGCGTGCCGCGAAGCCGGTCGAGGGCAGCCTCGAGGTCGGCGCGGGCCCTGGCGATCCGCTCACGCTCCTGTGTCTGCTCCAGCGTCAGAAACGACCGCGCAACTGCATTGGCGATCGCCGCGGCTCCGTCTGGGTCTCCGTCGGTCGCGACGACGTCGACGATGTTGGCGTTCTGGTCGACCGAGGCCTCGACCTTGTCCTCGAGCGTCTGCACGGACTCGTCGGGGAGGCTCTCTGCTGCGTGCGTGAGCACGTCCCTGGTCGTGAGCAGCGTCTGCACGGTCGCCAGCCGCCGCGTGACGCTGTCGGCGTCGGCGGCCTGGAGGACGCCGGCCTGGTCCTCCATGAGGATCCTGGCGGTCGCCTGGTAGGTCTTCGGGAGCGCAAGCGAGAGCAGCAGCACGGTCACCGTCATCAGCACGACGATGAGAGCCATCAGAAGCCAGCTGCGCTTGAGCGCCGTCAGGTAGCGAGGAACGTCCACGGGCTCGTCGCCGGTATCACGTGGCCAGTCCCAGATCGATGTCGTTGGCTGTCGCATCAGTCCTCCATTCCTCAGAAGAGCTCGTGGACGCTGACGAGGACGTCGAGGCGGCGGTCGGCTCGGGCGCAGTCCCTCCCGAGGCCGCCGTTGACCCGATCCTCCCTGCGGTCGCGAACGTAGAAGAGATCGCGTGCGGGGCCACCCAGCAGCCTGTCGCCGTGCCCGCCGCCGTAGAGCCGGTCACCTCCATATCCGCCGACGAGCGTGTCCCGGCCGGCCTCGCCGCGAAGGACGTCGTTTCGCTGCTGGCCCTCGAGCCGGTCGCCGCCCGTGCCGCCGCGGATGCGGTCGTCGCCCGGGCCACCCGTGATGCGGTCGTTTCCCGCACCCCCCAGAAGGAGGTCGTTTCCGCCCAGGCCCCGGATGACGTCCGCCCCTCCGTAGGCGCAGATGACGTCACTCCCCGGTGTCCCGACGAGGATCTCCGCGCTGGCCGAGCCGTTGATCGTGCACGGGACGACGGCCGCCTCGGCAGTGAAGTCGGCCCCCGGGAGCGTGGGCGCCAGGAATCCAAGGGTTGAAGCCAGAACGGACGCAGCTGCTTTCACGATGATCTCCCTTTCGTTCGGACGTCAGGTTCGTTCCTGTCTGCGGTGAGGGGCGCTGGCCGGCGAGCGGAGCCAAGGCGCCGCCGCATCCAGCCCGCCCAGATGAGCGCGGCCACGACCCAGAGATGCCGCCAGTGGAGCGTGTCGATGACGAAGCTGTTGACGAGGAGGCCGCACCACGCTCCCAGCAAGGCCGCCGAGCCGATTCCGTAGGTGTCACGCCCGGCCACGGCGTTGGCAACCGCCGCGCCCAGCGTGAAGAGCACGAGTGTGACGAAGGCGAGGATGCCCGGGAGCCCCTGCTCCGCAAAGACGCGCACGTACGTGCTGTGCGCCGAGATCGGCGCGACCAGCTCGAACTGGCCGGGGCCGACGCCGAAGGGGTAGCGCTGCGCGGGCTCGAGCCCGGCGGCTTGCGCTCCGAAGCGGTCTGCGTCGTAGCTCTGGACGCGCGCACGGTCGGAGAGGAAGTCGCCCGACCCGCTGAGTGAGACGGCGCCCCCGACGAGCACGACGGCGACGAGCGCGAGGACGAGCGCGAGCAGGACCTTGCGCCCTCCCCCGCGTCTGAGGGCCATGACGGCCAGCAGGACGCCCAGGCCAACGGCCAGGTTGGCCCACGCCCCGCGTGAGGCAGAGAAGATCAGCCCGAGCAGAAGCAGGAGCAGGAGCAGGCCCTTCAGGAGCCTTCGGAGGCCGAAGAGCCGAGGCGTGAGGGTTTCCTCCACGAGGATGAGCGCGGCCGGAACGAGGAAGGGGCCGAAGACGTTCGGGTCCTTGAAGAGGGCCTGGACGCGGTCCTCGAAGACCATGAGCTCGCCCCCTGGAACGGCGAGAAAGAGCGCCAGGAGGCCGAGGGAGGCGGAGAGCACGGCCGCCGCCAGGTAGCCGCCGGCGGCAACCCTGGCGCGCCGGTGACTTGTGACCCAGCCGGCGAGCCAAAGGGCGAGGACGGCGACGTACGCCGTCGTGGCGAAGAAGGTGAGGGCAAGCTCATAGTCCACGACCTCGACCGCGGAGACGAGGTTGAGCGCAAGGAATACCCCCACGATTCCGACCGCGGCAGCGGGAACGTGCTGACGGTGGAGGCTCCCGGTCACCAGGGCGACCGCGACGACGACGAAGAAGACGAGGTCGGCGGGCGCGGGCTCGACGAGGACGATCCCGAGCAGCGCGAAGCCGAGCGCCACCGCGGCCTCCTCCCGGGCCAGCGCGAGAGCCAGGACCGCGAGCAGCGCGAGCCCGGCGAAGATCGCGAGCTCGACGGCCGGTGGGTAGTGCGAAAGGAGGACGGCGAGCAGCACGGCGAGAAACAGGCCGGCCGCGAGGGCTCCGAACGCGCTCACCCCACGACGGACGACCACGGCTCGGTCGGGGGCGTACGCTCCGTTCATTCGCCCCTCCGATCGTCGGCGCAGTTGCGTGCGAGTCCGAGGACGGGCCCGCACTGGAGCAGCGCCCGCCGACCAAGCGGCGCGCGGAGGGCGAGCCGTTCGACGTCCATGACGAGCTCGGCGTAGGACTCCCGGGGATTCAGCGAGCGGACCCGCCGTAGGCGCGCCAGCCCTTCCGCCCCGCTTCCCTCAGCCCGAGCGAGTAACGCAAGCTGGAGCTGCACGTACCAGTCGTCTGGATTGCGCTCGAGGGCTCGCTCGAAGGCCCTCTGGGCCCGGTCGAGTTGCCAGCTCTCTTCTGCAAGGGTTCCCGCGACGACGTCCGCCCGCTCGCTCAGTGGGTTCAAGCGGTGCGCCCGCTCCAAGCGGGAGAAGGTCTCCTCCGAGTCGGGCCAGGCGCGGACGGCGCGTTCGAGCTCGAGCGCGGCAAGGCCGGGGAACGCGTGGGACGCCCCGGCGGCGAGGAAGAGGACGCCGGCAACCGCGAGGGCCGCCACACGGCGTGTTCCGCTCGGGGTGGCCTGTCGAGCCCTCCTCCCCACGAGGCCGGACGCCAGCCCGAGGAACGCAAGCGCGGACGCTCCGAGAACGGGTATCTCCCAGAGCCAGTCGATCGAGCCGTGCACGAGCCAGTAGACGCCCGCGGTGACGGAGGCGGCTGCGACGGCGCCCGTCCAGGCATCAGGTTCCCGACCCCGTGGCAACGCAGCCGCGAGAGCGGCCGCGACGAAGCCGAGGAAGAGCAGGCCGCCGACTACACCGGTCTGTGAGAACGCCCTCAGAAGCAGGCTGTGCGGATAGAGAGGCTCCTCGTCGATGCGACGCTCGCGGACGAAGTCGACCGCGAAGTTGTCGGCGCCAACGCCGAGAAGGGGACGCTCGGCGAACTCGCCGGCCGCCACCCTCCACATGTCGTAGCGTCCGCTCTGCAGTCCCGGCCTGGGCGCGTCCTCGAGCGTGGAGGCGGCGACACCCGCCCCCACAGCGGCAAGCATGAGAGCGGCGGCGAGGAGCCCCACGGCACGTCGGCTCGAGAGCGACAGCTTGGGCCGCGCGCGGCCGGGCCGGTCACCGAATGCGAGGACCGACCCGATCAGGAGCAGGGCGCCGCTCGAGAGCGTGAGCGCCACGACCTGGCGCGCGACCGCCCTCTCGACCTCCGCCTCACCGCCGCCCTCGACGACGTCCAGGAGCGGGTCGAGTGTCGCAAGCGTGGCGATGGCCACGAGGAGAAGGGCCGCGAGCAGGCGCATTCGTTCCCGGCTCAGCAACAGGAAAAGCGGCAGCGCGACGGCCGCGCCCAGGATCGAGCCGCGGCTCTGCGCGAGCAGGGCGAGTTGGAGGAGTGCACCACCAGCC
>Ga0081538_10002781_pt1 | contig 16758 bp, 16 predicted proteins | sample TabmetS5T2R1_FD_71022 | JGI IMG/M metagenome (GOLD analysis project Ga0081538, IMG submission 71022) | Tabebuia heterophylla rhizosphere microbial communities from the University of Puerto Rico - S5T2R1 | ecosystem: Host-associated > Plants > Roots > Rhizosphere ... | reverse complement strand
CGGTGCCGCGCGGGCGGAGCGACTGTGCGGACCCGGTACCTTGGGCGCGGCATGAAGATCACGCTCCCCGACGGCTCTCCCCTCGAGCTTCCCGACGGCGCCACCGGCGCCGACGCCGCGCGGGCGATCGGCGAGGGCCTCGCCCGCGCCGCGCTCGGTGTCCGGGTCAGTCGCGACGGCGCCGCGCCGGACCTGCGCGACCTCGGCGCCCCGCTCCATGACGGAGACAAGATCGAGATCGTCACCGCGCGGAGCGCCGAGGACGGCATGGGCCCGCTGTGGCTCATCCGCCACGACGCCGCGCACGTGCTCGCCACGGCCGTGATGGAGCTCTACCCCGGCGTGAAGATCTCGATCGGGCCCCCGATCGACGACGGCTTCTACTACGACTTCGACTTCCCCGAGGGGGTCAAGCTCACCGAGGACGACTTCGAGCGCATCGAGGCCAAGATGCGCGAGCACATCCAGGCCGACGAGAAATTCGAGCGGAGCGAGCTGCCGTCGGCGGAGGCGGTCGAGCGCTTCCGCGCGGAGGGGCAGGACTACAAGGTCGAGCTGATCGAGGACCTGGTCCGGGATGCGGATCCCGCCCACCCCGTGGACGCGGTGACGCTCTACCGCAACGGCCCCTTCACCGACCTCTGCCGCGGGCCGCATGGGCCCTCGACCGGCCGGATCAAGGCGTTCAAGCTCACGTCGGTGGCCGGCGCCTACTGGCGCGGCGACGCCAGCCGCCAGATGCTCACCAGGGTCTACGGCACCGCGTTCCTCTCCAAGGAGGATCTCGAGGAGCATGTGCGCCGCCTCGAGGAGGCACGGGAGCGCGACCACCGCAAGCTCGGCCGCGAGCTCGAGCTGTTCATGTTCTCCGACTACGCGCCGGGCATGCCGTTCTGGCTGCCGAACGGCACCCACATCTGGAACGAGCTGACGAAGCTGTGGCGTGCCACGAACGTGGAGCGCGGCTACGTCGAGGTGCGCACGCCGATCCTCTACGACGTCGAGCTGTGGAAGCGCTCGGGCCACTGGCATGTGTACCGGGACCACATGTACTTCACCGACATCGAGGACCAGCCCATGGGACTGAAGCCCATGAACTGTCCCGCCCACTGCCAGATCTACAAGCACGACCTGCGCTCCTACCGCGACCTCCCGCTCAGGCTCGCCGAGCAGGGTCTGGTGCACCGGCACGAGCCGAGCGGCACGCTGCACGGCCTGCTTCGGGTGAGGCACATCACCCAGGACGACGCCCACGTGTTCTGCACCGAGGAACAGATCGAGGAAGAGGCCATGCGCTGCCTCGACTTCGGCTTCTTCATCTACCGGCAGTTCGGGCTCGAGCCCCGCCTGGAGCTCTCCACACGGCCGGAGAAGCGGGTCGGGACCGAGGAGATGTGGGACAAGGCGGAGGCGGCGCTGCAGCGCACGCTCGAGCACAACGACCTCGACTACGAACTGAACGAGGGCGACGGCGCGTTCTACGGGCCCAAGATCGACGCCCACGTGACCGACGCCGTCGGACGCTCATGGCAGCTCGGCACCGTGCAGCTCGACTACTACATGCCCGAGCAGTTCGAGCTGACTTACGTCGGGGCCGACAACGCCGAACACCGCCCGGTGATGATCCACCGCGCACTGATGGGGGCGTTCGAGCGCTTCATCGGCATCCTCATCGAGCACTACGGCGGCGAGTTTCCGCTCTGGCTGGCTCCGGTCCAGGCGGCCCTGCTGCCGATCGCCGATCGGCACGTCGGCTACGCGCGCGGGGTGGCCGAGCGCCTCCGTGAGGCCGGCCTGCGCGTGGAAGTCGACGAGCGCTCGGAGTCGGTCGGGAAGAAGATCCGCGAGGCCGAGGTGCGGAAGGTGCGGTACATGCTCGTCGTCGGCGATCAGGAGGAGGCCGACGGCAACGTGGCGGTTCGGCGGCACCGCGAGGGCGATCTGGGGGCCGTGGCGGTCGGGGAGTTCATCGAGCGCGCACGCGACGAGATTGCCCGCCGGTCGTAGGAACGCCGCTATACTCGCCGCGAATGACGGGCACTCATACCATGCGCCTCCACCGCTGACGCGCGCGTGCCCGCTCCCCGGTTCTCGACTGACTGTGCGCCTTTGACGTTCAGCTTGCGCCTCGCCTAGTGCCGATCCCGCGCAGATTCGATCGGCGCCCGCCCGAGCGCGACGAAACGCGCATCAACGAGCGCATCCGCGTGCCGCAGGTTCGCCTCATCGGCGAAGACGGCAACCAGATCGGGATCGTGGCGACCGAGGAGGCGCTCCGCTACGCGCAGGAGCGCGACCTCGATCTCGTCGAGGTCGCACCGGACGCACGACCGCCTGTCTGCCGCGTGCTCGACTACTCGAAGTACAAGTACGAGCAGGAGCAGAAGGCGAAGGCCGCGCGCCGCCACCAGAAGCAGGTGAACGTGCGCGAGATCAAGCTGCGGCCGAAGATCGCCCGCAACGACTACGAGACCAAGAAGAACCACGTGGTGCGGTTCCTCAAGGGCGACGACCGCGTGAAGGTGACCATCATGTTCCGCGGCCGCGAGCAGACACACCCGGAGCGCGGCGAGGCGCTGCTCAACCGGCTCGCCGAGGACGTGGCCGACCTCGGCTCGGTCGAACAGGCGCCGCAGCAGGACGGGCGCAACATGACGATGCTGCTCGCCCCGCACAAGCGGAGGCCGCAGCCGACTCCCGAGCCGGCGCCGGCCGGCTAGCGCCCGCCCCCTCGTCGAGCGTCCCGCATTGCCCCCTATAGGCCACAGTCCGGGACGTTCGTGCGCTTGGGCGCCCTCCTGCGCGCGAAAAGCCGTCTGCTTCAATACGTCGTCGCCATGTCGAAGATGAAGACCCACTCGGGCTCGAAGAAGCGCTTCCGCAAGACGGGCACCGGCAAGCTGCGCGCGCGCCACTCGTTCACCAGCCACAACCTCGGCAAGAAGAGCGCCAAGCGGAAGCGCCGACTGGGTCGGCCCGTCGTCGTCGACGCGCGCGATCGCAAGCGCGTGACGAGGTTGCTGCACAAGTGAGCCGGGTCAAGCGGTCAGTTCAAGCGCGCAAGAAGCGCCGCGCCACACTCGAGCGGACCAAGGGCTACCGCGGCCAGGCCCACTCGAGCTACAAGCGCGCCAAGGAGGCGCTGCTCAAGGCCGACTCCTACGCCTACCGCGACCGGCGCAACCGCAAGCGCGACTTCCGCCGGCTGTGGATCGTGCGGATCAACGCGGCGGCGCGCCGCGAGGGGATGAGCTACAGCCAGTTCATGCACGGCCTGCGCGAGGCCGGCATCGAGCTCGACCGCAAGGTGCTCGCCGACATCGCCGTCCGCGACCCCGAGACGTTCCGACGTTTTGCCGAGAGAGCCCGGGAGGCCGTGGCCGCGTAGACGCGAACGGCACACCACCACTTCCCGGGCGCCCTTCGAGGCGCCCTTTGTGTTTGTGATCACCTCAGCCGACAACACCAAGCTCAAGACGATCCGGAAGCTCCGGCAGAAGCACTGGCGCGAGAAACTGGGGCTGTTCGCGGCTGAGGGCGAGGACCTGGTGGCGGCGGCCGAGCGTGCCGGCTGGGAGCCCGAGTTCGTCCTGCACTCCGGGCGCGACGTGGAGCCGGACCTGCTGAGCGAGGTGAGCGTGCTCGGATCGGGCAGCCGCGCGATCGGCGTGTACCCGCAGCGCTGGTCGGAGCCCGGCGGGCGGCTGATGGTCTGGCTGCACGCCGTGGCCGACCCCGGCAACGTGGGCACCGTTCTGCGCGCTGCGCACGCGCTCTGCGACGGCCCGCTGGTCCTCGGCCCCGGCTGCGCCGATCCCTACTCGCCGAAGGCGGTGCGGGCGAGCATGGGCTCGATCTTTGCCCGCCCACCTGCGCGCGCGGCCTTCGACGAGCTGCCCGGCCGGCGGATCGCGCTCGACGCTCGCGCCGGTGAGGACGTACGGGCTGTTGCGCTCGGGGAGCAGGTCGCGGTGTGCGCGGGGGCGGAGCGCCACGGCCTTCCGGAAGCGGTGTTCGCGGGCGCGGACGCCGTGGCCCGAATCCCGCTGCGCCCGGATGGTCCCGAGTCGCTGAACGTGGCCGTGGCGACCGCCGTGGCGCTCTACGAGGTCGCAAATAGGATGACCGCCCATGGCTGATCTCCAGCAGCTGCGTGCCGAAGCCGAGGCCGCGATCGGCGGCGCGGGAAGCTCGTCGGAGCTGGAGGAGCTGCGGGTGCGCTACCTGGGCCGCAGGTCGGAGCTGACGCAGGCGCTGCGCTCGATCGGAGAGCTGCCGCCGGAGCAGCGCGGGCCGGTTGGCAAGGAGGCGAACGAGGTGCGCCGGGCGCTCGAGGAGCTGCTCCGCGAGCGCGGCGCCGAGCTCGAGGCCGCCGATCTCGACCGGCGGCTGGCGGAGGACCGCGTCGACGTGACGCTTCCCGGCGATCCGCCCCTCCCGGTCGGCCACCTGCACCTCGTCACGGAGATCCGCAGGCAGATGGAGGACATCTTCGTGGGGCTCGGCTTCTCGGTGCTCGAGGGGCCGGAGGTGGAGTACAGCTACTACAACTTCACCGCCCTCAACCATCCGCCCGCGCACCCGGCCCGGCTGCCGCAGGACACCTTCTACTTCCGCAACACCGTTCTCCTGCGCACCCACACCTCGCCGATGCAGGTGCGCGCGATGGAGGCCCAGGAACCGCCGATCTACGTGGTCGTGCCCGGCCGCACCTACCGGCCCGACACCCCGGACGCGACCCACGTGCCGATGTTCCACCAGCTCGAGGGACTCGCCATCGACGAGGACATCACGCTCGCCGACCTCCAGGGCGTGCTGCTCGCATTCGCGCGCCAGATGTTCGGCGAGGAGACCGAGGTCCGGCTGCGCCCAGGCTACTTCCCGTTCACGGAGCCGAGCGTGGAGGTCGACGTCTCGTGCTTCCGCTGCGGCGGCACCGGATACCTCGGGGCCGAGCGCTGCCCGACGTGCAAGGGCGAGGGCTGGATCGAGATCCTGGGCTCGGGAATGGTCGATCCCAACGTGCTCGGCTACGTGATCGCGGGCGGCTACGACCCTGAGCGCGTGCAGGGCTTCGCCTGGGGGATGGGCATCGAGCGCATCGCGATGCTCGTCCACGAGGTGCCCGATCTGCGCCTTCTGTTCGAGAACGACGTGCGGTTCCTGGAGCAGTTTGGGCAATGAGAATCCCCGTCGCCTGGCTCCGCTCCTATTGCGATCCCGGCCTCCCGGCCAAGGAGGTCGCCGACCGGCTGACCATGGCCGGCCTCAAGCTCGAGCGTCTGCACCGGACAGGGGTGGGGGACACCGCCGCCTTCGTCGTCGGCAGGGTGCTCGAGGTCGAGGGGCACCCGAACGCCGACCGGCTCACGGTTTGCACCGTCGACGACGGCTCCCTCGCACCGCGCACGATCGTCTGCGGCGCCCCCAACGTCGCCGCCGGCCAGACCGTCGCGGTCGCCCGGCCGGGCGCGACGCTGCCCGACGGCAGCGTGCTGGGCGAGGCAACCCTGCGCGGCGTCAGGTCCAGCGGGATGATCCTCGCCGAGGACGAGGTGGGGATCGGCGAGGACCACGCAGGCATCATGGTGCTCGCGGACGGGGCGACGCCCGGCGCGCCGCTCGCCGAGCACCTCACGATCGCCGACGAGGCGATCGAGATCGAGATCACGCCCAACCGCCCGGATGCCATGGGGGTCTACGGGGTGGCGCGGGACCTGCACGCGGCCACGGCCGCCCCGCTGGCGGAGGACCCGACCGCCGCCGACGCCGAACCCAGCGGCAGCGACTCCGCCGAGGACCACGCGACCGTCGAGATCGCCGACCCCGACATCTGCCTGCGCTTCACCGCGCGCGTGTTCGAGGACGTCACGATCGGGCCGTCGCCGCTGTGGCTCAAGCAGCGGCTGATGGCGGCGGGGCAGCGCCCGATCTCGAACGTCGTGGACATCACCAACTACGTGATGCTCACCTGCAGCCAGCCGCTCCATGCGTTCGACCTCGACGAGGTGCGAGGAGCGCGCATCGTCGTCCGCAAGGCGGCCGAGGGGGAGACGATGACGACGCTCGACGATGTGGAGCGGACTTTCACCTCGGAGATGGCGCTGGTTTGCGACGCTGAAGGCCCAAGCGGGATCGCGGGCGTGATGGGCGGGCAGATCTCGGAGGTCTCGGACAAGACAACGCGGGTGCTGATGGAGGCCGCGACCTGGGTCGGGCCGAACATCCTGCGGACCTCCCGCGCGCTCGGCCTGCGGACCGAGGCTTCGGCGCGCTTCGAGAAGCAGCTCCACCCGGACCTCGCAATGGCAGCGCAGCGGCTCGCGGCACGGCTGATGGTGGACCTGTGCGGGGCGCGCATGGTGCCCGGCACGCTGGACGCGTATCCGGCGCCCAAGGGGCTGCGCACCGTGCCCCTCCGGTTCGAGCGCATCACGCGCCTGCTCGGCGAGGAGATCGCGCCCCAGGAGGTGCGGGCGATCCTGCTGAGGCTCGGTTTCGAGGAGACGGGCGACGGCTGGGTCGTGCCGCCCTGGCGCGACTCGGACGTCCAGCGCGAGGCCGACCTGATCGAGGAGGTGGCCCGCATCCACGGCCTGGACAAGCTGCCGACCACCCTGCCGTCGCGCCGGCGCGCGGTCGGGATGCTCACGCCGCGCCAGCGGTTGCGGCGGCGGCTGGAGGACGCGCTGCGGGATCGCGGTCTCGACGAGTGCATCTCGTATTCGTTCACCTCGTCCGAGGCGATCGCGCGCCTCCGGCTCGAGGATCAGCCGCTGCTGCGGGTCGACAATCCGCTCAGCGAGGAGCTGAGCGTGATGCGTCCCCTCCTGCTCCCGGGGCTGCTGGACGCCGCTCGCCACAACGCCGCCCACGGCCGTGCGGGTGTGAGGCTGTTCGAGTCGGCGCACGTGTACCTGCCGGCCGACTCGCCCGACGTGCCGGATGACGTCTCCCCGCGCGGAGCCACGCCGGCCGACGAGCCGGAGCACATCGCCGCGCTGGTGACGCAGGCCGCTCCAGGCGGCTGGCGCACGGCGCCCCGAGCGGCCGACTTCCACGCGCTCAAGGGACTGCTCGAGGCGGTGCTGGGGGCGGCCCGGATCAACTGGCGCGGCGTGCCGCAGGCGCACGCCTTCCTCCACCCGGGCCGGGCCGCGACCGTGCGGGCCGCCGGCGGGCGCGTGCTCGGCTGGATCGGCGACCTCCACCCATTAGTGGTGCGAGGGTGGGAGCTCGACGGGCCGGCGGCGGCCTTCGAGATCGATTTCGGAGCGGTGGCCGAGCTGACGCCGCGCACGAGTGCCTACCGCGACGTGACCACCTTCCCCGGAGTCCTCCAGGACATCGCCGTGGTGGTGCCGGAGGACGTGCCGGCGGCGGACGTCGAGGCGGCCGTGCGGACGGGTGGGGGCGAGCTGCTCGACCGCCTGGCCGTCTTCGACCTCTACCACGGCGAGCAGGTGGGGGAGGGCAGGAAGTCGCTGGCGCTGCGTCTCGAGTTCCGGGCGCCGGACCGCACGCTCACCGACGAGGAGGTGGCGGAGCGCCGGGCGGCGATCGAGCACGAGCTCGCGGGGATCGGGGGGAGGCTCCGTGCCTAACCGTGTTGCCGTGATCGGGGCCACCGGCTTCGGCGGCGCGGTGTGCGCCTTCATCTGCCGCCACCACCCGTCGCTGGAGCTGACGGCCGTAACGGCGCGCAGCGAGGCCGGCCGCCGCCACGACGAGCTGTACCCGGCCTACCGGGTCCCGCTCGAGATGGAGACGTTCGACCCGGACGCCGTCGCCGAGCGGGCCGACGCCGCCCTCGTTGCCTACCCGCACAAGGCGGCCGCGGGCGCCGTCAGCGCGCTGCGCGGGCGCGGGCTCAAGGTGGTCGACCTCTCGGCGGACTTCCGGCTCGACCGCGACAGCTACGAGCGCTGGTACCAACCGCACGAGGCGCCAGAGCTGCTCGACGAGGCCGTGTACGGGCTGCCCGAGGCGCACCGCCAGGAGATCCGCGACGCCGACCTCGTCGCGAGCCCGGGGTGCAACTCGACCGCCGCCCTGCTCGCGCTGCTGCCGCTGCGCGGGCGGATCGACGACGCCGTGGTGGACATCAAGGCCGGCGTGTCCGGCGCCGGCCGCGAGGCCACCGAGGAGACGCACTTCGTCTCGGCGATCGACAACGTGAACCCCTACAAGACGGAGGGCCACCGCCACCTGGCCGAGCTCGAGCAGGAGCTCCCGGGCGTGCGTTTCGCCTTCGTCCCGCACCTGCTGCCGATCGATCAGGGCATTCTCGCCAGCTGCTACGTGACCGCGAACGGGGCGCTCACGAGGGAGGAGGCGCGCGAGCTGTTCGAGCGGGCGTACGCGAGCGAGCCGTTCGTCGAGTTGATCGACGCGCCGCCGCGCACCCGCGACGTGCGCTTCACGAACCGCGCGACCGTCTACGTGACGGTGGTCGGCGACCGCGTGCTCACGTTCTGCGCGATCGACAACCTCTGGAAGGGCGCCGCCGGGCAGGCGGTGCAGGACCTGAACCTGATGCTCGGGCTGCCGGAGACGGAAGGTCTCGGGTGAGCTTCTCCCGCTCGCGCGGGGTCGACGCGCCCGCCCACGCGGGCGAGCTCGAGCCGACCGCGCTGCCGCGCGGCTTCAGGGCCGCCGGCGTGGCGGCCGGCATCAAGCCCGAGGGACTGGACGTGGGCGTCCTCGTCTCGGACGCGCCCGAGACCGTGTCCGCCGCCCGCTTCACCACCAACGCGCGCGCGGGTGCGCCCGTGATCGTCTCGCGCGAGGCCGATCTCGAGGGCCTGCGCGCGGTGGCCGTCAACTCCGGCTGCTCCAACGTGGGCGACGGGCGCCGGGGCCTCGAGACGGCCGCGGCCATGCAGGCGGCGGCCGCCGAGAAGCTCGGGCTGGAGCCGCGCCAGGTGGGCGTGGCGTCGACCGGCGTGATCGGCACGGAGCTACCGCGCGATGCCGTGGTCGGCGGCGTGCAATCCGCCTGCGACGAGCTCGGCCTCGACGCCGCCGGCTTCTCCGAGGCGATTCTGACGAGCGACAGAGGTCCCAAGCGAGCCTGCCTCGAGGTGCACCTGCGCGCGGGCTCGGTGCGGCTGGCCGCGCAGGCCAAGGGCGCCGGGATGATCTCCCCGCGCTTCGCCACGATGTTCTGCTTCGTCGAGACCGACGCCGCGCTGTCCTCCGAGACGCTCGATCTGCTGACCGGAGTGTGCGTGAAGCGCTCGTTCGACCGCATCTCCGTCGACGGCCAGCTGTCCACGAGCGACTCGGTGTTCGCCCTGGCCAGCGGGGCGTCCGGCGTGCGGGTGGAGGCGGAGTCCGAGGAGGAGCTGAGGCTGGGCGAGGCGCTCGACGCGCTGCTGCGCCAGCTGGCGCTCGAGATCGTGGCCGACGGCGAGGGTGCCGAGCGGGTGGGGCGAATCGTGGTGCGAGGCCGTCCCGACGCGGTGGAGCCCGTGGCCCGCTCGATCGCCAACTCGCCGCTTGTCAAGGCGGCGCTCCACGGCGGCGACCCCAACTTCGGCCGAGTGCTCCAGGCGGCCGGCCAGGCGTGGCCGCAGGCCGAAGCCTTCGTGGCCGACCTCGAGATCGAAGGCCGGCTGCTGGTCTCCGCGGGCGACACCGTGGAGCCCGCTCCGCCCGGGCTGGTGAGCGGTTCGGAGGTCGAGTTCACGCTCACGATGCCCGGCGAGGGCGGCGAGACCGAGGTGTTCTTCAGCGACCTCAGCCCCGAGTACGCCCGCTTCAACTCCGCCTACGTGTCATGAGAGACGTCGCCACCCTCCTCGAGGCCCTCCCCTATATCCGCGAGTTCTACGGCGAGACCGTGGTGATCAAGTACGGCGGCGCGGCGATGACCGATCCGGCCCTGAAGGAGGAGTTCGCCCGCGACGTGGTGCTGCTCAAGTACGTCGGCATGAACCCGGTGGTGGTGCACGGCGGCGGCCCCGACATCACGCGCTACATGGAGCGGCTGGGGATGGAGGTCAAGTTCGTCGAAGGCCTACGGGTGTCGGACGAAGCCACCGTCGAGGTCGCGAAGATGGTGCTGGTCGGCAAGCAGAACAAGGACATCGTGCTGCTCCTCGGCCGCCACGGGCAGCCCGCGGTGGGGCTCTGCGGGGACGACGGGCTGCTCTTCACGGTGAAGAAGCGCCTGGTCGGCGAGACCGACGTCGGTTTCGTCGGCGAGATCGAGCGTGTCGACGCCGACGTGCTCAACCACATAGCCGAGGACTACATCCCGGTGATCGCCTCTGTGGGCGCCGATCTCGACGGGAACTCGTACAACGTCAACGCCGACGCCGCCGCGGCGGCCGTGGCCGACGCCATCGGCGCCTTCAAGGTGATCTTCCTGACCGACGTGGAGGGTTGGCGAGCCGACCCGGACGAGCCCGACAGCCGCATATCCGAGGCAACCGCCGAGGAGGTGCGGAGCCACCTCCCGCAGGTGAGCGGCGGGATGCGCCCCAAGCTCGAGGCCTGCCTGCACGCGCTCGAGAGCGGGGTTGCGAACGCCCACATCATCGACGGGCGGCTGCCGCACTCGCTGCTGCTCGAGCTGTTCACCGACGAAGGGATCGGGACGAAGCTGTGGCCCTAGCGGAGCTGCAGGCGCTCGAGCGCGAGGCGCTCATGCCGACGTACGCGCGCAACCCGGTGGAGTTCGTGCGCGGCGAGGGCACCCGGCTGTGGGACGACGACGGCAACGAGTACCTCGACTTCCTCACCGGCATCTCGGTGACCCAGCTCGGCCATTGCCATCCGCGCCTGCTGGAGGCCGTGCGCGGGCAGGCCGGGCGGCTCATGCACGTCGGCAACCTCTACTACACGGAGCCGGGAATGCGGCTGGCCGCCAGGCTCTCAGAGCACTCGCTGGGCGGCAAGGTCTTCCTCTGCAACTCCGGGACCGAGGCGATGGAGTGCGCGATCAAGCTGGCCCGGCGCCACCGGCGTGGCGGCGACTTCGTGGTGCTCGAGGGCGGCTTCCACGGCCGCACGATGGGCGCCCTCTCGGCAACGCCGCAGGAGGCGAAGCAGGCCCCCTTCGCGCCGCTCGTGCCAGGCTTCCGGGTGGCCTCGCGGCACGGACCGCTCCCGGTCGACGAGCGCACAGCTGCGGTGATCATCGAGCCGATCCAGGGCGAATCCGGCATCCATCCCGTCGATCCCGCGCTGCTCGCGACCGCGCGCGAGCTGTGCGACGAGCACGGGGCGCTGCTCGTATTCGACGAGATCCAGTGCGGCATGGGCCGCACCGGGACGCTGTGGGCATGGCAGCAACCGGGCGTGCGGCCCGACGTGATGACCACGGCAAAGGGGCTCGGCGGCGGAGTGCCGATCGGGGCCTGCGTGACCGCTCCCGCGCACGCGAACCTGTTCGAGCCCGGCGACCACGGCTCGACCTTCGCCGGTGGACCGGTGACCTGCGCAGCGGCGAACGCCGTGCTGGACGTGGTCGACGACCCGGCGTTCCTGCGCATGGTCGCCCTGAAGGGCGAGCGCCTCGCGGCCGGTCTGCGCGACCTCGGCCTTGAGGTGCGCGGGCTGGGGCTGATGCTCGCGTTCCGCGCCAAGGAGGCGCCCGCGCTCGTGCGGCGGGCGCTGCTTGACGAGCGGCTCGTTCTCAACGCCACCGGGCCGGACACGGTGAGGCTGCTGCCGCCGCTGACCGTCTCCGACGACGAGATCGACGAGGCGGTGCGCCGGATCGGCGGACTGGTCGCTCGGTGACGAGCCTGCTCTTCGCCTACGGCAGCAACCTGGCCTCCTCCGAGATGGAGGCCTGGTGTCCCGAGGCGCGCTTTGCCGGCATCGCCCGGCTTCCGAACCACCGGCTCGCCCTGCTTCGGCGCTCTATCCGCTGGGGCGGCGGGGCGGTCGACATCGTGGAGGCCGCGGGTGAGAACGTCTGGGGCGCTCTCTACGAGCTTCCCGAAGGCACGCTGGACGGGCTTGACGCCAAGGAGGGAGAGGGCTGGGCCTACCGGCGCACGGCCGTCGAGGTCGAGCACGGTGGCCGCCGAGTGGCGGCCGAGGCCTACGAGGTGATCGAAACCGAGTCCGAGGAGGTTCCGGCCACCCCCGAGTACGCGGAGGTGATCATGCAGGGCGCGCAGGAGCGCGGCCTCCCTGAGGAGTACGTAGCACGGCTGTTACGGTGGCTCGCCCCGTGAGCGAGGAGCGCCACACGCTGATCAAGACGGCCTCCTACGAGGCCGAGCCCGGCGAGGTCGGACGCGTGCTGCTGCTCTACTCGGGCGGTCTCGACACGAGCGTGATGCTGAAGTGGATCCAGGACGAGTACGAGGCCGAGGTCGTTGCGCTCACCGTCAACCTCGGGCAGCCGGGCGAGGACTTCGAGGTGGTGAAGGGCAAGGCGCTGCACCTCGGCGCGCTCGACTGCCACGTGATCGACGCCCGTGAGGAGTTCGCCCGCGATTACGTGCTGCCTGCGATCAAGGCGAACGGGCTGTACGGCGGCGGCTACCCGCTGTTCACTGCGCTGGGGCGGCCGCTGATAGCGAAGCTGGCGGTGGAATATGCCCGCCTGTCAGGCTGCGACACGATCGCCCACGGCTGCACCGGCAAGGGCAACGACCAGGTGCGGATCGAGTCGACGGTGATCGCGCTCGATCCGGAGATGAAGATCATCGCACCGGTTCGGGGCTGGCAGATGGGACGCGAGGAAGAGATCGCCTACGCGCGCGAGCACGGCATCCCGGTGAAGGGAGGCACCGAGACGCCGCCGTACTCCATCGACGACAACCTCTGGGGCCGCTCCTCAGAGGGCGGGGCGATCGAGGACCTCGACCAGCCGCCGCGCGACGACGTCTTCCAGCTCGTCGCCCGCCCCGAGGACGCTCCCGACGAGCCCGAGGACGTGGTGGTGGAGTTCGAGCGGGGCTGCCCCGTCGCCCTGGGCGGCGAGCGCCTGGGGCTCGTGGAGCTGCTCGAGCGCGCCGGCGAGCTGGGGGCCCGCCACGGCGCGGGGATCGTCGACCACATCGAGGACCGCATCGTCGGGCTGAAGGTGCGCGACCTCTACGAGGTGCCGGCCGCGGCGCTCATTCTTACCGCGCACAAGGAGCTCGAGAAGCTGGTCGGGACGATCCACCAGAACAACTTCAAGCCGCACCTCGACGACCACTGGGCGTACCTCGTGTACGCCGGGCTCTGGTACGAGCCGCTGCTCTCCGACCTGAACGCCTTCATGGACGCGGTGAACGAGCACGTCACGGGCGAGGTGACGGTGCGCCTGTTCAAGGGGAGCGTGCGGGCGGTCGCCCGCCGCTCGCCGAACGCGCTCTACGATCCGTCGCTGGCCGGCTTCGGCGAATCCGGCGGGCTGTTCTCGCAGCAGGCCAGCCCGGGGTTCATCGAGCTATGGTCGCTGCAGTCGCGAATGGCTTACAACGTCCGCAACCGGGAAACGAGGAGGAAATGAGCTCCAAGGGATACACCGTCCTCGGATGGATCACGTGGCAGATCGCGACGCGCGTCGCCAAGCGGAAGATGTCGCAGAACAAGGCCAAGATCGGCGCGGCGGCGACCGTGCTGCTCGTGCTGGTCGGCGGCCTCGCCGCCGCGCGCGCAGCGGGCGGCAACAATCAGGACTAGGTAGGCTCCGCCAGCACCTCACCCTCCGAAAACCGAAAGAAGGTTCCTTCAATGAGCACTGGCCCGCTCAGCGAGACCGTCGTCCGCGAGCTGAAGGACGGCTTCCAGGGACGCGTGATTCAGCCCCAGGACGAGGGCTACGACGAGGCGAGGAGCCTCTTCAACGCGATGATCGACAAGCGGCCTATCGTCATCGCGCAGTGCGCGAGCGTCAGCGACGTGGCGGCTGCCGTGCGCTTCGGGCGCGACACCGAGCTGCCCACCGCGGTGCGAGCCGGCGGCCACTCCGTGGCGGGCATGTCGACCGTGGACGGCGGCCTCGTGGTCGACGTCCGCAACCTGAAGTCGATCGAGGTCAACCCTGACGAGCGCACGGCCCGCTGCGGGGCGGGCCTCACCTGGGGCGAGTTCGATGCGGCCACCCAGGAGCACGGACTGGCCGCGACCGGTGGGCGCGTCTCCACCACCGGCGTCGCCGGCTTCACGCTGGGCGGCGGATCCGGCTGGCTCGAGCGCAAGTACGGGCTCGCGTGCGACCACCTGAGCGCGGTCGAGCTGGTAACGGCGGCCGGGGATCGCGTCCGTGCGAGCGAGAGCGAGAACCCGGACCTCTTCTGGGCGCTCCACGGCGGCGGCGGCAACTTCGGCGTGGCCACGGCGTTCGAGTTCCGGCTCAACCCGGTCGGCCCGTCCGTGATGGCGGGCCTGATGCTGTGGCCGGGCGAGCGCGGCCGCGAGGTCGCCGAGGCGATGCGCGAGGTTTACGACCCCGGACCCGACGAGCTGGCGATGGCCGTGGTGTACCTGACCGGCCCGCCGGAGGAGTTCGTGCCGCCAGAGCTGCGGGGGCAGCTGTGCTGCGGGGCGGCCCTGTTCTGGGCCGGAGAGAGCCCCGAGGACGGCGAGCCCTATGCGGCGCGATTTCGCGGGCTCGGGCCGGCGGTGGACCTCGTCGGACCGATGCCTTACACGGAGTTCCAGCGCATGATCGACGACCCGCCCGGCCTGCGGAACTACTGGACCGCCGACTACCTCGACCAGCTGAGCGACGACGCGATCGACACGTTCGCGTCACACTCGGAGCGCATGCCGGTCCCGTCGGCGTGCCAGTCGATCATGTTCCCGTGGGGCGGCAAGGTCGCGCGAAACGGCGACACCCCCATGTCGAAGCGAGACGCGCCGTGGGTGGCGCATCCGTTCGCGCTCTGGGAGAGCGCCGACGGCGACGAGCGGCACCTCTCGTGGGCGCGCGGGATCTCCGCGGACATGAAGCGCTTCAGCAACGGCGGCGTGTACCTCAACTTCATCGGAGACGAGGGCCAGGACCGCGTCCGGGCCGCGTTCGGCGACAGCTACGAGCGGCTCGCCCGCATAAAGGCCCAGTACGACCCCGACAACTTCTTCCGCTTCAACCAGAACATCAAGCCGGCGCTGGCCGGCGTGGCGTAGATCAGGCGGCGCCGCGCCCCTGCTGCGGTAGCGTGCGCGCATCGAGGGTAGGGAGTCATCGGAGAAGACCCCGATCCGCGGCCGCACCCGCAGCCGGGTTCCCGACGCAGAGATCGCTTCATTGCGCGACGTGCGCTTCTCGTCGGCGATGCGCGGCTACGACCGGGACGCGGTCGACGAGTACGTGAGCCGGGTCAACCAGGTGCTAGCGGAACTTCAGATCACGGCGGCCCCGGAATCGGCGATACGGCACGCCCTCGAACAGGTGACCGAGGAGACGCAGGGTCTCCTGGAGCGCGCCCACGAGACCGCGGATGAGATAACCCGTCGCTCGCGCTCTCAGGCCGACGACCGGGTCCAGAAGGCGACGCAGGAGGCTCAGCAGTTGCACGACGAGGCCGAGCAGGAGGCCCGGCAGCTGCGCGACGACGCCGCACATGAGGCCCGCGAAGTGCGCGAGGCAGCGGCCAAAGAGGCCCGCGAAGTCCGCGAGGCCGCACAGCAAGAGGCACGGGAGATTCGCGGTGCCGCCGAGGCTCGCGTCCGCGAGCTCGAGGCCGACGTGCGGGCAATCAATGAGGAGCGCTCACGCCTCATCGGGGAGCTGCGCGAGCTCGTTCGGCGCCTCGGCGAGTTCGCGGACGGGGCCGCCGGCCGTTATCCGAGCTCGCCGCCGGTGGAGCCGGGGAGCTAACCGAGCGCGACCTCTCCACCGGGAGCCACCGGGCGCAGCCGGTCGGCGACTCCGGCCGCGCTGAACGCGCGCCGAACGTCCGCCGCGTTCGAGGTGAAGTGCGCCCAGCCGTCCTGGTGGATGGGCACGATCGTCGCCTCGTTCAACGCCTTCGCCGCCTCGACGGCGGTGTCGGCGGTGAGGGTCAGGTAGGCGTCGCCCCAGGCCGCCGGGACCTGGGCGCCGCCCACGAACAGCACGGCAACGTCGACCGGTCCGTGCTCGGCCACCATCGCCCGCACCACGTCGACGGAGGCGTTGTCGCCGCTGACGTAGACGGTCGGCAGGCCGTCGCTGCGCAGCACGAAGCCGATCACGGGGCCGTTTTTGGCGGCAACATCTGGTGGCCCGTGCTCCGCCGGGACCGCGGTGACCCGGACCTTCCCGCCGGCGGGCCGGTCGAGCTCGACGGCGTCCCCGGGCGCAAGGCCGGTGGCGTTTCCGGCCAGCCGCTCGGCGCCGGCGATGGTGGTCAGGACACGGCCGGCCTCCGGCAGCAGCTCCCGGCCGGCTTCATCGAGGTTGTCCGAGTGGTGATCGTGGGATAGGAGAACGGCGTCGAACGGTCTGACCCGCGCGGCGGGCACCGCCGGCCCGGCGAGCTTGCGAAGCACGACGGCAGTGCCGGGACGGGGGTACTCGCCCGGCGGGTCGAAGGTCGGGTCGGTCAGGAGCCGCACGCCCCCGTAGACGATCAGGGACGTCGGGCCGCCGACGAGCTGAAGGGTCGGCGGCGCCTCGTCGATCACGCCGGCACCAGCTCGTCGAGATGGGCGGTCAGCACGTCACGGAACGAGCGCGGCGGGCGCCCGCTCAGCTGCTCAACGCCGTCCCCGACCGTCGCTCCGAACCCCAGCCGGGCGGAAATCCCGAAGCTCGCGACGTCGCGCGCCACCTGCTCGGTCATGTGGGCGTGCTCGATCAGGCCCGCGATGTAC
>Ga0081538_10002780_pt1 | contig 16761 bp, 18 predicted proteins | sample TabmetS5T2R1_FD_71022 | JGI IMG/M metagenome (GOLD analysis project Ga0081538, IMG submission 71022) | Tabebuia heterophylla rhizosphere microbial communities from the University of Puerto Rico - S5T2R1 | ecosystem: Host-associated > Plants > Roots > Rhizosphere ... | reverse complement strand
GTGGAACGTGGCGCCGGGCGAGTACACGAGCCCGGCGCGAGCGAGCAGCCGGGCCGCCTCCGGGAACCCCTTGGGGATGGCGGTGGGGGACGGCAGGTCGGGAAAGCCCGCGCTGTGGGTCAGCATGCGGCGGACGGTGACCTCGCGGAACGCCGGCCCGCCGAACTCGTGGAGATACCGCCCCAGCGGCGCCTCCAGATCGACCTTGCCGTGCTCCACGAGCCACAGCACCGCGGGCAAGGTCGCCACCACCTTGGTGAGGGAAGCGATGTCATAGACGGTGGTCACGGTGAGGGGCTCGGGGCGGGGAATCAGGGTACGCATGCCCCAGACCTTGCGATAGACCACGCGATCGCCCTGCCCCACCAGGAGCGTGGCGCCCGGCACGTCGCCGGCCGCGACGGAATCGCGGGTCGCGTCGTCGAGGCCGGAGAGATCGGGAACGGGCGGGATCTGCGCGCCAGCGCGGACCACCCAGATGCCGAGCACGCCCAGGAGCACGCCCAGCAGGAGGGCGACGAGGCGCATGCCTCTATCATACGTGCTAGGCTTCGCCGGAATGCAGCGCATCTTCGTCACCGGCGGGACGGGCTTCGTCGGCAAGCATGTCATCCGGGCCCTGCTCGGCCAGGGCCTGCTGGTCCGCGCCCTCGTCCGGCGCGGCTCGGAGCGGGATCTCCAGGGTTTCGAGTCCATCGAGCGTGTGCCCGGCGACGTGCTGGCGCCGGAGACCCTCACCGCGTCGGTCGAAGGCTGCGCGGCCATCGTCCACCTGGTCGGCATCATCCGAGAGCGGCGGAGCCGCGGCGTGACGTTCGAGGCCCTCCACACCGAGGCGACCAGGAACATGCTGGGGCTGGCCCGCGCGGCCGGCGTGCGGCGCTTCGTCCACATGAGCGCTCTCGGCACCCGGCCGAACGCCGCCGCGCGCTATCACCAGACGAAGTGGGCGGCCGAGGAGGCCGTGCGCGCCAGCGGGCTCGACTGGACCATCTTTCGCCCCTCGATCATCTTCGGTCGCGGGGACGAGCTGGTGTCGATGCTGGCGAAGATGATCCGGCGGCTGCCCGTCGTCCCGGTGCTGGGCACGGGGCGCTACCGGCTGCAGCCCATTGCGGTGGAGCAGGTCGGCGAGGCGTTCGCCCGGGCGGTGCGGAGCAATCGCAGCGTGGGCCAGGTCTACACGGCGGCGGGGCCCGCCGACTATCCCTTTCTCGAGATCCTGAGCCGCATCGCCCGGGCGATGGGGCGATCGGGCGTCCGGACGGTGCACGTGCCGCTGGGCCCCGTGCGCGCCGCCACGTCGGTGTTCCAGGCGCTTCCCTTCTACCCCCTCACGCTGGACCAGCTCACGATGCTGAGCGAGGACAACGTGGGCGATCCCACGGGGTTCTACGCCGACCTCGGCCTGCGCCCCGAGCCCTTCGACGTGGGACTCGCCCGCATGTTCGGCGCCGACCGGGTCGCGGCGTGATGGCCACGGGCGGCGCGTTCGGGCATCAGCACGGCGATCCGCGCACCCTCGCCGAGCGCATCGAGGCCCAGCTCCGGGCGCGCGTGACCGAGGCGGCAGAGATGGCGAGCCTCGAGCTGCTGGTGGCCCTCCGCGCCAAGGCCGGACGGCCCGCGCCGGCCGACGGCGATCAGCGCGACCGCGACGAGCTCTCCGCGCTCGCCTTCGAATTCCTCGGCCATCTGCGCGCGGTCCTCGGCGACAGCCTCTCGCCCGCCGAGCGCGCCGACCTCGAGGCGGCGGAGCGCGGCGCTGCGGACGCGGCGCGCGGACGCGTGCTCGCGGCCCACAGCCATCTCGCGCGCCGCCTGCCCGATTACTGGCAACGCTTCGAGGCAGAGCGCAAGGTCTTCGCCGAGCAGCAGCTCGCCGCGGCGGCGCAGGGGCGCGGATGGCTGCGCCGCCTGCTGGGATCCTAGGCCGCCCGGCGAGATGCTAGGCGGCCCGCCGATCGGCGCTCGCGGGCGCGGCGGACGCGGCGGCCCGCAGGCCGCAGAGGGCCCAGAGATCGCCGCAGTCGTCCAGGGCGCGGCTCCATTCCTCGTACCCGGCCAGCAGGCGGAGGCGCACCGCAGCGAGCCGCGCCTCGGCCTCCTCCGTGCGCGCGCGGGTCTCGGGATCGAGGCCGGCCAGGGCTTCATCCATGCCCGGCCCGACGGCGATACGGTCGAGCAGCGCATGCAGCTCGGACCGAAGCAGCGTATCGAGCACGCTGCCGGTGAGGCCGCCGGCCGGGGCCGGCTTCCGATCGTGGGTATACGGGGTGAGGACGCTCATGGGGATACCTCCCGACTCTTCCACTCCTCGTGTCACGAACTACTAAACACCTGAGGAGTGTCGATGTCAAGCCCGGACTTGACCGCGGCCCAGCCCCTCGGCAGAGTCCCCCGCATGCCCCTGTCGCGGGACGCGCGGCTGGTCTTCGCCGCCAAGACCACGCGGACCTTCTGCTACGGGGCGCTCGGCGTGCTGATTCCCGTGCACCTGGCGCGCCTGGGACTCGATGCGCGCGGGCTCGGCCTCGCCGTGACCCTCACGCTGCTCTCCAGCGCCGCCCTCACCTTCGCCGTGCAGCAGCCCGCGCGCCGCTGGGGCCCGCGCCCGGCCCTGCTGGGCCTGGCCGCGCTCAGCGTGCTGGCCGGCGCGCTGTTCCTGATCGCGCGCGATCCGTGGCTCGTGGTGCTGGCGGCCATGCTGGGCAATCTCGCCGTCGGCACCGGCGAGACCGGCCCGTTCCAGGCCCTCGAACAGGTGGTCGTGACGCGGGCGTCGACGCGCGAGGACCTCACGCGGGCGCTGTCGCTCTACAACTTGATCGGCTACGTGGCCTCGGCCTTCGGCGCCGCGCTGGTCGCGCGGCTCCCGACGCCGGCGGCCGTCTTCGCCCTCTTCCTCGCCGGGGCGGCCCTGCAGGTGCTCGCGTACGCCCGCATGGAGCCCCTGCCGCCCGCAACCCCGGCCGCGGGAACGCGCGCCGCCGCGGCGCCGTCCCGCCCGCTCGTGCGGCGCCTCGCCGCGCTCTTCGCGCTGGATTCCCTGGCCGGCGGCTTCGTGATCCAGAGCCTGGTCACGTACTGGTTCTACACGCGCTTCGGCCTGGACCTGGCCCAGCTCGGCTGGATCTTCTTCGGCACCCAGATCCTGTCCGGCCTATCGCTGCTGCTCGCCGTGCGTCTGGCCCCGCGCCTGGGCCTGGTCAACACCATGGTGTTCTCGCACCTCATCTCGAACCTGCTGCTGATCGCGCTCGCCCTGGCCCCCACCGTGGGCGTGGCGGTCGTGCTCCTGCTGGCCCGGCACCTGCTCTCGCAGATGGATCTCCCCACGCGGCAAACCTTTCTCATGCTGGCGGTGGAGGACCACGAACGCGAGCACGCCGCCACGCTCACCAACACGAGCCGGACGCTGGCGCAGTCCGTGAGCCCGACCATCACCGGGTGGATCATGCAGGGGATGTCGCTGGCCGCCCCCTTCGTGCTCGGCGGCGGGCTCAAGATCGTGTACGACCTGCTGCTCTACGTCACCATCCGTAATGTGCGCACGCGCTGAGGCGGGCCTACCCTACCGCGCGCGCTGGAGGGCCCGGCCCATCACGCGGTCGACCAGGCCCGGCGCCACTGCGGCGAGCCCCGCGAGGAGCCGGGCGGGCGCGTAGGGATACACCTCGGGGCGCGGGCGCCGCACGCAGCGCAATATGGCGCGCGCGACCGCCTCGGCCGATTGCGACGGCCCCATCCGCTTGAGCGGCTCGCGGCGCGTCTCCACCTCGTGGAACTCGGTGTGGGTGAAGATCGGATAGACGAGGCTGACCGCGATGCCGGCGCCGCGGAGCTCGAGGCGCAAGGCCTCGGTGAGGCCGCCCAGCGCGAACTTGGTGGCGCCGTAGGCGCTGCGGCCGGGAAGGTTGCGGCGCCCCACGATGGACGACACGTTGATGATGTGACCCCGCCCCTGGCGCCGCATGATCGGCAGCGCCGCCTGCGTCGCGGTGAGCACGGCGATCAGGTTCAGCTCGAGGAGCGCCCGCAGCTCGTCGGGCCGCGTGTCCTCGAAGCGCGCGGCGAGACCCCGCCCCGCATTGTTCACCAGCACGTCGAGCGCGCCGAAGCGCCCGGCGACCTCGTCCACCATGGCGCGCACGGCCTTCTCGTCGGTCACGTCCACGGCATGCACGGAGACGTCCCCGCCGCGGGCGCGGAGCTCGGCGGCGAGGGCCTCCAGCCGGTCGCGGCGCCGCGCGCACAGGGCGACGCGCAGGCCGGCCGCTGCGAAGGCGCGGGCGGTGGCGGCCCCGATGCCGGCGGAGGCGCCGGTCACGAGGGCGACCCGCCCCGCGGGATCAGTCACGCCGGGCGCCGATGGCGCAGGAAATGCGATAGCGGTTGCGGGCGATCCACCGATAGACGAGGGGGGCGATCAGCCCCGCGCCCGGCACGCGGAACAGCGCCGCCGCCCAGCGCCACCCGTGCAGCCGGCGCAGGATCTCGGGGAGCGCGGCCGCGCCGCCCAGAACGCGACCATCGGGAAGGACGAGCTGTATCGCCTCGAGACAGGTCGCCTCCGCCATCGCCGGGTAGCGGGTGCGCCGCTCCGGGGCCTGGCAGGGGAGGAACTCGAACTGTCCGGGCCGCGCCCGGCGCGAGACCCAGCCGACGCTGCCCTGGCAGAGCCCGCACGTCCCGTCGTAGATGACGACGGCCAGCGGCGTCCGGTCCGTGTCCACGCCCATATCCGCATTGTAGCGCCTCAGCGATAGGCGCAGGGCGGCGTGGGTGTGCGCCAGACCACCGAGGGCAGATGCCGGCCGTCGGCGAACAGGGGCTGCTGCACCGCCGGGCGCTCACGCGCGAGCCGCCGGCCACCGAGGGTGAGGAAATAGCCCGCCCGCACGGTGTCCACGCCGAGACGGCGCAGGTCCTCCGCGCCGCGCAGCACCACGCGCCGCCGCTCGGCCACGAGCCGTTCCGCGGCCCGCGGACCGATGCCGGGCACGCGAAGCAGCAGATCCTCGGGGGCACGGCTCACGTCCAGGGGGAACTCCGTCGGGTGGGCGAGGGCCCAGGCCGTCTTCGGATCCTGCTCGAGCGGCAGATTGCCGTCGATGCCGAAGGGCAGCTCGTCGACGCGGAAGCGATACTGACGCAGAAGGTGCTCGGCCTGGTACAGGCGGAACTCGCGCGCCGACGGCGTGCCGGGCACATCCTCCATGGGCGTGCCGGCCACCGGCTGGAACGCGCTGAAATGCGCGTGGTGGAGCAGGCCCTGGCCCTCGAGCCGGCCCACGAGCCCGAGAATCTCGCGGTCCTGCTCGCCCTGGGCGCCGACCACGAACTGGGTGGTGGTGCCCATGGGCGCCGGGCGATCGGGACGGCCCTCCAGTCGTCCCTCGCGCGAGAGACGGCCGGCCAGCTCGAGGCTCGGGAGGAGATCGCCGGAGAGATCCTTCTCCTTGGCGAGGCGGCGGACCACGTCGTCACGCGGGCCTTCGAGGTTGATGGAGACGCGGTCGCAGAGGCGCGCGGCCTCCCGCACCTGGTCGCTCTGCGCGCCGGGCAGCACCTTCACGTGCACGTAGCCGCGAAAGCCCTCGCGCCGGCGCAGGATGTGGACGGCGTCCAGCATGCGGTCCATGGCGCGCACCGCGCGCCCGGGCACGCCGGAGGTGAGGAAGAGGCCGCTCACCTGCCCCGCGCGATAGGACTCGATGAAGGTGCGCGCGACCTCTTCCGGCCCCAGCGCGGTGCGCCGGACCTTGCCCCCGCAGAAGGTGGGGCAGTAGCCGCAGGACAGCGAGCAGGCGTTGGTCTGCATGATGCGCATCAAGGTGGTCGAGCCGCGGCCCGGGACCCGCACCGTCCGGATGCCGACCGGGCTCTCGGGCGCCCCGGCGCCCTGGAAGCGCCGGTGACGCGGGAGCGGCATCCCGTGCTCGCGATCGTCCGCCGCCGCGTCGGAGAGAATGGCCAGCCGCTCGTGTCGATCCAGCATATGTTCCGGCATGGAGGCACCTCCCAGGGAAGCCCATACTAAACACACGACGAGTAGTAAAGCAAGCCCCGCGGAGCCTATGATCCCGACATGAAAATCACCGGGATCGACAGCATCGTCCTCTCCCTTCCCTGCGCGCCCCCGATGTCGCTCGAGTTCCCGGAGCATCGGATGGTCGCCGCCACCATCACCACGGACGAGGGCCTGACGGGCCTCGGCTACACCCTGGCCTTCGGCGCGGGGGGCGCGGAGTCCATGCAGGTGTATCTCGAGACGCGGCTCAAGCCCCTGCTGCTGGGCGAGGATCCCCTGTTCGTCGAGCGCCTGTGGGACCGCATGTATCGCGCCGACCGCGGGATCAAGCGGCAGGGCGTGGCCGCCTACGCGATCTCGGCCCTGGACATCGGGCTGTGGGACATCGCGGGCAAGGCCGCGGGGCTCCCCCTCTACAAGCTCTGGGGCGCGTTCACGGATCGCGCCGAGGCCTATGGCAGCGGCGGCTGGGGCAAGTACCGCGTGGAAGACGTGATCGCCGAGGCCCAGAAGTACGTGGGACGTGGCTGCCGCTACTACAAGATGAAGATCCACGACCCCGACCCGCGCGTGAACCGCAAGCGCGTGGAGGCGGTCAAGAAGGCCGTGGGCGACGGCGTGCGGCTCATGGTGGACGTGAACCAGAAGCTGGACGTGCTCGGCAACATCCGCCAGGCCCAGGCGCTCGAGGACCTCGACCTCGTGTGGTACGAGGAGCCGGTGCTCGCCGACGACTTCGCGGCCTGCGCGGAGGTGGCGCGCTCCATCAAGATTCCCGTGGCCACCGGCGAGAACGCCTACTCGCGCTTCGAGTTCCGCGAGCTGATCGAGCGGCGCGCCGCCCGCTACCTCATGCCGGATGTGGGCCGGGCCAACGGCTACTCGGAGACCATGCGCATCGGGCACCTCGCCGCCGCGCACGGGCTGCCCGTCACGCCCCACGTCGTGCACGAGCTGTCACTCCACGTGGTGGGCGCCCTCGCCAACGGCTTCCTCGTGGAGCTCATGGACTGGGCGCCCGCCGACCTCTTCGCCGAGCCGCCGCGCTGCGAGGGCGGGGTGTTCCGCATCCCCGACCGCCCCGGCCACGGCATGGCCCTGGCGCCGGGCGCGGTGGAGAAATACCGACTGACATGAGGCTTCTTTCGGGGGGCTTGCCGTCCGAGCCCGTCCCAAGGTAGGGTCGGGCCGGTGATGCTCGGTCCCGTTCCCACGATTCCAACGGAGGAGTAACCCATGACCCGAGCGAAGCGCATCGTCCCGATGCTTTTCATGTCCTTGGCTCTCCTGGCTCTGGCTGCGCCGGGAGCCGTGTGGGCCCAGGCCAAGGGCGGCGACCTGACCGTGGCGCTCTCGAGCTTCTCGGCGGAGACGCTGGACCCCGCGCTCCAGGGACACAACGTCAAGTACTACCTCTCGCTGATGTTCGACTATCTCGTCGGCACTACCCCCGACGGCCAGCCGACCCAGCAGGGCGGGCTCGCCTCGAAGTGGGAGAGCAGCGCCGACCACAAGCGCTGGACCTTCCACCTTCGGAAGGGCGTGAAGTTCCACACCGGCGATGAGATGACCTCGGAGGACGTCAAGTTCAGCCTGCAGCGCGCCATGGGCAAGCGCTCCACCACCGGGTACGCGGGGCCGCTCCGCACCCTGATCCAGGACATCGAGACGCCGGCGCCCGATCGCGTCGTCATCCTGACCAAGGAGCCGACGCTCATCATTCCCGTGTATCTCTCCCGCGCCCTCTCCACCGAGGGAATGGTGCTCCCCAAGAAGTACCTCGAGGCGAACGGAGACGACGTCTTCGCCCGCAAGCCCGTGGGCACCGGCCCCTACAAGTTCGTGGAGCAGGTCGTCGGCTCCCACATCAAGCTGACCGCGGTGGACAGCCACTGGAGGATCGGCACGCCCAAGTACAAGAACATCACCTTCAAGCTGGTGCCCGAGGAGACCACCCGCATCGCCCTCCTGCGGCGCGGGGAGGTGGACGTCACCGACATCAGCCGGGAGCGGGTGAAGGAGCTCGAGAAGGAGGGCTTCCCCATCCACCTCCGGAAGGACGAGGCGCTCGTGCACATGTGGTTCGTCCTCGGGCCCGACGGCTGGGTGCCGCCCGTGAAGGACAAGCGGGTCCGCGAGGCCCTCAACATCGCCATCGACCGCAACGAGATCGCCCAGTCGATCTTCGGCGGACGGGCCGAGCCTGCGGCGATTCCGTTCGGCCTGTCCTGGTCGTTCAAGGACGTGGGCTTCAAGGTGACGCCGGAGATGCAGTACGCCTACGATCCGGCCCGCGCCAAGAAGCTGCTCGCCGAGGCGGGGGTGCCCAACGGCTTCGCGCTGGATATGCACGCCTTCCAGCTGCCCGGCTTCCCCGAGGGCAAGGCGTTCGCGGAGGCGGTGTCGGGCTACTGGGAGAAGATCGGGGTGAAGCCCAAGCTGATCCCGGTGGACTATCCCGCGTTCCGCAAGCTCTGGATCGACCGGAAGGCGCCCGGGGCGACCGGGTACTACAACATCGCCAACCGGGACTGGATCGGCACGTACGCGCTGCTGGAGAAGCAGGCCTACACACCGTCCAAGATGACCGACACCGTGGCCGACACCGAGGTGGACGGCATGATCGCCCAGGTCATGCGCCAGACCGACCAGCAGAAGATCAACTCGCTGATGCGGAACATCTTCACCCGCCTGCGCAGCGAGCACTACGGGGTGCCGGTGGTCTACATCCACTCCCCGTACGCCGCCTCGAAGAAGCTCGGCAAGTGGAATCCCGGCTCCGTCATGTACGACCTCTACATCGACGAGCTGGCCTCCGGGAAATAACCGCCGCGGCGGCCGAGGGGGGCGGGCCCCCCTCGGCCGGAACCGCCGATCACCATGATTCGCTTCATCCTGTCCCGCCTCGTCCAGTCTCTCGCCGCGCTCGCCATCCTCTCCGTGGTGGTGTTCGTGCTCGCGCGGACCACCGGCGATCCCCTCCACATGATCCTCCCGATGTCGGCGACCGCGGAGGACTACGCCAACGCCCGGCAGTACCTCGGCCTCGACCGGCCGTACATCGAGCAATACTTCTCCTTCGTCGGCAAGGCCCTCACCGGCGACTTCGGGACCTCGCTGCGCGCGCGCCGCCCCGTCATGGAGCTCATCCAGGAGCGGCTTCCCAACTCGATCCGTCTGGCCGTCTTCGCCATGGGCGTGTCCCTGGCGTTCGCCTTCCCCCTCGGCATCCTCGCCGCCGTCTGGAAAGGCACGAACCTCGACCGCACCGCCCAGGTGATCGCGGTGCTGGGCCAGTCCCTGCCCACCTTCTGGGTGGCCATCGTGCTCGTCGAGTTCGTGGCGGGGCGGCTCCAGTGGCTCCCCGCCGGGGGTATCAGCGGGTGGTCGAGCTATGTCCTGCCCGGCTTCACCCTGGGCTGGTTCGTGGTGGCGGGTCTGATGCGACTCCTGCGCTCGGGCATGCTCGAAGTGCTCGATTCGGAGTACGTGAAGCTCGCCCGCGTCAAGGGTGTGGTGGAGCATCGGGTGATCTGGCTGCACGCGCTGAGGAACGCGCTCGTCCCCGTGGTGACCTTCGCCGGCATCTACTTCTCCATCCTCGTGACCACCGCGATCGTGGTGGAGACGGTGTTCGCCTGGCCGGGGCTGGGGCGCCTGGCGTACGACGGCATCAGCTCGCGCGACTTTCCGGTGATCCAGGCCGTGGTCCTCACGACCGCCGCGATCGTGGCCGTGGTCAATCTCGGCGTCGACTGCCTCTATGCCCTCATCGACCCCCGCATCCGCTATGCGCGGTAGTCGCCGTGGCCATTGATCCGGGGACGGCGGAGCGGGCGGCCGGGGGGCTGGCGGTGCCGGAGCGGGACGTCACCGCGGCGGCCGCGCGCCGCCGCCGCCTGCCCCTCCTACCCCTCGCCATCATCGGCGTGTTCGTGCTCGTCGCCATCCTCGCGCCGGTGCTGAGCCCGGCCGATCCCCTCAGCCAATCGCTCCGCAACCGGTTCAAGCCGCCGGTGTGGATGGAGGGCGGCTCCACCGCGCATCTGCTCGGCACCGACCGGCTGGGCCGCGACATCCTCTCGCGCATCATCTGGGGCTCGCGCGTCTCCCTCGCCGCGGGTGTCGTCACCGTGCTCATCGCCAGCGCCTTCGGCGCCGCGGTCGGTCTCGTGGCCGGGTACTACGGCGGGCGGACGGACGCGGCCCTCATGCGCATCACCGATGCCACCATGTCCTTCCCGGTGATCCTGCTCGCGCTGATCCTGGCCGTCACGGTGGGACCGAGCTTCACCAACGTGGTGGTGGCCATCGCGGTCATTCTCTGGGCGCGCTACGCGCGGGTGATCCGTGGGCAGGTGCTCACGCTGATGAGCCTCGACTTCATCGCGCAGGCACGCATCGCGGGCGCCGGGGCCTGGCGGATCATCACCCGGCATCTCCTTCCCAACACGCTCAACACCCTCGTCGTGCTGGTGACGCTCCAGGTGGGCTACGTGATCATCGTGGAGGCGTCCCTGTCCTTCCTGGGCGCGGGCATCCCGCCCCCGACCCCGGCCTGGGGCTCCATGATCGCCGAGGGCCGGGAGTTCGTGACCAGCGCCTGGTGGGCCTCCGCCATTCCGGGTCTCGCCATTCTGGCGGTCGTCCTCGCCTTCAACCTGCTCGGGGACTGGTTGCGCGACACGCTCGACCCGAAGCTCCGGCAGCTCTGATCCGGCCCGCCCCCGTGCCCTCGCCCGTCATCGAGATTCGCGACCTCCACACCCACATCGTCACCCGGTGGGGAACGATCCGGGCCGTCGACGGCGTGTCCTTCTCGGTGGGCGAGGGCGAGACCCTGGGGCTGGTCGGTGAGTCGGGGTCGGGCAAGAGCATGACGTGCCTGAGCGTCGTGCGCCTGATCCCGCGGCCGGCGGCGCGGATCACCCGCGGGGCGGTGCTGCTCGACGGCGAGGATCTCGTGCCCAAGAGCGAGCGCGAGATGCAGCGGATACGGGGCCGCAAGATCGCCATGATCCTGCAGGATCCCATGAGCTCGCTGAACCCGGTGTTCTCGGTGGGCATGCAGGTGCGGGAGCCGGTGGCGCTGTACCACGGGCTCCGCGGCCGACGCCTCACCGCTCGCGCGGCCGCCCTCCTGGGCTCGGTGCGCATCCCGTCTCCAGAGGCGCGCCTGCGCGCCTTCCCCTTTCAGATGTCCGGCGGCATGCGCCAGCGCGTGGTCGGCGCCATGGCCATCGCGGCCCCCCCGCGCCTGCTGATCGCGGACGAGCCGACCACCAGCCTCGACCTCACCATCCAGGCGCAGTACCTGGGCCTGCTGCAGGAGCTGCAGAGCCGGCACCGTCTGGCCATGATCTTCATCACGCACAATCTGGGCATCGTGTCGCGCATCTGCGACCGCGTGGCCGTGATGTACGCCGGCCGCATCGTCGAGACCGGCCCGGTGCGCCAGATCTTCAAGTCGCCCGCCCACCCCTACACGCAGGCGCTGCTCGAATCCATTCCGCGGCTCGGCGACCGGCGCGAGCGGCTCACCGCCATCGAGGGTCAGCCGCCCGATCTGGCGCGCTTGCCGGGCGGGTGCGCCTTCGCTCCCCGATGCCCGTACGTGATGGATCGTTGCCGCGCCGAGGCTCCGCCCCAGCTGGCGGTCGCGCCCGGCCAGGTCAGCGCCTGCTGGCGGCACGCGTCGGCATGACGACCACCGCCGCGTCCCGCCCGCCCCTCCTCGAGGCACGGGACCTCACCAAGCACTTCCCGGTGCGCCGCGGCATGCTCGGCTGGTCCACCGCGCTCGTGCGCGCGGTGGATTCCATCTCGTTCCGCATCGACGCCGGCACCACGCTCGGGCTCGTCGGGGAGTCGGGCTGCGGCAAGACGACGACCTCGAAGCTGGTCCTCGGGCTCGAGCGGCCCACCGCCGGCGTCCTTCGCTTCGACGGCCAGGACATCATCCGCCTCGATCCCGCGGCGCGCAGAAACTACAGGCGGTCGATCCAGGCGGTGTTCCAGGATCCCTATGCCTCGCTGGACCCGCGCATGCGCGTGGGGGCCATCATCGCCGAGCCGCTCGTCATCAACGAGCGCGCCGACGCGGCGGCGCGCCGCCGGCGCGTGCAGGAGCTGCTGGACCTGGTGGGGCTTCCCGAGCGGTCGGCCGAGCTCTTCCCGCATGAGTTCTCGGGCGGACAGCGCCAGCGCATCGCCATCGCGCGCGCGCTGGCCCTTTCGCCCCGCCTCGTCGTGCTGGACGAGCCCGTCTCCGCCCTCGACGTGTCGATCCGGGCCCAGATCCTGAACCTGCTGCGGGACCTCCAGAAGCGGCTCGACGTTGCCTACCTCTTCATCGCCCACGATCTCGCCGCCGTTGCCCACATGAGCCACACCATCGCGGTGATGTATCTCGGCCAGATCGTGGAGTGGGGGGAGGCGGACACGGTGGCGCTGACGCCCCGCCATCCCTACACCCAGGCCCTCTTCGCGGCAGCGCTTCCCATCGACGTCGACGAGGCCAGGGCGGACGTTGCGCTGTCCGGCGAGGTACCCAGCCCGCTGGCGCCGCCGAGCGGCTGCCGCTTCCACCCGCGCTGCCCGCACGCCATGAAGCGCTGCGCGACGGAGGAGCCCGCCCTCCGGCCGAGCGGGGGCCGGCTGGTGGCCTGCCACCTCTATGACGAAGGTGGGAGCGCCTAGAGGGCGACGGGTGGGACGCCGCTCGCCTCGAGCGCCGCCCGCATCTGGGCGATCTCCTCGGCCGAGGGCTTGAGCACGGGAGGCCGGACGAGGGCGCTGCGGAAGAGGCCGCGCATCGCCATCCCTTCCTTCATCCGGGCGTGCGCGTCGCCCGAGGGCTCCCCCGCCCCGTACACGGCTTCCTTCACCGGCCAGATGAGGTCGTTGACCCGGCGGGCGCGCGGCAGATCGTCCGCCTGCATGGCCGCGAGCAGCTCGAAGGTCAGCTCGGGGATGAGGCTCGCGCAGCCCACCAGCGTGCCGTCCATCCGGTGCACGAAGGTCGGGAAGAGATACTCGTCCATGCAGTTCAGCAGGGACACGTGAGGGGCGTCAGCCCGCAGGGCTCGAATATCCCGCTCGTACTTGCCGAGATCGCGCTCGCCCATCTTGAACCCCTTCACCTGGGGGAGCCCGGCCAGCCGCGCCATGAGCCGCGTCGAGTAGGACACCTTGGTGTTGGCGGGGTAGACGTGGACGATGATGTCGAGCCCGCTCTCCGCCCCGATGGCCTTGAAATACTCGTAGACCGCGTCCTCCTTCACGCCGAAGCGGAGCCACATGTGGCACGGCATGATGTCCACGGTGTCGGCGCCCGCGTGCGCGGCGGCCTTGGCGTGCTCGATGGCCTCGAACGTGCCCTCGGAGCAGACGGCGGAGACGACCCGCACGCGGCCGCGCACCGCCTCCGCCACGACGCGCGTGACCTCCGCCCGCTCCTCGGGCAGGAGCGAGCCCACCTCCCCGGTGTGCCCGTTGGTCATCACCGCGGTGACGCCGCGGCAGCCGGCGAGCCAGCGCGCGAAGCGCGCCAGCCCGTCGGCGTCCAGCTTGAAGTCGTCCCGGAACGGCACCGCCATCGCGGGGATGACGCCGGAGAACGCGCGGGGGAGAGTCATGCGCTACTTGCCCGTGACCGCCTTCACGGCGTCCCGGGTGATCGAGATCATGCGATCCAGCTCGGCCTCGCTGATGACCAGCGGCGGCGAGAAGAAGATGTTCTCGAGCCGCGCCCGGGTGACGAGACCGCGCTTGGTCATCTCCTGCATGAGACGCGGCCCGATCTTCTTGTCGGCGTCGTACATCTTCTTGGTGGCCTTGTCCTCCACCAGCTCCACGGCGGCGAGGAGCCCCTTGCCCGACCGGATGTCACCCACGTTCGGATGATCGTCGAACGCGGCGTGGAGCCCCTTGTGCAGCCGCTCGCCCATGGCGGCGGCGCGCTCCCAGAGCCGCTCCCGCTCCATGATGGCGAGGTTCGCGATGCCCACCGCGCAGCAGGTGGGGTGGCCCGAGTAGGTGTAGGCGTGCATCCACCGGTCCTCGGGCTTCACCGAGTCCATGGCCTCCTTGATGGCCTTGGACACCATGATGCCGCCCAGCGGCAGATACCCCGACGACACCCCCTTGGCGAACGAGAGGATGTCCGGGTTGACCTTCCAGTGCTCCATGGCGAACCAGCGGCCGGTGCGGCAGAAGCCGGTGATCACCTCGTCGGCGATGAAGAGCACCTCGTGCTTGTCGCAGACCTGGCGCACGAGCGGGAAGTAGTCCTCGCTGGGATAGATGACCCCGCCGCCCCCGTGAATCGGCTCGGCGATGAAGGCGGCCACGGTGTCCGGGCCCTCGCGGAGAATGGCCTCCTCGAGCAGGCGCGCCGCGGTCTGCCCCGCCGTCTCGCCAGGCTTCGCGCCGTCCTGGCGGTACGGGTAGCAGGTCGGGATGTGGACGAAGCCCGGCACGCGGGGCTCGAACATCTTCCAGTAGGGCGCCATGCCGGTGGCGCTCATCGCCTGCAGCGTCACGCCGTGATAGGCGTTGAACCGCGCGATGACCTTGGTCTTGTCGGGCTTGCCCTTGGCCTTCCAGTAGAAGCGCGCGGTCTTGAAGGCCGATTCGTTGGACTCGGCGCCGCCGGACGTGAAGAACACCGCCTGCATGTTCCTCGGCGCGATCTCCATGAGCTTGTCGGCGAGCTGCACCGCGGGGATGTTGCTGGAGCCCGTGTAGCAGGAGTAATAGGCGAGCTCGCCGATCTGCGCGGCCGCCGCCTTCCCCAGCTCCTCGCGCCCGTGGCCGACGTTCACGTTCCAGAGGCCGGCCAGCCCGTCGATGTAGTCGCGCCCCTGAATGTCGGTGACGATGGCGCCCCGTCCCCGCACGTACACCATCGGCTCGAGGTGATCGCTCGGGTGATGCAGCGGGTGGATGAGATGGTCCTGATCGTCCTTGATCAGCTGCGCGGCTTCCAGCGCCATCGGACGCCTCCTAGTCTCTCGGGCTGCGGTGAATGGAGCGCGCGGGCGCATGCGCCCGCCAGTCGCCCCCGGGAATCGGCACGCCTCGGTCGAGGGGGCCGCGATACCAGTAGATGAACGCCTCCAGCGGCCGCGTGCCGATCACCACGGTGGTTCGGCTGCGATGATACTGGGGTCCCTCGGCGGAGTCCAGCGCCGGCCAGACCTCCGGCGAGTCGAGCTCCCACACCTCGCCGCGCACGCGTCCGGCGGGATCGGGCACCGCGCCGGGATAGCGGCCGAGGTCGACGAGGCGCGCCGGCGCGAAAGCCTCCCCGACAAAGCGCGCGCGCCCCGCCAGGAGCCCGTGAAGGGGCAGCCCGCGCATGAGGGTGCCGTAGGTGAAGAGGGCGGGCGCGGCGTCGCGCCCGTCAGCGGCCGCGGGGTGGGAGGCGATGCCGCGCGGGGTGAGCCGGCGAGGGGTCACCGGGCGCGCCGCTCACGCGGGCGCGTCGCCGGCGCCGTCGACGGCCTTGAGCACCGCGGAGAGGAACTGCGGCTCGGGCAGCGCGCCCTCGAACTGCACCCGGTCGTTGATCACGATCTTGGGCACGGCCATCACCCGGTACTGCTGCGACAGCTCCGGGAACTCGGTGGCCTCGATGCATTCGGCGCGGACGCGGGGCGCCGCCACCGCCATGTGCTGTGCCAGGCGCACGGCCCGGGGACAGTGGGGTCAGGTGGGCGTGGTGAAGACCTTGATCGTCACGTCCTGGGCGAGGCCGCCCAGGGCGTCCCGGGTGGCCGCGCTCACCGCCGGCTCCCCGGTGGACGCGACGATGATGGAGTCGATCAGGTTGGCGAACTCGTAGCCCGCCGGGATGCCGTAGAAGCGGATGCCGTAGTCCACCGCGCCCTCGACCACGAGGGCCGGCGTGTGCTCGATGCCGTAGGCGGCCGCGCGCTCGCGGTCGATGTGCGGGTTCAGCACGTCGACGGTGATGTGATCGGACAGCGCGGCGACTTCCTTGACCAGGGCCACCGTCTGCCGGTGCGTGTCGTCGCCCAGCTCGCTCGCGAACACGACGATCTTCACCGGGCCGCTCATCCGGGCGAATTCCTGACGCACCGCTTGCTCGTCCTGGGGGGAGAGGAAGGCCATGCCGAGAGTATACCCCCTTACCGAGAGGGGGCCGCGGGGGCGCCGCGCACGATCTCGAGCGTGCGGCGATAGCCGGAGGCGTCGATGCGCGCGTCGATGAGCGTCGGTCCCGCCACCGCCTGGGCGGCGAAGAGCGCGTTGCGGAAGGTGTCCTCGTCCTCCGCGATCCAGGCGCGGATGCCGAAGGCTCGCGCCAGCGCAAAGAAGTCGGGCCCGCCGTATCGCATCGACGCGCCCGCGATGCCGCGCTGCTCCTGCTTGACCTCGATCAGCGACAGGGCCTGATCGTCGAAGACCACGATGACGATGGGCAGCCCGAGCCGCGCCGCGGTCTCCAGCTCCGACGCCACCATCATGAGCCCGCCGTCGCCGGTGAAGCACACCACGCGGCGGTCCGGGTGCTGGAGCTGCGCGGCGATGGCCGCGGGCAGGGCGAAGCCCATGGTCGCCAGCCCGTTCGAGATCAGGCATTCGCCCGGCTCGAGCGCGTCCCAGTACGCGGTGACGGGGAACATGTGGGCGCCCGCGTCCACGGTGGCGATCGCCCCCGGCGGCAGGTACTCGCGCGCGAGCTGCGCCACGCGATGGGG
>Ga0081538_10002779_pt1 | contig 16769 bp, 21 predicted proteins | sample TabmetS5T2R1_FD_71022 | JGI IMG/M metagenome (GOLD analysis project Ga0081538, IMG submission 71022) | Tabebuia heterophylla rhizosphere microbial communities from the University of Puerto Rico - S5T2R1 | ecosystem: Host-associated > Plants > Roots > Rhizosphere ... | reverse complement strand
TGACGGCTGGCTCTGGCACTACAACCATCGACGACGACACTCAGCCCTCGGCCACCAACCGCCGGTCAGCAGAACCAACCTGCTCAGGTCTTACACCTAGGAGACCTTGTGGCCAGCGTCCTGGCTCTACTCGTTGCCGTCTGCCTCCTCGACTCCCCATAGGCAGATCGAGAGCCACTCGCCCTTGTCAGAACGAGACTAGGTTACGGTCGTAGAGCGAAGGGCTGGTCTGGTGGCGCTCCGCAACAGTCTCCAACTCAGTACCTGCGCCGATCACTTCTCCCTCACGGTCATCGTTGCCGCCGCCGCAAGCGCCGAGCGTCAGGGCGAGCAACACACTGGGCACAACGAGCCTGAGTTTCATCCGCGCCGCCAAGTTCCGCGGCCCTGCGTGGAGAACAACTCACCCCGGTTGACGATCGCCCTGGCCTCTCCGGCCGCGGCGCGCCACCTAAGACGTCCCACGAACCTGCGCCCTTACAGCATTCACACAGATCACTTACAGAGCCATAACCCTGCGGAGGCGATACTGGAGCGTGGGGGCGGTCTTCGAAAGGCACGGGAAGGGGGGAACTGAAGTGACGCGAACTACCCTCGCTCTCGCCGCTCTCGTTGTCGGTGGGAGCATCATTCCGCTCGCCTCTGCGGCGTTGATCAAGGGAACGGCGCAGGCGGACACACTGACGGGGACGAGCGCGCGCGATTACATTCATGGTCGCGCCGGCGACGATACCGTCCTCGGCACCGGCGGCCGCGACTTCGTCTGGGGGAGGCGGGCGACGATCGCGTGACCGGAAACGGCGGCCGCGACCGCGTGTGGGGCGGCCCCGGACATGACACCGTGACCGGTGGAAACGGAGCCGACATCTGGGTCGCGGGCGGCTCAGGCAATGACACCGTCAACGGTGGCGACGGGAACGACCGGGTATTCGGCAATGCCGGTGATGACACCCTCAATGGGGGCGACGGGAACGACGCCCTCAGCGGCGGGCGTGGGGCCGACACGATCAATTGCGGCGCGGGGACAGACACCGCGTACGTCGGGGTCGGTGACACGACCTCGGCTGACTGCGAGCGGAGGGTTCCCCCGAACGCATGAAATCTTGGACGAGGGGCTCGGATGACTCCGGGCCCCTTGTTCCCTTGTCGACGAAGAGGATCTGTCTCGCTGGCTCCTGGCGATCTGGTTGTTGCTTTGGCCGCTGGGCGACTCATCGGCCGGCACCCGACGCAAGGTGCTCTCGATCTTCTCGTCGTTCTTCCGCTGGGCCGCTCGCTTCGACCGGATCGGCGCGAACCCGATGGATCGCATCGATAAGCCCAGGCGAAAGTCCGGCGTGAACGCCTGACGCGTTATCTTCTCGTTCCACGCGTTTGGTACGTGCGATCGCGCTTGTGCTGCTCGTCGCAGCCGCTCTCTTCGGCGGCTTTGGGATTCTGATCTGGTCGAGCATCCCGACCTCCGACACGCAAACGTTCTCACTGCTGCTCTTTGGGCTGCCGTTCGTTGCGGGAGGCGTTGTGCTCGCCTCGGTCGCTTGGATTCTTCTGCGCTGGGGTCGAAGCCAGCCATAGACAGCCTCTCGGGCCGTCGCCCTGGATCTCGACTACTCCGATGACTGCTGTGAAGGGTTCCCAATGAGCCTTCCGCTTAGCGCACCACGGGAACGGGAGATACGCGGGCCGCGCGGGCGACCCCCGCTCTCTCCCGAACCGTTCTGCGGGCCTTGCTGCCGTGGTCAGGACGGAAGCCGGTGTTGCCGTTGGAAACCAGGCGGCGAAGCTGTCCAGCTAGCAGGCGTCTTCCGGCAGCGTCAGCACCTGCTCGGGGAAGATCCGGTCGGGATCCGCGACAAGTTCGCGGTTGAGCTCGAAGATCTCGGAGAAGCGGCTCGCGTCTCCGAGGCGCAGCTCGGCGATGCCGGAGAGCGTGTCCCCGCTTTGCACCAGGTGCACGCAGAGCGCCTGCCAGGTGTTCGGTCCCGCGATGCCGTCGTCTGCAAGGCCCCTTGCTCGCTGGAACTCTCTGACTGCGCCCTCGGTCGTGGGGCCGAAAACCCCATCGATGTCACCGGCGTTGAAACCCCGCGCGAGCAGGGCATTCTGTAAGCCCTTGACCGCGCCGTCCCTCGATTCGCGCCTGACCGTCGGCGGAAGATGATTCATGGCGCCGCGACCGTAATCGGCAATGACAGCGCTGTCAACTGTGCGAGCGGGACCGCCAGCGGGAGAAAAGGGCGCGAGCGCGAGCCGCCGAAGCCGCGGACCGCCAGCGTGCGTAACGAGCGTGGCGAGGGTGGTCGGCATCTCAACGGCACGAAACCGCCCTCCGTCCTTCTCCACAGGACTCACTGGCTTTTTAGGAGCGCAGGGGGGAGAACCCCCAGGCCAGTCCGTTGGGAGAAACACGGGCGAGGCGCCCCTGTTTTTGGTGGTCGCCGCCTGACTCCCGCCGCCTCCGGGCTCGACCCTCTCCCCGGACCGGCCGGCCCTCGTCCTGCTCATGCAACCAGCGGGCGAACGCCTGCTTGTAGAAGTCGAAGGCGAGCATCGACCCAAAGCGTACTCAGTGAAAACGGCGGAACGGCAGACACCCTCCCGCGAAGTCTCCCTGGATCGAACCCCAGACGCGGCATAGGCATCCTCAGCGCAGATTGGGGCCGCTGGTCGCCCTCCGAGCCTCGCCGCGAAATCGGCCCATGATGCGACGAACTCAGAGGGCCTGGAAACGCCCGCCCGGGGTCGTAAACTTCTGGCATGGCTGAGACCTACACGAGCGGGGTATGGGTCGTGAAGCCGGGCGAAGAGGACGACTTCGTGCGGTCGTGGGAGGAGTTCGTCGGCTGGGCCTCTGAGTTCCCTGGGTCGGGAACCTTTCGTTTGGTGCGAGACCTGGATCAGCCCGGCCGCTTCTTGAGCTTTGCGCCGTGGGAAAGCGCCGAGGCACAGACCGCCTGGAGGCAGCACCCCGAATTTCCCGAGCGCCTTGGGCGCGTCCGGGCCCACTGCGACGAGTTCTATTCCACCACGTACGAGCTCGTCACAGCCGTATCCTGAGCTCAACTGGGGAGCAAAGGGTTGGGAGTTCGCATGGATCCCCATGGCCGTCCGCTCAAGACCGCGAAGCCGGACAAGCTCCGCGAGTGCAGCCGCCGCCGCCTTCGGCCGCCGACCCGCTAGGCCGGCCAGGCAGGCGAGCACGGCATACGCCTCCTCGAACCGGCGTCCGGGAGCTCGCCGCAGTAGCGGGCGTGGCCGGCCCCAGCGCCGCCTGCCGAAACCTACCCGGATGGTCGACCAAGAGCCGGACGAGCTTCGAGGGCGTCCGGGAGGCTGACGAAGTCGAGTTCGGCGGCAGCCGCGAGTGCGATTGACGGGTCGCCGGTGTCGAGCGCAGGGAATGAACGGCGACAACCCGGTTTTTACAGCGAAAGTCCCCGGGCACCCCCCGCCCCAGTGGGATTTCTCTCCCCGATTGCTGAGCAGCGAACGAGTGGGTCTGTAGCCCCTGCGGCCGGCCACTTGGTCGAGCCGGAGCCCCTATTGCCTGGTGCACCGCCCCCCGCCGGAGGTGCGGGCGCTGTGGGCCAACAAGACTCGTTCGAGCCGCGGCTACGGCTCGGTTCTCAAGGCTGTGCGGGCCCGGTACACCGCCCCTGTCGAGGCCGGCCAGGTTGTCTGTGCCAGATGCCGGCGGCCGATCGCGCCGGGAACGCCCTGGGATCTCGATCACGCCCCCGATCGGTTGTCCTATCTCGGCGTCTCCCACAGAAGGTGCAACCGTGTCGCGGGCGCCTGGAATGGCGCCGCGGTGACGAACACTCGCCGGGCAGCTGCTGCCGAGCCGGAGCGCGTGCGTTCATGGTCGCGGGTGTGGTCTTGGCCGGTCCCGCCGGACACGTACGTTGACCCGGAGGTTGTGCAGGCGTACCTGGCTGAAGAGGGGCGCGGCCGGGAGGAGTTTAGAAGGCCTCCGGCTGCGCCGGCCGAGGTTCGCTGGCAGAGGGGGCACGTAATTGTGCCCCCTCTGCACAGCTGCCAGCCGCTAACGCAATTTGCTACTCGGGCGCAGCACAGGTGCCGAAGTCGAAGTCCTTGATAACGAAGTTGTTCGGCTGCGCGGTGACGTGGAAGGTCAAGTTGACGCTATCGACGGTGCCCCCGCCCTTGCTCACGATCTGGAGCTTCTGGGTGGAGGTGAACTGCTCGCCCCCGGTGTTGGCGTTTATGGTCCCGCCGAACCAGACGGCGCCCGCGATCGAGTACTGGTTACCCGCCTCGTCGACCGCCACCACGTTGCGCGGAGTGATGGTGGCGGTGAAGTTCTCGTTGCCGGAGGCGCTTGCCCCCTCGTGAATTACGGTCCTGATGGTCCCCGAGGTGACCGTGTACACAGCAGTGTCGCACTGAAACGTGTCGCCGGTGACATCCTCGGTGAAGTGCACAGCCGGTCCTGCTACCGCAGCCGAAACGAATGCAAGCGTGGCCGTGCCTAGTGCAAACAACGCGCAGAGCTTCCTCATCGTCTCGTACCTCCTCTGTTCGACCGCAGGAAGCACCAATCGTGAACGACGGAAGGACGGCATTCAAGGCAGCAGAACTCGGTCTGTCCGTCGGAACACGTCGCCGCCTCAGCCGTGGAGGAATCATCTTGGCCACCTGGCCATTCGCGCCGTGCGGCTCCCTGAACGCCGGATCGAAGCGCGGGCCCCGCATTGCGCGGGGCCGGCGCCTGATCTCTCTCTGGCCGTCTGGCCCTAGCCCGTGCAGCGGAGGATGGAGAGGCCGGAATCGCGGTCGCTCAATAGAAGTAGCGGCGCGCCCTGGCTCTTCCCGAGGCGGTGGGGGAACGTCCCCCAGAAGTGAACGCCGCCTTCGGCGATGAAGAACCCCACTTCCTCGATTCCCTTCTTGCCGCGTTGGGCGACGGGCTGAGCCCAGCCCTTAACCGTCAGCGCAGCTCGGTTGTCTCCGCGGCGCCTGGAGGGAGGAGGCGGATGACGTCGAGCCTTGCGTCCGTGAGAACGCGGATCTCGTGCGGACGTCCGGCTGGCTCGAAGAAGAAGTCGCCTGGACCGTAGACGTTGGTGCCGTGCTCGTTCTCGATCTCGAGTGTGCCGGACTCGATCGTGTTGAAGGTCGGGCCTCCATGTGCGTGCCGGGACCGATAGCCGGACGGCAGCAGGACCGTCTCGGCGCGAACGGTCACGGGCCCGTCGGGGAGCCCGGTGAGCATGCCTTCGCCGCGGAGCGCCGGGGTCACGTCGTTGTCGCCTCCGAGGAGGCGGTTTCCGGCCACGCCGAGGACGACTCCGGCGGAGAGCGCAACACAGGCAACGAGCGCGACACGCACCCGGCGATCGAGCCTAGCTGGGCAGCCCGTGATCGGAGTCAAAGTTAATGGCGCCGTAAGGTCTCGGCGCCGCGGAGCTGTTAGAACAGCACTCACTTCCCTCGGCCATGGAGGTGGAAGTGGCAAGCGCCTCGGATGCCGTGTTGGCCGCCATTGGCCAGACTGCCGCGCCGCAGATAGCGGCCGACGCACGTTCTGTCGACCGCAATCGCGTGTTTCCTGACGTGGGCCTGCGAGCTCTCGTCGAGGCGGGCGGCTTCGGACTCGTCGTCCCGAAGTCGGCAGGAGGGGCCGGCGGCTCCCTGAGGGCGCTTGTCGAGGCCTGCGAGGCGGTCGGTGCTGCGTGCGCCTCGACCGGCATGGTCTTCCTCATGCACTCGGTCACCGCGGCGACCGTCGCCGCTGGCGGAGGGCCGCGGGCTGACGGCTACCTGCGCACGCTCGCGAACGGGAGCGCTCTTGGCACGCTCGCGTTCAGCGAGCGAGGAACCGGCGCTCATTTCTACGCGCCCGAGCTGCGCGCGAGCCGCTCCAACGGCACCGTTCAGATCTCGGGACGGAAGACGTTCGTCACCTCCGGAGGACACGCCGACCTTTATCTCGTTCTCGTCCAAGGCGAAGGCGAGGGCCTGGACTGCTACGCCGTCGAGCGAGGGAACGGCGGCCTGAGCTTCGACGGCAGCTGGGCTGGCCTCGGGATGGCGGGCAACGAGAGCGTCGCCATGGAGCTCGACGTCGAGGTCTCCGAGGAGGCGCGGATCGGCGCAGCGGGCAAGGGTCAGGAGCTCGTCTTCGAGGTGGTCGCTCCCTTCTTCCTTCTCGGTCTCGCCGGGGTAAACGTCGGAATCGCCCGTGCGGCGGCCGAAGCCGCGACCGAGCACGTGCGAGACCGCCGCTACCCCGACGGAAGCTCGCTGGCCGAGATTCAGTTCATCCAGCACGAGCTGGCCGACATGGATCTCCGCGTCCGCGCGGCCCGCCTGGTCGTCACCGATGCCGCACGGCTTGGGGAGGCGGCCGACCCGGCTGCGCTGGTCGCGATCATGGAGGCCAAGATCGCCGCGACCGAGGCAGCGGTCGACGTCACCCAGCATGCGCTCGAGGTGTGCGGCGGCCAGGGCTACACGCCCGCGCTGACGATCGAGCGCCACCTCCGCGACGCCCGGGCGGGCACGGTGATGGCGCCGACGAACGCCGTGCTCAAGAGCTGGGTCGGAAAGGCGCTGGCCGGCCTACCCGTCCCATGAGCTTCGCTCAGCTTCGGCTCGCTCACGTGGCGGAAACCATGTTTCCCCCACGTGCCCCCTTCTTTGAGACGGTGAGGGAACCTCCCGGTTTCCTCACACACCCTCCCCCCTCTCATAGGCCAGGGGCTGGCCCATGAGCTACCGCGTCGGAGCAGTCGCCTACGACCCGCGGGTGGTCACGATCTGGGAGGACTTCCGCCGCTGGTTCCTGGAGCAGGGATTCGAGCTCGACTACACCTTGTACGCCAGCTACAAGGCGCAGGTCGATGCCCTGTTCACCGGCGAAATCGACGTCGCGTGGAACACTAACCTCGCCTACGTGCAGGCGCGCGAGCGTGCGGGCGGCGCCGCCTCGGCGCTCGCCATGCGGGATACGGATCGCGACTGGACGAGCGTCGCACTCGTCCACGCTGGGTCGTTCTCGGCCCTCGAGGAGCTGAGGGGGAGGAGGGTCGGCTTCGGCGATTCCGACTCGCCGCAGGCGTGGATCCTGCCTGCTTTCGCCATGCGACGGGAGGGAGTCGACCCGGAGACCGACCTGCGTGCGGAGCGCCTCGATCGCGACGTGGGCAAGCACGGGGACACGGGGAGGGCGGAGCTGGCGCAGGTCGAGCGCCTGCGCGCGGGGGAGCTCGACGCCTGCATCGTCTCGAACTGGACGCTGAAGGCGCTCCGCGCGGATGGAAGCGACAACGGCCTTTCGGTGGCCTGGACGTCGCCCCCGTTCCACCACTGCAACTTCACGCGCTTGGATTCATCGACGGCGAGTCATGATGCTTTCCACGGCGTGCTCGTGAGCATGGATGCCGCCGACCCCGCGCTCTCCGAGGCCATGCGCCTCGAGAACGTCAACCGCTGGGTGGACGGCGACGAGGCGGGCTACGCCGACCTGGTCGAGGCCGTCCGGTGGCGCGGTTCTTAGCCCTTGCCGCGGTCCTCCTGCTGACGGCTGCCGTCAGCGGCTGCGGCGGGGAAGAGGCCGACGACACCGGCGAGCCCGTTGCCTTCGAGGAGGTGCAGGGCGTCTTCGACAAGTACGCCTGTGCGTCGTGCCATCCGGGAGTGAATCCCTCGCTCGACCTGACGGCAGGCAACTCCTACGACGAGCTCGTCGGCATTCAGGCCCTCGAGGATCCGACGCTCTACCGAGTGGTGGCCGGCGATCCCGAGCGAAGCTTCCTCTACCTCAAGCTCGGCGGCGCGGCGCCGGTGGCGGACATCCCCGCCATCGGCACGCGCATGCCGCCGCGGGCGCCGCCGATCGACCCGGAGGACCTGGACCTGGTCCGGCGCTGGATCCTCCAGGGCGCCAAGGGCCCGGACGGCCTCACCGGGGGACCCCAGGTGCCGACGCCGGGGTCGCCTCCGGGCGATCTCGACGTCGCGGCCGCCACCGAGACTGAAGGGAGCGCCACGATCGTGGGCTCGATCGTCGACCAGCGCTTCGACCCGATCGAGGGCGCGCTCGTAACCATGCTCCTCCAGGGAGCCGGGCAGGAGGGGGGAGAGGAGCACTACCGCGTCGCCGTCACCGACGCTCAAGGGCGCTTCATGCTCGCCGACGCCCCCACCGGCCAGTACCTGCTGAAGGCGTACGGACCCGACACCATTTACGTCTCCCGCATCGTCGCGCTCGAGGACGGTGAGCGCGAAGAGGTGCGCTTCGGCTTGCCGGACCGGGTCGTTGACAACCCGTCGATCGCCGGTCCTCGAGTCGAGGGGACCAACCTGTCCATGACGGTCGAGGGGAACGACCTCGACGGCAACTACACACTGGCTGTCAATCGTCGGGCCGGGCTCGTGTTCGAGCTGCACAACGCGGGCAACGCGCCCGGAACCTGGAGGGCGACGATCGAGCGACAGCTCGACGGCCCGTGGATCTTCCTGGCAGTCGACGAGACGTGCAACGTCAGCGAGTTCCTCACGGTCACGGGGTAGCGGTACTCGCCGCTGCGCTCGCGGTCACCGGTTGCGGCGGCGGCGACGGCGTCTCCTTCAGCGACGACGTCCAGCCGATCTTCGACCGCAAATGTGCCTCCTGCCATCCCACCAGCTACCCCTACCTCGACCTTCGCCGCGGACGGTCGTACGACGATCTCGTTCGCGTCTCGGCGCGCACGCGTCCGGCCTTCGAGCGGGTCCTGCCGGGCCGCCCGGAGCTCTCGTACGTGCTCACCCATCCGCCCGACCCGTCGCTCGCAGGTCTCCTCACGGATGAGGAGATCGACGTCATCGCCGGCTGGATCGACGAGGGGGCGAAGGACAATTAGCCGCGTCCCGCTCTTTGCCCGCGACGACGCGCCCGTGCTCGCGCGGCTCTGGTACCGCGAGGACGGGAGTGCGTCCGCTCTCACGCGCTCGCTGGCGAGCGCGCCGGACGTCATGGAGACGCTCATGCCGTTCTTGGGAGCGATCATGGGCGAGAGCTCGCTCGACCTCGCCACCAAGGAGCTCGTGATCGTGCGCGTCTCCCAGCTGAACGGCTGCCGCTACTGCCTGGCCGCGCACCGCCCGGCGGCTCTCGAGGCCGGCCTGCCGCCCGAGCAGGTGGAGGCGATCTGCGACGCTGCTCCGCCGGACGCATTGCCGGACCGCGAGCGGGCGATCGTGGCCTGGGTCGACAAGGTGACACGCGACGCGCGCGGAGTGTCCGACGAGCTCGTTGCGCGCACGCTCGAGCACGTGCGCGACGACCAGCTGATCGAGCTGACGGTCCTCGCAGGGACGATCACGCTCCTGAACCAGTACTGCACCGCCCTCGACATCCCACCGCCCGCATGAAGGCCGAGCTTCAGACCGCAGTCGACGAAGGGCGGATGGGAGACCGCCTCTGGCTCTATGCGACCTATCACTGCAACCTCGCGTGTATCTACTGTCTGACCGAGTCCCATCCCCGGATCGCCGCCCGCCGCGCGCTCACGCGGGAAACGATGACTCGGGCGGCGGCGGAGGCTAGGGAGCTCGGCTTCGGCTCGGTCGGGATCACGGGCGGCGAGGTCTTCATGCTTTCCGACTTCGCCGAGACGATGATCGAGGTCGCGCGCATCCTCCCGGTCGTCGCGCTGACGAACGGGACGCTCTTCACCGACCGCCTCCTTTCCCGGCTCGAGCCGCTCGCCGCGCTGCCGGCTGCCTTGCAGATCTCGCTCGACTCGGACGAGCCCTCGCGCAACGACGCGTTTCGCGGCCCCGAGAACTTCGCCAAGGTGATGGACGCGATTCCGAAGCTCCTCGAGCGGCGGCTCGAGGTTCGTATCGCCACGACGGTCGAGTACCAGACCGAGGACGAACTCGAGCGCGTGTGTGCGCTCCACCGCAGTCTCGGGATCCCCGACGAGCAGCACATCGTCCGCCCGGTCGTCAAGCGTGGCCGTGCGGCCGTCGAGGGGATGGGTGCGGAGCTCGGCCCTTCCGACGTCCTGCCCGAGCTGACGCTGACGGCCGACGGCGCGTTCCTGCACCCCTTCGCGCCGACCGTCCGCCATGGCGTCACCGACGTCGACCTACTCGTCTCGCGCCAGATCGCCCCGCTCGAGGTTCCGGCACGGAGGTTCCTGCGCGTCGTCGCCGAGCAGCCGTTGGGCGAGGACGTCGTCAGGAACATCAGGTGAGCGTGAGGCCGGGTCCCCGGTCGGGGACCGCGATCCTCGTCCTCCTCGGAGGGCTGCTCGTCGCCCTCCAGATCCTCCTGCGTGGCGACGGCGACATTTGGACACAGGTCGTGGGCCAGCTCGTCGCCTTCGCCCTGTTCCTCCCGGCGGCCGTTCTCTGCTGGCGCGGGCTGGCGCTCCCACGCATCGGGCTGGTGCTCGTGCTCGTGTTCGCAATCGGGTTCCGGGCCGCCGCCTTCGAGCCCGGCGAGACTCCGCCGCTCTCGACCGATGTCCACCGCTACGCCTGGGACGCGCGCGTGCAGGCGTCCGGAGTCAATCCCTATCGCTACGCACCGCGCGATCCGGCGCTCGCGGACCTTCGTGACGACGACGTGTGGCCGGGAATCAATCTCAAGTCGTGGCGGACTGTCTATCCGCCCGGCGCGGAGGCGGGCTTCCTGGCAGCCCGCAGCACCTTCGGAACCGGCCTGCGCTCGACGACGTGGCTCTTCCTGCTCGCCGAGGCGGCCGCGGTCGCCCTGCTGCTGCTCGTCCTTCGGCGTGAGGGAGCGCCCCTCGAGCGGGTCGGGCTCTATGCGTGGCACCCGCTTGCTGTCTCCGAGATCGCCGCCAACGGCCATGTCGACGCTCTGGCCGTGCCGGCTCTCGCCGGGCTGCTCGCCGCCTGGCAGGCCCGGCGCTTCGCGCTCGCCGGCGTCGCCCTGGCCGCGGCGGCGCTCGTCAAGCTCGGCCCGGCGCTGCTCTTCCCTGCGCTCGCGCGCCGCGGCGGGAGGCGCTTCCTGTTGGCCGGAGCTGCAGTCGGCGTGGTCGCCTATCTCCCCTACCTGAGCGTGGGCGCGGACGTGGTCGGGTCGATCGGCCGGTACGTCGACCGCCAGCACTTCGGAGGAAGCCTGTGGCCGCTTCTCTCGGACCACCTGAGCGACACGGCGGCGAGGGTGGTGCTCGCGCTCGTTCTGGTTGCCGTGCTCGTCGTCGTCGCCATGCGCGAGCACGCGGCCCTCGAGCAGGTCGCGCGCTCCGCGCTGCTCGTGCTGGGGACCCTGTTGCTCGTCCTCAGCTACGTCCAGCCGTGGCACGCGCTCTGGCTCCTCCCGTTCTTCACGCTCACAGCGGCCCCAGGCTGGCTCTGGCTCACGGGAACGCTGCCGCTCCTCTACCTCTTCGACGTCGACTGGAGCCTGCCCACCTGGGTGCGGGTGGTCGTCTACGGCCCGCTCGCCCTCTGGGTGGCGTGGAGGTTCGTGGCTGCGCGGAGGCGGTCCCTCCCGCTCGCGCCGCTGGCCCAGCGACCGCGCATCGCCGCCGTCATTCCCGCGCTCGACGAGGCCGATGCGCTCCCGCGTGTTCTCGGGGAGTTTCCGACGGGAGCGGTCGACGAGGTGATCGTCGTCGACGGTGGCTCTCGAGACGGCACCGACGAGGCGGCTCGAAGGGCCGGTGCGCGAGTGCTGGTCGAGACCCGCCGCGGCTACGGCCGCGCATGTGCCCTCGGTGCTGCGAGCACCGACGCGGACGTGGTCGTGTTCCTCGACGGCGACGGCAGCGACGACCCCGCTTGCTTGCCCGACGTGCTCGAGCCGATCCTGGCCGGCCGCGCGGCGCTCGCACTAGGGGCGCGGACGCAGCGTGAGCCGGGCGCGCTGCTCCCGCACCAGCGGCTTGGTAATCGCCTGGTCGCCCTGCTCGTGCGGCTCGTCTACGGCGTGCGGCTGCGGGACATTCCGCCCATGCGAGCCGTGCGACGCGACGTGCTCGAGCGACTCGCCCTCACGGAGATGACCTACGGCTGGCCCACCGAGATGGTCGTGAAGGCAGCGCGAGCCGGGTACCCGATCGCCGAGATCGAGGTCGCGTGCCGTGCCCGGCGCGGAGGAGAGTCCAAGATCGCCGGCCGCGCCCTCCCCTCGGCGGCGGCCGGGGCGCGCATGCTCGCCGTCGTCGCCCGGTACGCGTGATGAGCCTCTGGGCGATCACGGGCGGAAGCGGCTTCCTCGGCCTCCACCTGAGCCGCCGGCTGTTGCGCGATGGCCATACCGTCCGGTCGCTCGACCTCGAGGCAGCCGAGCTCCCCGAGGTCGAGGGGATCGTGGGCGACGTTCGCGATCCCGCTGCGGCCCGGCTCGTCTGCCGCCACGCCGACGTCGTCGTTCATGCGGCCGCGGCCTTGCCGATCCGCGGCTCTCGCCACGAAGTCCGAAGCGTGAACGTGGAGGGCACCGCGACTGTCCTGGCGGCGGCGGCCGAGGCCGGCGTCCGCCGGGTCGTCTTCGTCTCCTCGGCGGTCGTCCTGCCTCAGCCCATCGAGGCATACGGCGAGGCGAAGGCCGCTGCCGAGCAAGTCTGCGCCGACCTCGTGGCGCGCGGCCTGAACGTGACGATCTTGCGCCCGCAGGCGTTCATCGGCCCCGAGCGGCTCGGCATCTTCGGCATCCTCTTCCGCTGGATCGAGGAGGGTCGGCGCATCTACACGGTGGGGAAGGGCTCGAACCGCTACCAGCTTCTCGACGTCGATGATCTCGTCGAGGCGGTCGTTCTCGCGGCCGCGCATCCGGACGCGGGAGGGACCTACGCGCTCGGCGCCAAGCGTTTCGCGACGGTCGCCGAGGATCTTCAGGCACTGATCGACCACGCGCGCTCGAAGAGCGTCGTGACGCCGCTGCGCGCGCGCCCGGCGCGGGCGCTTCTCCGCGGGCTCCATCTAGCCGGTGTCTCTCCCCTCGGCGAGTGGCACTACCGGACTGCGGACAGAGACTGCTTCGTCGACATCGCCCCCGCCGAGCGTGAACTCGGCTGGTCGCCGCGCTTCTCGAACAGCGAAGCGCTCTCGCGCGCCTACGACTGGTACGTTGCCGAGCGTCCCGGACGGGTTGGGACCGGGCGAACTCACCGCACTCCCTGGAACGAGAGGGCGCTCAGCGTGCTGCGGAGACTGTCGTGAGCCGGAGCGTCCTCATCGTCGCCAAGGCTCCTGTGCCCGGCCGGGCGAAGACGCGTCTCGTCCCGCCGCTGACCCCGGAGCAGGCGGCGGCGCTTCAGGAAGCCCTGCTCCTCGACACCCTGGAAGCCTGTCGGGCCGAGGTGCCCGACACAGCTCTCCTCCACGCCGATCCGTCCGAGGCTTCCGTTCTCGCCCGCCTCGTGGGGCCCGAGGTGCCGCTCGTGCTCCAGGAAGGCCGTGGCCTGGGGGACGCGTTACGCCTGGGTATGGCACACGGGCTGGCCGACGGGCCGACCGCGCTCGTTTCTTCCGACATCCCCGGTCTTCCTCCGGGCTCGTTGAGCCGCGCGTTCGCGTTGCTCGAGGAGGGGAGTTGTGACGTCGTCCTCGGGCCGGCCCTCGACGGCGGCTACTGGCTTATCGCCATGCGCGAGCGCTCCGACGCCCCCTTCGCCTCGATCCCGTGGTCGACGCCGGCGGCCTCTGCGGTCACTGTGCAGCGGTGCGAGGATGCAGGTCTCGCAGTCTCCACGATCGACCCGTGGCGCGACATCGATACGCCGGTCGACCTCGCTCTCGCTCTGCGTGATGCGGACGGACTGCCTGCACCGCAGACTGTTCGGACTCTCCGAGGGCTTAGCCTGGACGGTGCGGCCGTCGACCCACCCGCCCCCGCGCTCGGAGCGAGCCGGCTCGTGACCGGATCCCCATGGCGTGCGGTGATCGAGGACGAGCTCATCGGCGACGGCGGTCGCGCCTCGACCTACGCGTACCTGGCCGTCCCGCGGGCGGTCTTCGTCGTTCCCGTGACGGACGCGGGCGAGGTCGTGTTCGTCCGCCAGTACCGCCACCCCGTGCGCGACTGGACGCTCGAGGTCCCGGCCGGCTCCGTCGAGGACGGTGAGACGCCTCTCGAGGCAGCCGAGCGCGAGCTCGCCGAGGAGGTCGGCGGCCACGCCCGCGACTGGCGTCACCTGACGACGTTCTACTCGTCCAGCGCCCACCTGAGCCTTCGCTCGGACGCCTTCCTCGCGACCGGTGTCTCCCTCGGCACGCCCCGGCCGGGCCAGGACGAGGACGTCGTCACCGTTCTCGTGCCCGTCGAGGAGGCGCTCGCTCGTGCGCGGAGGGGCGACGTCCTCGAAGGCCAAACCGCACTCGCCCTTCTCCTTTCGGCATCGCACCTTGCCGCCGAAGGACGCTGACTTCACCTGTAGCGGCGGAGGAAGGCGCGCACGTCCTCGGTGAACGTCCGCTCCGGCCACTGCCAGCTCGGCGCCAACTGCCGTCGTGCGCCTTCCGGTGAGGCAGGGCCAACGCCGGTGCCGTTGAGTCGCTGTCGCGTACGCAGAGGCGCCTGCCGCTGACCTTTGAACATGGCGCCTCCGAGCTCAGGGCGCCCGGCTCAGCATCGCGTCGTCCACGGTCAGTGCAGCAACGCCGGCGCGCGCGTCCGCCGCCGGAACGCCGTTGGCAACGGCGATCAGTGCTTCCCGCCAGGCGGCCGCGAGCATTCTCGCGATCGGTGTACGACCCCGGTTGCCGACCTCGGCGAGCAGCTCGGCGACCGGGTCGAGGTCGCGGGCGGGGTGGGGCTCACCGAGAAGTCGCACGAAGCGCTGGCTGGTCGCGAACTCGAAGCCGACCAAGAGGGCGCTCCGGATGGCGGCGGTAGGGCCGTCGTCCGCGCGCGCCGCCGCGGCGCCCTCCATATGATCGAGGAGGCGCTGCTCCGCCTCCGCGCGGACGAAGCCGTAGAGGCCGAGCTTGCTGCCGAAGTGGTGGTAGAGGGAGCCCGTGGTCACGCCCGCCGCAGCCGCGATGTCGGCGACGTTGACCGCGTCGAAGCCCCGCTCTCCGAACTCCTCGAGCGCGCGCAGCGCGAGCCTGCCCTTGGCCGACGACGAGACTGGCACCCATTCGCGCATGGTTGTATAGTGCACGTACCGTAAGGCGTAATCCAATTACGGCGAGGAGGGAGTGATGAAGCCGAAGTTCCTCTACACGCCCACTCGTGACCTGCACGCGTCTCTAGCCCTCTACCGGGACGAGCTCGGTTGGGAGGAGGCGTGGCGGGAGGGCGACTCGACGGTCAGCCTCAAACTGCCGGGGTGCGACGTCCAGCTCATGCTCGACGCGACCGAGGGGGCGGCGTTCGGTCCACTGTTCGTGCTCGACGACGTCAAGCAGTTCAACGCCGAGCGCCGACGTGGGCTCCGCGTGACATCAGAGCCGGAGGTGATCCCGGGCGGCTACCTGGCGGTGTTCGAGGACCCCTCCGGGAACACCATCTACGTCATCGACCAGTCGCTCGACACGGCGGGTTCCGACCCGGCCTGATGTGAAGCGATGCATGTGAGCTGCTGCGCGAGCGGACGTAGATCTCTTCAGCCACCTCGATGCTCGCAAGCCGATTCGACGGAAACGCCGGAAGGAAGAGTCGACTACGACCTGGACGCGTAGCGTACCGCGACCATATCGTCGTACGTGTTCGTCTCGAGATGCGTCAACCACTGTGTTGCGAGGCCGTCCTCGAAGAGCCGCTTCCCGCGACCGAGCACGACGGGACAGACCTGGAGGCGGTACTCGTCCACGAGGCCCTCTCGCATGAGCGAGTCCGAGAGGGCGAGGCTCCCCCAGACGACCATGTCCTTCCCGGGCTCGGCTTTCAGTCGGCGAACCTCCTCGGCGGCGCTGCCGGAAACCAACCGTGCAGGCTCCCAGCTCCCCCAGGGAGCGCTCTCGAGCGTGCTCGAGAAGACCACCTTCGGCGTCGCGTTCAGCGCATCCGAGATGGCCTGCGTCTCCGTCGTCTGCTCGGGCCAGTAGGCCGCGAACATCCGATACGTCACGGCACCGAGGAGGATCGTGTCGAGGCTCTCGATGAAGGCGAGCTGGTCCTCGACGAACGGGCCCGACGTCGGGTCCGCGGCCGCCCCCGTCTCGGTGACGAAGTCGAGCTCGCCGTTCGGGCCCGCGGCGTAGCCGTCGAGCGTCACGAACTGCTGCACGACGACCTTGCGCATCTCGCCGAGCCTACTACCTCGGGGTCAGACGGCGACGCTCCACGGGAGCTCATTCCAGGTCTCCGGGCGCTCGACGCGCCAGAGGTGTCGCCACGGCACGTTTGCTTCGGCGCAGTCCATGTCCTCCTCGGCGCTCGCGCCGTAGCGCAGGGCGACCTCGGAGCGCTTGCAGGTGCGCCAGAACGTCTCGGCGAAGTCGCGGTTCCCCGCGCAGAGGAGGATGCACGGGCCGTCCCCCGCACCGACGAACGTGTGCCCCGTGCCGGGCGGGCAGTGCACGAAGTCCCACGGACGGAGGCGACGTTCCTGATCCTCGATGATCAGGATGCACTCGCCCATCAGCACGAGGAAGTCCTCCTCCACGGACTCAGCGTGGTAGAAGCCGGTGGGCCGGCCGGGCCGAAGGACGCGCAGAACGAACCCCGCCCCGGGCTTCTCGTACTCGGTGAGATCGGGCCGACCGCGCAGGACGAAGTCGTCGGACTCGAAGATGCAGCAGGACTCCGTCTGCTCGTTGTTCATCCAGGCCGCGTCTCGGGCGTTGACGACGAACCACCCCGGCGTCACCGGGGTGAGGCCGGACGCGAC
>Ga0081538_10002778_pt1 | contig 16774 bp, 19 predicted proteins | sample TabmetS5T2R1_FD_71022 | JGI IMG/M metagenome (GOLD analysis project Ga0081538, IMG submission 71022) | Tabebuia heterophylla rhizosphere microbial communities from the University of Puerto Rico - S5T2R1 | ecosystem: Host-associated > Plants > Roots > Rhizosphere ... | reverse complement strand
CGCCGCCGCGAGGCCGGCGGCGAGGGGGACGCCGAGCCGGCTCACCCGTCGGGCGCGGAACCGCCGCGCCGCCGCTGGACCGCCGCGGCCGCGAGCCCCGCCGTCAGGCCCGCGATCGCGGCAACGGCGAGTGCGAGCAGGTAGTCGGGTCCGTCACCGCTCGCGCTGCCCAGGCCGGCCGCCGCAGCGACTCGCGCCTCACCGTTCCTCGCGATCGATACCGGTGGATACGTGCGCACCCCGACGAATCCGTCGTCGATCGCGTAGGTCCATGTGCCGGCCGAGGTGAATACGACGTCGGCGCGGTACACCCCAGGCTCCGACGCGGGCCGGGCGGGGTACACGCGTCGGCCATATTCCCCGACCTTCGAGACGATCACGCGGGGTTTCACGCCCTCGAGCGGGGTCATCCCGTGCTGGAGGATCGTGAGCTCCACGTTCCAGCGCTCACCCGGGGCAAGGCCGTCCGGCGTCGAGTCGAGCTCCACCGTGGCCCAGCCACCTGCGCTCGCCCCGGCGGGCGCCGCCAGGGCCACCGCTGCCACGGCCAGCAATGTCAGTCGCTCCCTCATGTCTTCCCTACAACAGCCGCACCCGTTCGGTTCCGTTCCGGGCTAGGATCGGCCCGAGCGATGGCCAGCCGTTCGGTTACCGAGAGCTCGCTGCTCGAACGCGAGCGCGAGGTGGCCACCCTCGACGCCTTCGTCGAGGGCGTCGGCCAACCCGGGCCTCGCCTCGGCCTGATCGGTGGGCCGGCCGGCATCGGCAAGACCAGCCTGCTGGCCGAGGCGCGGCGCCTGGCGGAGTCCGAGGGCATCAGGATCCTGGCCGCGCGCGGCTCCGAGCTGGAGCGCGAGTTCGCCTACGGTGTCGTGCGCCAGCTGTTCGAGCCGGAGCTGGCCGATCCCAAGACGCGCAAGCGCGCCTTCGAGGGGGGCGCCGAGGCGGCGCGGGCTGTGTTCGAGGCGCCTGCGGCGGGCAACGGGCACCCCCCGGGCGACGTCGGGTTCGCCGGCCTGCACGGGCTCTACTGGCTGACGCTCAACCTGGCGGGGGACGAGCCGCTCGTGCTCGCCGTGGACGACCTGCACTGGTGCGACCAGGCGTCACTCCGCTTCATCGCCTACCTCGTGCACCGGCTCGAGGACCTGCCGATCCTCCTCATCGCAGCCACGCGGCCGAACGAGCCCGGTGCCGACGAGGCCCTGCTGGCGGAGCTCGCACACGACCCGCTCACTGTGTCGATTCAGCCCGGCACGCTCAGCGCCGGCGCCGTGGCGGCCCTGATCGAAGCGCGACTCGGCGAGACCCCGGACGACGCCTTCGCGAGCGCCTGCCATGCGTCGACCGGCGGGAACCCGCTTCTCCTCCACGAGCTGCTGCGCGCGCTGGCAGCCGAGGAGGTGACGCCCTCCGCGACGAACGCCGCGATCGTGTCGGACCTCGGCCCGCGGGCCGTGTCGCGGGCCGTGCTGCTGCGCCTCATGCGCCTCCCGGAGGAGGCGGCGAAGCTGGCTCGCGCCGTCGCGATCCTCGGCGAGGGCGCCGCGCTCGCCACGGCGAGGGAGCTGGCGGGTCTGACCGAGGCCGAGGCCGCCGACGCGAGCGGCGCCCTCACGCGCGCCGAGATCCTGCGGCCCGACACGCCGCTCGGCTTCGTGCACCCGCTCGTGCGGGACGCGATCTACCTCGACCTCTCGCCCGGCGAGCGCGAGATCCAGCACAGGCGCGCGGCGGACCGGTTGCGGGAGGCGGGGGCGGCGCCCGAGCAGGTGGCCGCTCACGTGCTGGCGGCGCCCGGGATGCAGGGCGACTGGGTGACCGACACGCTCGCGGAGGCCGCCGCATCGTCGCTCAGCAGGGGCGCGCCCGGCAACGCCGTGCCCTATCTCCGCCGCGCGCTCGACGCCCCGCTCGCGCCCGAGCGCCGTGCCGACGTGCTGGCCGCCCTCGGGCGCGCCGAGGCGCACAGCAGCGGGCAGGACGCGGCGCTCCACCTCGCCCAGGCCTACGAGCAGCTCACCGACCCGCGCGAGCGGGCGGCCGTCGCGAACTCGCTCGCCTGGGTACTGATCTTCACCCGTCGCCACGACGAGGCCAGGGCGCTCGCCGCCCGCGCGGCCGCCGAGGCGCCGCCCGAGCTCGACGACCTCCGCCATGGGTTGCTGGCGCTCGAGCTCATGAGCGGGTACATCAGCGGCAACCACGACGAGCCGGCCCGTTTCGAGCCCTACTGGGAGGGCCTCGAGATCCGCGGCGGTGGCGCAGCGATGCTCGCGGCCGGCGCCGCCTTCGACCGCGCGTGCATGCTGGGCCCGCGCGATCAGTGCGTTGCCCTCACCCGCCGCGCGCTCGCGGAGCCCGGGCTGTTCGAGCACGACCACGGGCTCTTCTGGTGCGGCGCCACGCTGGTGCTCGCGTTCGCCGAGGAGCCGGACGCGATCAGCGCCTGGGACCGGATCGGAACCGAGGTATACCGCGGCGGCTCCCCCTTCGGCGTGATGACCGTGCACCTCTGGGCCGGTTATGTCGCGCTGCGCTGGGGCCGGCTCGACGAGGCGTGGACGCGGTTCGAGTCCGCCGCCGAGGGTGGCGCCCTGTGGGGCGCGGGGGAGCGCATCGACCGGGTCCCCGCCGCCTTCATCGGCCAGCTCCTGCTCGAGCGCGGCGATGTGGCCGGTGCCCGCCAGGCGCTCGAATCGTCGACGAGCGAGCTGCTCCACGGCAGCTACGACGGCGGGCTCTGGCAGCAGGCCGAGATCGAGCTGCTCACCGCCGAGCGCAGGCTCGACGAGGCGCTCGAGCGCGCATTCGCTCTGGGCGAGGACGTCGGCCGCATGGACAACCCGGCGGTCCACCCGTGGCGCACGCTCGCGGCGGAGGTCCTCGGGAGGCTCGGCCGCGAGGACGAGGGCCTGGCGCTGGCCGCCGAGGAGCTCGAGCGAGCCCGCAAGTGGGGCGCGCCCGGGCCGATCGGCCGGGCGCTCCGGGTGATGGGCGCGCTCGAAGGGGAGGACGGCGTCGAGCACCTGCGGGAGGCCGCCGAGGTCCTGGAGGCCTCTCCCGCGACGCTCGAGCGGGCCCGCGCGCTCTGCGAGCTGGGCACGCGCCTGCGTCTCTCGCGCGAGGCCTCCGAGGCTCGCGCTCCGCTCCAGCGGGCGCTCGAGCTCGCCACCGTGGGCGGGGCGACTGTGCTCGCCGAGCGCGCGCGCACGGAGCTGTACGCCACAGGCGCGCGCCCGCGCCGGGAGGCGCTCAAGGGGGCCGGCTCGCTGACGGCGAGCGAGCGGCGGGTGGCCGATCTCGCGGCCGCCGGGCAGACGAATCGTGAGATCGCCCAGGAGCTGTTCGTGACCCCGAAGACCGTCGAGGTCCACCTGTCGAGCACCTACCGGAAGCTCGGCATCGACGGCCGGCGGGAGCTCGCGGACGCGCTTACGTGAGCCGCTTCACCCTGATGGGCGTCGTGAACGTGACGCCCGACTCGTTCTCGGACGGCGGGCTGTTCCTCGAGGCGGATGCGGCCATCGAGCACGGCCTGCGCCTCGCGGACGAGGGCGCCGCCGTGCTGGACGTCGGCGGCGAGTCCACGCGGCCCGGTGCGGCGCCGGTGGACGCCGACGAGGAGCTCGAGCGGGTGCTGCCGGTCGTGGAGGCGCTGGCGGCCGCCGGCCGGCGCGTCTCGATCGACACCACCAAGCTCGAGGTGGCGCGGGCGGCCCTGTCCGCCGGCGCCACGATCGTCAACGACGTCTCGGCCTTCCGCTTCTCGCCGGGGATGGCCGGCCTGGTCGCCGAGGCCGAGGCCGAGTGCTGTCTCATGCACATGCTCGGCGAGCCCCGCACGATGCAGGTCGACCCCCGCTACGACGATGTCGTGAGCGACGTCAAGGCGTTTCTCGAGGGGCGGCTCGCCTTCGCGGTCGCGGAGGGCGTGGCCGAGGAGCGTGTATGGCTCGACCCGGGGATCGGCTTCGGCAAGACCGTCGAGCACAACCTCGAGCTGCTCCGCCGCCTCGACGAGATCGTCGCGATCGGCCGGCCCGTCGTGGTGGGCACGTCGCGCAAGAGCTTCCTGGGCAAGCTCACGGGAGGACGACCCGAGTCTGAGCGCCTCCCGGGCACCATCGCCACCAACGTGATGGCGTTCGAGCGCGGGGCGACGGTCTTCCGCGTGCACGACGTCGCGCCGGTCGCGGATGCCCTCGCGGTGGCCGCTGCTACGGTCGCCCCATGACCACTTGGGAGCGGGATCCCGAGGACGACTTCGACGACGAGCTCAGCGAGGACGAGCTCGACGAGGATCGTCGCGCCGCCTCGCCGTCGGTGACCATCGAGATCTCCGGGCTCTCGCTCTACACGCGTCACGGGGTCCACGAGGCGGAGCGCGAGCTCGGCCAGCGGCTCGTGTTCGACGTGGCCTTCGAGGTGGACGAGTGCGACGCCACCGTCACGGACCGCGTGGAGGACACGGTCGACTACGGCGAGGTCTGCGAGCAGGTGGCGCTGGCGGCGCAGGAGCGCTCGTACAAGACGCTCGAGCGTCTCTGCACCGCGGTCGCGGACCGCCTGATCGAGCGCTTCGGCGCCGAGTCCGTGCGGGTCAAGGCGGCGAAGCCGGAGCCGCCCATCCCGCTGCCGGTGGACGAGGTCTCGGTCGAGGTGTGGAAAGAGGTGTGACCGAGGGTTACCTCGGCCTCGGCTCGAACGAGGGGGACCGGCTGGCCAATCTGCGCGCCGCGCGCGAGGCGCTCGCCCGGCATGGCGTCGACGTCGTCGCCTCGTCCTCGGTCTACGAGACGGCGCCGCAGGGCGAGGTGACCGACCAGACCGACTTCCTGAACGCGTGCCTCAGGATCCGGACCGCCCTAGATCCCGAGGCGCTGCTGGACGTGTGCAAGCGGGTCGAGCTCGAGCTGGGGCGCACCCCCGGCGGGGTGCGGCATGGTCCGCGGCCGATCGACGTGGACGTGCTGCTGCTCGGCGACCTCGAGCACCACTCCAAGGGCCTCACGCTGCCGCACGCGGAGGTCACGAATCGGCGCTTCGTGCTCGAGCCGCTGCTCGAGCTCGACCCGGACCTGCGCCTGCCGGACGGCCGCGCGCTGGCCCAGCTCCTGCCCGGTCTGGAGGATCAGCGCGTGACCCCCCACGCGGGGGGTTCGTGGCGCCTCTAGGTTGAGGGCGTAGCGCGCCCCAGGGAGGCTGGAGGTGTGCAGGAGCTCGCGACATTCCGCGGCGACGATGACCCTGCCCTCGTGGCGGCCGCTCTCGCCTGCCGCGCCTGCCTCTCTGGCGAGGTGGACTGGTCGCTTCTGATCGAGGATTTCGAGGCCGAGGCGATCTGCCGCTGCCGTAGCTGCGGGTACGAGCGTACGGTCTCGCTCACCTCGGAGCAGGCGCTGCGCCTGTCCCTTCAGCCTGCGTAGCGGGTACAACTCTCCAGGAGATGGCGATCCCTGCGCGCACGGATGCGCTCGACGTAATCGTCGAGCTGCTCGCAGAGCTCGACCAGGACCCCGCTGCCGGCGGGGCCGACTTCTACGATCGCCTGTGCGCGGCGCTCTGCCGGGTGGTGGGCATGGAGCGGGCCAGCCTGCTGCTCTACGACGAGGCGCGCCAGCTCGTCGTGCCGGTCGGGAGCCACGGCGTCGACCCCGGGATCCTCTCCGACATCTACGGCACGCTCGAGGAGACGCCGATCGCGCAGGTCGCCCTGTCCGAGGACCGCGTCGTCGAGGTGACCGGCGAGCTCGAGCGCTGGGTACCGGTGCGCTACGCGCGCTTCGGCGGCGTCGAGACGCTCACGTGCACGCCGGTGTCGGCGGGCGGCCGCTGGCTCGGGGTGGTGTTCGCCGACCGCGGCGGCGGCCGCTTCGAGTTGACCGCCGGCGAGCGGCATGCGATGTGGACGCTCGGAAAGGTGGCCGCGCTCGCCGCCAGCGTCCGCATCGCGACCAGCCAGCAGGGCCGGGCGCGGCTGCTGCAGGCACGCATCGATCTCGCGCGCGAGATCCACGAGCGGGTGGTCCAGCGGCTGTTCGGCCTGTCGCTCGTGCTCGGCTCGGAGGGTGCCCTCGGCGAGGAGGTGCGCCGCCGCTGCGCGGAGGAGCTGCAGGCGGCACTCAAGGACCTGCGGGACGCGCTCGGCCGCCCGCTCGCGCCGCCCAGCCTCGACACCGGCGCCACGCTGCGCGAGGAGCTCGACCGGCTCGGCCGCCACTACAAGGACCTGCCGCTCGAGCTCGACTGGCAGGAGGGGGTCGAGGTGCCTGACGACGTCGAGCCGCTCGCCCAGTCGGTGCTGGCCGAGGCGCTCCGCAACGCGATCAAGCACGCCGATCCGAGCAGCGTGCGCGTTCACGTGGGGCGCGCCGACGGCACGTTCGTGCTCGAGGTACGAAACGACGGCGCGGGGCGCGACGCCGGCACGACGCGCGGCACCGGCATGGGCCTCCGGTTGGCCGCCGTCGAGGCGCTGGGGCGCGGGGCGCTGGTGGAGTTCGGACCCGAGGGCGGCGACAGGTCCGAGTGGCGCGTCAGACTCGTCGTTCCGATCGGCGAGGAGGAGCGCGAGTGAGCCCCGAGCGCAATCTGCGCGTGCTGGTGGTGGACGACCACGACGTCGTTCACTGGGGCTTTCGGCTGTTGCTCACCGAGCAGCCGTGGGTGGAACGGTGCCTGACCGCGTCGAGCGTGGAGGAGGCGCTCGAGTTGGCGCGCCGCTACGAGCCGCACGTGGCGCTCGTCGACCTGTTCCTCGGCGAGGAGTCGGGCGCCGAGCTGTGCGAGGCGATCCGGCGCGATTCGCCCGGCACGCGCGTGCTGCTGATCTCGGGCGCCGGGTGGATATCGCCGCAGGCGGCCAAGGCGGCCGGCGCCTCGGGGTTCGTGTCGAAGGACTGGTCCGCGCATGACGTCGCGATGGCGGTGCGGATGGTCGGGAAGGGCATGACGGTGTTCGCGCCGAGGACCGAGCAGCCCGCTGCGCCGCTGTCCGACCGCGAGCGCGAGGTCCTCTCGCTGATGGCCTCGGGCGCGACAAACAAGGAGATCGCGGAGCGGCTCTTCCTGTCGCCGCACACCGTCAAGGAGCACACGAGCGCGCTCTATCGCAAGCTGAACGTGCGCAACCGCGCGGAGGCCGTGCAGCGCGCCGAGCGCCTGGGCCTCACCGTTTAGGCGTCTCCACCCCCCCGACCGGGGGGAAGCCGTGTGTTCCGTGTGACCTCGAAGGGTGTAACGCGAAAGGGTCTATGTAGATGGCTCGCAGCGGACAGAACATCCTGGATCGCCCCGCGCTCGTCGAGGAGCCGCGCGGCATCCGCCCGTCCTGGGCGACCCGCCGGCCGCGCGCGGCCGCGGTGACGTCCGTAGCGATGGCGGTGCCCGACACGGTCGTGACGAACGAGAGGATCGCCGCCGACGCGGGCGTGACCGAGCAGTGGATCGTGCACCGCACCGGGGTGCGCGAGCGCCGGCACGTACGCGAGGGCGAGCGCCTCGACGCGCTGGCGATCGCCGCCGGGCGCGAGGCGCTCGACGAGGCCGGCGTCGAGCCGGAGGACCTCGACTTGGTGCTCGTCGCCACGCTGGCCGCCGACGAGCTCACCCCGAATGCCGCCCCGCTCGTCGCGCATGCACTCGGCGCCGATCGCGCCGGCACGATGGACGTGGGCGCCGCCTGTACGGGCTACCTGTCGGCGCTGGCGCTCGCCGCTGCGCAGGTCGAGTGCGGACGCTGCGACCAGGTCCTCGTGATCGGCGTGGACGTCGTGAGCCGGTTCGTCGACCCGACCGACCGCAGTACCGCCGCGCTGTTCGCCGACGGCGCCGGTGCGACCGTCGTCGGCCCTGCCAACGGCGGGCCGGGCGTGATCGGCCACATCGCCCTGCACGCCGACGGGAGCGGCGCCCCGACGATCTGCGCCCGCCATGACGACCAGATCATCCGCATGCAGGGCCATGACACCTTCAAGGCCGCCGTCCACCGGCTGTCGGAGTCGACCCTCGAGGCCGTCGAGCGGGCTGGGCTCGAGCTCGACGACATCGGCCTCTTCGTCTACCACCAGGCCAACGCGCGGATCCTGGCGGCCGTCGGCGAGAAGCTCGGCATCGATCCCGACCGCGTGATCGACTGCATCGACCGCTACGGGAACACGTCATCCGGCACGCTTCCGATCGCGCTCGCCGACGCGCGCGAGCGCGGAATGCTCGAGCCGGGCATGAACGTGGTGCTGGCCGCCTTCGGTGCGGGCTTCACCTGGGGCGCGGGGGTGATCCAATGGGGGGCATGAACGGCCGCCCGGAGGGTTGTGCGCTCGTGACCGGCGCCTCGCGCGGCATCGGCGCCGCGATCGCCAAGGCGCTCGCCGCAGAGGGCTGGCCCGTGGGCGTCAACTACCGCAGCGACGCCGAGGGCGCCGAGGCCGTGGTGAAGGAGATCACCACCGCCGGCGGCCGGGCGGTCGCCGTGCAGGCCGACGTGGCCGACCCAGACTCCGCCGTAACGCTGTTCGAGACGGTGGAGGAGCAGCTCGGCGGCCGCGTGCTCGTGCTCGTCAACAACGCGGGCGTGCGGGCCGACGGCCTCTCGCCCCAGATCGACGACGAGGACTGGGCGCGGGTGATCGACACCAATCTTTCCGCCGCCTTCCGGCTCACCCGCCACGCGCTGCGGCCGATGATCCGCGGCCACTTCGGCCGCGTCGTGAACATCGCCTCGGTGGTGGGCACCGAGCGGGCCAACCCGGGGCAGGCGAACTACGCCGCCTCGAAGGCCGGCCTCGTGGCCATGACCAAGACGGTGGCCGCGGAGGTGGCGCGCCGGGGCGTGACGGTGAACGCCGTGGCGCCGGGCCTGATCGAGACCGACATGACGGAGGGCATCGGCGACGGCCTTCTGGAGCTGGTGCCGGCCCGCCGGCCGGGCACCCCCGACGAGGTGGCGGCCTGCGTGCGTTTCCTCGTGTCGCCGGAGGCCGGATACGTGACCGGAGTTTGCTTGACAGTCGATGGTGGATTGACCGCGTAAAGGAGGAGCAATGGCAGCAACCGTTACACGTGAGGAGATCGAATCACGGGTGTTCAAGGCGCTCGAGGAGTTCGGCGCCGAGCCCGATCAAATCAGCCCCGACGCCGAGTTCGAGGCCATGGACGTCGATTCGCTCGACCTCGTCGAGCTCGCGCAGATCGTCGAGGACGAGTACGGCGTGCAGCTCAAGGGCGAGGACATGGAGGGCATCAAGACCGTCCGTCAGGCCGTCGATCTGGTGATGTCGAAGCTGGGATGACGCGGACGGTCGTCATCACCGGGGTGGGCGCGGTGACGCCGCTTGGCGTCGGCGCCCGCACCCTGCACGAGCGCTGGTCCGCCGGGCAGTCCGGGATCGAGGACGGCTACGGCCGGGCGAGCGAGTTCGAGCCGAAGGAGCACCTCTCCGTCAAGGAGGTGCGCCGCGCCGACCGCTTCACCCAGCTGGCCCTGGCGGCGACCCGCGAGGCACTCGAGGACGCCGGCTGGGAGGACGGCGTGCCGGGCGACCCCGACCGCGCGGCGTGCGTGATCGGCACCGGCATCGGCGGGATCGAGACGCTCGAGACCCAGCACCTCGTCCTCCAGGATCAGGGGGCCCAGCGCATCTCCGCGCTGTCGATCCCCCTCCTGATGGCCAATGCCGCCTCGGGTGTCGTGGCGATGAAGCACGATCTGCGCGGCCAGTCGTTCGGGACCGTGTCGGCGTGCGCCGCGGGCGCGCACGCGATCGGCATGGCCGAGCGCCTGATCCGCTACGGCGACGCCGACCAGGTGGTCACCGGCGGCAGCGAGGCCGCGATCACGCCGCTCGCCACCGCCGCCTTCGCGCGGATGGACGCTCTTTCCGAGAGCGGGATCTCGCGTCCGTTCGACCGCCGTCGGGACGGGTTCGTGATGGGCGAGGGCGCCGGCATTCTCGTGCTCGAGGAGGAGGAGGCGGCCCGCGCCCGCGGTGCCCGCATCCTCGGCTACGTGCGCGGCTACGCGTCGACCTCCGACGCGCATCACCTGACCGCGCCGGAGCCGACCGGGCGGGGCGCGGCCAAGGCGATCGAGCTGGCCCTGAAGGACGCGGACCTCACGACTGAGGACGTGATGTACGTGAACGCCCACGGCACCTCGACTCCGCTGAACGACCGCTCCGAGACCAACGCGATCAAGACCGCGCTCGGCGAGGAGCGGGCGAAGGACGTGCCGGTCAGCTCGACCAAGTCCGCGATCGGCCACCTGCTCGGCGCCGCCGGAGCGGTGGAGGCGATCGCGACGTTGCTGGCGCTGCGCGACCGGATCGCGCCGCCCACGCTCAACTACGAGGAGCCCGACGAGGGGCTCGATCTCGACTACGTGCCGAACGAGGCGCGCCCGCTCGACGGAGCGAACGGCCGCGCGATCGGCATCTCGAACGCATTCGGATTTGGAGGGCACAACGTCGTGCTCTGCCTGGAGGCCCAATGAGCGCTCTCGCGGAACGGACTCCGCTCGTCCGACACGAACCGGCGCCGCCCGCACTCGACGCGCGCGGGCGCCTCGAGACCCTCTGCGATCCGGGGTCGCTTCACGTGATCCGCTCGACCGTGCTGCCGCGGCGCGAGTCCAAGCGCATGCAGCCGGGCGACGGCGTGGTGGGGGCCGCCGGCACGGTCGCCGGCCGGCCCGTGTACTGCTACGCGCAGGACCAGAGCTTCGCCGGCGGTTCGCTCGGGGAGGCCCACGCAGACACGATCGTGCGCGTGATGGAGCTGGCCGAGCGGGCCGGCGCGCCCGTGGTGGGCTTCGTCGCGTCGGGCGGCGCCCGCATGGACGACGGCATCGCCGCGCTCGCCGGCTACGGGCGCATCTTCCGCCACAACGTGCGGCTGTCCGGCCGGGTGCCGCAGATCTCGGTCATCAGCGGTGTTTCCGCCGGCGGCGGCTCCTACTCGCCGGCCCTCACGGACTTCGTGGTGATGACCGAGGAGTCGGCGCTGTTCCTGACCGGACCGGCGGTGGTTCGCGACGTGATGGGCGAGGACGTCGACGCGGCGGCGCTCGGCGGGCCTGGCGTGCACACCCACAACGGCGTGTCGCAGTTCGTGACGGCCGACGACTGGGCGGCCATCCAGACCGTCCGCGACCTCCTGTCGTTCTTCCCCTCGCAGGCGGGCAAGACCCCGCCTCTCGGCCCGCCGGCCGAGGTGCCGGGGGTGGATCCGCATTCGCTCGTGCCGGTGAGCGCCCGCAAGGTCTACGACATGCGGGGCGTGATCAGAGCCCTTGTCGACGGCGGCGACCTGCTCGAGGTGTCCGAGCGCTGGGCGCGCAACATGGTCACCGCGCTGGCCCGCATCGACGGCCGGCCGGTGGGAGTGATCGCCAATCAGCCCTGGTATCTCGGCGGCGTGATCGATGCCTCGGCCGCGCAGAAGGCTGCCCGCTTCGTCCGCACCTGCAACGCGTTCGGGCTGCCGCTCGTGGTCCTGGTCGACACGCCCGGCTTCCTCCCCGGCACCAAGCAGGAGGAGGCCGGCGTGATCCGGCACGGCGCGAAGCTGCTGCACGCGTTCGCGGAGGCAGTCGTGCCGAAGGTCACCGTCGTGCTGCGCAAGGCATACGGCGGCGCGTACATCTGCATGAACTCGAAGGACCTGGGCGCCGACGTCTCGCTCGCCTGGCCCGACGCGGAGATCGGGATCATGGGACCGAAGCAGGCGGTCGGCATCGTGCACAAGCGTGTGCTCGCGGAGGCCGAGGACCCCGAGGCCGAGCGGGACCGGCTGGCAGACGCCTATGCGGACGAGCACGTGTCGGCCCTCGTGGCCGCGCGCGAGGGCTTCGTGGACGAGCTGGTCGAGCCGCGCGACACGCGTCGCCGCCTCGCGGGGGCCTTGGCCACGCTGTCGCACGCCGGCTTGTACGGCAACGGGCCGGGAAACATCCCCCTGTGAGATGAGCACCTACGTCGCACTCGGGGATTCCTTCACGGCGGGGCTCGTGCCCGGCGAGCCGCGCTGGGCGGACGAGGTGGCCCTCGCCCTCGGGCCCGACGTCCGCTACGAGAACCTGGCGTGGGTCGGCGCGACGAGCGCTGACGTGGAGGGCAAGCAGCTCGATGACGCGCTCGCGCTCGGGCCCGATTTCGTGACGATCGTGTGCGGCGCGAACGACGTGCTGGAGTCCGTGCGGCCGGATGCCGATGCGTACGCGCAGCGTCTCGCGCGGATGTTCGCGCGGCTGCGCGGCGAGGCGCCCGAGGCGGAGGTCGTGACCGCCACCTATCCCGACATCTCCCGCTTCCTGGACCTGCGCCCGCGCACGCGCGCGCGGGTGGAGAAGGGGATGCGAAGGTTCAACGCGGCCTGCCGGAGGGTGGCGCGGAGCCACGAAATCGCGCTGCTCGAAGGATTCGACCACCCCGCCGCGACCGACCGCGGCACGTACGCCGAGGATGGCTTCCACCCGTCCGAGGAGGGCCATCGGCGGGCGGCCATGGAGTTCCTTCGCGCCCTGCGCGGCCGGTTCCGCCCCCGGGGGGCGGCGCCGGCATGAGCACAGTCGCACCGGCGGACAGCTTCGTCACGTCGGCTCGCACGATCGGGGCGGCCGACATCGCGGCCTTCGCCGAGCTCACCGGCGACATGCATCCGCAGCACACGGATGCCGAGTGGGCGAAGAGCAGTCAGTTCGGCGAGCAGATCGCGCACGGCATGCTGGTTCTGTCCTGCGCCATCGGCCTCGTGCGCTTCGACCCCGAGCGTGTGATCGCCCTTCGCCGCGTGGGCGACGCGGTGTTCAAGCTGCCGGTGAAGGTTGGGGACAGCATCCAGGTGGCTGGTCAGGTGGTGCGGACACGCGAGCTCGACGAAGCCACCTCGCTCGTCGAACAGCGCTGGAAGGTCCTCAACCAGGACGGCCGCATGGTGCTGCGGATGAACGTCGAGGTCGTCTGGCGCCACTGAGCTGATGCTCCTCGAAGGCAAGCGCCTCCTGATCACGGGCGTACTGACCAAGGGCTCGATCGCATACTCGGTTGCCGAGCGGGCCCAGCAGGAGGGCGCCGAGGTGGTGCTGACGGGCTTCGGCCGGACGCGGCGGATGACGGAGCGGGCGGCGAAGCGGCTGCCTTCGCCGCCTGAGGTGCTGGAGCTCGACGTGAACAGCCCGGACGATCTGTCTTCGGTGGCCGCCTCCCTCGGGGACGGGGGTCTCGATGGCGTGCTCCATGCGATCGCCTTCGCTCCCGGGGATGCCCTCGGCGGGAACTTCATGAGCGCCCCGCCCGAGTCGGCCGAGCTCGCCTTTCGCACGTCGGCCTATTCCTTCAAGGCGCTGGCGGAGGCGCTGGCGCCTTTGATGGGCAATGAAGGGGGCTCGTTCGTTGGCATGGACTTCGATGCCTCCGTTGCCTGGCCCGTCTATGACTGGATGGGCGTGGCGAAGGCCGCCTTGGAGTCCGTGTCGCGCTACCTGGCCCGTGACCTGGGTGCTTCCGGCATCCGCGTGAACCTGGTGTCGGCCGGCCCGATCGAGACGCCGGCGGCCGAGGGCATTCCCGGATTCGATGGGTTGGCCTCCATGTGGGGCGAGCAGGCGCCGCTCGGGTGGGACACCGGCGATCCGGGCGCCGTGGCCGACACGGTGCTGTTCCTGCTCTCCGACCTGTCGCGCCGGATCACGGGCGAGATCGTGCACGTGGACGGCGGCTTCCATGCGATGGGAGCGCCGCTGCGGCCATAATCGCAGCGCAGTGCTCCTCGCGATCGACGTCGGCAACACGCAGACCCACCTGGGGATGTTCGCCAACGACGAGCTCGTGGAGCACTGGCGCTTCGCCACGGTGCGATTCGCGACGGCCGACGAGCTGGCGACGGTCCTCGCCTCAATGCTCGGCCTGCGCGACCTGAGCCTCAGGGACGTGGACGCCGCGATCGTCTCGTCGGTCGTGCCCACGCTGGCGCGCGAGTACGAGCAGCTCGTGGGCCGCTACTTCCGCGGGCGGGGCGCGCTGGTAGGCCCGTCGCTCAAGACCGGAATGCCGATCCGCATCGACACGCCGCAGGAGCTGGGAGCCGACCGGCTCGTGAACGCGGTGGCCGCCTACGACCGGGTGGGCGGCGCCTGCGTGGCGGTGGACTTCGGGACGGCGATCAACTACGACGTCGTCTCGAGCGCGGGCGAATACCTGGGCGGCGTGATCTCACCGGGAATCGAAATCTCCCTGGAGGCGCTGGCCGCCCGGGCGGCCCGCCTGCCGCGAGTGGACATAGAAGAACCGCGCCACGCGATCGGTAAGGGCACCCAGGAAGCGATCCAGGCCGGAGTGGTCTACGGCTTCGCCGGCCAGGTCGACGGAATCCTGGGCCGGCTGCGCGAGGAGCTGGGCGAGGAGGCAACCGCGATCGCCACGGGCGGATTCGCCGAGGCGATCGTGCCGTTCTGCGACCAGGTCGACGAGGTGGACGACCTGCTGACCCTGAACGGCCTAAAGCTCATCTGGGAACGCAACAGCCACTAACCCGTAACAGAGGCAACCCACGCGTCAGCGGGCCCGCGCCAAGCTGGGCCGCATGCCCGACGCGGGGAACGTTGACCGGGATATAGACGGCAAACGTTCCTTGCATGCCGCGGACGCCCTGATTGCTGGCCTCGCCGAGCGTCAGCACGGCGTGGTAGCCCGGCGGCAGCTGCTCGCGCTCGGCCTCAGCACCGACGAGATAGACGGGCGGCTGCAGGCTGACCGTCTACTCCCCCTTTACCGCTCTGTATACGCCGTGGGCCACCGGAACAGATCGCGCGAGTCACGATGGATGGCTGCGGTGCTGGCCTGCGGACCCGGCGCGTTCTTGAGTCACCAGTCGGCTGGCGCAGAGTGGGGGGTGTGCCGCCCCGGGAGCGTCGTCCATGTGACGGCTGGCCGCAAGAGACGGCGGCGTAGCGGCATCGTGTTCCATCGCTGCGAGATTCCGCCCGACGAAGTCACCACCAAGAACAACATCCCAATCACCACCGTCCCCCGCACCCTCTTCGACCTGGCCGCTGTCCTCGACCGCCGCCAGCTCGAGCGGGCTCTCAACGAGGCCGAGGTGCTCGGCCTGATGGACGAGCTCTCCCTCCCCGACCTCCTCGAGCGCTACTCGCGGCGCCCGGGCGCTCCGAACGTCCGGGCGGTGCTCGATCGCAGGAGCGCCGGCAGGTCGTACACCCGTAGCGATCTCGAGGAGATGTTCCTGCGGTTCGCCGCCGAAGCCGGCCTCCCACGTCCGGAGACCAACGCCTTCGTCGAGGGATTCGAGGTGGACTGCGTGTGGCGCGAGCAGAAGCTGGTGATCGAGGTCGACGGGTGGGAGACCCACCGCACCCGTGCCGCCTTCGAGCGCGATCGCCGGAAGCTGCGCATCCTCCAGGCCGCCCGCTGGCGCTGTGTTCCCGTCACCTTCCTTCAGCTCCTCGAGGACCGGCGCGATCTTGCCCGCGACGTGCGTCGCCTACTTGCCACGGCTACTCTGGCGGCATGAGGCTCTTCCGCCGGAGGAGGGTCGAGCGAGAGGCGCTGGCCTACTCCAACGAGTCCGTGGTCGCGCGGATCCAGGCGGAGGCCGGGGTCGACCGCGACACCGCGCGCGCCTGGTTCAACGAGATGCTGGTCTTCCTGGATCTGGCCGCCGGCTCGAGGAAGCTCATCTCGCCGCCTCAGCCGGTCGACGTCGCCTGGCACGCCTTCATTCTCCACACGCGCGACTACGAGGCCTACTGCCGCGAGCGCTTCGGCCGCGTGATCCACCACGAGCCCGCCGGAACGCGCGACCCAGCCGCCTACCGCAGGGCCTACAAGTGCCGCAGGGAGTACGGCCCGGTGGACGCCGCGATCTGGGCGGCACCCGTTGGGGTGAGCGATGGTGCCGCTGGGGGCACCGGGGACTTCGGAAGCGCCGCCGACTTCGGAAGCGGCGGCGATGCCGGCGGCGGCAGCGCGTGCGGAGGAGGCGGCTGCGGCGGGGGTGGTGGCTGACGGGCGCGGCCGGCCGCCGGCGATACCTTTCCCCCATGCCCGCCCTCACCGACCCGTGGACCCTGGGCGGCCGCACCGTCGAGAACCGGCTCGTTCTTGCTCCGCTCGCGGGCATCGGCAACTGGTTCGTGCGTCTTCAGGCGAGGCGCTTCGGGGCTGGGCTCGTCGTGTCCGAGATGGTCTCGAGCTTCGGGCTCGCCTATGGCAACCGCCGCACGGTCCGTGAGTTCCTTCGCATCCACCCGGACGAGCACCCGGTCTCCGTCCAGCTGTTCGGCCACGATGCCGACGTGATGCGCGAGGCGGCCGCGATGGCGGCTGCCGCCGGCGCCGATCTCATCGACCTCAACATGGGCTGCCCGGTCCGCAAGGTCTGCAAGACCGGCGCCGGGGCCGCCCTTCTCGAGGACCCCGCCAGGGCGGTCGCGATCGCGAGGGCCGCCGGCGAGGGCAGCGGCCTCCCGGTCACCGTCAAGCTGCGTCCCGGCCGCGAGCCCGGCGACCGGGCCGGCATCGACCTGGCGCGCCGCCTCGTGGCGGACGCCGGAGTGGCCGCGGTCGCCTTTCACCCGAGACACGCGTCGCAGCAGCACGCGGGGAAGCCCGACTACTCCCTCGCGCGCGAGCTCGTTGCCGCCCTTTCGGTGCCGGTGATCCTGTCGGGCGGCCTCGCCGGCGAGGACCGGACCGGCCAAACCCTCCAGGAGAGCGGCGCCCCAGCGGGCCTGCTCGCCCGCGGGGCCCTCCGCCAC
>Ga0081538_10002777_pt1 | contig 16777 bp, 13 predicted proteins | sample TabmetS5T2R1_FD_71022 | JGI IMG/M metagenome (GOLD analysis project Ga0081538, IMG submission 71022) | Tabebuia heterophylla rhizosphere microbial communities from the University of Puerto Rico - S5T2R1 | ecosystem: Host-associated > Plants > Roots > Rhizosphere ... | reverse complement strand
CTGGAAGCCGGATACGATATTCGAACCGTGCAGGAATTGCTTGGGCATCAAGACGTGAAGACTACCATGGTCTATACCCATGTCCTGAATCGTGGTGCGAAAGCCGTTCGTAGCCCACTCGACTAGAAGCCGAACTTTTGTATTCGACAACTGAGAGCCGTTAAGCACTGCAAAAATACCATACAAAGACTGTGCCTATCCATATAGCACCGTCTGGGGGCGTACTAGTGCTTAGTCAAGATGATTTCTTCTGTTCCTAGAGACAGCCAAAAAGCCCTCAGATTTGGGATCTGCGGCAAAAAATAGTATGCGACAAAATGAACTTGACTATGCACTAGCGTGATATGGCGATGCCCCAAGGCATCTTCCCCACCGGAAGGCTAGCGATGATTTTATGGGTGTCGGTAGCGATCACCGAGACATCATTCGAGACGCCATTGGCCACATAGGCCTTCTTGCCATCGTGGGTCAGAGCAATCCCCCAGGGGCGCCGGCCCACCGGGAGGCTGGCGATGACTTCATGGGCCTGCGCGTCGATCACGGCGACGTTATGGCTCGCCCCATTGGCCACGAACACCTTCTTGCCATCCGGGGTGACCACCACCCCCTTCGGTTTGGAGTCCCCACCTTCGAGCGGAATAGTCGTCACCACTTTATGTGCCAGGACATCGATGACGCTGACGGTACCGCCAATCTCCGCCGTCACAAAGGCCTTTTTGCCGTCGGGGCTGAAGGCCGCTTCCCGCGGTCGGCTGCCGACCAGGATGGTGGCTACGACCTGGAGGGCGTCAGCAGCAATCACCGAGACGGTATGCGAGGTCTCTCCTGTCACATAGACCAGCTTGCCATCAGGGCTGACCGTCACCCCCTCAGGCTCAATGCCTACCGGCACCGTGGCCACGATTTGCCGTGTCTCCAGGTCGATGACGGAAGCGGTATTGGCGTCTTCATTGGAAACGAAGAGGCGTTTGCCATCAGGACTGATATCGAACGACTCAGGGTCCGTACCAGCAGAGATCTTCTCCACCACTTGCAAGCTCGTCGTGTCGACGACGGCGATGCGGTCCTCGTCCCCCAGCGCGACGTACACGCGCTGGCCATCGGGGCTGAGGCGAATGCCGCGCGGACGCTCGCCCACGGGAATGGTGGCGATGACTTTATCCGTGGCGCTATCGATCACGGAGAGATCGTTGGACCTCTCGTTCGTCACATAGGCTTTCGGTTGTGGGGAAGCGGCTGAGGCCAACATGCCTACCAGGGCGAGTACCATAGCGACGATTGTGCATGTGTGGATACCGCCCTGCAACCTCTGCCTTCTCTCCCTGTCTCTGTGCACCATATACCCCTCCCTCTCACCCCGCCAGACGGGCACCCGATCATAGCGCTTCCAGGCGGCATGTGCTCTCGGCTTTTGGCTCCCCAAGGGTGTCGAGCACCTCCACCACTGACTTCCCCCGCGTCGTGGGGGGCGGCATTTCCCCGCTCAGCTCGAGGAGGTCTCGGGCGTTGTCGGGCTGTGACTCCCGCGTTTTGAGCACATAGAGGGGCTGGCGCAACTGGTGATCCCAGCCCCGAAAGGTCAACGCCTTGCCTTTATGACCGTCGAATTGTGGGGCCCCTTCCAGATAGTTGACCAGCGCCACGGCGTCCGTGCTGGCGCTCCTGAGCACGCCCTCCACCACCAGTTTGACCGCCGCCCAGTTGGCCCAGGCGAACCCCTCTGCAGGCCTCTCGAAGCGCCGCAGGAAACGCCGGTTCAGCTCGCGCGCGCTGAAACGCTCGAGCTGATGGTACCAGGAGGTGACCCACACGCCCTGTGGAGATGCGGGGCCAGCCTGCCAGAGGGCGATCATATCGAGCGGGACCCCCGCCAGAAGAATGTTGAGGCCCGATGCCTTGTACTGCTCCAGAAACTGCCGTAGGCTCTCGCCTCTGAGTGCCACCACGACAGCCTCGGCCTCCGCACGCGCCAGCTGCGCCAGCACGGCTTGATAATCCGACTGTCCCGGGGTGATGACCGAGCGTCCGAGATCGTGGCCGCCCTGGTGTTGCAGAAACCGACCCGCTCGCTGATAGACCTCCTGCGCAGTAGCGCTCTCCGCAACGACGAAGTGCCAACGTTTGCGATTGTTCTGCACCAACCATTGCCCCATGGCATGGGTGTACATCGCCAGGTCGGGCTCGACATGAAACGTCAAGCGATGGCATTTCTCCCCGCGCAAAACGCCGCCACGGGCAGCAGCGTTCAGACAGACCAGGCGCTGCTGCTGGGTGGCGTCGCTGACCCTGGCAGCGGTACGCTCGTCCAGAGCGGCGACGATGGCGGACAGATGCGCCTGGGCACCGAGCTTTGCGGTGAGGGACTCAACATTTTCCGGCGTCACCGCATCTTCGATGATCAGCTCGACTCTAGTGCCAAACATCCCAGCCGTGACATCGGCCTCTTCAGCGCCCAGTTGGGCTCCCATGATGGCGTATGCCGCCATCTCAGCATCAGGACCTTGGCGGCGCGACAGATGAGCAATGCGTACCACCTGTGGCGCCTGCGGTTGGGCGTACGCTTTCGCCACCGCGCAGAGGCCCGTAGGAGATTGCAAGCCTCCAAACCCCAACGTTGACGCCATCGCCAGAAAGGTTCGTCGGCTGATGTGTCTCATACCACGCCCTTTCTTCCTACTCACGCACGGCCAGCTGTAATTCGACGGAGCTGGTCTGGCCGGCCGCGACCGTTACCTCTGCGGTTAGCACATAGGGCTCTTCATACTGCGGTCGTCCATCCTGATCGTATGCCAGGATCCGCCAACCCTCGTGCCACGCCTTGAGCGTGTATGACCCCGGCGGCACCTGGTCGATTGCGAAGCGACCATCTCCATCGGTGACGGCGAAATAGGGATGCTCAAATGACAGAATGTACGCCTTCATATGGGTATGGGTATCACAGCTCACGGCAATCGCACCGGGGAAGCGAATCCTCTGCTCCTTGGCCGGGGTGCCTCTGGGAAACACCAGGTTGAAGGCTTGTTTGAAGTCGGGCAACCGCCCTCGGGTAGTATGCAGGAAGGGGTCAGAGTTCTGGATCACCAGTTCTGTGCCCACCATGACAGCCTGCACCCGTGGGACCATCACACAGTTGCGATTATCGAGCGTGGGTCTGTCGGCTGTTGAGGCTTTGCCTCGATGCATGCCCTCTAGAGCAATGACGGTATCCTTGACGCCTCGATTCTGCGCTGAAACCAGCAGCATCTGCGGCGCCGCCACCGTGCCGCAGACCTCTTGATCCCTCGCAATGACCAGGTCTGGCAGGTGTGGAATGGAGCCTACGAACACGACGCGACCAGCGATCGTGCCACCATTCTGCACCTCAACTACTTCGTAAGACAGAACTGAGGCAGAGAGGCTCATTAGATGGACGACCAGGAACGTCAGCACAATCCAGGGTGCCACGGGTACCATCTCCTCCAGCGCTCATAGCCCTTCGGTGTGGCGGCATTATCGAATGGACAACTATCGAGGTCAAGGGGATTTTTGCGTTCACAGCCCGGTCCTGCATGCCGCGTTTTCCTTCGTGGCTTGACGCCTACTTACCCCTCCTTGATGGCCCGCCCTGTGAGCTCAATCCTCACGGTATCTCCGACGATTAACCCACCATTATCCATCAGCTTGTTATAGGTGATCTGAAACTCATGACGGTTCAGCTCCAGCCTGGCTTCAAAACCAATGATGGTCTTGCCGAGATGTGTCACTGTGTCGCTGACCGCAAACGGCATAGCGATGGCTTTGGTGGTGCCATGCACCGTCAGATCACCGTGGAGCACATAGCCATCTCCCTTCTGCTCTACGTGCGTGCTCTGGAAGACGATGTCGGGGTACTTCTCGGCGTCCAAAAACGTCGCACTGCGCAGATCCTGGTCCCGTTTCTCGTTGTCCGTGTCGAGGCTGGCGACTTTAATGGTGCCATGCATCGAGGACTTGGTGATATCCTGCGCATCATACATAATGACACCACTGAATTCATTGAACCTGCCACGCACGTTGTAGATCATCAGGTGCTTGACCACAAAGCCCACCGTAGTGTGTGCCGTATCAACGACATATTTGTCAGCACTCAGGGTAGGACGCGTAAAGCCTAAGCTGAGGACCACTGCGAACATGCATGCCGCCCAACGTGTGTCAAACATGACATTGCTCCTCATACCCCCTTCCTCCTGCCTGATCGCCCTGCGTCTCGCGCCATATACCCTCCCCGATGCCGGTATCCTACTGCACAACACCATCTACCCCAACTTCTGGGAGGTCTCGGCCAGCAAACGCATACGAGCGTGGGTCAGCTGGCGGGCCGCCGCTCGGCCGACAGCAAGCAATTTTTCCTATGCGCTCCGCGCGTCTGCTGTTAAAGTCACCCGATCCTTTTCCATGACAGGATTCCTTGCCTTGGGGCGATGAGCCTTGCTACAACCCCATGACACAGAATCCCACGTTACCCGTCAAGCGAAGATTGATGCGGCACTAGGCATAATTCTTGCCCTCCACATAGGTGAGAGGGGGTTTCGCTTGCTCACGACTTCACCCCTACGATGGTAAATGTGACATCCACTGTATCCTGCACCGGGTTAAAAAAGGCATTGTACTGCACGCCAAAGTCTCTGCGATTGAGCGAGATGCCCCCCTGCACGACGATCTCGTCTTGCCGCTGTTCTACAGCCACAGGAATAGTTATGCGTTTGGTCACACCGCGCATCTCCAGATCGCCCTGCACCATATATTTCAGGCCATCTCTGGTGAGAGCCGTGGACGTAAAAGTAATCGTCGGGTACTGGTCAACAAACAAAAAATCCTTCGAACGCAGGTGCTGATCGCGTTGAGCGTTGGCGGTATCGAGGGAGGCAGCCTCAATAACAAAACGGACGTGTGAGGCATGCAATTGCTGGGCATTGGCAACGATTTCCCCCGAAAACCTGTGAAATGTCCCCAGCGCCTTGGCCAACAGTGAGTAGCCTTTAAACTGCAACTGGCTCTTCTGCGGCACAATGCTATAGCGCTCCGCTGCCTGCCCTAACCCGACAGCAAGTAGCACAGTCCAGCCGAGGACCCAACCGACCACCGCGAGTGCGCGACCTCCGTGCGGCATGCTGTGCATGTCTCCTCATACGTACTACCCGCCGCCTATCCTACTGCAGGACTCTTGGGCGTGGCAACCGTATTCTGCCGCTCGCCGTGTGCAGATGCCGTGGGCTATGGCCAATAGTACCCCGCTACTGTACAGCGAGAGTGACGATGAGTTGCACCAGCGCTTCGATGTCACGCAGATCCGCCACCTCGACTGGCGAATGGGAGTAGCGCCCAGGCCACGAGAGCGGTACATTGACCACGCCATTGGCTGCAAACGACACACCGTCGTTCCACCCGGCCGTTATGCCATACTGGAGTGGGATACTACGAGACCGCGCCAGCGCGAGCACGGCATCGATAACTGAGCGCGGCACTACCGTGCCACTATCCATCGCCCGGAGCACTGCCCCCCGCCCCAGAGGCGCAAAGGCAAAACGTTGCGACTCGAGCGGCGCGTCCGACGACACAAAGGTATCTACGGCATAGACACGCGTCACGTCCGGCAGGGTAGCAGCGAGAGCACGTGAGCCAACCAGGCCAATCTCTTCCTCGACGACCCAGGCGAAGGTGAGACGTCTCTGTACAGTACTGCTATCGAGATGGCGCAGGGCGAGGAGCAAGGCGGTACAACCAATACGATCATCCAGGCTGCGCGCCAGCACGCGATGCCGGCCGAGTCGCACCAGGCGCTTGGGCATAGTGACGGTCTGCCCTATCTGCACGCCGAGGGCTTCGGCCGCCTGACGTGACGTGGTGCCTATGAACACCGTCAGCAGTCCAGGTGGCGTGCGCTGTGCTGCCGTATACCAGTCGCGTCGCGGCTCGAACACGGCTGGCACAGCCTCTCGTGCCGTGTGCACCAGCCCGGCCTGCGCCTCCCACAGAGAGGTATAGAGCCCACCCCTTGGCTGTACCAGGAGACGTCCATCTGCACCGATGGAGACGACTTGAAAGCCGACCTCATCCATATGCGCCACGAACACGACGTGTTCCGTGCCGCTCCCAAAGGTCACCCACAAATTGCCCTTGGCGTCCATATGCGGCTGCACCCACCCCGGGAGCAGGGCGCGAATGTGCTCGCGGACAGGCCCCTCGGCGCCGCTCACGCCAGGGCGAGAGATGAGACTGCTGAGTATCTGCGTCGTGTCCTCGTACCCTATCTGACTGGTGAGAAGCGGGGACGAAGCTGGCAACGGAGGGAGAGACACAGGCGCAGGTGGAGTGCCCCCGACGGCGACCACGAGTGCCTCAACAAGACGCGTAACATCGGCCAGGTCAATAAGCTCCACTGGCGTCTCGGGATAGCGTGCAGGGAGCCCCAAGTAGCCGATACGGGCTACGCTCCCTGGCGGATCGCCAGTGAATAGACCAGGAGGCAGCGCAGTATGCGGCGTCACCCTGGTCTGTGGGAGTGCTACGGCCAGTTCACCTGCAGCGAGGGGCCCAGCTCCAGGCTCCGGGAAAGCGCCAGGCTCCTCCTGACTCTCTGCGGACTGCCAACCAAAGCCATCACTCAGGAGGAAGATCTCCTCGAACGGCCCGTACTGCCGTATCACCTGCGACAGTCCCCTGTGCCCCATGCGTCCCAACACCGTCCAGGCGAACACCGCGGTGCCGTGCCCTGTGGCGCGCACTGTGCCATGGGCCGCACGTGCCATAGCTATGCACGCCGCTTTAGCGCGCGCCGCTGGCGCCGCCAGGAAACCTCCAGGCACATGTACAGGTCGGCGCCACAGTGCTACAGGGTCTAGGAGCCCGATCCCCAGCTCACGCACCTCCTGCAGTGTTTCTGCACCGACATCGACATACGCCTGGTCAAGGGTGAAGGGAGTGTCAGGCTCAGCGCGCTCGGATCGTAGATGAATCGACTTGACGCCAACAGCCCCTGGCACCAGACTCTGCGCTGTGACGACGACCACTGGTTGGCCCTCGTGGAATTGATCCCAGAGGGCACTGAATGGGCTATGTCCCACCCGGCTCAACCGTAAGTATCCGTCTTCCTGGATGTGGCTCACCACATAGCCGGCCTCATCCAGAGCACAGGCCAGGAGGCGCCGCGGACGACCGGAACCGAGTCTGACGGTGAGATTCCCCAAAGTATCCTCAACGACTGGCAATCCATCGAGTCGTTGGCGGATATAGCGTACCGCTGGCGCCTCGTATCCTGTGAGACTCACCACGTGCAAAAGACCTTCGACCTCCTGACTCAACGTCGGTGACTCTGCGGCTGTAGTTGAGGCAAGTAGGCCAAGCAAGGCGGCCAGGATGACAACGCAGCGCAAACGAGTCCAGAGTCGCATAGGCATCATTCTCCAAACAACTGCTGCAGCACATTCGCGTCGCGCCGCCAGGATCACCTGGGCTGCGTCACCGTATCGATGAGGGCAAGCCGCTTCTCCTCCTTCACCACCCGCAGGCCCCGCTCCAGGGCGGGACGAATGGCCTCGGGCTCGACAATGGGTCCATCACCGTAGAGACTAAAACTCCTGGCCAGGGTGGCGAAGTCAGTAGCGGGACCCTCCAGGCTGACGCCTACCCCGACGCGCTCTAGAGAGCGCTCGCGCATCCTGGTAATGGCCGTCTGGTGCCCGACATCCTGGTAGTAGGAGCGGTTGTTGAACATCACCACCAGCATGGGGATGTCATGGTGTGCCGCCGTCCAGAGCGATCCCGGCGTGTACAGCAAGTCCCCGTCATTCTGGATGCTGACACACACCTTGCCCGTGCCCCTGAACGCCAGTGCCGCGCCCAGGGCCACGCCCATGCCCGTCCCAGTTCCTCCACCGCCCGCGACCCAGCGTGTGCCTTCTTTCACCTCCCACAGCCGCCGCTCCCAGCCACTCAAAGAGCCGTGCACCAGGACCCAGTCCTCGCCCTTGATGGCCTCCCAGATCTCGGCGGCCAACCTGGCGGTCGAGGTCGGCTTCTGCCCCCACCAGCGGGCCTGGAGATCTTGCTGGATGCGATCGTACGTGGCGGTGTGGAGCTGCCTGGCCCGCGCCGCCCTGGCTTCCACGCGCTGCTGCACCCTACCGTCCATAGCGTCGGCACAAAGCCTCCGCAGCTCGCGCAGGATCTGCACTCCGTCCCCGAGAATAGAGTGCGCTGTGGGACAGAGCCGGCCATAGCTGCTGGCCCAGCTCTTGACCCTATAATCTTCCAGGCCGATGCGTATGAGTTGCGCTCCTGCCGGCACCAGGCTTTCATAGCGCCGGCCGTAGCCGGCCGATACCCGCGCCTGGCCCGACGGCACGCTCCCGGCTTCTGGCACCGGCCGCTTCAGGGCGGCTTCGATGTCCTTCACGCCGATGGCCAGGACCAGGTCAGCCTCTTTGAGCACTTCGACATTGGCGCCAGTGAGGTTCAGGGGATGCCGATTGGCCAGGTTGAAGGCAGAGCCCTGCTCAAGCACCGGGATGCCCAGCAGCTCAATCAGAGACTGGAGGGCTTCCGGTCCACCTGGACTCTCTCCCAGTCCCTCCACTACCGCCACGGGCGACTCGGCTTCCAGCAGTACTTTTGCCGCCTCAGCGAGCACTGCCGCGTTGCCTGCAGGCGCCGCCGGAGGACGGTAGTACGCCAGATCGGGGAGCTGAAAGTCTGCCGGCAGCGGACTTTCCTGCAGTTCGACGTCGAAGCAGAGGTAGACCGGACCCTTAGGGTCAGTCATGGCAATCTGGTAGGCACGCAGCAGGGATTCCGCCACACTTTGGGCGCCCTGCGGCTGGTCGTCCCACTTCACGTAATCACGGACAATCTGTGCCTGCACTTGTGCGGTGTGAATCCAGTCGATCCAGGGCCGCCTATGGGAGGCGTCTAGCGGCCCGGTGCCGCCGAGCACGAGCATGGGGGTGCTACGCAGCGCGGCTTCGTAGATAGCCTTGCTGGCATGTTGCAGGCCGACAATATTGTGCACTAACGTGGCCAGGGGCTTACCCGTCGCCAGATAATAGCCCTCGGCCATGGCGGCGGCTATCTCTTCGTGGCAGCACGTAATCACTTCGGGCGCGGTGTTGCCACCGTAGGTGACCAGGGATTCATGCATCCCGCGGGTCGTCGCGCCCGGATTCAAGGTGACATACTCAATCCCCAATCCATGCAGCAGATAGACGATCAAGTCAGACACATAGTAAGGTCGTTCCAGGTGCATGCTTAGCTCCTACGGAAGTGCCGTCACGGCATTTCCTTTTTCACTCGTCTTGAAACACTGCGTTGACGCTGTCTAGCAGGGTGCCTCCTTTTCAGGTCTGCTTGTAAAACCGCGCCGCGTTGTCTCAGAGCAGCTTTTGCTGTGTCTCCGGCTTCAGGCTCGACCAGCCAAGGACGTAGTCGACGGAATAACGTTGTCACCCAAAAAGCCAGTGACGCCGTTAAACATATCCTCCTCTTCGTGCATCTCGATGCTGCTGAAGAACCGCCCGCTGGTGAGGTAGTCGCTCGGTCTGTGCTTGAGTGGTGCCGTGCCCCCACATAGCCGACCTGTTCGTCCATACGCTTGGTCCAGCAGGGTAGCCAGCCAAAGTCGTACTCCAGGATGCCCACTCGCAGGTCACGGTAGCGATCCATGATCCCGGCGCCAATAAAAGACACGACAAAGCGCATAGCCCCCCAGGGAGCCATGGACGCTACGATCATGCCTTTGAGCCGGTCGGGAAACCGCCCGCAAAAGAAGGAGGAGCACAGCAACCCGCTTCGGCCTCTTGTAAAGAGTTGCCTATTATAGCCGCCTACATGCCTCTGTCAATCGCCCTCTAACCTCCAGCAATGATCATCAAATCCAATGCTTCTGGCTTTTATGATATGATAGACACCGTGGTGCAATAGGTCGCTGACTGTGGCAATGCCTCACGCGCTGAGGTGTGGCGTAGCGGTTCGTTGTGTTCGGTACGTGATACCAGAAGCAGCCTTTGTCGGCGCTTGCCAAGCAAGGAAGACGCAATGCCTGTAGATGCAAAAGACCTGTGGAGTCTGGCTCTGGATCATGTGCAGGTGGACCCTGATAACTTGTTGGAAGCTATCGAGGATCAGGTGTGCCGCGGAGACCTGGATTACCGCAGTCGGTTGCTCATCCATGACAGCCTGGATGCATTGCAACTACACTGGGGTCCAAAACGCCTGCACCGCTGGTTGCTCCAGAGCCCGCACAGCGAGCAGATCAAGGCGATCTGGACCGCCCATTACGATGAGGTCGGATTCCCATCATTGCGGAGGCGAGTCGTGGAAACTACCCGACCAGAGCAGGTCAGGCAATTCTTCCGAGAACTCGCTCAGCACGTCCAGCACCCGGTGCGCCTCGCAGTCGGCGATGCCGTTGCGTTGATTCTACCGGGCTTGCTTTCTCGCCGGACTGAAGATATCGATATCGTTGATGAAGTCCCGGCCGAGCTGCGTTCCCATCATCAACTCTTGGCGACACTGGCCATCCGGTACGGACTTGAACTAACGCATTTCCAGTCGCATTACCTGCCTCAGGGTTGGCAGCAACGCCTCCACTCGCAGGAACCATTTGGCCAGCTCTACGTGTCCCTGGTAGATGCTTACGACGTGTTTCTGGGCAAGTTGTTCTCTGCTCGCATTAAGGATCGCGATGATTTGCGAATGCTTGCCCCCCAGCTCGATAAGGAAACCATTACGCGCCGCTGGCGCGATACGACTCAGGATCTGCTCGCCGCTCCCGGCCTACGCGAGAAGGCTGAGCAGAACTGGTATATCATTTATGGAGAGTCCCTACCGAGCTAGACCCTCGGTGGTGGTGCAAGACAGGCGAGAGTCCCTTGCTTGAGAGGAGCGCTTGGATGAAACCGGCACCCTTTACCTATGCTGCTCCATCGACTCTTGAGGAAGCCATCACTCTGCTCAGTGAGTACGGTGACGCTGTGAAGCTCCTGGCTGGTGGGCAGAGCTTAATGCCTATGCTGAATCTCCGCCTGGCACGGCCGCAGTATATCGTCGATCTCAACCGTATCCCCGGGCTCGATTACATCATGGAGCGCGATGGGGTCCTGGCGGTGGGTGCGCTGACGCGTCAGCGCAGTCTCGAGCGCTCGCCGAGTGTGCAGCAGGACTATCCCCTGCTGTACGAAGCCACCACACTCATTGGCCATAGGGTCATTCGTAACCGGGGCACTGTGGGAGGGAGCATTGTCCACGCTGACCCCGCGGCCGAGTTGCCGGCGGTCCTGGTAGCCCATGGCGGGAGTGTACAGATACAGGGACCGCGTGGTACACGTCAGATTACCGCCACAGATTTCTTTCGCGCCTACTTAACGACGGCTTTAGAGCCTGATGAAATCCTTACGGAGGTCCGCTTGCCACGTCCTCCCGCAGGTACTGGCTGGTGTTTTATGGAGGAGAGTCGCCGTCATGGCGACTTTGCCATGGTAGGGGTGGCCGTGCTACTGACGCTAGATACGGCACGGCAATGCACACACGTAGCGGTAGTACTATGCGGTGTAGGAAGTGTGCCACATCAAGTTGCCGCTGCCCCAGCATTGTTACTTGGACACACCGTGGATGCGGCGCGTCTCCGTGACGTCGCCCAGGCTGCGGCCTCTGAAATAGAGCCGGAAAGCGACCTCCATGCCTCAGCGGAGTTCCGCCGCCATCTCAGCACGGTATTAATACAACGTGCTGTGCGCCAGGCGGCTGCACGCGCCACTGCCTAATGCCTCTCCCCTGCCCATCTTCCTACCGCACGAGATCATCGACCTGCGTAAAGAGTAGATGGTCGTGACAGTAGTGGATGAGGAGAAACGAGAGCACCACAATATAATAGCTGTGCTCAAAGGTGAGCCCCGAGAGCCAGAACACACCGCCAATGAGGCACAGCGCACCGAGTGTACAGACCATATTGATCCCATAAAAATAGCCAAAGTGGCTCGCACCAGCGCCTGACAGCCAAGGGATATACTGACTTGCGAGCTCGCCACGTTGCTGGCGGAGCGTGTGAATATACCAAGTGAGAGCGAGATATTGAAACGAGTGCCAGGTGTTAAAACCCTGAAAGGCAATTTCGAGCTGATGGCCGCTATAACTGGTAATAAAGAACGCCAGGCCAATGGTTGTCACCATCAAGAGAATCTTTGGATAATGCACAGTCCGCTGCTGTATCTCTCGAATGGTTTTGCCAAGAAACAGCAGGAAGGCAAGGGCAAAGAAGCCAGAAATGGCATAGCACACGATGGGCGTCCTGAGCATTTCAGGATACAATAAACGTGTTTCACCAATGTAAAACTCGTCATAGATAAACTTGTAAGACGCCAAGGGATAGAGGCTACTGAAGACTACGGCGTAATCAATGAACCGGGCCCAGCGCTGCAGATAACCATGCTGCTTGCGTTCATAGCATTCCAGAATATAGGCGATCTGGTGCAGGACATGAATGGAAGCCCAGAAGAAAAACAGCGTGATCAGGAGCTGGAAGTTCCAGAGGGCACCGACCACGACGAGGACTGGAATCCCCAATGAGCACCCGACGAGCAGGCGATGACGGCGCCAAAAGGACGCGTCCAGGAATGTCCGGAAAAAAGTGGCGTACATATGGGGGCCACCGATAACACCGGCAATAAAAAGGTTGACAAAGGTCGCGGAATGGCCCATAACGGCATAGAGTACCAGGGGCACCACCACAAGGACGCTACTGCCAGTGATACAGAGGAGATCCCAGCGCTGGCTGTGCAGCCAGGGTCCTTGCGCCCACATGGCTCCTGGCGCTTTCCTGCCTAACGCTGCTTCAGGGGTATTCATGTCGGGCCTCTCCTTTCCCCACGGTTGGACCTGCTGTTGCCCGCGCTGCCCGGGGCAGTCTGGATCCCTCAGGATGAGCGTACTGCTGCTTTATTACCAGGGCTGCAGCGAATACAAGTTTTGCAAATTCACCCTGAAAGCACAAGTGTTTTCCCAAGTATGAACCAGGCTATGGCCGTAACAATGACAAGTATTTTTTCAAAAATCCTAGGGAAGTTGTCCGAAATCGGGTATAGTCTCCCAGCTTATTGCCCACAGGTGTTACTTTGATAGCGTTAAGATGCAGAATGCATCTTCTTTCTGAAAGGGAACCAGGCTCATGACGCTGCTTTCCATTCATCCGCCTTCTACGCACGATCAGCGTAAGATGGCCGAGCGTACGCAAGGCATTCGCGGCCTCCACGTCGTGTTGCTCAAACCTTCAAAGTACGATGACGATGGCTATATACTGCGCCATTGGCGAGGGGTGTTGCCAAGTAATACGCTGGCCTGTCTCTATGCGCTTACGGAAGATGTCAAGCGACGTCGAGTGCTGCGTGAGGATCTTGAGGTAACCGTTGAGCTCCTTGACGAAGCCGTCCATAAGCTTAACGTTCCCAAAATTATCCGGCGCAGTGGCCGACCCGGATGGAAAACTGTGGTGTGCCTGGTGGGGGTACAGACCAATCAATACCCACGCGCCGTTGATCTTGCCAGGGCTTTCCGCGCTGCCGGGCTAGATGTGATTATCGGGGGCTTCCACGTCAGTGGCACCATTGCCCTGTTTCATGACCCCACACCGGATATCCAGGAAGTCCTTGACCTGGGAGTCACTGTTGTCACGGGCGAAGTGGAAGCCGAGTGGGAACATCTGCTGCGCGATGTCCTCTTAGGAAAGCTGAAGCCTCTGTATAATTTTCTCGAACCAACCCCCGATTTAAGCACGCCACCAATCCCCATGATTCATAAACAATATTTACGGCGCTTCGCTTATCAACAGTTTGGAACCATTGATTGTGGACGTGGTTGTCCCTTTAGTTGCAGCTTCTGTTCGATTATTAATGTACAGGGACGCAAGATGCGCATGCGGGACCCAGCAGCGATTGCGCAGGCTATCAAGGAGAATTATCGGCAAGCGGGTATTACGTTCTATTTTTTCACAGATGATAACTTTGCACGCAACAAGAAGTGGCGGGACATCTTTGAAGCCATTATCCGGCTGAAGCACACAGACGGTATTGCCATCGAGTTTGTCATGCAGGTAGACGTCTTGTCGTACAAAATCAAAGATTTTATTGCCTTAGCACGGCAGGCAGGCTGTACCCAGGTGTTCATCGGGATGGAGAGCATCAATGATGACAACCTGCAGGCGGCTGATAAGAAACAGAATGATGCGGCAGACTATCACAACCTCATCGATGCCTGGCATGCTGCTGATATTTCTACGCATGTTGGCTTTATTATTGGCTTTCCCTTTGACACATACGCCTCTATTGCCCGTGATATCGAACGGCTGAAAAACGACATTCAGGTTGATCAGGCGTCGTTCTTCATGCTGACCCCAATTCCGGGTTCCATGGATCACTTACATGCGGTGCAAAGTGGCGTCCCTATTGACACAGACCTGAACCGCTATGACTCATTCCATCCCACCATGGATCACCCGCACATGTCACGCGAGCAGTGGTTCGACGCCTACAAGCAGGCGTGGCAGTCTTTTTACAATTTCGAAAACATGCGCAACATCCTGCAACGTGCCACACCACGCATGTACTGGAATGTATTCAAAAACCTTGTATGGTATAAAAGTGCGGCCATTCTGGAAGGGAATCATCCCATGATGACCGGCTTTTTCCGCCTCAAAGGCCGTACAGCGCGGCGGCCTGGGTATGCCATAGACCGTCGGCTGTCCTATCTGCGTTGGCGTGTGCCGGAAGTGCTCGGCTACCTGAAAGCATGGGTGCACTTTTTGCTTGAACTCGAAGAGTTGTGGCTGCAAACACGCAAGCGCAGCGACCGCGAGCAGCGGGTATTGGAAGCACTGGCAAGTATACGCGGTGGAGTGCTGCACAATGCCCGTATTGAGGAGCTGCAACTGGCCTATGCCCGCGCCAAGCTGGAAGTGCCTTCGCGGCTGCGTCTGTTGCTGAGCAAATGTAACATCTGGTCTATTGGACGCATCACCTCACGTGAGGAACTGCGGCAGTTCTGGGGCCATACGAAAGAGCACCTGCGCACTGGCCACCTGCTCAAGATTCAGGTGCACAAAATGGTGCAGAACTTGTGGCGTGAGATCAAACTGCATACAGGGTTTGCGGTGAGTTTTGCCTTCAACTTATTGCCAGGACCCACTGACAAGCATATTGTAGTCGAGTGAGGCAGGGAATGAGGGCGCGCAGTGTCAAAAGCCGTCTGCGACAACTGCTAGGCATCTTGCAAGAGACCTATCCAGACGCTCATTGCGCCCTCAACTTCACCACGCCTTTGGAGTTACTCATTGCGACGATCCTCTCGGCGCAGTGCACAGATGTCCGGGTCAATCTGGTAACGCCCGCGTTATTCCAGAAGTATCGGACTGCGGCTGACTATGTAGCAGCAGCTCCTGAGGAGTTAGCAAGGGATATTCAGTCTACGGGCTTTTATCGTCAAAAAGCTCGTGCCATTCAGCGCTGCTGTGCGGCCCTCATGCAGCAGCACAATGGCACTGTGCCAGACACTATGGAGGCTCTCGTGGCGCTTCCTGGAGTCGGGCGGAAGACGGCCAATGTGGTTTTGGGGAATGCCTTTGGTCGTCCCCACGGTATCGCTGTCGATACGCACGTGCAGCGCCTAGCACGCCGTCTGGGATTGACCACCGAGACAACCCCCGATAAAATTGAGCGAGATTTAGTAGCGTTAGTGCGCCGGAAAGACTGGACACTTTTTTCGCATTTGCTCATCTCCCACGGGCGAACGGTCTGTAAAGCGCCTGTTCCCCACTGTGCAGCCTGTCCCGTGCACCACCTCTGTCCCTCGACTCGCCACGAGGGTCCCGGGTAGCGATGGCACACTACGCAGATGTAGATATACCCTCTTACCTGATGGTAACAGCGCATGGATGACAAGCGTGGAGATAGGAAGCAGTTCAACCCGGGGCACAAATCTTCCGTCCGTGATACCAGTAAAAAGACCCAAGGTTTTGCAGGGCTCGATCCTACAAAGCTCGGTTTAGGGGGGCCAGGGTGGCTCGCTACCTCACAGCCGCTTGAGACATCTCCTAAGCCTGCATTACCCTCTGGTGCTGAAATAAGCCCATCGTCAGACGTGCCTCCAGAACCTCGCACTCTTTTGGAAGGCATGAAGGTCGTATGCATCTGCAAAGGCATCAAAAAAAGTGTGTTCTGGAAAGTGCTCGATACAGGAGTGCAGACTAAAGAGGAAGTGAATCATCTTACTGGTTCAGGAAGCGGCGGCTGTCAAGGGCGTCGTTGTGGACCACGTATTCTAGAAATGCTCCGCAACCTTGCAAAATAAGCTGGGCACAGCGCTCACCGGCGAGGCGTGGAGAGTCCAGATAGAGTAGGCAAAGCAGGCTGGCGTGCATTTGCCGTAAAGGAAGGCAGTCATGTTCAAACGACAGAAACTCTCTGAGGCTCAGGTATATGAGACCTTAAAAACGGTAAAATATCCAGGTTATACACGGGATATTGTCTCCTTCGGGCTCGTCAAAAGCGTGCAAGTCCACGGGCAGGATGTCGACATTGTCGTGCAGATGACCACCAACCAGCAGGATGTGGCCGCGAAAATGCAGCAAGCCACAGAGGAGGCACTCCGTGCCCTCCCGGGGATTGGGACAGTGCAAGTGGAAGTACGCCTCAAAGACCAGGTGTTCAAAGAGCATGGGCCAGCAGAGGGCCACGCGCAGCACCAGGCAGCCTCTAATGTGGCGCCTCTCCCGGGTGTG
>Ga0081538_10002776_pt1 | contig 16777 bp, 16 predicted proteins | sample TabmetS5T2R1_FD_71022 | JGI IMG/M metagenome (GOLD analysis project Ga0081538, IMG submission 71022) | Tabebuia heterophylla rhizosphere microbial communities from the University of Puerto Rico - S5T2R1 | ecosystem: Host-associated > Plants > Roots > Rhizosphere ... | reverse complement strand
CCGCATCACGAGGTACTGGGGATAGGTCAGCTCGAGCTCGTCCAGCAGCTCTCGGTAGAGGCCGGTGACCGCGCGCGAGGCGGTGTACAGCGCCAGGCACAGGTAGTCCTCGATCGGGAGCTCGTGGCTCGGACGGGCCGAGGCGCGGCCGCGCGTCATCGGGCTGCGATCGGTTGTGCTCACGCGAGAAAATTCTAGCGCGCAATCAAAACGTCCACATCTACCTTGTGCACAATCTGATTGTGTGCTAGCTTCGCTTCGCGATTCTCATAGGAGGCCAACCATGACCAAACTTCTCCACGTCATCTCCTCACCTCGCGGTGAGGAATCCGAGTCCAACCGCATCGCCGCGGTCTTCCTCGAGGCCTACCTCCCCGCCACCCCCGAAGTCGAGGTGGACACCCTCGACCTCTGGGACGGCAGCCTGCCGGGCTACTACGGGCGCGGCGTCGAGGCCAAGATGAACGCGCTCGCCGGTAAGGACCCGGTCGGTGCCGCCGCCAAGGCGTGGGCCGACGTCCAGCGGGTCTTCGCCCGCTTCGCGGCCGCCGACGAGTACCTGTTCACCGTGCCGATGTGGAACCACGGCGTTCCCTGGATCCTCAAGCACTTCATAGACACCGTCAGCCAGCGCGGCATGCTGTTCGATCTCGACCCGGAGACCGGCTACACCGGCCGCCTAGGGGGCCGCCGGGCGATGGTCGTCTTCACCAGCGGGGTCTGGGGGCCGGACCGCGGACCGAAGTTCGGCACCGACTTCCACTCGAACTACTTCCTCGACTGGCTGCGGCTCGGCGGCATCACCGACGTCGACGTGGCGCGCTTCCAGCCCAACCTCATGGGCGCCGACGTGGCCGCCAGCCGGCGCGCGGCCGAGCAGCAGGCCCGCGACGCGGCAGCGCGTTGGGTGCCTTCCCGTCGTGTCGCCGCCTGACCGCCGCGGTACGGCCGGCCGGGAGTGTTCACCGATAGGGCGGCTCTTCGAGAACATCCGAGCCCACACCGGGATCACATATCACCGACCCCCAGCCCCGCCTCGCTTCGCGATTGCCCCGGAGCGGAAGCCGTGTGGCGTGGCGGACAACCCGGAGTGTGTCTCTCGGGGCGACATAGGATGCCGCGACATGGGCGTTGAGCGTGAGGGCGGGTGCGCCTGCGGCGCGCTGCGGTATCGGCTCGCGTCGCAACCGATGTTCATTCATTGCTGCCACTGCGTGAACTGTCAGCGTCAGACCGGCAGCGCTTTTGTCGTCAATCTGCTGATCGAGGCTGACCGTGTGCAGCTACTCGCGGGAGTGCCGCAACCGGTTGACGCGCCACGCGACGACGGCAGCGCGCAACGAATCTTTCGGTGCCCGGCATGTCAGGTTGCGATCTTCAGCGAGTATGGCCCGCCGGAGGTGCGCTTCGTTCGGGGCGGGACGCTCGACGATCCGACCGATATCGCGCCGGACGTGCACATCTACACGCGCTCGAAGGTCGGGTGGGTGACCCTCCCGGAGGACACGCCGGCGTTCGAGGCGTACTACGACCACAGGCAGCTTTGGCCGGCGGAGAGCCTCGGCCGCCTTGACGCGGTTCTTCACCGCCCCTAGCCGCCAGGGCGTCGGCGGGGCCTCTCTGAGCGGCGGCCTGGGGAAGCGACCGGTGCTTCTTCCCGATCGGGCAGGCCCCCAGTAAGGCTGTCGCGCCCGGTCCGGGCGGAGCAGCGAGGGCCGGGCCTTCACGCCGCCTCCGTTCCGATCAGTTGTCACGCGCCTCGCCGCGGGCCCTGTTCCCGGCTTCCTTGACGAGGTGGTTAAGGACCCGCCGATGCTTGGGCGCGAACGCGGTCCACACTGCGCGGGCGAGCGGATTGCTCAGGTGCACGAGAGTCGACACGAGCAGCGTGCTCTCCTCGCGCTTGACGAGCACTTCCGCCTCCATCCCGAGCAGCGATCTGGCGGCGAGGATGACGCATTCGGGCGAGTTCCTGCGCACCCGCCAGCCAAGCACGAGTCGCTCATCCTCGATTGAGCCCAGTTGCACCCCGAGCGCAAACCATCCGCGGCGAAGCTTCGTTCGAGTCGCAGCCGGCGCCCCTTCCAAGAGCGCGCGGGCCCACTCCTCGGCCGTTCTCTCCTCTGCCAGTCCCGTCTGGAGGCGGAACGCGTCCGTGTAGTCGACGTGCTCCAGCGTGGCCAGCGCTCGCGCGTCCGCCGGCAACGCGACCGCGCGCACCCGGCCGTGGGGCCCCCCACCTGCTCTGACACGAACCGCTTTGGTGCCCGCCGACCGGTTGATCTTTTCCGCCTTTGCCCTCACGCACGCGGCCAGGGGCGGGGCGACTCGCGGGCAGCGGTAAGGACCGCCTCGGCCTCGTCTCGCCGCCGCGCGGCGAGGACTCGCGCGGCCTCCTGGCGCGGTTCGCCTTCCATGTCCGGCCTCGGCGGCCAGGCCATCTCGTAGATGTCGGGAAGGCGGATGATCCCTCCCAATGCTCCCCAGGTCCCGTCGGGGACCTCGACGGGAAACACCGAGACGCGAGCTTCGGGAAGCGGGTAGGCGCCGTCCTCGGCCTCGGCCACCGCGTTTGTGATTCCGGCGCTGATCGCGGCCCGGCGCTCATCGTTGTATTGCCCCTCGGGCACCTGGCAGATGAAGCGGTAGCGCGGTGACCTCGTCGGCCCGCCGCCCACGTAGACCTCGGGCCGGTGGACGGAGACCCAGGTCATCCTTCGGACCGTCTCGTTGGCCGGGTCGACCCCCTCGTGTTCGATCAGCAAATCGGAGAGCTTGACGATCAGTTCGCGCTCAGCGCTTGGCGACAGCGCACCCGCGGGGATGTATGCATCCATGAAAGGCATCGACGACCGACCTCCTCTATGAGGAAAAGTATACGGGTTCGTATACTTTTGAGGCTACCAGGATGCGCACACCACGTCAGAGATGGATCGATGAGGGCCTCGAAGCCCTTGCAAACGGTGGCCCCGACGCCGTCCGGGTTGAGTCACTTGCGCGCGCCCTTGGCGTCACCAAGGGCGGCTTCTACGGCTACTTCGACGACCGGAGCGCCCTCCTCGACGAGATGCTCGATATCTGGGAGCGGCTGAGCGTCGACGACGTCATCGAACGCGTTGAAAGCGACGGCGGCGACGCGAGGGCCAAGCTCCGGCGGCTGTCCGCTCTCGCGGCGCCACCGGGTGGCAAACCGCTAAGGACCGACCTCGCCGTGCGCGACTGGGCTCGACGCGACCGAAGGGTCGCGACGCGGCTCAAGCGCGTCGACAACCGGCGCTTGGACTACCTGCGCTCGCTCTTTCGCGCCTTCACCGACGACCAAGAGAACATAGAGGTCCGCTCCCTGCTCTTCTACTCCCTCTGGATCGGCGGTCACTTCATCGCTGCCGACCACGGCCCGCGCAGCCGCGCCGACATCGTCAAGGCCGCCCTGAGCTGGCTGCAGAACTAGCCTGCCTCCGGTTCGATGAGCAGTAGCGTGGCTACCGCGCGGGGGATGGGCGTGCGGTGGGTCGACGGGCTGTGGGGATAGGCGTAGGGTGGGGTGGCCGAGCGTGGTGCTGCTCTGGAGGATGCGTTCGGCGCGAGGCTCGTAGCCATGGTTGGGGTCAGTCCGTTCGTTGGCCGGACCGAGGAACTCGGAGCGCTCCTGGCTGCGGTGGCGCGCACGGCGGGTGGGGGCCGTTCCGTCGCGGCGGTGGTGGTCGGGGATCCGGGTTGTGGCAAGAGCCGGCTGCTCGCCGAGGTCGTCGCCCGAGTCGACATCGAGACGAAGCTGGGGGTCCGGGGCTACGAGCCCGAGCGGGAGGTGCCCTTCGCTGGCGCCAGCGATCTGCTGCGAACGCTCGCCCAGGGGCGAGGGGCAGAGGCCCGCCGCCTGAGGTCGCTGCTCTACGAGCGATCCAGGCACGACTCCGGCCTCGAACCCCTGCGGGTGTTGGAGGCTGCCCATCGCTGCCTGCGCGAGATCGGTCCGGTCTTGATCTCCCTCGACGACCTGCATTGGGTCGACGATCAGACGCTTGCGCTCTGTCACTACCTGATCCGCGCCGCGAGCGTGGCCGGTCAGCCGATGGCCACGATCGTCGTCTCGCGGCCGGGCAGTGCGGCCGTGGCGTTGAGCGATTCGCTGCGCGACCTCTTCGCTTCGTCGCACGACTTCGTCGAGCTGGTGCTCGGCCCGCTGAGTCGTGAGGAGAGTGTCCGGCTCGCGCTCGAGATCGCGCCGGGGCTGACGCGGGAGCGGGCGGAGGCCCTGTCGGACAAGGCGGGGGGATCTCCGTACTGGATTGAGGCGCTCGCCAGGAGCGGAGGCGACGAGCTCGACGCGGGGCAGGTCGTGACCGCGCGGCTGCGTGGTGTGGATCTCGACGCCGCCTCGCTGCTAGCGCTGTTGGCCGTCGCGGCGCGGCCGATGTCGATCGAGGGTCTCGCCGCGGTACTCGCGTGGAGCCCCGGGCGAACCGGCGAAGCGGCCGCTCAGCTGGTGAGGCGGGGGGTCGCCGTCCAGGCCGGTCCGGACCTGCGACTCGCGCACGACCTCGTCCGCGAGGCCGTTGAGCGTGAACTGGCTGTGGAGGAGCGACGGCGGCTGCACCGCCGGCTCGCCGTCTGGCTCGAGGCCGATACGGTCGACGACGTCCAGGTCCTCCGCGCCGCCTTGCAGCATCGCCGCGAGGGTGGCATGCCCGCCCTCAGCCTGGCACTTCGCCTCGCTCGCTCGCCGCGCCGGTCTCTCCTTGGATCGGAGGGGCTTGCGCACCTGGCCAGGATGGCCGACGAATCCCATCCCGACGACCACGCGCTCGAGCTCCAGAAGGCCGTCGCGGAGCTCGCCTCGGAGGTCGGCGAGTGGCCGCTCGCGTTCGAGCGCTGGGCGATGCTGAGCGAGCGCCTAGCAACTCCAGGCGAGCGCGCTCGTGCGGCGCTCGAAGCGGCGAAGGCGGCCTCGGAGCTGCGGCGCGGTTCCGAGGCGTTGTCGTACCTCGAACGTTGCCGGGCCCCCGATCGTCGCGATCCGCCGCTGGCCATCGAGGCCGACGCCCAGGAGGCGCAAGTCCTCGGCTGGCTTTCGCACGAGACCGGACGGGCAAGGGTTCCCGCGATCCGCGCCCTGACTGCCGCCCGCCGGGTCGCTGAGACGAGCGGCGGCATCGACGCGCTCGAGGGGCAGGAACGGCAGGCTTACCTGGCGGCGGTCCGAGCTTGGTTCGACGTGGCGGTCTGGCAGGAGGACGTGACCGACATGCTCGCGGCGTCCGACGAGCTCTTCGAGGCCGCGCGCAACTTCGGTGATGCCCACCTGCGAGCGACGCTCGACCTGCCCTACCTCCTGTGGCAGCTCGGACGCTGGCGCGAGGCCGAGACTCGCTTTCGGCGCGTCCTGGCCGAAGCCCGAGAACGGGTGCTGCCCACAATCGTCGCCGAGGCGGCGTTCCATCTGGCGTACGTGCTGTTTCCGGCCGGCCGTGTGGACGAGGCGAGCGCGCTCGCTCGGGAGGCGGCGGGACTTGCGGAGCGGGAGGTCTTGCCGAGGCGCTACTTCCGCAGCGAGGTCCGGAACCTCTCCCACGTCATCGCGGCCTCGCAGGGGGACTGGCGCGGCGCGCTCGATCGGGTCGCCGAGGAGCTGGCCGGAGAGGCAGACCCGCACGCCCGCACGGTGCCGCGGATCGGGCTGGCAGACTGGCTCGCGCGCTTCGGCGGGCCGGCGGTCGCGGATCAGGTCAAGGCGACGCTGGCGGCCGCCCGGAGCGACACCGAAGAGGCCGATTGCGATCGGTGCCGGTCGGAGTTCGTCGTACGAGCGGTCGGGTCGTACGCCCGGGTTGGCTGTGTGCAGGACGCTCGGGCGGCCGCGGCGCGGTTCGACACGCAGCACCCCAACCCAGATCCGTGGCCGGCCCTGCTTCGTGGCCACGGAGAAGCCCTGTTGACGGCCCGAAGCGGCGAGGCGTCGCGGAGCATCCCGCTGTTCGAGGCCGCCGAGGCGGAGGCCAGAGCGATGGGCTTGCTTCTGGAGGCGCTCTGGGTGCGGCTCGGTCTCGGGGAGGCGCTCTCGTCGATCGATCGCCGACGAGCGATCGAGACGCTGCAGGGCGCCAGCGACCTCGCGGTCAGCGTCGGTTCGCCGAGCGCCCGAGCGCACGCCGAGCAGCTGCTGAGGCGGCTGGGGGTGCGGACCTGGCGCCGCGGCGCGCGAGGCGAGCCGCTGAGCGAGCGTGAGCTGGAGATCGCCCGGCTCGTCGCCCGCGGCGCGAGCAATCCCGAGATCGCCCAGCTGCTGTTCCTGTCTCGCAAGACGGTCGAGCGGCATGTCTCGAATCTCCTGCTCAAGCTGGGCGTCAGGAATCGCACGGAGCTTGCCTCGCGGCTCGCCGAGGGCGGGATCGTCGAGGGTGAGGGAGCTCACCGATGATCGGAGGCGATCACCGGCTGTAGCGTCGCCGTCCACTCTCCTTCGATCAGGAACGAGGTCGGACGTGGCGATGATGCTCGTCTTGCTGGCGGATGGTGGGCGCGAGCGCTCCCTCGGCGCCGCGGCGGCCAGCCAGCTGGCGGCGCTCGGGGTCACCAGAGTCGCCGTCCTGCGAAACGACGACACGCTCGGTTTCGTGCTGGAGGGATGGGCGTTCAACCCCGAGCGTTCCGCTCGACAGGCGCTCGACGCACTCGCCGCCGACACGCGGTCGGCGACGACGCTCGACCTGGTCATGGAGACGGCACTGCACTTCGAGCGCAAGGAGCCCAGGAGATGAAGCGAAGGACCTACCGATTCGGGGCGGCGGCAACGGTCGCCGCCATCACAGCCGCGCTGCTCGTCGAGAACGGGCAGGCTGCCCAGAGCAGCCCGCTGCCTTTCACCTTCTACCTAACCCACTATGAGCTGCTGGGCGATCCGAACGATCCGAGCGGGGTCAGGTACCACTCCAACGGCCGGCCGTTCGCGAAGGCGCGCGACGGATCGCGAATCATCCTGAGCGGGCAAGGCGCGTGGGACCCGGCGAGCGCGCGAGCGACGGGCGGTGGCGAATACACGATCCGCGGTCCCAGGGGAGCGCTCAAGACACGAGGCGCGTGGCGCGCAACCCGCTTCGTCTCGTTCCTGCAACTCGCGGGTTGGTGGGGGATCCCCGAGTTCCAGGAGCTGGAATGGCAGGGGCCGCCGGGCTCGGCGTCGTTCTCCGGGTTCCTCAAAGTCAGGGTGAAGCTGGAGAACCGGGGAGCCGGCGTACTGACGGCGTGGTGCCTCATGCCGGGCGTGCCGATGCCCAGTGACCACATCTCCGACGGCATCTCGCTCCGCGGACGCAAGTTCAGGTTCACCGACTACCACGGCACCGAGCGAAGCATGGAAGGCGTGATGTTCTATGGGCCCGGGACAGCGGCCGGGTAGCCCCGTCACCCCTGCAACCCAGCCGTCGTCGAGACGCAAGGGCGTCTTGCCGACCGGCCCCTGGCGCAGGTATTCGACGGCGATGCCGCGACGGCGGTGGATGCTCGTTCCGGGCCTCCTCGGAGCCCTGGTCCTCCAGGCGTGCGGGGCGGGAAGCGAGACCACCACCGAGGCCAGCGCGGCCGACTGCAGACCCGACGGGACCGAGCTGCGCATCAAGGCCGGCGCGCCGACCCACGAGTTCAGCGCAGACTGCCTGGCCGCCCGGGCGAAAAAGCCCTTCACGATCAAGTTCACGAACCTGGACGAGTCCTCCCACGGCCAACACAACATCGAGATCGAGGACGTCTTCAAAGGAAAGACGATCGACGGGTTCGGAGAGTCCATCACCTACAAGATCGGTCCTCAACGGACGGGGAACTACAAGTTCCTCTGCACAAAGCATCCCTTCATGGAAGGCACATTGGTCGTCCAGTAGCGAAGGGGCCGCGCCGGAGCCATCCCTTGGACGACGAGCTGATCGAGATCGCGCCGCCCGCCAAAGATGAGATGGGCGGTGACGTGGCGGCCGGGGTGGGTCACCGATGTTCCAGTTGTGCCAGGGACCCGCCACGAGCGCGAGCAGGCGTTGGGCTCCCTCTCGGGGAGCCGCCGCTTCTGCCCTCGCGCGCCAAACGATCGTCCTGCTCGACTGTCCCGACGCTTCTGCCGTGGACGGGGCTGTCGCACAAACGGCGGCGGCCCAGATTTCGTTGTGGGGAGGTAACAACGGCCGGCTTACGCGAGAGGTCAAATCAGTCCGGCTTGGCCGTCAAAGGCCCCGAGACTGCCGTACATGACCTCGGTCAAGATCGCTTCGGGGTGCGATTGTCAGCGGTGGACACCGCGATTTCGTTGTGCGACACCCTCGACGAGCAGCAGGCGTGCGAGCGCGCCGTGCTGCTCGTCGACGCGAGCAGCGCTGCGCCCGATCCACCGCCGGCGGTCGCCCGGGTCCGCACCCGCGCCACGTCGACGGCCTGATCACTTTGCGCCGGAAGGATTCACGCGCGGCGTCGGCGACGGCGTGACTGCTCTCATAGAGGAGTAGTGACGCGCGCGCGAGGCACACGCCCGTCGATCGGGCGCGGCGAGCGCGTTGCCCGCCCTGACGAAGGCGGCCGCTTTCAGTGCCAGGCGAGTGCTGCGAAGCTTCGGCCGGCCACTGTCATCACGCATGGCCCGGCGCGCGTCGAGGTCAGGTGGCTGGCTCGACCGCTGCGATGATTCGTCCGACGTTTTCGGGGGCGAAGAACTCCGGTGCTGGAAGTGTCGCCGCTTGCACGCTGACGAAGCCGTCCATCGCCTCCTGGTTTCCGTGCATCGCTCCGAGCAGCTGCTGCATCTCAGGCGGTGGGGGCTGGAGCTGCGCGAACTCGTCGGTGAACTCGTAGATCGGCAGCGCCTCGCGGTCACGAGTCTGCTGGTAAGCGCTCAGCGCCACCTCGTAGGTGCACCGGCCTGAGAAGCAATCATCCAGGGCGCTGGCAACCAGCTCGGCATCTCGAAACGCGTCGTTGATGCCCATCGCGGTGATCGGATTCTTGTGGTAACCAGCGTCGCCGAGCAGCGCCCAGCCGGGCCCGAACGGCTTGCGGAAGTAGCCGGGTAGGTCGGCGGAGCCGATGAACTTCGATTCGCGCCTGGCGGCGCGAACACGTTGCGCGAACTCGGGGGCGAGATCCATGGCCGCAAGGAAGTTCGCCTCGATGTCCTTGCGGTTCGTGCGGAACTCCTCGACCGGCCAGCCGAACGGGAGCACGGTGAGATCGGCGTGCGTGGTGGCGGCGGCCCAGCCCCGCTGATTCTCGGCCCGGATGAAGGTTTCGAAGCCGTCGGCGGGCAGGTCGCTCCAGTAGGCGTAGTACATCGCGAGGCGCGACCGCCGCACGTCGTACTCCTCGGGCTGGACCGTCTTCGCAACCAGGGAGTGGCGGCCGTCGGCGCCGATGACGACCCGGGCACGTTCGGTGACCGCCGCGCCCCCCTTGGCGTGACCGCGGACACCCGTCACCGTCCCGTCGGCAGTCAGGACTTCATCGACGGCAAATCCTTCGTGGATCTCCACACCCGCCTCTCCGGCCGCCTCGACCAGCAGCTGGTCGAGGACGGTGCGGCGCGGGCAATAGGCCCGCGCGGCCCCGTCGATCGGGCGCGGCGACCCGGAGATCGTCAGCGGCCCGAAATCGAAGGAGTAGGTCTCGATCGGCGGGCAACCCGTCGCTTCCAGGCGCTCCAACAGGCCCCAGCGCTCGAGCGCAGCCACTCCCGGCGGATGCACAAGGTGGGTGGACATCGTGTCGCTCGGGAAGATCGCCTTGTCGAGCAACAGCACCCGGTAGCCGTTGCGGGCGAGCAGCATCGCGGTGGGGGATCCCGCGCACCGCGCTCCGACGACGATTGCGTCATAACGCGCTTCGCTCATGGCCTGTGCTCCCTGCTAGCCGTCGCGAGTGTGGGGGTCTGACGAGTACGGACGCGAAGACCTACGCCCCGATCGCGGCCGAAGCCGGGAGCCCCAGTGGCCGCTCCGCGAACGCCTGCTCGGCGTCGACCTCGTAGCAGATGTTCAGGCTTGAGTCCCCGAGCGTAGAGTCGACGTACTCCTGGATCGCCTCGACGGAATCGGCCTCCCACAGGCAGGTGACCGCGAAACCATCGGTGCTCGGGTAAAACTGCAGACCCCGCGCGCCCTCCGGCGCGCCCTCGTTCTTGATCGGCTTCTCGCCCCTCGAGAACGCCGCCTTCTGACCTTGATCTGGTGATGCATGACGACGTACATGTCCGCCGCTCCTTTCGTTGCAGTTGCCAAACGACGGCGACAGTAGGCGGGGGAGCGCGGTCGCGCATCGGACGGAGTTACCAACTTGCGGCGAGGACGGGCATGGTCATTTCTGGCCACGCCCTAGGCTCAGACGAGATCGTGCTCGAACGCGAAAGCGCTCGCCGCGGTTCGGGACGAGACGCGGAGCTTGGCGAAGATGTTCTGCAGGTGGCGGGCGACCGTGCGCTCGCTGATGACGAGCGCCGAGGCTATCTCCCGGTTGCTCTTGCCGGCGGCGACCAGCCGCAGCACCTCGAGCTCACGCGCCGTCAGGCCGTAGTCGTCCGCCGGCGCGGCCCGGCCCGCGAAGGAATCGACCCAGGCGAGGGCGGGCGCCGCTCCCAGCTGCGCGAACACGCCGCGAGCAGCGTCGAGCTCAAATGCGGCCGTGTCCTCGTCCCCCACCGAGCGGCAGCTCAGCCCCAGCAGGACGCGGGCCCGAGCGGCCTCGTGGGGAGCGTCGAGCTCCTGCCAGGCCTGGCACGCGCGGCGGAGTGCGGTCAGCGCGGCGTGTGGATCGCCCTCGGCCAGCGCCACCTCCCCCCGCGCCTGGGAGGCCATCGCGTACAGCATGTCCGTGGCCTGGCGCTCGGCGGTGTGATCGAGCTCCCGGCAGGCGCTGCGCGCCGCCTCGACATCCCCCACGGCCAGCATGATCTCCACGTACGCGGGCAGGAGGGCGGCGCGTTTCAGCGGCTGCGTGGTCTCGCCCACCCCGCGACGGATGGCGGCGGCCGCAGAATCGCCGTTGCCCTGCGCCAGGCGCAAGAGCGCGAGACCAGGCTGCGGCTCGCGCCCGAGCCCGCTGGCCCTTCGGTAGGCGGCCTCGGCCGCCTCGAACTGGCCTTGGAGGCGGTGCACCTCCCCCTCGCTGTAGGCGGCGTCGCCGAGGGCGCGCCGGTTCAGGACCCCCTCGGTGAAACGCTCGCCGAGCCGCCGAAGCTCCGCCAGCGCGTCCGGCCATGTCCCCCCAAGCGTCATGAGCTGGGCGCGATGCACGAGGCACAGACCATTATGGGCCACCATGTCGGGCTGCCCCTGGCACCAGCGCGTCAGGGCAGCGGTCCACTCGCGGGCCCGGCGCAGCTCGTACGCGCTCTGACAGAACGCGATCGTGTTGCAGTAGACGATGCCGGCGACGATCGGCGACAGCTCCCCCGCGGTGACGGCCACCATTGTCTCGTCCACCAGCCGTAGTCCCTCGCCCGCTCGCCCCTGCCTGACCAGGGCGTGGCCCTGCTCCATCACGCCCATCGCGACCAGGTCCCGGTCGCCAAAGCGCTCGCCGATCTCGGCGATCTCGACCGCCGTCGCGCGCGCCGCCTCGTGATCGCCGGCGAAGACATGCTCCAGCAGGGTGGCTAGCAGCACATATCCCCGTTCGACGCAGTCGGGCCGCCCGCGCTCGAGCAACCGCTGTGCGCGGGCGAACCATCCCATCGCGGGCGCAGTCTCGCCCCGGAACAGGAAATGGTGTCCGATCCACCAAGCGCAGCGCGCGGCACGCAGCGGCTCGCCGGACTCCAGGTGGGCATGATGAGCGCGCTCCAGGCCGCTCACATAGTCGTCGTCGCGGCCGAGCATGTAGCCCGACCTCGCCAGCAACTCGAGATCCCCCGCGCCCAAGGGCTCCGCCCGATCGGCGCCCGAGAGCGAGCGGTAGGCATCGACCCATGCGCCCTTCGCATAGGACTCACGGCCCCGTTCGAGATCGACAACGGCACCCACCACGGCGCGATTATCCCGCCGCTCGGGTCACGGCCACCACGAGTGACAGTCATGCAAGTGAGGACACTCCGCCCGGAGCCCGTCGCGGCCGCCGTGCAGAGAGTCGCAAGGCGTGTGGAAGGAGGCATCCGCGAAGGTGCGCCCAGACGCCTGCGTCCGACCAAACGCGAGCGTGTCCGCCGCACCCACCGCGGCGCTCGCCTCGGACGATCAGCGAGCGTGCCTCGCGTGCGCGTTGCTACTCCTCTTGTTTGAGAGCAGTCACGTCGTCGTCGCCGCGGCGCGTGAAACCTTCCGACGCAAAGCAATCACGCGGCTCATGAGAGGGCGCGTGACCACTGCGCATGACGATCGGGACCGCAGCCAGGCAGTGCTGCTCATCGACGCGAGCAGCGCTTCGTCCGATCCACCGCGGCGATGCCCGGCGCCGCACTCACGCGCCACGTCGGCCGCCTGATCGCTTAGAAGGCGTCCCAGGGCGGGCCAGCGCCGGCACGGCGGTGTTGAGAACTCGCCCCGAGGCTCGCGAGTGCTGCGGGAACTCGCGTACGAGGACGGCGATGTAGAGAGCGCGGGGACACTGCTCAGGTCCCAAGGTTGCGCTGGTTCGCTGCGCTGCACAGCCGGTTGATGTAGGGCCCGAAGTCGAACGCTGGGCGGTGCACGTTCCGGACGCGGACGGGACCGCCTCCGACCCGGAAGGTGTGGATCGTCCCGGCGGTACCGAGGCGGCTTCGCCTGCGGTCAGCGTGCCTCACTCGCTGCCGATCGAGACGTCCAGAGAGCCATCGAGCACCTCGTACTCCTCGGTGAGACGAGGATGGATGTGGGGCTGAGGAGCCCAGCCGTTCGTCGGCAGCTCCCACTCCATCTCGAGCAGCCTTCCCCGGCGTCGGCAGTCGAGCGGGTGATCCGATAGATCGAGCCGTCAGGAGATTCGGTCAGTCGTCACTGGGCGAGCTGTGAGCGGCCTGCTCGTCAGGGAACGGCTCGCCGCGAAGCGGGTCGCCTTCGAGGGCGCGATCCTCGTTGTCGCGAAAGCGCGGCTCATAGTGGGCAAAGAACACCTTGCCGACCAGCTCCCGGCGGCTGCGGACGCCGGTCTTCTCGAAGATCTTCTTCAGGTGCTCCTGGACCGTGTGCGGGGAGACGACTAGACCATCCGCGATCTGTGCGGTCGAGTCGCCCCGGAGGACCAGCCGGGTGACCTCCTGCTCGCGCTCGGTTAGGCCATAGGCCGACATCAGAAGCGGGGTGATTCGGGCCGGGTGCGCGGGCTCGACGATCACCGCGGCTCGCCGCGAACCCGAGGCGACGAGCGAGGTGCCGTGAAGGACGATCCATGTCCCCGAGCGGGAGAGCACGCGGGCGAGCGCGACCTCGCCCGGCTCATCCGAGCCCTCGGCCGTCCGCAGCGCGCGGCCGGCCACGGCATGGACGGCCGTCGGCAACCTTCCCGCATCCAGGTCTCCGTCCGGGAGGTCGGAGAGCCAGCGCTCCACGGCGGGCGTCGTTGACTCGACCTCCCCGGCCTCCGAAAGCACGACCAGCCCCGGTGAGTCGGGCCACTGCGGATCCCAGGCCTCGCCGACGAGCAGCCCCGTGCGCGCGCCGGTCGCCAGATCGGGTCCGATCGCCCTGAGAAAGGCCTTCTCCTCGCCGCCGAACATCGGCTCGCCCGGCGCGCGGTAAAGACCGACAGCGCCCCAGGCCGCGCCGCCCGCCCGCAGCGCGGCGATCAGCTCCTGATCGCCGCCCATCGCCATGTTCATGTGCCACGTAGGACTCGTTGACGGATCGCCCCCGGTCGCCTCGTGCAGGGTCGAGATCCCGGAGTCCGAGCGGGCCACGTCGGAGATCTGGTTGACGTCGTCGCCGTAGTACTCGTGATTCAGCAGCTCGGACGGGAACTGGGGCAACCCGTCGTGGTAGTGGCTAGTGATCAGAAGCGAGGCCGGATCGAGCGTGTACCAGCAGGGCTTGTCGTAGTGGGGAACGGCCCCCGCGAGCACCTCGGTGCACTCCTGCCAGAACGTGACCAGGTCGTCTCCGCGTCTCGCCAGCTCGGCGATCCGGTCCCGAGCCCGTTCCGTTGTCAGCACGCCCATAAGCCGAGCATAGGCCGCGCGACCGTCCCGGTAAACACCAGCTTTCTGGTATAGGCAGGCGGCTTTCGGGCGCGTAGCGTCGCGACCGTGACACAAGGAGCGCGCACCCCGGAGGAGCTCGACGCGCTGTTCGAGGACGCGTTCGTGCTCCGCGACCCGGCAGCCCTGGGACCGCTGTTCGAGGCACGGGCTCTGCTCGACGCCGGCGGCCCCGCGCGTGAGGCGCGCGGAAGGGAGCAGATCACGCTGTTGGTGTCCACCCTCTGGTCGCCCCACTTCACCTACGTGGCCGACCCCCGCCGCGTGGTCCAGGCGCACGACCTGGCGCTCGTCCTCGCGGTACAGGGCACGAGCGTGGTGCGCCGCGGCGCCGACGGGGCCTGGCGCTACGCGATCTCGCTGTTGGCAAACGACCGACAGACGAAGGAGGAGCAATGACCGAGCAGGCCACGCGACCACTGGAGCCAGTCGTTGTTCGGAACGACGAGGGAGAGGCGCGCTGGTGGTTCTCCGCTCTCGCGGTGATCCGGGCGACCGCCACCGATAGCGGCGGTCAGATGACGATCGTCGAGATGAACGAGCCTCCCGGTCAGGAGGCGCCGCTCCACGTCCACCACCGCGAGGACGAGGCGTTCTACATACTCGCGGGCTCGGCGACGATCCAGGTCGGCGACGACTCGTTCGAGGTCGGCCCCGGGGACTACGCCCTCGGCCCGCGCGACATCCCGCACCGCTACACGATCGGCCCCGACGGCTGCCGGATGCTGTTCATCTGCATGCCGGGCGGATTCGAGAAGCTCGTGCGGGAGATGAGCGTGCCGGCGGAGAGCCGCACGCTCCCGCCGCCGTCCGACGAGGAGCCCGACTGGGAGCACGTCGCCGCGGTCGCGGAGGCCAACGGCTGCGAGCTGCTCGGGTGAGGCGAGCTGCCGATTCCGGAGCAACGACTTACATGACCGGCGCCATCAAGAAGATCAATCCGTCGGACTAGTGATCGCCGCCGAATGCATTCCAGGGCTCGTCGAGCGCTGCGACCTGCGATTCGCCCGGCGAGCCAATTCGTTGACCAGCTACCACCGCGACCAGGAAAGGAGGTGAACCGTGTACGTGGCAATCGTGCACCAAGTCAAGGACGCCCAGGCGTTCCTCTCGCGGGGCGAGCGACTGGACGATCCTTCGAACGCCCCAGCCGGCGTGGTTGGGCGGCAGTTCTGTCCCAGCACTGACGTCTCCGCAGCTACCTGCGTCTGGGAGGCCGGCTCTGTCGATGCCGTACGGGACTTCGTCGATTCCACGCTCGGCGACGCGAGCGACAACACCTACTTCGAGATCAACACGGAGTACGCACAGGGTCTGCCCCAGCCGGCGACCGCGCAGGCCTAGGCCCGCCTCAGATCACAGACAGCGTCCTCATCAGAGGGCGCTGTCGCCTCTGCGCCCGCGGTGGAGGACCCCAGCGCTGCTCGCGCGACGTGCGAGCGTTACCTGGGTCCGCAGCACATGCTCGGTGCAGCCGAGCGCAAGGAGCGTCGGCTGGCGCCCACGGCGACTGCTGCTGGGCGCAAGGGGTCACCTCGTCGCTGATGCGGCGCGTGAATGCCTTCGGCGCAAAGCGATCGCGCGGCTCATGAGAGGCGCGTGACCACTGCGCACGACGAACGGGAGCGCAGCCGGGCAGTGCTGTCACTGTCAGAGTCATCCGGGTCTGGGCGGTGGCGTCCGACCCGTCCTGTTGGTTCTCGGGCTGGCGGCGGGCTGACTCTTCAGTGCTGCGTCGCCTGCCTGGTCTGACCGGCAAAGCTTCTGTCGCCCGCCGCCGCCCGAGGACCTTCGGCGTGACCTGATAGGAGCGTGGCATCGGCCCCCAGTGACGGTCGTCCGCCGGAGATCCGCTTCGTCGCTCAATCAAACGAAGGGACGGTGGTAATGATCGTGATCGGGGCGGACACGCACAAGCGCTCGCACGCGCTGGCGGCGGTCGACGCGGGAACCGGCCGGGTGCGCGGGCAGCGGGAGATCAAGGCCGACGAGCCTGGGCACCTGGCCGCGGTCCGCTGGGCGCGCGACCTCGATGAGGAGCGCGTCTGGGCGATCGAGGACTGCCGCGCGGTCTCGCGCCGGTTCGAGCAGGCGCTGCTCGCCGCCGGCGAACGCGTTGTCAGGGTGGCTCCGCACCGGATGGGCGCCTCCCGGCGCGGCGAGCGCGAGCCGGGCAAGTCGGACGAGATCGACGCGCTCGCGATCGCCAGGGCGGTCGTCAAGGACGGGCCAGAGAGCTTCGCGGCCGCGTTTCTGGACGAGGAAGCGATGGAGATCCGGCTGCTGTGTGACCACCGCGGGGACCTGGTTCAGGAGCGCACCCGGGTGCAGAACCGGCTGCGCTGGCACCTGCTGGAGCTCTGTCCCGAGCTCGAGCGCTCGCTGGGGCGTGGCGCGTTTAACCAGGCGCGCGTGCTCGACCGCGTCGAGCGGCGCCTGCGGAAGCTACCCGCCGGCGCGCGGGTACGCGTCGCGCGCGAGCAGGTCGCTCACATCCGCCAGCTGAACCGCCGCATCGAGCAGCTCAAGCGAGAGCTGCTCGAGCTGGTCGGGGCCCACCGCCCGCAGCTGCTCGCCGAGACCGGCTGGGGGGCGCCGGGGGGGGGGGTCCCGCTCGGCCCCACCCCCCGCGCCCCGCCGTTC
>Ga0081538_10002775_pt1 | contig 16780 bp, 18 predicted proteins | sample TabmetS5T2R1_FD_71022 | JGI IMG/M metagenome (GOLD analysis project Ga0081538, IMG submission 71022) | Tabebuia heterophylla rhizosphere microbial communities from the University of Puerto Rico - S5T2R1 | ecosystem: Host-associated > Plants > Roots > Rhizosphere ... | reverse complement strand
AACGTATATCGCGCTACGCAAAAAATACGCCTCCTTGTGGTGGCGCGGGACATACACGCGCCTCTATGCCCAGGGCAAGGTGTATGTCTTTGCCCGCCAGCATGCATCACACACGGTGATTATCGGTGTCAATGCAGGCACGAGCAGCGTGCAGATTGACCTCGATGTGCATCGTCTCCTGCCGAACGGCACAACCGTCAACGACGAGTGGAGTGGTCAGCAGTATCCCGTGACCGCAGGACAAGTGCGCGGCCTCACCATCCCCGCCCGGCAGGGAGGCGCGTGGGTGGTCTAACTCGTGTGACGCTAGACGGGCAACGCCTTCTCCGTCGGGTGTGCAGGCGCTTCTAACTCGTACGTGTTCATGTTGTAGGCCAACACGGCATAGCAGGCGACCAGGTTGGTCAAGGTCATCGTGCCGCGCTGACCGAACCGAGCGACGGCCGCGTCAAACGTCGCCTGACTCACCTTACGATGCCGCAGCAATTCCCGCGTAAAATGTACCACTGTGTGCGCATCAGGGTCGAGGTTGGTCAGTTCCTGCCTGTCTCTGATGCCATCCACAATATCGTCCCGAATCCCCGCATGCCGCGCCGCGGCGGCATGCGCATACCAGATAAAGGCGCAATCCATCTCCCGCGCTACGCTAATCATGACCAATTCCTGAAGCCGCTGCGGTAGGCTTTCTTCACCACGGATGTAGGTCCGCAGCGCTTCGAGTCGCTGCGCCATCTCTGGCATATGCAGGAGGAGCGAGTACGGTCCCACGTTAGGCCGATTCCCCCGGCTGGCGATAAATGCATCGTAAGCGGCTCTTTCACTCTCAGATACGGCTTCTCTCGTCACTAGCGGTATGCGTGCCACATCGCTCTCCTTGCTTCAGTCTTTCGTCTCTGGCATTACCATGCTATTGTCGAAGGTTGGCAAGCCATTGTCAACAGGTTGTCTTATGTGCTCAAGCGAGTTGTGCCGCGTGCCGATAAGGTCCCCAAATAGCCAACGCCTATTCCCTCAAGTACGCAGGGAAGGAGGGTAACCGTGTCGTCCAAGAGTATCAACGTCGGGGGAACGCCCGGAGGGTTGGGAGAGTTGCTGATCGGGTTGGTGCTGATGATCGTAGGATTCTACATGATTTTCACCAATACCGTGGTCTTTACGAGCTTCTGGCATTTCCACGGCTATAATCTGCTTGGTCCCTTGATCGTCGTCTTTATGATCGGTCTCGTGTTTTTATGCATCAATGGACGCTCCTGGATCGGCGGCACCCTGTGTTGCGCCGCCATCCTGGCTCTCACCGTCGGCATTATTATGCATCTCCGCTTTCACTTCAGAAGCATGACGTTGCTCTCAGCACTCGTCATGTTCGGACTCCCTGCCGTTGGGTTTGGACTGATTGTGCGCTCGTTACAGGCGCATGGAAGGGTCACGGAAGAGGAGTCACAGAATCCTCTCAGGAGCTAAGACGGCGCCACTTCTATTGCAAGACTTCCCTCCATCCAGTATGCCCTTTAACCCGTCGCTTTGTGATGCAGGCCATGGCTTGCTTGGTAGGCACGCTGGGAGTATGATCGAGGCGAGACAACAGATCGTAAATTCTTTACACGCTTTTTCTTGACCGAACTTTGTAGGATAAAGGTCCCAAGGCAATGTCTGAAGCTCTGCACCGTGCCACACAAGCGATTACAGAAGCCGATCTCCCACGCATGGTCCTTGACAAGAAGGACTTGCCTACCGCCTTGCGCGATTTTCTCCCTGCACGCGGCGAGTTTCTCGATAATGCGGCGATGGCGGAGCATGGGCTCCCTGGCAGCAGTGCCGAGCAGTTTCGTGCCATTGGGCGGATCACCGGCTATCTGCAGGAATTCCGCGCTCCAGCACCAGAAGAGAACCGCATTCCTCCTGGCTACGACTTAGTGGCTGCCACTGTGGTGCATCTGTTTGACAACCCCCAAGGGGTTTCCCGGTGGATTGACGAGGTCTTTCTCCGGGCTTTTGAAGCCAACGTGGATCGCGAGATTCATCCTGGCCAACGTTTGCTTGTGGCCGAGCGCCTGCAGGTGCAGTGTTTTGCTGATGTGTCGGCAGGACTGCGGGTGTTACAAGGCACGCCGGATGGCCCTGTCTCTTCAACGGTCGTCGACCTCCGGGTTGGGCGTGTCCTGGGCGTGGCCTATGTGGCGACGCTTGGCAACCATACACGGCAAGAGTTGGTGGAAGAACTCGGACTGGCGCTGGAGCGCAAAATTGTGCGGGTGGTGCTCGGCGACCTGTAGCCAGGCATAGGCTAGACAGCAAATACAGTAGGTACGTGCACAGCACCATTGAAAAAGAGCTGAAAGGTCTGACCGTAGCGGGCAAACAGGTCGCGGCTCAAAAAGTCCGCAGCGGCGATATAGATGGGGTCATCCATAAGCGTCAGGCGATTGAGGCTGTGTTCCAGATCGGGTCCGTTGTTGGCCTGAATATTCTGGATCATCTCCTTCCACGTCGCATAGGTCGCCTGCAGGGTAAAGGCGACGTCGGCATCGCTGCCGGGATCCAATTCTTCGACGTCGACACAGCCATATTCTTCGAAGACCAGGCGAAACAGGTAGGGTGTATGCCCAGGTGCCAACGGCTGCACTTCCACTGCCCAAGCGACGTCGGCATAGCCAACACGCTTAAAGGCAGCCTCATTTTCGTTCATAAGCCGTGCCAATTCCTGAAACCACGCCAAAGAGGGAAACTCGATCATCCTTCACCCCGTATTGAGTGGGCAGGGAAGGATGGACGTCCTGCCCCTCACGCTGCTCGCCTTAGATGATGTTAATGTCTTTGGCTTCCTTCAGCAGACAGCGCTCCTGGCGCTCGAGGCCAATAGAATGGCAACGCTGTAAATATTCCTGGACGATCTTCTTACGCAGGACGGCGAATTTTTCCATGCCAGTGTCCATATGTGCCTCACCACCCCCGAGGAGAATTAAGAAGGGTTCAAGCTGTTCAGGCGTGGCCCCAAGCTCAAGGGTACGCTGCTCCGCATGATCCAGGGCTTCGTGAATTTCCTCAATACGGTCCGCGTCTTCCGCAATCAGTTGGCGCAACTGCAAGCACCCAAAGGCCACGTGCCGAGATTCGTCCTGCGCACAAAGGCGAAAAATCGTTTTTTCTGCCTCGTTCTGGGCGATCATCTCTCCCATACGGAACAGCGTCAGCACTCGACCTTCGCCAAACAGATGCAAACGCGCCAGCATCTGTGGAAACGAACCGATGTCAAAGATATATTTCAACCCTTCTTCCACTTCCCGGGGACATTTGCCCAGCCCCCCGCCGTTGGCGAGCGCCCGTTTGCGAAAGACCTCCAGGTGGCGCGCTTCGTCCATCACCTGGGTGGCCATAAACAGTTTGGTTTCGTGGTAGGTGTTGTTGATCTGGCCCAACCAGCCACCCGGCACGTCTCCAGCAATGAACTCGACTTCGGTAAAGAACGTGCAAAGCTGGCACATGGCGTGTTCGATATCTGGAGGCAAGGGGGTGAGCCTGTGCCAGGGAATATCACGCGTCGAGCTCCACTGCCGCGCCACGGCCTCCTCGTAGAGCTTCCCCATATTTTCAGCCCAGACCTCGGCCCGGGTATTGAGCGTATAACCCATACTGGGCAGATCGCTTGCATCAAAATCGGCCCCGCGCGGTGCAAAGCTGAGCGACGCGCTGGCGTCGGCAGGAATCACCCCATACGAGCCGATGTTAATGTCGTCCAGCGTCAGGCCCCGCTTGCTGGGTATCGCACGCACGCCCCATTCGGAGTTGGCGTGCATCCAGCTCAGGTCATATTCGCCATTGCGTAGTTTCTCGCGATATGCCTGGGTTCTTGCACTCATGCTCGATCTCCTTATTGGCGGCTTGCCAGCTGCGTCCTCTAGCAACGTATCTGTTCAGAATTTGCTGATCCAGACGTCCTGTATGGGTGACGAAATGGCATTGTAGCACACTTGCTGGTGTTGGGACAATGCAAGGCGAGGCAACCACGTGGAAAACGGCTCGACTCTGAGGTGACCGTTTGGTTGCTTGACAGACGCAGGTGGTGTTTCTATTGTACGCCGCAGGCGGTATCTGGCAGGAGAAGACAAACGCTGCGCGTGACAACAGGGAGGACGGTCCATGGCTATAGTGAAAATCATCGAGCTTATTGGCGAATCGCCGCATGGGTGGGAAGCCGCGATCAAGGAAGTCATTGCAGAAGCACAAAAGACCTTGCGTGGGATTACGCGAATTGGCGTGAAAGAATTTGACGTACGCTTACGGGAGGACAAAATCGACGTCTACCGGGTGCGTGCTGAAGTCTCCTTTCGGCTTGAACGGTAGATAGCCAGCGTTGCTGTTGTGGGGCTCAAAGGCTGTCAGTCGGGACCTCGGTTCAGCGTCTGACGATTGCCCGCTATAACGTAGGATGCTACACTCATAAGACCTAACTTATGAAAGACGTGATGCTTCGATAAGATAGGTTTCCCTCATAAAACCCGTACATCATGGGTGCAGTTTTCTCCACTGTAATAGGAGGGCGTAGTGGTGCGCTATGTTGGTATGGATAGCTTTGTGAATACACTCGAAGCGATGGCAGCCCAGGGATTTGACGTTGCAGAGGTGCAGTCCTATCTTGAACAGACGCGCATCGAGCCCGCTATGCTTGAGCCCTACCTGCACTACAAGCCAGAGCGTTATACACGACATCTGGTACACAAGACACCTGCATTTGAGATTCTGGTTATCTGCTGGAATACCGGGCAGCAGGCACCGGTCCATGGACACGAAGGTGAGCTATGCTGGGCACGGGTGGAACTCGGCACGTTGCGTTTTACGAACTACCGGCTGGTTTCCGAAGCGCCGCTACGCTTAGAGCTACTGAGTACTGCGATTGATGGCACGGCGGGGTACCTGGACGGACCGGCCGATATTCATGCCGTTGAGAACTGTCGAGCCTTCGCTGCCCCGGCCGCTTCTGTCCACGTTTATTCGCACCCGTATGCAGAATGCGACGTCTATGACCTGGCGCGTGGGGAACGGCGACGGGTCCGGCTGGCGTATGATACGATGTACGGAAAGCCAGTGGTGTAGTATAGTCTCCGGTGCCTGACCAGGAAATGCTGTGAATCATATCTTGCTAACACTGATGGGAATGGCATGCGGGCTGGCCATGCTTCCGGCAACTGGAGCACAGGCCGCAGAGCCCATCATTCTCAGCCCTGAGCTGCACCGCCTATCCTTGGGGAAACGCATTGATATTCTGGAAGATGCAGCGAAACAATGGCGTATTGACGATATGGTGAGCGCAAGGGTAGCGGCGCTGTTCTCTCCCTCCCAAGAGACCTCCCCAGCCTTTGGCTTTACCACGTCTGCCTATTGGGTTCGTTTTACCGTGCTCAACCCGCTCGCCGAAGAAAGACAGTGGTATCTTGAAATTGCCTATCCCCCCATGGATAGAATCGACTTGTATAGCCCACAACCCGCGGGAGGGTTTCACGTCAGAAGCGCGGGGGATCGCTTTCCCTTTACGCAGCGCGAAGTCCAACACAGACACTTTATTTTCCATATGCGCGCCGCACCGCAGAGTCAGCATACGTACTATCTGCGGTTTGAAACCGCTGGGGCGGTCAATCTGCCCCTCGTGTTGTTGTCGCCTGCCGCTCTCGCCGAAAAGATCAATAACGAACAGATCGTTCTTGGCATTTACCACGGCGCCATCCTGGTCATGCTCGTCTACAATTTCTTCCTGTTCCTCTCCATTCGAGATAGGAGCTATTTGTATTACGTCCTGTTTAACAGCGGCTGGATTATGGCCATGCTGACGCTGAATGGTCTGGCCTTTCAATATCTCTGGCCACGCCAGGTCTGGTGGACGAATAACAGCCTTCTGTTTTTCTTTTGTTTCTCCTTCGTCTGGGGCGTCCAGTTCAGCCGGACGTTTTTGCAGACCCGGCAGCACACGCCGGGTTTCGATCTTGTCCTGCGTGGGCTGATCGTCTTTGGCAGTCTGGGAGTGCTTGCCTCCCTGCTGACCAGCTATGCCTTCAGTGTACGGCTGACCAATGTCATTGGCATGTGCACTGTGCTCTTATGGCTTAACGGCTATATCTGCTGGTTGCAGGGCTCACGCCCAGCACGATACTATGTGCTGGCCTGGTCCGCGTCGATTGTTGGCGTGGCCATCCTCTCTCTGAAAAATTTTGGTTTCCTGCCACACAATAGCTTTACCATCTGGGCGCCACAGCTTGGCTCAGGAGCGGAAATTGTCCTTCTATCGTTGGGCCTTGCCGATCGCATCAAGACGTTGCAACAGGAGAAAGAGAGAGCTCAGAAAGAGTTGTTGGAAACCAAGCTCACCATGCAAGACGCCCTCCTCAAAGAGGTCCATCATCGCGTCAAAAACAACCTCCAGGTCATTTCCAGCCTGCTCAACTTGCAGTCCGGCTATGTCCAGGATGCGCGGATCGTCGAGATGTTTCGGGAAAGTCGGCAGCGGGTCGAGTCCATGGCTCTGGTCCACGATAAGCTGTACCACTCCGACGACTCGACCCGCATCGATTTTGCCGCCTATACCCATACCCTGGCCACGCATCTGTTTGCTTCCTATGGCGCCATGGCCGAGGGCATTGCCCTCAGGATCAACATCGAGGCGATTACCCTGAGTGTGGATACGGCGATACCATGTGGCTTGATTCTCAACGAGTTGGTTGCCAATGCTCTGCAGCATGCGTTTCCGGCCGCCAAGCCAGGTGAAGTCTGTATTAACCTGCACGCCGATGAGAGCGGGCAGTTTGTCCTGGGTGTTGCGGATAATGGTATTGGTTTCCCACCACACCTTGATTTTCGTCATACGACGTCGTTGGGGTTGCAACTGGTTAGCACGCTGACTGAGCAATTAGACGGGACCATAGAGCTTGAGCGCAACGGTGGGACGACCTTTACGCTTGCCTTTCGCGAACTCACGTATAAAGAGAGGAGCTCGGCCAGTGGCAGCTGAGCACATTTTGGTGGTTGAAGACGAAAATATTATTGCCAAAGACCTCCAACGACGCTTGACCACTCTGGGATATACGGTGTCGGCGATCGTCTCTTCCGGTGTGGATGCCCTACAAAAAGCCGCTGACCTGCCGCTGGATTTGGTGCTCATGGATATCATCTTGAAGGGCGAGATGGATGGCGTAGAAACTGCCGAACACCTGCGAACGCGCTTTGGTCTTCCAGTCGTCTACCTGACTGCCTATGCCGATACGCAGACGCTGCAGCGGGCGAAGCGCACCGAGCCGCTTGGTTATCTTTTAAAGCCTTTTATTGACAGGCAGTTACAAACGACTATCGAGATTGCGCTGTACAATCACAAGATGGAGAGAAGCCTCAGAGCGCACGCCGAGCAGATACAAGAGACGGCGCTTACCGCCAGGAAACTGGAGGCCATTGGCATCTTGGCAGGAGGGATTGCGCATCGATTTAACAACATCCTGACCGCGATTGTCGGCCGTCTGTCGCTGGCGAAGCTGCAGGCACGCCCAGATGAACCCTTGTTTGTGCATTTGACCGAAGCCGAACACGCCGTCCAACAAGCTGTGGATACGACTCGGCAGTTGCTCACTTTCGCCACCGGTGGGGAGCCGGTGAAGCGGCCTACGGCTCTAGGCGCCCTCCTGCAAGACGCCACCGCTTTTGTCCTCACCAACCCCAGTATCCGGCTACGCCTCTTTCACGCCCCTGACCTGTGGATCGTTGAGGCGGACAGTAGCCAGTTCCGGCAAGTGATCCACAACGTGACGCTCAACGCCATGCAGGCCATGCCGGCGGGTGGGATGCTGCAGGTGGACGCGGTAAATACCCAAATCGAAGCGCCACACCACCTCCCTCTGCCAGAGGGAGCCTACGTCAGAATCACCATTCGTGATCAAGGAGAAGGCATCCCGAAAGCCTATCACCACAGGATTTTTGATCCGTATTTCTCCACCAAAGAGCAGGGCCGTGGTCTCGGACTGGCAACAGCCCGCGCCATCATTCAGAAACATAAGGGGCATATGAGCTTAGAGTCGGCGCCAGGGGCAGGGACAAGTGTGTCCATATACTTGCCGGCTGCTCCGACCATCCGCCTGCCAGACCAGATAGCCCCGCTTTCCCCCTCTGCAGCTCCCAGGAAGATTTTGATCATGGACGACGAAGAAACCATCCGTATTCTGCTCAGGGAGATGCTCCTCCGCCTCGGCTATGAAGTTGAGAGTGCCAGCGATGGCGCGGAAGCCTTTGACCTGTATCGCCGTGCCCAGGAGACTGGCCAGCCGTTTGCCGCGGTAGTGATGGACCTGGTGATTCCAGGCGGTATGGGGGGAAAAGAAGCGATCAGCAAACTGCGCGCTATTGACCCTGAGGTAAAAGCCATTGTGTCGAGTGGCTATTCTAACGATCCCATCATGGCTGATTTCCCGCGCTATGGATTTTGTGGCGTGCTTCCCAAGCCGTATCAATTGTCCGAGCTTAGCAGTGTGCTCCAACAGGCGCTGACCGGTGTCTAAAGGAGAGAGAAGAAAGGAAGGCGGCACCCGGATTTGAACCGGGGAATGGAGGTTTTGCAGACCTCTGCCTTACCACTTGGCTATGCCGCCAGGGTGTCCCAGAGAGAAGACTCCTGTACTGAAGCGGGTGACCGGGCTCGAACCGGCGACCCCAACCTTGGCAAGGTTGTGCTCTACCAACTGAGCTACACCCGCTTTAATTCGCGTACAATGACATGGGTAATATAGCAAATTCCCGCGGCATGTCAACTAAAGATCTTAGGTTTCTCTGTGGCTTACGCCGAGGTGATAGATCTCATTAGGCATCATATGAAGCGGCAAGAGGCTTGTTTCTTTGGACTCGCAGGGCTGCTTCAGAGACGGCGCATGTGGTATGCTTTGTCTGCTGCAAGCGATGCGACACCCGAGATGGTTTATCCGGTCTAGGAGATCGGCATGCTGATCGAGCCCCGTCCTGAACTGCTCCAGGTGGCTGACGTGGTGCATGGCGCCCTAGATTTCACTGAATTGGAACATCTTGGGCTGGCGCCGGAGGCAGTATTGGACTTTAGCGTCAATGGCAATGCCTACGGGCCTTCTCCAAAGGTACGGGAAGCGATGGCCTGTGTGCCCGTTGATCGCTATCCGGACCGGGAAGCAATGGCCCTGCGTCGGGCCCTGGCAGAACACCTGGGGGCAGCGCTAGATTGGATTCTTGTTGGCAACGGCAGCATGGAGCTGGTGTGGCTGGTTGCTCTGGCCTTTCTCCGCCCCGGCGATGCCGTCCTCATTCTTGATCCCACGTTCGGTGAGTATCAACGGGCGGTCAAGCTGATGGGAGCACAGATCCATAGCTGTACAGCCCGGCCCGAAGAGGCTTTTCACCTTGACCCGGATGCCATCCTGGCCGTCCTGCGACAGCTTGCCCCGCGGCTCGTCTTTCTCTGCAATCCGAATAATCCAACGGGAGCGTATGTGCCGCTCGAGACGATTGCAGCGTGGGTCACGGCTTTGCCCCGCACGCTCTTTGTGATCGACGAGGCCTATCTCACCTTTGCCAGAGGCGCTCGCTCCGTCCTGACGTTACAGGCCGACAATGTGTTGCTACTGCGCTCCATGACCAAGGCGTATGCGCTGGCTGGCATACGCCTTGGTTATGCCGTGGGCCATCCAGACGTGCTCGCGGTGCTGCGCCAGGTCCGCCCTCCCTGGAGCGTCAATGCGCTGGCGCAGGCTGCAGGGGTTGCTGCGCTCACAGATGTGGCACACATTGAGCGCTCCCTGGCACAGGTGGCGCAGGCAAAACAGAGATTGGTGGCGGAGCTATACCGTTTAGGACTGGAACCCGTGCCTTCGAGTACGCACTTCTTTCTTCTCAAGGTCGGCAATGCCACAGCGTGTCGTCAGGCCCTCCTGCAACGCGGTCTTCTGGTACGTGACTGTACCTCATTCGGTCTACCGGCCTACATTCGGGTCGCCACACGCCGCCTGGAGGAAAACGCGCAACTCCTTGCGGCTTTGGCTGAGACGAGGTGATGGTGCGACTGTTGCTGGTCCGACATGGAGAAACCGCGTGGAACGCCGCCGGGCGATTTCAGGGACAGGTCGATATGGCCCTCAGTGTCACTGGACAACGCCAGGCAAAGGCGCTAGGGCGTGTTCTGGCTGCTGAGGGTGTGCATGCTCTGCACAGCAGCGATCTGCAGCGGGCCTGGGAAACAGCCCGCATCATTGCCGACACTCTGCGTTGCACGGTACAACCGGAGCCGTGCCTGCGCGAAATGGCCTTTGGCGCTTGGGAGGGACTCACCTTTGCTGAGACGCAGCAGCGTGACCCGCACCTATTGGCTGCCTGGCAGACAGCTCCTGAACAGGTGGCCCCTCCGGGGGGAGAGACGCTGAGCCACGTCAGCGACCGCGTCAAAACTGTCTTCCATCGCATTGTTGCTCACTGCCAAGAGCAAACAGTGGTGCTGGTTGCGCATGGCGGTCCGTTGCGTGTCCTCCTCTGTCTGGCGCTTGGTCTGCCCCCTCGGGCCCATTGGCAATTTGCCATCGCTCCCGGTTCGCTGTCCGAGCTCCAGGTGTACGAACAGGGTGTGGTTCTCACGCGCCTAAATGACACACACCATTGCAACGAGGCCGTTTATGATCGCTAAGGTGGTGATGGTTCAAGGTAGTAGCTCTTCGGCTGGTAAAAGCCTGCTGGTCACGGCCCTCTGCCGACTCTTGGCCCGACGTGGCGTGCGGGTTGCGCCTTTCAAAGCACAAAATATGTCGAACAACGCCGCCGTGTGTCCCGATGGGGCTGAGATTGGGCGTTCTCAGGCCGTACAGGCAGTGGCCGCCGGAGTGGACGCAAGTGCGGAGATGAACCCGGTGCTCCTCAAGCCGGAGAGCAATGCGCGTTCGCAGGTGATTGTCATGGGTCGTCCCTGGCGTACGGTCTCGGCGGGAGAATATTATCGTCACAAAGCCAAGCTGTGGCCTCAGATCACCACCGCGCTTGACCGCTTGCGGGCCGCTCATGAGGTCGTTGTGATCGAGGGGGCGGGCAGTCCTGCCGAGCTCAACCTGCGCACTGGCGACCTGGTCAATATGGCCGTTGCCCGTTACGCGCAGGCGCCGGTGCTGCTGGTTGGCGATATTGATCGTGGCGGCATCTTTGCCCAACTTCTCGGTACTCTCTGGCTTTTAGAGCGTGAGGACCGGGCGTTGGTGCGTGCCCTGGTGGTTAATAAGTTCCGGGGCGATATGGCGCTGTTTGCCGATGGCGTACGCATTCTCGAAGAGCGGAGCGCCCTGCCGGTGTTGGGTGTGATTCCGTTTATCCCTGACCTGGCACTTCCTGAAGAGGATTCCGCGACGCTGGACGCATCAATGCCGTTGCCGTCCCGGGAACAAGGGACGATCGAGATCGCGGTAATCCGTTTGCCACGTATTGCCAACTTTGACGACTTTGCGCCTCTTGCTGCCGAGGCAGACATCTCGCTCCGCTATGTAAGCTCGTGTGATGCTTTAGGATCTCCCCATGCGGTCATTCTGCCTGGGACAAAGAGCACCATCGCCGATCTGATCTGGCTACGCGACCAGGGGTTGGATCAAGCCATCCAGGCTCTTGCCGCCAAGGGCACGGCCGTGATTGGCATCTGTGGTGGCTATCAGATGCTCGGGGGTAATCTGCACGACCCCGAAAAAGTCGAATCAACGTTGACGCATATGCACGGCTTGGGGTTGTTACCCGTTGATACGGTGTTCGTCTCTACCAAGGCCACCCACCAGGTAGAAGCTCGCATCCTGGACGGGCCTGGCTGGTTGCACAGGCTCGCCGGAGAAAGCATTCGCGGCTATGAGATTCACATGGGCAACACCACGAGTCCCCAGCCATGGTTAATGATTACCCGTCGCAGTGGGGTGCCAGTGTCTCTGGCAGATGGCACTGCGGCTGCCGCCGGGAGTGTGTGGGGCTGCTACCTGCACGGTCTCTTTGAGAATGTCGCCTTACGCCGTGCCTGGCTGGCCTCTCTGGGATGGAGCGGTGACACCCGTCCAGGACAGGGCCCTATCGGGTTGCAGCCGGCGTTGGACGCTCTGGCCGATCACGTTGAGGCAAGCTTGAATATGACCCAGCTGGAGCGCATGGTATGGGGCAATTAATCCTCATACTCGGTGGGGTTCGCAGTGGCAAGAGTGCCTATGCGCAAGAGCTGGCGCAACACCAGGGTGCCCACCGCGTCCTTTTTGTCGCCACTGCTGAGGCTGGCGATGCGGAGATGGCCCGTCGTATCGCTGCTCACCAGCAATCGCGCCCTGCCACATGGCGTACCCTTGAGGCCTCGAGAGAGGTGGGAAAAGCCATAGAAGACAGCTTGGGAGACGCCAGGGTGGTGCTGGTCGATTGCCTGACACTGCTGGTGAGCAACATCATCTTGGCCCTGGGCGAGACACCCGATCCCAGCCAGGCCGAGCACGCTGTGCAGGCGGAAGTGCAGGCTCTGTGGCGGGCCTGCCAGGCGAGGCAGGCGACCTTCATCGTGGTGAGTAACGAAGTGGGGCTCGGGCTCGTACCCGACAACCCACTCGGCAGGCTTTACCGCGACCTCTTAGGGCAGGCCAACCAGACCCTGGCCATGCATGCGCAGGCTGTCTACTGGATGGTTGCCGGGCTCGCAGTGGAGCTCAAAGCTATACAAGTGCGGTGAGAAATGGCAGATTTCCAGAGAGATCTCCGTTTATCCTTCGCCGTCGGTGATTTATAGGGCAATGATTCATAAGGGCAGTTTGTTTGGACTATTCCGACGTGCCAGCTTCCGCCTCCCGGAACACCGCCTCGTCGATCCCCTCATTCACCTTGAAATGGGTATATGTCAGGGTGACGGTACCCTGCGCCTTGTCGCCGAGCTTCTGTGGCTCGACCTTGAGTCGGCCGATATATTTCAGCGGCAATTGCATGCGGCTGACCTCAAACGTGATGGCGGTTTGCACCGGCAGGTCAAAAGGGGCGTTGCCATAGACAAAATGCACCTGGTAGGTGCCTACCGAGCGCGTATGCGCCTCCACGCGCCGGAGCAAGGCGGTGTGCCGGTCGATCCACAGCGTTGCGAGCACCAGTTCGTTGTCTGCCACCAAGGGAACGATTTTGACGACGTCAACCAGCGCCTGATCCATGACAGCACGGGTGACGTAGAAGGCTGAAAATTGCCCGTCGAGATAGGCTGCAACAGAAAACTGCACGCCTTTTCTGGGGAGCATGAGAAAGCCCTTGGCCTTGAATGCCCATCTGTCGGGCTGTTGGTAAAACACTCGTGCTCTTTTGACGGGTAGGCGCAGAAAATCAACGTCAACATCGATGGCGACCTCGGCCTGGAAATCGCGTACGAGCTGGTGGCGCGCCTGGACGCGCTCGAGCAACTCCATAGGATCCGGCGTTTGCCCCAGGAGCGACGGCACACTCAGGCACAAGCCCAGCACCACGGTCCATATGAAGCGCATAAATGTTGCAGCCATTCAGGTTGTAAAATCTTTGCGGAGAAATACGACAGCCGCCCCACCGAACAAGACAGCCATATGGCCTACCAGTATACCGACTGCCGACCACATATCTTTCTTATGGACTTCAAAGGCAAAAAACGCCTGCCATTGACTCAAGTACGTGGTGAAAAGCAGCGGCTGCACCGTGCGGAACATCCCCACCTCAAGGGTCGAGACGATGGTAAACCCGATCAGGATGGCCACCGTGGTGATGATCGGCCCCAGGGCATGGTTGGCCAGGGTGGAAAAGAAAAACGCCAGCGACGCCACCACGCCCATGGCGAGCCCACCATACGCAAAAGCCGCCGCGAAACGCCACGGCAGCTCCGCTTCTGGCACGATGTTGATGGTCTGGTAAAATACGATCAGATCCCCCGTGCCAAAAAACAAACATCCCATACCCCAGCTCGTCAAGGCTAGGAACGCCACCACGAGGGCCGTATACACCAGGCCAGCCAGGTATTTGGCGGCCAGGAGACGCAGGCGGCCAACGGGTCGGGTCAGGAGCAGACGCAACGTACCCGCTTGCGCCTCACCGGCAACCAGGTCACCCGTGACCAGAGCGATCAAGATGGGCACATGGAGCCACAGGCTGTTGAGCACCAGGTACGTCACCAGGTAACCATTGAGAAGATTGCCCTGCAAGATGAAGACTTCCTGGAGATTCTGGATCATAAAATCCAACACCTGGCGGCCTTCCAGCCGCAGGCCACACTCGATGACCCCGACGATGAGGCCGATGGCGATGAACGCGATATAGCTCCGGCCGCGGCAGAAAAGTTTTTCCAGTTCTATCCATAGCAACGTGCTCATGTCAGGTGATACGCAGAAAATAGTCTTCGAGAGAACGGCTTGGCATGATGGCACGTACCGTGACACCAGCCTGCACCAGGTGGCGGTTCAAGCGTGGCACCTGCTCCAAGGCCATCGACAGTAAAAAATCGCCGCCATGAGCCTCCAGGACCTGTACCTCTTGGGTGCTATCCTCGATGATGCGGCGAGCAATTTCGGGTTCGTCCACGCGCAGTCGCACCCGGGCGTTATCGCGCCCGAGCAAATCCTGTACGGCGCCTTCAACAACCGTCTGTCCCCGATGGAGCACCAGGACGCGCGTCGCCATGCGCTCGATCTCCTGCAACAGGTGGGAGGAAAGCAGCACCGTTTTCCCCTGCTCCTGGTTGAGGCGCAGGATGAGGCTGCGCACGTCAGCCACACCCTGTGGGTCCAAGCCATTGGTCGGTTCGTCGAGGATGAGCAGTTCCGGATCATGGAGCAGTGCCTGCGCGATGCCCAGGCGTTGGCGCATGCCTTGCGAGAAGGTTTTGACCTTACTGTGGGCACGAGCCGCAAGGCCAACTTGTTCCAGGCTGGCCATGAGGCCGCGTCTCTCCGGTCGCAGACCGGAGAGGCGACTCAGCAGAGCCAGGTTGTGATAAGCCGACAGATACTCATAAAAATCGGGCTTATCGATCAAAGCGCCGACCCGGCGCAGAATGTGGTGGTGATGGAGCGCCAATGGCTGGCCAAAGAGCCGAATAGCCCCGGCATCAGGCCGCACGAGGCCAAGCAGCAGGCGTAACGTCGTGCTTTTACCCGAACCGTTCGGTCCCAAAACGCCATAAATATCCCCAGCCCTGACTTGCAGGTGCAGGTCATGCACCGCGACCATGCCTCCATACCCCTTCTGTAGAGCCCGGGTTTCGATGACGAACGTGTTGGCGGTCATATCACCCCTTCGCGCTCTTGGCCCCGACCACGGTATGATCCTGTACCACACGTTTTTTCGGACGGTTTGAGGTTGCGCGCCGCGACACATGCCTGGGGTGATAGGTGGGGGCAAAAAAAGTGGTGCGCCAGAAATGGCGAGAGAGTAAAAACTGCGAGTGTGAAAACACAAAATCCGGCGGAATATGATACCAACGATAGCCTTGCGACCAAAAAAACGCCTGCACCTGTTTGCGATAGCCGCACTCTGCGGCTGCTATCAAGGCGGCATGGCGCTGACAGCTGGAGTTCAGCACCGGTTTGAAAATGCGCTCGCGATAGCCAAAACCGCATAACTGGTCTTTGACCTGCTTATAGTTCTGCCACCGGGAACGCGCATCCAGCTGCGACAGGACGGCGTTGCTCAGGAAGAACGACGATAGCCAGCTCAAAAAGATACCCGGTAAGAGCAGGCCCTGCTCGCACCAAGCCAGCCCTATGTCGAAGCAGGGTTTCATCAGGAGGAGATAGAACGCGGTGTTAATGTGCAGGAATGCCCCGACCCTGAGATAGGTGACCGATTGCATGGTTACGCTTTCCAGGCCATATGAGGCTTTCTCCGTGTACCGTAGTCTGGTCCAACTACCGTGCGGGCTAAGAACAAAAAATTCAGGCGGTATTCTAGCGTTGTCACCTCGGGAAGGCAACATGTGCACGTTGTAGAACTGTGGAGCTGATATCCTCACCCCTGTTTGCGCGTCATCGCTAGCGCCCAGAGGCCAAAAAGCAGTAACGCCACCGAAAAGTATTGGCTCGGCAGCCAACCAAAGTACTGCTTTTCCCCGACACGCAGAAAATCGAACAGAAACCGCACGGGTCCATAGCACACACAGACGATACCCAGAAGCCTCCCAGGAGGAGGGTGCTTTCTGCGGATGGAGAAGACCAAGCCGATGAGGCCGATGGTAAACAGCCATTCGTAGAGCCCCAAGTCATGCCGGGGGCCGTCGGGATAGCGCACGGCCAGAAAGAAATCCGTCCGCCGTCCGGGGTGATCGTGGGCGACTGTACATCCCAAGCGACCGAAGAACCAGCCAGCCGTCCATCCGACAGCAATGGCATCGCCCACTTTCCACGGCGAAAGCTGCGTTGTGCGCCGATAGCAGGCCCAATAGAACGCGACTACCAGCCCTGCGCCGAGAAATCCGCCATAGGAGGAAAGCGAGAGGTTGAACGATACCAGCAGCCAGGGACGCTGCAGCACCTTATCGGGATAGTAGAGCAGCATCGATACCCAGTGGGCAAAGATGAAGCCCACGATCAAGACCAACAGGATAAGGGTGCGTATCTCACGACGATCTGAACCGACGCTGACCGCATGCCAGCACGCTACCGTGTAACCCACCAGACAGCCAATCGCGACCAGCGTTCCGAAAGGCTGGATGGTAAAAAATCCTCCCAGTTTCAGGGATGGAATGGTGATATACGGGATCACACCGTGACCTCCAGTAGGACGGTATGCATCCTCACATCACCTC
>Ga0081538_10002774_pt1 | contig 16783 bp, 17 predicted proteins | sample TabmetS5T2R1_FD_71022 | JGI IMG/M metagenome (GOLD analysis project Ga0081538, IMG submission 71022) | Tabebuia heterophylla rhizosphere microbial communities from the University of Puerto Rico - S5T2R1 | ecosystem: Host-associated > Plants > Roots > Rhizosphere ... | reverse complement strand
CAAATGATCCAGATCACGGTAAATATCGGCATGATCGAATTCCACGCTGGTCAGAATCACGTGATGGGGCCGGTAGTGCAGAAACTTAGGTCCTTTATCAAAGAACGCGCTGTCATACTCGTCGCCTTCTAAAACTACATAGTCCCCGCTTCCGGGATGCCATCCCCCGCCGAAGTTGAGCGGCACGCCGCCGATAAAAAAGCCCGGATCCAGGCCGGCCCGGGTCAGCACCCATGCCGCTAGCGCTGACGTCGTGGTTTTCCCATGGGTACCGGTCACCACCAGCGAAGTCCTAGACCCAATGAGAAATCGGCCCAAAGCCTGAGGGAACGAGATGTAGGGGATCCCTTGGCTTAATACGGCCGCGGCTTCGGGATTGCTCCGTGATACCGCGTTGCCGATGATCACGAGATCAGGTCGTGGTTGGAGATGCTCCTCGTGGTAGCCGGAAAGAATTGGAATGCCAATTTTTTCCAGGTACGTGCTCATGGGCGGGTAAACGTTTTGATCGGAGCCTGTAACCCGATAGCCGAGGGAGTTAAGCAGGCCGGCGAGGGAAGCCATGCCCACTCCACAAATAGCGATCAAATGAACTCGACTACCGGGCGGCGGAAGACTATTCATGGATTAAGCGCCTGCATGATCAAATCGTGAATGTAAGGGCGAAACTTTCTAATTTTTTCATTCTTACGCGTAGGATGCACACGGTTTGAGAGCAGAACAACGTGGCAATGTTGTTCCAGATCCCACCATACCGAGGTTCCGGTAAAGCCGAGATGGCCCACCGAATGGGGGGAAAACCATTGTCCGCTTGCCGATTCTTTTTCGGACGGCGTGTCCCAGCCGAGCGCACGAGTAGATTTCTCCACCGTTTCATCCTTGGAGAGAAATTCCCGGATCAAGGCTTGCGGCAGAAAAGTGTCTTTGCCGTGTAGACATCCGTTCAGGCAAACCAAGAGTTGATGGATATCACGCACCGAGGAGAAAAGGCCCGCGTGTCCCGCTACGCCGCCGATGGCGTAAGCGTTATCGTCGTGCACCTCGCCGCAGAGAACTTTCTTGCGCCACGGACAGTTCTCGGTAGGGGCAATCATCTCTTCGCCTGGTTCGATGGCTTGATGGCTCGATGGCGTTAGATCAATGAACAGCGTGCGCTCGAGACCGAGAGGCTTGAATATCCGCTCCTGGCAGAAGCGATCCAACGTGGTGCCACTAACCGCCTCGACGATTTGACCCAGAACCATAAACCCGAGATCGCTGTATAGGCTCTGTTGGCCGGCCGGGCTCAGCGGCGGCTCGCGATGAACCTGCGCCAACACATAGCGCTTGGCCGCTTGGCTAGCGATAAAATTGATCTTTCCTTGTTGCTCGCATTTACGAACCTCTTCGTAATACGGCTTCCAGTCGGGTAGCCCAGAGGAATGGTTGAGTAAATGTCGAACCGTCACTGCGTGCTTGCCCGAGACTCCAAACGCCGGGAAAAAACGAGTGACGTGATCCTCGAGACCGACCTTCTGTTCGCTTATCAGCAACATCATAGCGATGGTAGTCGCTAGCGGCTTGGTCAAAGAAGCTAGATCAAAGATCGTGCTCACCTGAATTGGGCACTTCGTGGGGACAAGAGAACGCTCCCCGAAAGCCTGCTCAAATACGATTTCATCTTCTCTGGCCGCGAGCACCACGGCTCCGGGAAATACCCCTTGAGTCACAGCTTCTTCAAATGCATTTTCTACGGCATGAAAATCCACGGACTCTCCGTTGTGAGAAAACGTCGGAAAATCTAGATCTTACAGAGAACTGGGCGAGATCACCCCACCGGCGATTCAATGAGAGAGAGTGTGCCCGCATTTCCATCCAGCGCCATTTTTACGCCGAAGGGTAAAGCGAGATTTTCTTCCCCGTGTCCTGCGGGTATTCCCATAACTACCGGGTAGGGCGCTTGGCCAAAGAGCTCGCAAATAATCCCCCGAACGTCTCTCGACCCTTCCCCATCGCACTGAGTGAAATCACCGAAGACCAATCCAGCCAATCCTTCCAGCTTTCCGGCCATTCTTAGATGAGTCAGCATGCGCTCAACACGATAGGGCTTCTCTCCGACATCCTCCAAAAAAAGCAGCTTGCTCCGGGTATCAATTTCGTACGGCGTTCCCAACGTCGTAACCAGCACTGAAAGACAACCACCCAACATCTCAGCTTCCACCCTGCCGGATCGGATGATTTCACCGACGGCAATCTTCCAGCGCCATCTTTCTCCAGTCAAAGTCCCCCAAAGATGATCCCGGCTCCGCTGAGTCAATCCCCGAGCGAACTCCATCCCTACCATCGGCGCATGAAAGGTCACCATGCCGCATCTCTGCAGAAACCAATTCAGCAGAATCGTGATGTCACTGTAACCGGCAAAAATCTTTGGTTGCAATTGGACGCGGGAAGTCAAATGTGGGAGCAGTTGGACAGAGCCAAAGCCTCCGCGGGCGCAGAAGATTGCGTCCAGGTCACGCCGGCAGAAAAAACCTTCAACCTCGCGAGCTCTTTTCTCATCGTCGCCCGCCAAGTATCCTTTTCGATCATAGATCCCGGGTGCAAGCTCAACTTCGAATCCCTCGGCGCGTAGACCCTGAACGCCGGCGGAGAGCCATTCATCATCGACGCAACCGGCGGGCGCCACGACACCAATCTTTCCGCCTCTGCTTAAACGCGCAGGTTTATAAACAGCCATCCGACTTCTCCACATCCCATGCCTTCGAGGCAACAATCGATAATATCAAAGTCTGTGGATAACTCATTGAAGCGGCCCAGCAGTTGCAAACTACCTAGACCGGCAATTCTTTAAACCATGCTTTATTATGCGTATTTTCGCACATCCAACGGCTTCTTGCCATCGTTCCGTGGGAATCCCACCGTTGACTTCGTCGATTAACGTGGATAGAAATTAATTTGATTCACAATTTTTGCCGATTTGCTCACTGGCTTTTCGCAACTTATCCACATCGTTCTCCACAACCCATGAAACTAAAGCAGGAACAGCTGGAAAGACTTGCGAGCGCATTACTGACAAACTATTGCGCCAAGGAGTTGATCCATCCGAGGGCTAGCGAACCTGAACTTAAAGCCGGAATCATGGCTGTGATCAGGCAAAACTTTGCAGAGGAGGAGGCCATTGAAGAAGAGGCGCGAAAGATGCTCGCTTCCTATGCTCACGTCGCGAAGGATATGGATCCCTACAAGATGTTTTTGATCGCGAAGCAAAAGCTTGCCGCAAAGAAAGGGTTCATCTTGTGAACCGACTATCGGAAAGTCGTATCTCCCATCTGGCCCATCTCATCGTCAATGGTCTCGGAAAGGAAAACCTGGCGGATTTCTCCCATGAGGGACGCGCCTTGGCCGAGACTAAACGCGTCATCCACGAGTTCTTTCAGCGAGAAGACGATATCGATGAGGTAGTCCGCCGAAAGATCATGTCCCTCTCTCGTCAAGTACCAGCGGGAAGTCGCGAATGGGATGTTCTGTACCGCAAATATTTCGAAGAAGAAATGAGAAAGCAAAGAAAATAGCCCTGGCCGATGCACACCGAATGCCGCCCGATCACACCCATAGGGTGAGAATTTTTGCCGACTAAGGCTTGACAGATGAGGATTGATGCTTAGATTAACCCCGCTTTTGGAAAAACGCAGCAGTGCAGACAATCTAGCGACTTCAAGAAATCCATTTAAAATCAGTCAGTTAACTCAATCAACGTGAAAGGAGATCAACGGTGAAGATTAGACCTTTGCAGGATCGGGTCATTGTAAAGCGGATCGAGGAAGAGGAAAAAACCAAGGGCGGCCTTATCATTCCCGACACCGCAAAAGAAAAACCGCAAGAGGGGAAGATCGTTGCGGTCGGCAAAGGCAAGCTGAACGACGACGGTAAAGTTATGCCGCTCGATGTTAAAGTTAACGATCGTGTGCTTTTTGGCAAATATTCTGGAACAGAAATTAACATCGAGGGTGAAGAGCACTTGATCATGCGCGAGGAAGACATCCTCGGCATCATCGAAAAATAAATTTTCATGCGAACCGAGGAGGAACGTTTATGGCAGCTAAGATAGTCAAGTTTGATCGCGACGCCCGAGACGCGATGCTCAGGGGAGTCAATATTCTGGCCGACGCAGTGACCGTGACCTTAGGGCCGAAGGGAAGAAACGTTGTATTGGACAAATCCTTTGGCGCACCCAACGTCACCAAGGATGGCGTCACGGTCGCCAAAGAGGTCGAATTGGAGGACAAGTTTGAGAACATGGGTGCCCAGATGGTCAAGGAGGTTGCAAGTAAAACCTCTGATGTCGCGGGTGATGGCACCACCACCGCCACGGTGCTGGCGCGGCAGATTTACACCGAGGGGGTAAAACTTGTGGTCGCAGGCCATGACCCGATGGCGCTCAAGCGAGGTATCGACAAGGCGGTCGAAGCCATGGTCGGAGAGCTTAAGAGTCTGTCCAAGGCAACCAAGGATCCAAAAGAAATCGCCCAGGTCGGTACCATCGCGGCGAACAATGATTCGACTATCGGTGACGTCATCGCCGAGGCGATGAACAAGGTCGGAAAAGAGGGGGTCATCACCGTCGAAGAAGCGAAAGGCCTCGAGACTACCCTAGACGTGGTCGAAGGCATGCAGTTCGATCGGGGTTATCTGTCGCCTTACTTCGTCACCGACCCAGAAAGAATGGAGTGTGTTCTCCAGGATGCCTATCTGCTGATCAACGAAAAAAAGATCAGCAACATGAAGGACTTGCTACCGATCCTCGAGCAGATCGCCAAGACCGGCAAGCCGTTCATCATCATTGCTGAAGACATCGAGGGGGAAGCCCTCGCCACTCTGGTTGTCAATAAGATCCGCGGCACGCTCCACTGCGTCGCCGTTAAAGCTCCTGGCTTCGGCGACCGCCGCAAAGCCATGCTCGAAGACATCGCGATTCTTACTGGCGGCAAGCTTATCGCCGAAGAATTGGGAATCAAACTGGAAAATATTGCTCTGCAGGACCTCGGCCGCGCCAAGAGAATCGTGGTTGACAAGGACAATACGACGATAGTCGACGGCGCCGGCAAGAAGTCCGACCTGGAAGGACGCATCAAGCAAATTCGCGCTCAGATCGAAGAAACGACCTCGGACTACGATCGCGAAAAATTGCAGGAGCGACTCGCTAAGTTGATCGGCGGTGTCGCGGTGATCAACGTTGGAGCCGCCACCGAAGTCGAGATGAAGGAAAAGAAGGCGCGCGTTGAGGACGCGCTTCACGCCACCCGCGCCGCCGTCGAGGAAGGCATTGTTCCTGGCGGGGGCGTTGCTTTGCTCAGATCTTCATCGGCGCTTGAGAAGATAAGAATCTCCGACGAAGAGAAATGGGGCGTCAATATCATCAAGCGCGCCGCAGAGGAGCCTCTGCGACGCATCGCGATGAACGCCGGTGTCGAGGGCTCGATTGCTCTTCAAAGGGTCAAGGAAGGTAAGGGAGCTTTCGGTTTTAACGCCGCATCAGAGGAATACGAAGATCTGCTGAAGGCAGGGATTGTCGACCCCACTAAAGTCGTCCGCACGGCTCTGCAAAACGCGGCGTCGGTCGCCGGCATGCTGCTGACCACGGAAGCGATGGTCGCGGAAAAGCCGGAAGAAAAGCCCGCCATGCCGCCGATGCCTCCCGGGGGAGGAATGGGTGGTATGGGTGGAATGGGCGGCATGATGTAAGGTCCATTTTGGCTTACCCAAGGCCCGTTATGCACCCAGCATGACGGGCCTTTCTTTTTGCCCTCGGCTTGACACTCAAACATTTTCATACTAGGCTTCATGGATACTTTTCCCTGAAAAACTAATAGCTTAGCTGCCTTTCGCCATGTTCGAATCTTTAACTGACAAACTCGAGCTGACCTTTAAGAAACTCAGGGGTCAGGGAAAGATCAGCGAAAAAAACATTGATGAGGCGCTGCGCGAGGTGCGGCTCGCCCTTCTTGAGGCCGACGTTCATATCACGGTTGTCAAAAACTTTCTCGACGCCGTCCGGATTAAATCGTTGGGTCAGGAAGTCTTACAAAGCCTGACCCCCGAACAGCAATTTATAAAAATCGTCCGCGATGAGATGGTCAATGTTTTGGGGGGCGAACATCGCGAGCTCGATCTCAAAACCGCACCTCCCGCGGTGATCATGCTTGTCGGGCTCCAGGGCTCAGGCAAGACAACGACTCTAGCAAAGCTGGCGCGCCATCTAAGAAAAGACCACAAAAGAAGTCCATATTTGGTCCCGGCAGATATCTATCGGCCGGCTGCCATCGAGCAACTCAAAATCCTGGGTCAAGAGCTTGAACTCCCGGTCCACAATTCCAATCCGGAACTTTCCCCCGTCGTGCTTTGCCAGCAAGCTTTGGAGGAGGCCAAGAAACGGTTTTGCGATGTCCTCTTGATCGACACCGCGGGTCGTTTACATATCGACGAAGAACTCATGCAGGAGTTATTATCGATCAAGGACGCCGTCCGTCCGCATCAAATTCTGTTCGTCGCCGACGCGATGACCGGTCAAGACGCTGTAAATCAAGCCAGCGGATTCGACAGTCAATTGGGACTCACAGGAATTATTCTGACCAAGTTGGACGGCGATGCCCGCGGCGGGGCGGCGCTTTCGATTCGACACATGGTTGGGAAACCGATTCTCTTCTCCGGCGTGGGCGAGAAACTCGAAGCCTTCGAACCTTTCTATCCCGATCGCCTCGCGTCTAGAATCCTCGGCATGGGAGATGTCCTGTCGCTGATCGACAAGGTGCAACAAAACGTCGAGCAGAAAGAAGCGGTCCGTTTACAGAAGGCCTTTCAAAAACAGCAGTTCACTCTGGAAGAATTCCAGCTGCAGCTCCAACAAATCAAAAAGATGGGCTCGGTGGGTAATCTACTCGAGCTCATTCCCGGAGGAAAAAAATTTGCGTCCCAGGTGGATGCCGAAAAGGCTGAGCAAGAGATGAAGCGGGTCGAGGCCATTATCAATTCGATGACTCTTGAAGAACGGCGCAACCCGGCGATCCTAAACGGCGGCCGGCGCCGGCGCATTGCCCAGGGGAGCGGCACCACGGTCACTGACGTCAATCGGTTAATGAAACAGTTCATGGAAATGAAAAAGATGATGCAGAGGGTGAGCAAGCTAGGCATGCGATCTCTGTTCAGCCGTATGCCCAACCCTTTTCATTAGAAGAAAGGGAACCACGATGAGCGTAAGAATTCGTCTCAGCAGACACGGAGCAAAGAAGAGACCGTTTTATCGTATTGTCGTCTGTGATCAGCGCTTTCCGCGTGACGGACGGTATATCGAACAGGTCGGCACCTACGATCCCAAGGCCGCCACCGGAGCGATCCAATTGAACCAAGAAAAGGTCGCTGCCTGGATCAAGCGTGGCGCCCAACCGACGCAGACCGTCTCCGAGCTGATCGCACAACAGCAGAAAAAAGCAAGCTAGTTCTGCCGACCCGTTGGAGGCCCGTTCATGAAGGAACTCGTCCAATACCTGGCAAAGTCCTTGGTGAACAACCCCGACGCCGTCGAGGTCAAAGAGACCGAGGGTGAAACCGCCTCGGTCTTGGAATTAAAGGTGGCCAAAGAGGATCTAGGGCGGATCATCGGCAAACAAGGTCGAACGGCCAAATCCATCCGCACGATTCTCAATGCCGCGGCGTCAAGAACTAACCGCAAGGTTGTGCTGGAAATTGTCGAAGAGAAGTAATCAGCCCTGGCCCGCTACGCCGGTGTCCGAGCCGCTCATCCCGCTTGGAGAGATTGTTACCACTCATGGGATCGCTGGATGGCTAAAGCTTAAACCCTACAATCCCCGGTCAACCACTCTTATCCCGACCCTTGAGGTTTGGTTGGAGAAACAGGGCGCACGATCGGCGCACGCAATCGAAGCGAGCCGCCCTTACAAGGGTCAATTTTTGGTGAAGCTCTCCGGCGTCGATAGCATGAGTGACGCGCAATCCCGGGTCGGTTCCACCCTCCGGGTTGAGGCACAAAGCCTCGATCCTCTGCCACCGGGTGAATACTACCACTACCAGGCGATCGGCCTGGAGGTCTTCGATACCGAAGGCAAACGAATCGGAGTCGTCGCAAGAACGTGGTCGACGTCGGCGGGCGAGCTTTACGTTGTCGATGGCGCGTTCAAAGAGCATCTGATCCCCGCGGTAAAAGAAATTATCGAGAGAGTTGATCTTGTCGCCGGCAAGATGATCATCAATCCGCCTGAAGGGTTACTGGATCTTTAGTCCTCGCATTTCGTTTGTGTCACTAGACTGATGCTTAAATTCACGGTTGTCACTCTATTCCCGCAAATGTTCGAATCCGCGTTGGGACACAGCATACTCAAAAAAGCTCAGGAGAAGGATCTGATCGCCATTCGCCTGGTCGATCCGCGAGTCTATGCGACCGATCGGCACCACATTATCGATGATTATCCTTATGGCGGCGGCCAGGGAATGGTGATGAAGCCGGAGCCTCTGGTGGCGGCGATCGAAGATATTCGTGCACAAAACCCCAACCCACGAGTCCTGTTACTTTCACCCCAAGGAAAGGTTTTCACGCAAAAGACCGCCGCTCAACTCGCGCAAGAAAAGAATTTGGTCTTGATTTGTGGCCGCTACGAAGGGGTAGACGAACGGGTCAAGTCGTTTGTCGACGCAGAGCTGTCGGTGGGCGACTACACGTTAAGCGGGGGCGAGCCGGCAGCTCTGGTCGTGATCGACGCCGTAGCTCGGCTGATCCCGGGAGTTTTGGGAAATGAAAAGTCCGCGGCGGAGGAATCCTTCAGTGACGGCCTCCTAGAGTATCCTCAGTACACTCGCCCTGAAGAGTTTCGTGGCATGAGGGTTCCGGAGGTGCTCCTTTCAGGAGATCATCAACGCATCCGCCAGTGGCGGCGAGAGATGAGCGTCCGATTGACGGCGGAACGGCGCCCCGATCTCCTATCCAAAACAACTCTAACGGCATCACCCGAGCCTCAGTCGACTGGCAACCAGGCATCGGTTTACGTCGCGCTGCTCCATTACCCCGTCTACGATAAGAATGGCCACGTGGTAACCACAGCGGTGACCAACATGGACATTCATGATATTGCCCGCTCGGGAAGAACCTATGGGATCCGCGGCTTCTATGTGGTTACACCGGTGAAGGCCCTGCAAAAACTCGCCCGCAAAATAATTCACCACTGGGAGCAGGGCTACGGCAGCCAGTACAACGTCACCCGCAAAGAAGCGCTGGCTTTGGCGCGCATTACGGACACGCTCGATGAAGCGCTGATTGACATTGAGCGGGAATGCGGAGAGAAACCGCTGTTGGTCGTTACATCGGCCCGGCCCGGGGGAAAACGCACCTCTTTCACCGAACTCCGAGACATGCTAATAAAAGTAAACCAGCCGTTCCTGCTCATTCTGGGCACGGGATGGGGACTAACCGAAGCCATTTTTTCACGGTCAGATTACGTTCTCGAAGCGATTGAAGGGCCGACAGACTATAATCATCTCTCGGTTAGATCGGCCGCAGCGATCATGTTGGATCGGCTTCTAGGGCGTCAGCGCCTTGCGCAGGAGTGAGCCATGGATATCTTGAGTCAGTTTGAAACAGACCAAGCGAAGAAGGAGCCCCCGGCCTTGCGGCCGGGTGAGACCGTTCGAGTGCATGTGAAGGTAGTAGAGGGCGAAAAGGAGCGAACTCAGGTCTTTGAAGGCATCGTCATCGGTCTTTCCGGTAAAGGCAACCGTTCGACCTTCACCGTGCGGAAGGTTTCTTACGGCGTTGGCGTGGAGCGCATCTTTCCTCTTCATTCACCTCGTATCGAGAAAGTCGAGGTGGTATCTCGCGGCAAGGTGCGCCGAGCTAAACTCTATTATTTGCGGGAGCGATCAGGGAAAGCGGCCCGTCTTTACGGCGAAGAAGGACCCGCGGGCAACTGAGCAGGTCCGTCAGAGAGACCCAGCACCTTCCCTTTTCCTTCGAAGACCGCTCCCGGGTGGACTTTGAGTTCCCCGACTTTGAATTCACCTTGAAACTGTCCGCCCGGCAAAATTTCGAAACAGCCAGCCACCTGTACATGGCCTACCAGCTTCCCTTCCACTTGAAGCTGGCGAGCCGAGATATGGGCCTCCACCTGGGCGTTTGACCCCACCACCAAAAGATCACTGGCCTTGATCTCCCCGCTGAAGCGGCTATCGATTTTGACAGGAAGGTTGTAACTGAGCTTGCCTGATATTGATGAGTCCGCGTATAGAACTGTCCTCGGTGCGCCCTGAGTGAACGACGGTTTGCCGTTATCTGATTTTTCAGCCATGTCCTCCAACCTCGAAACTGCCCATTAGCCATTCGCTCCGCACAAAGGCTCCAGCAACCCGTGTACCCAAGCCAGTTTCGTATGATAGCATGAAATCATGGATCTGTTCGAATTGAAGCCCTCCGCCCAGACCGGACCCTTGCAGCCCCTGGCCGAACGGATGAGACCCAGAAGTCTGGCCGAATTCGTTGGCCAAGAACATCTGCTTGGCGCCGGCAAGCTGGTGCGCGAGATGAGCGAGGCGGGAGAGTTGCGATCGCTCATTTTGTGGGGCCCGCCGGGAAGCGGCAAAACCACGCTAGCGCTGATTTTAGCGCGCGCCGCGGGCGCAACCTGCGTCCATTTCTCGGCTGTATCCTCCGGGGTCAAAGATCTCAAAAAGATCATTCAAGAGGCGGAGAGGCTCTATCGTCTGGGTCAACGCACGGTCCTTTTCGTCGACGAGATTCATCACTTCAACAAGGCTCAACAGGATAACTTCCTGCCCTATGTAGAAAGGGGGATACTGATTCTGATCGGTGCCACGACGGAAAACCCTTCATTTGAGGTGATCTCCCCCTTGCTCTCGCGCTGCCAGGTTCTGGTGCTGCAACCGCTTGCCGCCGATGATATCGGAAAAATCGTCGATCGCGCGCTAACGGACGCTCAGCGCGGACTGGGAGCGTGGCAACTAGAGATCAGCGGCGAAGCGCGTGAGTTCCTGATACAGCACTCTCAAGGCGATTGCCGCGTAGCGCTCAACGCCCTGGAAAACGCGGCGACCCTGGTGCGCAAAGCCAAACAGAAAAAAATTCAAATCAGCCAATTACAAGAGGCTTTGCAGCGAAAGCCTCTGCACTACGATAAAGCCGGGGATGAACATTACAACGTCATCTCCGCCTTTATCAAAAGTCTTCGCGGCAGCGATCCTGATGCGGCGCTCTACTGGATGATGAGAATGATCGAGGCCGGGGAAGATCCTCTCTTCATTGCCCGCCGCATGATCATCTTTGCCGCCGAGGATATCGGCAACGCCGATCCCCAGGCGCTCCAAGTCGCGGTGGCAGCCAAAGATGCGTTTCATTTTGTCGGTCTTCCGGAAGGCCGAATACCGCTGGCGCAAGCCGTCACTTATTTGGCAACGGCACCCAAATCCAATGCTTCTTACAAGGCGATGCTGGCGGCGGCGCAAGACGTGCAGGAGCACGGCGCGCTAGCCGTGCCACTGCATCTACGCAATGCGCCCACGCCCTTGATGGAAAAACTGGGTTACGGAGAAAACTACAAGTATGCCCACAACTATCCTGAGCACATTGTCGAGCAGGAGCATTTACCGCAGGAATTGAAAGCTAGAAGCTACTATGCGCCCTCGGATTCGGGCTATGAAAGCCGAATCAAAGAGCGCCTCAAGAGCTGGGAAGAGAAAAAGAAAATTCTCCGCGACAAAGATTGATTGTGACAGGAGAGCTTGCGCAGCGCTGTCACTCCTCCTTGATTCCCGCCAGATCCAATAAGAAGGCGTACGCGAAGGCTGTTTCACGATGTCTTTTGAAGCGGCCCGAGGCGCCGCCGTGCCCCGCCTCCATGTTCGTCTTGAGCAGGAGCCGGTTCTTGTCGGTCTTGAGCGCGCGCAGCTTGGCCGCCCACTTGGCAGGCTCCCAGTATTGCACCTGGGAATCGTGCAGTCCTGCGGTGATCAACAGGTTAGGGTAGTCCTTGCCCTCGACGTGATCGTACGGCGAATAAGACAACATGTAATCATAATACTCTTTCTGATTGGGGTCCCCCCACTCGTCGTATTCTCCGGTGGTTAGCGGAATCGACGCATCGCTCATGGTCGTGATGACATCGACGAAAGGGACTTCGGCGACGACGCCCTTGAACAGATCCGGACGCATGTTGGTTACCGCGCCCATGAGCAAGCCGCCGGCGCTGCGCCCCATAGCGAATAATTGACGGGGGTTCGTAAACCCTTGGTGAATCAGGTATTCCGCACAGGCGATGAAATCGGTAAACGTGTTTTTCTTTTTCAGCAACTTACCGTCCTCATACCACTGGCGTCCAAGCTCTTGTCCGCCGCGCACATGCGCAATGGCGTACACGAATCCCCGGTCGATCAAGCTCAGCCGCGGTGAAGCAAACGCCGGATCGATGCTGAGACCGTAGGCACCGTAGCCATAAAGTAGCAACGGATTTTGACCATTTCTCTCGATCCCTTTGCGATAGACAATCGACAACGGGATCTCCGCGCCATCCGCAGCCGGAGCATAGACACGTTCGGTCACGTAGTTATCCGGATCGAAGCCGCCCAGAACTTCTTCCCGCTTCAGCAGGGTCTTCCCCTTTGTCACCATGTCGTAGTCGTAGATCGAAAGCGGCGTTTTCATCGAAGTGTATTCAAACCGTACCGTCGTCGTGTCGAACTCAAGATTGGTCCCAAGATTGGCGCGGTAGGCGGGCTCGGCAAATTCCAAATAGTAGCCATCGCCTCCCGACCAAGGAATGACTCGAAGCTGGGTCAGGCCACGCGCTCTCTCCTCCAGCACGAGGTGGTCGCGAAAAATCTCAAAGTCGCCCAGAAAAACATCCTGTCGGTGTGGAATGAGCTCCTTCCAGTGCTCCCTCCCGGTCTCGTCTACCGAAGTCGACATCAGCCGAAAATTCTTGGCCTGATCATTGGTCCGGATGAGGAAGCGATCCTGGTAATGATCGAGATGGTACTCGTGATCCCGTTCGCGGGCCAGAAAAATCCTGAAAGCCCCCGTGGGGTTATCGGCATCCAGATAGCGGTACTCCTGACTCAAGGTATGTGAGGAAACGATCATCAGATACTTCTTCGACTTGGTCTTATAGACGTAAGCGGCAAACGTCTCGTCGGTTTCCTCAAAAACGAGTTGGTCCTCGGCGGGATCGCTGCCCAGCACGTGGCGATAGATTTGATAGGCGCGCAGCGTCGTCGGATCCTGCTTCGCGTAGAAAAGCGTCCGGTTGTCGTTTGCCCAGGTCAGATTTTCGCTGACTTCCGGTATAACATCGGCGAGCGTCTCGCCCGTCGTCAGGTTCTTGAAATAGGTTGTATAAATCCGCCGCCCCTGGGTATCAACCGCATAGGCAAGCAGGTCACGCCCCGAACTCACCGCCCACCCCCCCACGGCAAAAAAGGCATGCCCCTCGGCCAATAGGTTTGCGTCGAGCATGATCTCCTCACGCTCCTCTAAGGAGCCTTTCTTGCGTGCGAAGATCGGATACTCCTTCCCCTCTTCATACCGCGTGTAATAGAAATAACCGTCCCTTTGGTACGGCACGGACATATCCGTCTGCTTGAACCGCGCTTTGATCTCGTCGAAAAGTTTCCCTTCCGACGGTTGGGCGTGTGCCAACTCTTTCTCCGCGTACTCATTCTCCGCCTCGAGATAAGCGATAACCTCGGGATTATCGCGCTCTCTTAACCAGTAGTAATCGTCGATGCGCGTCTGGCCGTGCTTTTCGAGACGGGTGGAAATTTTCTTAACCATTCACGAGCCTCCCCATTTGAACGAGAGCAAATCTTAGATAATTTTGCCAGGGTTCTCCAGCGCCCAAGCGGTGCTCCGGAAACACGGCCGCGACGCTATAAGGATCTCTTTTGAAAATACAGGGGGAAGGGGCTTCGGTCAGTTTAAGCACAACCTTTCAATTGTTCATTCCAGCATGGAGTGCTGGAATCTAGGTTAACCTGGACGTTTCCGGACGCTTCCTTGCCATCTGGATACCGGCCATCCATGCCGGTATGACGATGATCTCTACTTTCGTGTTCTGTAGGTTAGCGTAAAATCATCAATCTCTTCGTTGACAGCTTCCTTCTTCGTCAGTACTCTCGGGTCATTTCATGCGGGAAACGGCATTCAATGTCTTTAGCAAGACCGCTGTGAAGCTCTGGGATGGTCGGATGACGGGCTGGGCTGCCCTGCTACTCCTGCTGCTGGCGTCTGTCTTCTCCCCGCGCGTTCTTGCCCAGACGCCGCCCAAAGCTATCGTCCTTGCTTGGGACGGCGCCGTGCCCACTTTTGTTCATGAGATGTTACGCTCGGGGGAACTGCCCAACTTGGCGAAGCTCATCGACGGCGGAGCTTTTGCTGATGATGTGATACCTTGTTTCCCGTCGCTTACGGCTGCTGGATTTGCGTCCCTGTGGACCGGGGCGCCCCCGAGAATCACCGGCATCAGCGGCAATCGTGTGCCGCGACTGCCGCGCGACGAGTTTACGATCCTGGAGAGCCGTATGGCGTTCAACAACACCCTTTTGAAAGCGGAACCCCTCTGGGCATCTGCCGAGCGTAGCGGTCGGAGGGTCGTGGTGACACATGTTCCCTTCGGCGGAGACAACTCCAAGCTTGGTGTGCATCTACAAGGGTATCGGGGTATCGCCGGCCGGGATGGCGTCGTCACCGGTCGCAGCTCTAAAACACAACCAGTTCTATCCTGGGATAGTCTCCCCACCAGCGTCTTACCGCCTCTGGAAATAAGTTTTATCATCGGCGCTTCGACCTTGTATGGCCTATTCATCGACGATCCGGCAGACCCACAAGCGGGTTACGATACGCTTCTCGTCGCCAACGCTCGAGCTGAAAAACAAATCTCAGCAAAGCTAAAGAGCCAGCCTGCGGGGCCGGGAGGTGAGCTTTTTTGGAGCCAGCCCATCGAGGTCAAAGCCAATGACGGCCGGGACGCCACTACCTATCTCAGGCTATTTGACCTCAAGCCCGATGGAGATGACTTTCTTCTGTATTTCACGCGACCGGCGCGTGAAATAGTTTCTCGGCCCGACCTCGTGCGGGACGCAAACCGCACCGCTCGCGCCTTCATCGGCAACGGGGCCCATCCGCTGTACAGCCAAGGAGCGCTGGGCCCCACGCTGCCTAAGGGCGGCGACGGCACCGCCGAAGCACGTTATCTTGAAACCGTCTCGTTCGCCCATCACCAACTGATGGAAACCAACCGTTGGGCGCTCGAGCAGCTTCCCTGGGAGCTGTTTGTCGCTTACACGCCCTTTCCGGACGAGGCGGAGCATATGTGGCGGGGCTTTCTTGAGCCGAGTCTTCCCGGTTTTCGCCGGGAGGTGGCTGACCGGTTGCGTTCTTTTCTCCGACAGGTTTATCGAAGATCCGACGAATTGCTTGGGCTGTTCATGAGTCAGCGCACAGAAAACACGATCGTCGCGCTAGTCTCCGATCATGGCATGGAAGCGACCCATAAACTCGTCGCCATAAACAAACTCCTGCAGGAAAAAGGGATCATGGCGCTGGACGAGCGCGGCCGGGTTGATCTTGCAAAAACCAGAGCCATTTATCCGCCGATTAACAACGGCTACCTTTTGATCAACACCACGGATCGAAAAGACGGCATCGTCAGTCGGGCGGAGCGCGATGAACTGACGCAAGTTATTCGCAAGCTGCTTTTCGAGGTGCGCGACGGTGACCGGCAAGTCGTGACAGGCTTCTACGATGCGCAAGTCGACGGAAACGCCATGGGCATCGGTGGCGAATCCGGGGGCGATATTTACATCGATTTGCTGCCCGGCTACGAGTTTGATCCGAGGCTCGCCGCGCCGGATCTCATAAGCACGCGTGAGCCGCGGGGCATGCACGGCTTCAATCCGCTCAGAACGTCGATGCGCACCCTCATGGTGCTTAACGGGCCGGGCGTCCAGGCAGGGCGGCAGCTCAGCGGCGTACAAATCGTCGATTTGGCGCCGACCCTGGCTTGGCTTCTCGGCGTGCCCATTCCAAAGGACTCTACAGGACGCGTACTGTACGACGCGTTTTCCGACCCACGTTGACAGGGCCCGCTCGAGTCGCATAGTCTCAAAGCACATGGCGGACAAAAGTCATCTCATCCTCACCGCTGTTGGACCCGACCGGGTCGGGCTGGTGGAAAAAATCTCCGAGTTTATTGCCCGTTACGGCGGCAACATCGAGGACAGCAAGATGGCGGTCTTCTGCGGTGAGTTCGCGCTGATTCTGCTGATCAGCGGCGAAGGCGGGGACCTCTTCAAGATCGCCAACCACTACCACGAGCTGGAGACCGAGATCGGTTTGGCCATTTCAATCAAGACACCCGCAGCGCGAAAGCCAGCGGAAGCGTTTTTGCCCTATGCGCTCACGGCATCCTGCATGGACCATCCCGGGATCGTTTATCAAATAAGCGGCATTTTGAGCAGCTTCGGCATCAACATCGAATCGATGGAAACGAAAACCTACGCCGCTCCCGTGAGCGGTACGCCGATCTTCCGGCTCGAAGCCCATATTGCGGTTCCCGCCACCGTCAATATCAATTCTTTACGGCAACGTTTTGCCGAAGTTCAGATCCAGGAAAACATCGATGTCGAGCTTTCGTTAGTCCACACGTCCCCATCCAACCGCTAAAATGGGTTTCGCAAAGAACAAAGGGCAACTTCTATAAAACGACGAGCGATCACCGCTATATACCGCTCGCCC